>Ga0326597_10002733_pt1 | contig 26108 bp, 23 predicted proteins | sample RVTome_12_FD_203789 | JGI IMG/M metagenome (GOLD analysis project Ga0326597, IMG submission 203789) | Soil microbial communities from uranium-contaminated site in the Upper Colorado River Basin, Wyoming, United States - RVT100D185 | ecosystem: Environmental > Terrestrial > Soil > Contaminated >... | reverse complement strand
ACCTTTCTGTTTTTGTGGGAAGCGATGTCGCTGGCGTCCTATTTTTTGGTGATGACGGAACACGAGCGCGAGGATACGGTGCGCGCGGGCTGGGTTTACTTTGTGATGACCCACGCGGGATTTGCTGCATTGTTCCTGGGGTTCCTGCTGTTAGCGCGCGCCACCGGGACCATGGATTTCGCCGATTGGGGTGCGGCGGCGGCGAAACTCGACCCAACTTCACGCAACTTGATTTTTGTTCTGCTCGCGCTCGGCTTTGGGTCGAAAGCGGGCGTCATTCCGTTGCACGTCTGGCTACCGCGCGCGCATCCTGCCGCGCCCAGTCACGTTTCCGCGTTGATGTCCGGCGTGATGATTAAGCTCGGTGTGTACGGCATAGCACGCGTCGCCTTCGATTGGCTTGGGGCCGGGCCGGTGTGGTGGGGTGGCGCGATCCTCGTCGTTGGCGCGGTCTCGGCCGTGCTGGGTGTGTTGTACGCCCTGGTCGAGCATGATTTAAAACGTCTACTCGCATATCACAGCGTCGAAAACATCGGCATCATTATGCTTGGTTTGGGCGGAGGAATGTTGTTTCAAACATCTCATTTGCCCGGTCTTGCGGCGCTGGCCCTCGTGGCAGGGCTTTATCACACGCTCAATCACGCGGTCTTCAAGAGTCTGCTCTTTATGGGTGCAGGCGCCATTTTGCACGCGACTCATACGCGCAACATGGAAGAGATGGGCGGCCTGATCAAGCGCATGCCGCAAACGGCGGCGTTGTTTCTGGTTGGCTCAGTCGCGATTGCCGCGCTCCCACCGTTCAACGGGTTCATCAGTGAATGGCTGACGTTTCAGTCGCTCCTCTTAAGTTTTCAGATTTCCGCGCACACGGTCAATTTAATTTTCGCGCTAGGGGTGGCTGCGCTCGCGCTCACGAGCGGCCTGGCCGCGGCCTGTTTCGTCAAAGCGTTCGGCATCACGTTCCTCGCGCTGCCGCGCAGCGAGAGCGCGGCGCATGCCCGGGAAGTGGAGTGGACCATGCGCGCGGCCATGGCGCTGCTCGCGCTCGCGTGTATCGTTCTCGGCGTTGCGCCGCCGCTGACTTTGGCGCCGCTCGAAGCAACGGTGTTCGATCTCATGGGCGGGCTCGCCGATATGCGATTCGACTGGAACGCGGTCGTGGCCCACGACGGCTTCGGCTGGGTGGCGCCGTTGTGGATTGCGCTCGGGCTTGTCGCCTTTCTCGTGGCGATTCCCCTCGCGCCGCGCTTGATCGGCGCTAACAATCGGCGCCGCTATTACGAGACCTGGGGATGCGGGCGCGCGTTACAGACCGCCCGCTTTGAATACACCGCCACCGCGTTTGCCAATCCCTTCAAGCGCGTTTTCGCGCTGCTGTATCGGCCCGTCAAGGAACTTGACATCGAGTTTCACCCCGAATCGCGTTATTTCGTGCGCACCATCGCATATTACAACGAGGGACGTTTGATTTTTGAGGACGCGCTGTACAGGCCGCTGTTGCGCATGATTCAGGCATTGGCCCGCGAAGCACGCGTCTTACAGTCGGGCAACGTGCATGGTTACTTGGTGTATATCTTGGTTGCGCTCGTTGCCCTCCTGATTCTGACCGTGTAGTCCCTTTTTGCGCAGGGCAACCTGAAGACATACGGGAACGCTCGATGCTCACAGAAATATCCATCGAACTCTTGCAGCTGCTTATGGTTATGTTGGGCTCGCCGCTGCTCGTCGGCGTGATTCGCAAGGCGAAGGCGCGTCTGCAAGGGCGCCGCGGCGCGAGTAGTTGTCAACCTTACGCTGACCTCCGGAAACTGCTCACAAAGGAGATGGTGATTCCCGAAAATACCTCATGGATTTTTCGCTTTACGCCGTACCTGCTTGCCACCACCATGCTCTTGTCGGCGCTCATCGTCCCCGTGCTGACGACACGCACTCCGCTCGGTTTTATGGGCAACATCATCGCCCTGATGTATCTCTTCTTGCTGGGCACGTTCTTTCTGGCGCTGGCGGGCTTGGACGCCGGTAGCGCATTCGGCGGGATGGGTTCGAGCCGCGAGGTCGCGATTGCCGCGCTCGCCGAGCCGACCGTGTTGATTGCGATCTTCGGCATTGCTCTGCGTGCCGGCACGACCAGTCTCGATGGCATTATCGCGCGCTCCGTCGCCGACCCCCTGTTGATGTTGAACGCGGGTCATTTGCTCGCATTCTTCGCGTTTTTTATCGTTACGCTTGCGGAGACCGGGCGTTTGCCTGTGGACAATCCCACAACCCATCTCGAACTGACCATGATTCACGAAGCGATGATCCTGGAATATTCCGGACGCCTTCTTGCGTTTGTGGAATGGGCCGCCGGGATGAAGTTGTTTCTGTTCTTGACGTTGTTGTCGAATCTGTTTTTTCCGTGGGGCGTCGCGCTCGCGAACACCCCGGTCGCGCTCTTTACGGCCTTTCTGGCCCTCGCGGTAAAGCTCCTGCTTTTCGCGGGGGCCATCGCGCTGGTGGAAACGTCGGTCGCCAAGCTGCGTCTTTTCCGCGTGCCTGAACTTTTAGCCGGTTCGTTCACGGTCGCGTTGCTGGCCGTAGTGACGGCTTTTTTTATCAAATGATCGGAGTTGCTATGTCCGCTGAAGTGCTGGCTAAGGTCGTCAATCTGCTTTCGTTCGTCGCCCTCGGCTTGACCATTTTGCTGATTGTCCGAACCAGTCTGGAGGGACAGGTGCGCGTGTTCGGACTGCAATCGTTCGTCCTCGCGCTGCTCTCGATGCTGATTGCGGCTTACAGTGAAAGTCTCGAACTGCTCGGCGTCGGCGTTGCCCTCGTTGTTGTCAAAGGCATCACTATTCCCCGCGTACTTAATCGCGCCGTGGCCAATATTGGCCTACAGCGTGCCGCCGCGCCGTATCTGGGAACCGCGCCGGCGCTCATTATTTGTGGAGTGCTCACCATCATAGCTTTTTACGTGATGACACCCATCGCGGCCTCGAATCCTTTACCCACAGCCGATGCGATCCCGCTGGCGTTCGCGGGCGTCCTGGTTGGTTTTTTTATTATGGTGAATCGCCGCCGGGCGGTCACCCAGATTTTGGGATTTCTCATGTTGGAAAACGGCATCTTCTTGCTCGCCCTCTTGGCGACGTATGGCGTGCCGTTCATCGTCGAAATGGGGGTTTTTCTAGACGTCCTGGTCGCCGTGCTGATCATGGAAGTCTTCGTCTATCACATCAAAGATAATTTCGATTCCATCGACGTCGGCGAACTGGGAAAGCTGAAAGAATGACGCCGCTAAGTCTGCTCTTGATTCCGCTCGCGGCGAGCGGGCTGATTGCCATCGCACGCCGGCGCGCGCTCATGGAACTGTTGCACGCCGTGGCGGCAATAGCCACGCTGAGCGCGGGAGCGGCGATCGCAGTCGAAGTGTGGAGTGGTAACGTGCTCACCGCGGCCGGCGATTTATTTCGCGTCGACGCGCTGTCCGCCCTGATGGTCGCCATTATCACTTTCCTCGGGGCGATCGCTTCGCTTTACGCGGTCGGCTACATCCGCGCCGAACTGGACGACGCGCATCTGTCTCGCGTCCGATTGTTCTTCACGCTCTTCCACCTTTTTATTTTCACCATGCTGGTCGCGGTCACGACGGATAACCTCGGCGTCATGTGGATCGCCATTGAAGGCACGACGCTGGCGACGGTCTTTTTGGTCAATTTGCGCCACACGCGCACGTCGCTCGAAGCCGCTTACAAATACTTGATCTTGTCGTCCGTGGGCATCGCGCTCGCCTTCATCGGCACCGCTCTGGTGTACTACGCGGGTGCCGCCAAGGCCGGGGAAATCGCCGTCAATTGGAGTGCGCTGCGCGCCGCCGCGGGGTCACTCAATCCCGAGGTGGTCCGACTGGCGTTCGTGTTCATCGTCATTGGCTATGGGACCAAGGCGGGGCTCGCGCCGATGCATACATGGTTGCCCGACGCGCACAGCGAAGCGCCGGCGCCAATCAGCGCGCTGATGTCGGGCGTGTTGCTCAACGTCGGACTGTACGCGATGATGCGATTCAAAGCCGTCGCCGATGCGGCGGTCGGGCAGGAATTTGCCGCTCGTTTGTTGATCGGGGTCGGTTTGCTATCGCTTCTGGTCGCGGCGGTTTTCCTGGTCAGACAACGCAATTATAAACGAATGCTAGCTTATTCGAGCGTCGAACACATCGGCATCATTTGCCTCGGTTTAGGCTTCGGCGGGTATTGGGGGGTCTTCGGAGCGCTGTTGCACATCGTCAATCATGCGCTGTCGAAATCGCTGCTCTTCATTCTATCGGGCAACATTCTACTCAAATATCACAGCGCGGAAATCCGCGAGGTGCGAGGACTGTTGCATACCGCGCCGTGGACCGGTGGGCTTTTTCTCGCGGGCATGTTTGCGCTAATCGGCTTGCCGCCATTTGCGCCGTTCATCAGCGAGTTTATCATTTTTCGCGCCGGCCTTGAGAACCATGCCTGGGTGGCGGGAACAGCCGTGGTCTTGCTCGTCATCGTGTTCGGGGGAATGTTGGCGAGCGTGAATCGAATGTTGTACGGCGCGCCGCCGGCCGATCTCCCGCGCGGCGATGCCTTGCGCGTGTGGCTCGTCCCCCTCGCTGCGAATTTCACGCTCTTGCTCATGTTGGGACTCACCCTGCCGTCCCCGTTCGTCGCAGCGTTAGAGCAGGCGATGAAAGTCTTGGGAGGATAGATGGCAGATTTGCATGAGCTAAAGGATCAGCTCGTCGCGGCCAATCTGAGCCCGAGCGGCATCGAAATGCGCAGTCCGCGTGAGTTGCGCGTCAGCCTGCCGCGGGAGAGGCTTACGAAGTTGGCAGATTTCTTGCGGCCGGAATTCCAAGCCCGTCCTGAACTCATCGTCGCTGAGGACACGCGGTTAGAATGCGGGGGGTTCACGTTACGCTACATCTTTCAACTCGATCGCGCCGCAGAGCTCGTGATCGCCTCGGTCAGCGTACCCGCAGAGGATCCAACATTTCCGTCGCTTGCGACCCGATGGTATCTCGCCAGCCGCTTCGAGCGCGAGATTCACGACTTGTTCGGACTCGTGCCGACCGGGCATCCCGATTTACACCGTTTGCCCTTGCATCAATATTGGCCGCCCGATTATCATCCTCTGTTGAAGGACGCGACGGTTCGCCAGGATTTTTACGATGATGGCGAGACCTATCCTTTTCGGCGCGTCGAAGGGGAAGGCGTCTACGAAATCACCGTCGGCCCCGTGCACGCCGGCATCATCGAGCCCGGCCATTTTCGCTTTAGCGTCGAAGGCGAAACGATCATTAATCTTGAATCGCGAATGTATTTTGTCCACAAGGGCATCGAAAAGCTTTTTGAGTCCGCCACGCTCGACCAAGGGCTCAAACTGGCGGAGCGAATTTCCGGCGACTCGAGCGTGGCGCACGCCCTCGCTTTTTGTCAGGCGGTCGAATCGCTCGCGGGCGTAACCATTCCGCCCCGCGCGGCATACCTGCGGGTCGTTTTTCTCGAACTCGAACGGCTCTACAATCATATCGCGGACGTCGGAGCAATTTGCACGGACACGGGCTTTGCGGTCGCCAACGCACACGCGCTGCGCTTGCGCGAAGATCTCCTGCGCTTGAACGCGCGTTTGGCCGGGCACAGGCTCTTGCGTGATTGCCTTTTACCGGGCGGGGTGGCGCGAGATTTCGGTGCGGAGCAGATTGCCGACGCTCGTGGCTCAATCGCGCGCGTCAGTGCCGATTTTGATCAGATCGTTGAAATCGCGGCCGGCAATGGTTTGGTTCTCGATCGTTTGCACGGCACCGGTCGATTGAGCAAACAGACTGCGCGCGAAATGCAGGTGGTCGGCGTTCCCGCGCGGGCCAGCGGCATTGACGAGGATGCGCGGCGCGATCATCCCTTCGCCGCCTATGCGGCGCTGCAACCACGCGTCGTCGTGCGCACCGAAGGGGATGTTTGGGCGCGGCTGATGGTGCGCGTGGAGGAGGCACGGGAGGCGGCGCGTTTGATTGCGTGCGCGCTCAAGGCGCTGCCAGCCGGCAGTCTCGGGACGCCGATAGTCGCACTGGCCGAGGGCCAAGGAGCCTTCGGATTGGTCGAAGGTTGGCGCGGACCGATCTGGCACTGGGTGGTCGCGGGCAAAAACAATGCGCTTCGGCGGGTCAAGATCAAGGACCCCTCTTTCGCCAACTGGCCGGCCCTTAATTACGCCATTCTGAAAAACATCGTGCCCGATTTCCCACTAGTGAATAAGAGTTTTAACCTTTCCTACGCAGGCAATGACCTGTAGTAAGCGAACAGTCGCAACTAAGAAAATGGCTCCCTCATCTTTCCTGGCCTTTTGAGTTGCATCCTTACGTGTCCCGCTCGCTCGTCGGTCCCAACTCGCCGGTGCACCAGGGGACGAAGGCTTTCATTTTGCAGGTCGCGCCATTTGTCTTCAGTTCCTTCTCGAAGATCGAATGGATCTCGCGGTCTTCATCCTCGTATTCGATCTGCCAGCCGCCCTCCTTCATGCTCCGGTCGGCGCCCTCTCCGCCGCCGCCCTTGGGTGTCCTGAGACCCATATCGCCCGGTCTGAGAGCCAGGTAGCGCGCCCGAGTCGTCCCGGAGTTGAAGTGCTGGTGAGTGCAGTTGTCGCTGGGAACGACGACCATGGAGCCGACCTGCCAATCGCACTTGACCATGTCGGAGCGATCCTGTTTGGTCCAGACCAAGGAGTAGCCAGCGGTGCCGCTGAGCAGCACCAGGTGCGCGCCAGGGCCGTGGCGGTGGCCCTTCTTGTACGTGCCGACGGGAAACTCGGAGATATGGCTCTTCGTGTTATTGTTGGCCATCTCCAGCATGGCGTTGACGCCGCCGGCACCGCGCTCCTTCCAACCGTATAAGAGCATGTCGGGCGCGTTGGCGATGAAGTTGGATTCCCAAATGCGCCGGTTGAAGAGCTTACCCTTGCCGCTGTAGTAATCTTCCTCGCCGGCGTAGCGGCCGCTAAACATGTAATCGCAGTTGAAGATGAATTCGTTGTCCGCGAACAGCCGCATCATCGGCGGGGCGTTGGTCACGGCGATGTAGCGGGCCGGCTCGTTGCCGCTACCGTTGAAATTCTGGTACCAGGTGTTGAGGGGAATGGAAAAGAGGCTGCCGGCGGTCCACTCAAAGCTGCTCTTCCGTTTCTCATCGTGCCAGATCGTCGTCGCGCCGCGCCCCGAGACCACGTAGAACGTAAGCTCGTACATATGGTGCTCCGGCTCGGACTTGCCGCCGGGCTGAATCTCGACGACGTGACAATCATTGGGCATGTGGCGGTTGGCGATGTGGATGACCGCGCCCTTGCCTCCCTTGCGTTCCCACGGCCCCAGCTCGACTTTCGCTAAGCTGGGGAAATAATACTTTTCGTAAACTTTCACACCTTCTTTTTTCAGCCATTCCGCGTAGGGATCGGACTTCAGGTAGTCCTTCAGGCCTTCCTTGGGGGTCTCCGCGACTTTCATGTCGGTGCCTAACATTACCACGGTTGCAGTCCTCCTATAATAAATAGAAATGATCGGAAATCGGCATTGCAGCTTCGCGCCCTTTTGAATTAACCGCTATGGCACCGATTTGTCAACGAGTGGAACAAAGAGAGATAGGGATCGCTCTCACGAGTGAATCATCTAATCTAGTGGAGGGGACGACGGGACCCGGCTACTTCCGGTAGCGCATGCGCGTGCCGTGAGTGACGGAGAGGATGATCTCTTCGGGAGCCAGCTCGGCGGGGAAGTAAGCGCCGGAGATGCGGGCGCGGTTGAGGCTGGCGCCTTCGATCCAGACCTTGGAAAAGTCGATACCGCGCAGGTCCGCGGAGCGAAAATAGCTGTTGCTGAAATCGATTCCCGCGGCATCGATGCCCCTCAAATCAAGGTAACGCAGGTCGCAGGAGATGAGTTGACAGGTCTCCATTTCGGACTTGCGCCGGTTGAATTCCTTGACGTTGCCGTCGCGCAAAAGCTGATAGAGTGGATCGTCGTGATTTAGCGGTTTGAGCGCCACGATGGCTGATTCCAATTCGGACCTAGGGTTTCAAAGCTCCCTCAAATCCGATGATCGGCATCAAACGGAAGTTCTTAAGTTCTTTTCCTTCTGAAACCGCTCCAGCGCCAGCCGGATCAGCCGGTCGATCAGCTCGGTGTAAGAGATGCCGCTCGCCTCCCACATTTTGGGGTACATGCTGATCTTGGTGAAGCCGGGAATAGTGTTGATCTCGTTGACGAGAATCTCGCTCCGGCCGCGCAGAAAGAAATCGACGCGAGCCATCCCCTCGCAGCACAGGACCTTGAAAGCTTTAAGCGCAAGCTGCTGAATCCGCTTAACCACTGCCTTCGGCAAACGGGCGGGAATAATCAGTTGCGCGCCTTTCTCGTCAAGATACTTGGCGTCGTAGGAATAAAACTCATGGCGCGTGATGATCTCTCCCGGCAACGATGCGACGGGTCTTTCATTGCCCAGGACCGAGCATTCGATCTCCCGGCCATTGATGCCCTCTTCAAGCAAGACTTTGTTGTCGTAGCGGAAAGCTTCTCTCAGCGCGCGACCGAGTTCATCTTCATTGGTCACCTTGCTGATGCCCACCGACGAGCCAAGATTCGCCGGTTTGACAAAAAGCGGCAATCCGAGCGCGCGCTTGACCGACGTGTAATTGATTTGCCTCAACGCTTTGCGCTCGAAAACCAGGAATTTCGGTATGGGAATCTTCGCGTCTCTGAGCAACCGCTTCATCACATCTTTGTCCATGCCGACGGCGGAGCCAAGAACTCCCGCGCCGACGAACGACAGGTTAGCGAGCTTCAGCAATCCCTGAACCGTGCCGTCCTCGCCGAAGGGTCCGTGGAGCACGGGAAAAACAACGTCCACTCGGCCCAAAGCGCGGCGCGGCGCGAGTTGGATCATCGGCGTCGCGGTCGATCCCGGCAAGACCGCCGCGGCCTTGCTTCCGTCTCGGAAGTCAACCCGCGACGGTGTCGATTCGCGCAACAGACGCGCGCCCTCGTCGATAAACCAGCGCCCTTGCTTATCGATGCCGACGGCGACGATCTCATATTTTTTTCTGTCCATCGCGGCGGCGATGTTTCTGGCCGAAATAAGCGAGATCTCGTGCTCGGCGGATTGCCCGCCGAAAAGTATGGCCACGCGCAGTTTCTTTTTCATTCGTCGTGCTTCCGAGAGCGAACCGAGGATTGAGGATGGAAGATCGAGGATAGAAGGGGGAAAATCGATCTTCGATCCTCCATCCTCTATCCTCGATTGATTTGCGTCAACTCACGACTTCTTCCCCGCCACCGGAGCCTGTTGCTCAACGACCTTCACCACTTTGCCGGGGTATGATCGCTTGTCGAACTGCAAGACGAAATATTTCGCTTTGATCGGATCGCCTTTGTTGTCGAATTCGATCGACCCGGTGACGCCTTTGAACCCTTTGATATTACGCACAGCGGCGGACACCTCCGCACGGCTCGGCTTTTTGCTCGGATTCGCTTTGAGCCACTGCTCCATCGCTTTGATCCCCACGAGCGTGGCGTCGTAACCGTACAGTCCGAATGCTTCGATGTCCTTGCCGAAACGCTGCTTATATTTCTTCGCGAAAGCAGCGGTCTCCGGGGTCGCATCTCGCGGCGGCGCAACACTGGTGTAGTAGCTCCCGATCGCGGCTGCACCGGCAATTTTCACCATTTCCTCCGAGTCGACGCCGTCCGGCCCCATGAACATGGCTTTGACGCCTTTCTCGCGCATCTGCTTGAGCAATAGCCCACCCTGGTGGTAGATGCCGCCGAAGTAGACCAAGGCCGGATTTTTCGCTTTCATCGGAATAATCATCGGCCCAAAATTGGCGCGCTCTTCGGTGCCGTCGAAGCCCAAAACATTCATGCCGAGTTTCTTGGCTTCATTGCGGAAGCTGTCGGCTACACCCTGGCCATAGGTAGTCTTGTCATGAATGATGTAGACAGATTTCGCTTTCAACTCTTGAGCGGCGAACCGCGCGCCCACCGGACCTTGCACGTCGTCACGGCCGCAGACGCGGTTGACGTTCGGATAACCGCGGTCGGTGATTTCGGTCGCCGTGTTCGCCGGCGAGATCATTACCAGCATAGCGTCTTTATAAACCTCGGACGCCGGCAGAGCGACGCCGGAGTTGAAATGACCGACAATGACCAAAACATTGGGATCGGCAACCATGTTGCGCGCGTTGGCGACGCCGACTTCCGCTTTCGCCTGGTCGTCTTGGGGAACAAGCTCCAGATCATACCCCATCGCCTTGAACGCTTTGACCGCTTCCTCGACGGCGAGTTGCGCGCCGAGCTTGATATGCTCGCCGAGAGCGGCTTGCTCGCCGGAGAGCGGCGCCTGAACGGCGATTTTGATCTTGCCCTTTTGCGCCCAGGCGGCGAGCGGAGCCGTCAAGAAGAATGAAAACAACAGAACCGAAAAGATTCGTCGCGTCACGTTACTCTCCTCCATTTATGAAAAATTTACGCGAAGCGGACGGCCCAGTCAATGTAAATTTGCGTTTCCTCAAGGTCCATTGACAGCGGGTCTCAGAGGAGGCTACCCTTGCCGCCATGATCATTAGCGTCGGTGTCGATCTTGCAGAAGTCGAACGCATCCGAAAAGCGCTGGAGGACCCACGCATCGGCACGCGCTTTCGCGACCGCGTGTTCACGCCCAAGGAGATTCAATACTGCGAAAAGAAGCGGCGCGGGCGCTACGAGAGTTATGCCGGGCGCTTCGCCGCCAAAGAGGCGGTGATGAAAGCGCTGGGGCGTGGCTGGGGCGCGAAGGTTACTTGGCTGGACATCGAAGTAGCGCGGGCGCCGAGCGGCAAGCCGGAGATCGTCCTGCATGACAAGACCGCCCGCCTCGCCGAGGAGTTAGGCATCCGCCGCTGGGCGCTCTCGATCACACACACTGCCGAGCACGGTCTCGCCTATGTGGTTGCCGAGGGCGCGTAGCGCTGTTCAACGCGGGGCGTTCAAGGTTCAAGGTTTAAAGTTCAACGTGGAATCCGGAACATGGAGCCCGAAACTTTGAACCCTTCGACCCGGCTCAGGGCAGACTTGAATATGGCACTTTGAACCATTCTGCCCCACGCCTCGGAGCAAAAATAATCCAAATTAGGAACTCGCGGTTTTTTTCGCGGGCAGCAAGAATAGAATCCCCAGAGCCCAGACACCGAAGGCGAGCCCGGCGATGGTCCATGGAATCTTTCGCCGCCCGCTGTGGCCGGCGACGACGCGGCAGAGGACGGCGTCGAGAATGTGAACCACCGACGCCGTGCGCAACAGCGTCGCCGGTTCCATTTCCGGCCTGACCACAAGAAGTCCGGTGAGATAACCCACGATCTGATAAAAATCCACTGCGGCTCTTGACGCTTCCTTCTTCCAGCGAATATACTCGGTCTCCGCGAAAATAGGAACATCGCCATGGCGGTAAAAACGATTCAATGGAAAAATGACCGGGTTGTCATGCTCGATCAGCGGCTCTTGCCCCACAAAGAGGTGTATCGGGTCTGCCGCGACTACCAGGAGGTGGCGCAGGCGATCCGCGACATGGTGATTCGTGGCGCGCCGGCCATCGGCGTGGCTGCGGCCATGGGAGTTGCGCTGGGGGCCGCCAAGGCGCAGGTGAAGACCTTTGACCGCGACTTCGAGCGCATTTTTCTAACGCTTTCTAAAACCCGTCCTACCGCCGTGAATCTATTCTGGGCCCTGGAGCGCATGCGCAAGATTTACACGGTCAATCGAAGCCGTGGCGTAGACGTGGCCAAGCGACTCTTGAAAGATGAGGCGCAGGCAATCTATAAAGAAGATATCGCCGCCAATAAGCAGTTGGGCAAGTTCGGCGCGCAAATGCTGCGCAACGCCCGCCATCTGATGACCCATTGCAACGCCGGGGCGCTAGCGACCGCCGGCTACGGCACCGCTCTCGGCGTGATCCGCGCCCTCAAGGAGGCGGGGCGGGAATTTGACGTTTTCGTCAATGAGACCCGTCCGTTTCTGCAAGGCGCCAGGCTGACCGCCTGGGAGCTTAAGAAGGAGAAGATTCCCGCGACGCTGATTACCGACAGCATGGCCGGTTATGTGATGCAGACGGGCAAGGTCGATGCCGTCGTAGTAGGCTGCGACCGGGTGGCCGCCAACGGCGACGTCGCCAACAAGATCGGCACCTATACGATCGCGGTGCTGGCCAAGCGGCATGGCATTCCTTTCTACGTCGCCGGGCCGACCTCGTCCATCGACCTTAATTGTCCGTCCGGTAAAGAGATCCCGATCGAGCAGCGCGATGCCAAAGAGGTTTCCCATATTTTCGGCAAGGCCCTGGCGCCCAAGGGAACCAAGGTTTTCAATCCCGCCTTCGACGTGACGTCGCACGAGCTCATCTCGGCGATCATCACGGAAAAGGGCGTCATTCAACCGCCGTACCAGCAAAATATTCGTTGCCATGTCGGTCATTGAAAAAAAAGCAGAGCTGGAAGCCTATTTCCACGACGCGGGCAAGCCCCGAGAGCGCTGGCGCGTCGGCACCGAGTACGAAAAGGTCGGCATCGACCGCAACACGGCCAAGGCGATTCCCTATTTCGGCCGGCGCGGCGTGGAGTTCATCCTCCGCGAGCTGATTGAGCGCTTCGGCTGGGAACCGCAAGAACAAGAAGGTCATATCATCGCGCTGGCGCGCGACAACGCTATGATCACCTTGGAGCCCGGCGGCCAAATTGAGCTGAGCGGCGAGCCTTGTGAGAGCATCCACTGCACTCACGCCGAGTTCACCCAGCATATCCGCGAGTTGTTGGAAGTCGCCGAGCCTCTCGATATCGTGTTCCTTGGCCTCGGCATGCAGCCGGTGAGCCGCCTGGAGGAGATCGAGTGGGTGCCGAAAAAACGTTACCGCATCATGGGGCCCTACATGCCCAAGGTGGGAAGCCTCGGCCAGCGCATGATGAAACAGACCGCCACAGTGCAGGCCAACATCGATTTCCTCGACGAGAAAGACGCCATGGCGAAGTTCCGCACGGGCATGGGTCTCGCGCCGATCCTGGTCGCCATGTTCGCTAATTCGCCGATCTCGGACGGGCAACTGAACGGCTATCGCAGCTTCCGCGAGCATATCTGGACCGACACCGATAAGAGCCGCAGCGGGCTGCTCGAGTTCGCCTTTTCGCCGGAGGTGAGCTTCGCTCATTACGTCGAATACGCCCTCGACGTGCCGATGTATTTCATCATTCGCCACCATGATTACATCAACATGACCGGCATGACGTTCCGCCAGTTCCTGGAGCGCGGCCACAACGGCGAACGAGCGACCCTCGAGGATTGGAACGATCACCTCACCACGCTTTTTCCTGAAACCCGGATCAAACGCTACATCGAAGTGCGTTCGGTCGACAGCCAACCGCCGGAATTGATGCTGGCCCTGCCCGCGCTCGTCAAAGGCGCGTTCTACGACGCCGACTGCCTGCAAGCCGCCTGGGATCTGGTCAAGGACTGGAGCTGGGATGAGCGGATGCAGGTCTATCTCGATTCGCACCGCGACGCCCTGGCGGCGCGCATCCGCCGCTACTCGCTGTTCGATCTGGCCAAGGAATTATTTCAAATCGCTTGGGAGGGTTTGCGGCGGCAAAATGCGCCGAATGACCTAGGCGAGGATGAAACGATTTATCTAAGCTCGCTCAAAACTCTTCTGTTCCAGGGTAAATGTCCCGCCGACGTTCTCATCGAGAAATGGGAAGGAGAGTTGCAGCAGGACATCAAGAAGCTCATCAGCTACAGCGCCTACAAGCTGCTCTGAATCTCCTCGACGATGCGTCGGTGATCCAGCAACGCTAGCCGCTTTGCTATTTCCGTTTCATCGCCGCCGGTAAATGCCCTCAGCCGCCTGTTCTTCAGTTGAGTAATCCTCCGGTAACTTTCTTCAACTCTCGCCCGCACGGCGGGGTCTCGTTCCGCCTCGGCGCAAAGAAACTCGTAGACGCGCATCGCTCGGGACAGCTCGTGGCAGAATAGCAACACATCGATACCGGCGCGGACAGCTAGACCGGTCGCCTCTTCCTCGCCGTAGTTGGCGCCGATCGCTTTCATTCCCATGTCGTCGCTAAAGACGACGCCGTCATAGCCCAAATCTTGGCGCAGCAGCCCGCTGACGATTCTCTCCGATAGGGTCCCGGGAAATTCCTGGTCCAGCGCGCGATAGAGAACGTGCGCGGTCATTAGCGTTTCGATACCTTGACGGCAGGCGTGGACAAAGGGCGGCAGCTCGACGGACTTCAATTCTGCCAAGGACTTTTCGGCGATCGGCAGCTCCAGATGCGAATCTTTCTCGGTGTCGCCGTGGCCGGGAAAATGCTTCCCGCACGGAATGACTCCGCCTTCTCTCAGGCCACGAACGACCTCCCATCCGAGGCGGATCACTTCTTTTGGATCGGTGCTGAGCGAGCGATCGTCGATGACGGGATTGCTGGGATTTGAATGAACATCCAGCACGGGAGCGAAGTTTAAATTTATGCCGAGGACGGAAAGCTCGCGCCCCGTCGCCAATCCAACCTTATAGGCCAGCTCGGCGCTTCCTGTCCGGCCGAGAGCGGCTGCGGGTGGGAAGTGGGTGAATGGCGGCGGCAGACGATGAACTCTGCCGCCTTCCTCGTCGATGGCGATGAAGGGCGGCAACTCCGTTCCGGTTTCCCAGAGTTCGCGGCATAGCGACAGGATTTGCTTCGGCTCGCGGCAATTGTGGGCGAAGAGGATAAAACCGCCAAAGCCGCACTGTTCGATGATCAGTCGCTCGTCCAGGCTCAGCGCCTCGCCCTGAACGCCGATCATGAACATCTGGCCGATTTTGTCTCTTAACAGATTCACCTTTGTATCTTATAATATGCGGCGCAATAGCGCAGAAATCCCGTCAGTTGGGAGCTAACGACGCGGCACGAGTGAGCTTCTCTTAGATGGCCGCTCCTCGCTTATGCCGGCCCAGCGGTTCAATTGCGGAATCCGGGTGCAATATGACCCGGTGCCGGACGGGGCGATGAACTCTTTGGTTGCGAGTGTGAATCAATTATGGATAACATAAAAGTGCCGGCGCACTTTTAGGTCGACGAAAGCAGTAAGATGACACTCGTTTGAGAGAGTCTAGTCCGCATGGCTGATCCTGATCTAACTCGGCTGCCCTCGATCCTCGCCGAATTGGCGCCTCAAGGGCGCAGCGCGCTCCTGCCCGCATTGCACGCCGCGCAGCGGCTCTATGGCTGGCTCTCCGAACCGGTGGCTGCGGAAGTGGGCTGCGCCCTGGGCGTCCCGCTCGCCGACGTGTGCGGCGTCATCGATTTCTACGCGATGTTCTATCGGCGGCCGGTGGGGAAAACCGTCGTGCGCGTGTGCAGCGCGCCGGTTTGCGCTATTGCCGGGGCCGACGCAGTGGCGGACGCGCTCTGCCTCCATCTGAAGGTCGCGCCGGACGAAGTCAGTTCGGATGGTGATTTCACTGTAGAGCATGCGCCGTGTTTGGGCTTGTGTGATCAAGCGCCGGCATTGCTGGTCGGCGAAACCGCTTTGGGCCATGCCGCTCCCGAACAAGCAGCCGAAATCTGTGCTCGAAGCCGGGACAGAACGATGGGTTTTGTCGGCGGCGATATCCGCAGCCTCACAGCCAACTGCGGTGACGGCCATCCTACCTCTCTCGACGAATACAGAAATCGGGGCGGCTACGCCGGGCTGAAAAAGGCTTTGACGATGACCCCGCAAGCTGTGCTTGCCGAGGTCAAGGCTTCGGGCTTGGCCGGGCGAGGCGGCGCGGCCTTTCCAACCGGCATCAAGTGGGAGGGAGCGGCAAAGGCGCCGGGGCAACCCAAGTACATCGTGTGCAACGCGGACGAATCCGAGCCCGGAACTTTCAAAGACCGCATTCTCATGGAAGAGGACCCACACCGCACCCTCGAAGGCATGATCATCGCGGCCTACGCGGTCGGCGCCAGCCGGGGTTTTATCTATGTTCGCGGCGAGTTTCCTCACGCGTTCAAAGTCATGGGCGAGGCGGTGGAGGAAGCGCGGCGGGCGGGCGCGCTCGGCAAAAATATTTTCGACGCCGGATTGGACTTCAATATCGAAATGCGGCTCGGCGCCGGCGCCTATATTTGCGGCGAAGAAACCGCGTTGCTCGAATCGATCGAGGGCAAGCGCGGGTTGCCGCGCATCAAGCCGCCCTTCCCCACCACCCACGGGTTATTCGGCAAGCCTACCGTGATCAACAATGTAGAAACCTTCTGCAACGTCCCACTAATCCTCGAACGGGGCGCGGCGGAATATCGAAAAATCGGCACCGAGATGTCGCCCGGTCCTAAGCTCTTTTGCGTGTCGGGCCAGGTGCGGAGACCGGGACTCTACGAGGTGCCGTTCGGCGTCACGCTGCGCCATCTGCTGTTCGATCTCGCCGGCGGGCTGAATCCAGGACGCAAGCTTCAAGCGGTGCTCATGGGCGGCGCGGCGGGCGCATTTGCCGTCGAGAAAGACCTGGACGTGATCTTGTCATTCGAGCAATTGAACGCCGCGGGGCTGCCGCTCGGCTCTGGCGCCGTCATGGTTTTCGACGATACGGCGGACATGCGCGAGGTGCTGAAGCGAACCGCCCATTTCTTTGCCGACGAAAGCTGCGGCAAATGCTATCCCTGCCAGCTCGGCACGGTTCGCCAGTATGAAATCCTCGACCGGGTCGCTTCCCGACATGCTCGTGCCGGCGACCGCGAGCGCTTATCCGACGTGGGCGGCGCGATGATCGAAGCGTCGCTCTGCGGCCTCGGCCAGACCGCCGCGGCGGCGGTCTTGAGCGGAATGCAGCTATGGCCGGAGATGTTTGAAGCAGGTGGCAAAGGGCAAAGAGCAAAGGGCAAAGAGCAGAGCGCAAACAGCAAGGAGTAGGGGTCGAACGCTTTGCGCCATGCGCTTGGCGCTTAGCAAAATTCAGAGGCGTTATGCCTGACGTTAAACTTACGATCGACGGCGACTCCATCAGCGTCCCTGCAGGGACGACGATTCTCAAGGCCGCAAATCAGCTTGGCCGCAGCGTTCCGACTATTTGCTATCACGACCACTGCACGGCGAACGGTCTCTGCCGTATCTGCGTGGTCGAGGTCAACGGGATCAAGCCGCTGGTGCCGGCCTGTTTGACGCCGGTGCATGAAGGCATGAAAGTCACCACCGCCAGTGCCAGAGCCGAGCGCAGCCGCCGGACCATTCTCGAGATGCTTGCCTCCGCTGTGGACCTCTCTCAGGCACCGGAAATTGACAAATTTATCGGCGAATATCACGCCGACCGCGCGCGCTTTCCCGACGCCGAGCGGCGCGAGCATCCGATTCTCGACGACAACCCAATGTACCATCGCGATTATTCCAAGTGCATTCTCTGCTGGCGCTGCGTTCAGGTCTGCGCCGACGACGCGCAGTTCACCTACGCCATCAACTTCACCGGGCGCGGCTTTGAGACGGCCATCGGCACCTTTTTCGACAAGCCTATGCCGGAGACCACCTGCGTATTTTGCGGCCAATGCGTCGGAGTCTGTCCCACTGGGGCGCTCAAGCCCAAGCGCGAGGCGCTGTTGGAGCAGGAACTGAGCCCGGATGAAATTATGCAGGTGATCGAAGGTGGGACAAAATCGCGCGGGAAGCCGCGATGATCACACCGGATCGCATCGTCCCGACCACCTGCCCCTACTGCGGCGTGGGATGCAGCCTCGAGCTGCACATCAAAGACGACTATATCTACAAAGTGACCTCGCCGTTTGACGGCATCGTCAACCGCGGCAATTTGTGCGCCAAGGGACGGTTCGGTTACGATTTCCTGTACAACCAGGACCGGGTGACGGCGCCGCTGATCCGAAAGAAAGCTCAGGCGCCCGGCGCGCGCACCCAGGCCTTCGACCGCGAGCAGTGGCGTCAAGTCTCCTGGGACGAAGCCCTCGACTACACCGCCGACCGGCTGGTCGAGATCTACAAACGCGACGGCGCGGATGCCATGGCGGTCTACGGCTGCGCCAAGGCGACCAACGAGGACAACTACCTGCTGCAGAAACTTTACCGCGCGCTCTTCCGCACCAACAACGTCGATCACTGCACCCGGTTGTGTCACGCCGCGTCGGTGGTCGCGCTGCAGATGGCGCTCGGCTCCTCGGCCATGAGCAACACCGCCGCCGAGGTTATTCATAGCGACGTGTTCCTGGTGACCGGCTCTAACACTGCCGAGACCCATCCGATCATCGCCCTGCAAATGAAAGCGGCGGTAGAAAAACACGGCGCCAAGCTCATCGTCGTGGATCCCCGGCGGGTGGAGATGGTGAATTGGTCTACCCTCTGGCTGCCCGAGAAGCCGGGCACCGACGTGCCGGTCTTTTCCGCGATGGCGCATGTCATCATCGAAGAGCGACTCTATAACGAAAATTTCATCCGGCAGCGCACCGAAGGTTTTGAGACGTTCTCCAGCTCCATGAAAAAATTCACGCCGGAATACGCCGAGGCGATCTCCGGCGTCGACCGCAAGCTGATCGTCCAGGCCGCGCGGATGTACGCCGCGGCCAAGAACGCGGCGATCTATTGGGCGCTGGGGATTCCCGAGCACTCCCACGGCACCGACAACGCGATGGCGCTGATTCATCTCGCGCTCCTCACCGGCCACATCGGCCGCCGCGGCACCGGTCTCAATCCGCTGCGCGGGCAAAACAACGTGCAGGGTGCCTCGGATTCAGGCGCCATGCCCTGGCACTATCCCGGTTATCAGCGGGTCGATGACGATGCGGCGGCGCGCAAGTTCGAGCAGGCGTGGAACATCGAGCCCGGTGCGCTGAATCGCCAGCTCGGCCTCACCACCACCGAGATCATGAGCGCGGTGAGGCCGGGCGGCGTGCGCACGCTGCATATCATGGGCGAAAATCCCATGATGTCTGAACCCGACCTAAATCATACGCGACATATGATTGAGCAGTTGGAGTTCCTGGCGGCGCAGGACTTGTTCATCAATGAATCCGGCGCCTATGCCGACGTCTTTTTGCCGGCAACTTCCTGGGCGGAGAAGGAGGGCACGTTCACCAACACTGACCGGCGCGTCCAGCGCGTGCGCAAGGCTCTGGAGCCGCGCGGCGATTCCAAACCAGATTGGGAGATTGTTTGCCGTCTCGCCGAGCGCATCGAAAAGCGGCTGGGCCGCCCGCAGTCCGCCTTCTGGTCTTACGCCGGCCCGTCGGCAGTCCTCGAAGAGATGGGGCGCTTTGTCCCTGAGTATGCCGGCGTGAATTACCTGCGCATCGAAAAACAGGGCCTGCAAACTCCGGTGTGGGACGACAATCATCCCGGCACGCCGTATCTTTTCAGCGAAACCTTTCCCGGCGGCAAGGGCAAGTTTCATCCGTTGGAATATGTGCCCGCGGTGGAGCTGCCGGACGAGGCATATCCATTCATCCTCACCACCGGGCGCTTGCTCGAACACTGGCATGGCGGCACACTCACCCGCCATTCGAAGCTCGACGACCTCTATCCCGAGGCGCGCGTGGAAATCAATCCCGCGGACGCCGCCCGCTTGAAGATCGATGACGGCCAAGCCGTGCGCGTTTCGTCGCGACGCGGCACCATCGTCCTGCGCGCCTGGGTAACCACGCGAGCGACCGCGGGCGTGGTCTTCGTCCCCATGCACTTTGCCGAAGCCGCCGCCAACCTGCTCACCATCGACGCCCTGGACCCGAAGGCGAAGATTCCCGAGTACAAAGCCTGCGCCGTGCGCGTCGTACCCGCCGATAAGGAAGAATTAGCGCGGCCCGAGGGAAAGGTGCAAAGGGGGAGATATTAGCACCGGGAAACTGAATGAGTCTCCCGCTTCAGTTCGCTGTTGGACAAGCGCATCGACGCCGCGGCCAAGGACGTTCAAACGGCGATCACGCAAACCGCTGGTCTGCCGATTGATCCGCGATCCGCCTTTGCCGGCCACCCAATTCAACAACAAACCCCAAGACCAGCCGGTTATGAACATCTGGCGGATTTTTTCCGTAAGCGTCCTCATCGCCCACGAATATACCACAGCTAGACAAATTTCCCGCTCGCGTGTAGATTCTCCGGGCTAGATGGTCAAAGGCAAATACATCGTCGTTGAGGGGCCCATTGGCGTGGGCAAGACCAGCCTGGCCAAGATTCTGGCGGCCGAGTTCGAGGCCCGCACGGTCTTTGAGAGGGTGGAGGACAACCCGTTTCTGCCCAAGTTCTACCAGGCGCGCGAGACCTACGCCTTTCAAAATCAGACGTTTTTTCTGCTCAGCCGGTATCACCAGCAGATGGCGCTCGGCCAGCAGGATCTCTTCAACCAGAACACCGTCGCCGATTACCTGTTCGCCAAGGACAATATCTTCGCCACGTTGACGCTGAGCGCCGATGAGCTCAATCTGTACCAGCAAATTTACGCGCTGCTGAACGCCCGCGTGCCGAAGCCCGACTTGGTCGTCTATCTGCAAGCGCGCCCCGAGGTGCTTTACAAACGGGTCAAAAAAAGGGATAAAAAATATGAACGTAGCGTTACTTTCGAATACCTGACAGAGGTCGCTCAGGCCTATAACCAGTTCTTCTTCTATTATGAAGAGACCCCTCTGCTGGTGGTGAATACTTCGGAGATCGATTTCGTGGCAAGCAGCAAGGATCTGGCTGACTTGATCAAGGAAATCAACAACATGGGTTCGGGGACGCAGCACTATATACCGCTTAGATCCAGATGATCTGGACTGAGACGGACGCCGCCAAGAAGAAGTCGGCAATTAGCCGTAGGCAGGTATTCGCTGCGTACCGCCGCCTGCCCGCTGCCGACTGTTTAATGGCCTTCCGGCTCCGTCCGGGAGGCTTTTTTATTTAGGAGGGTAGATCGATGATAGAAAAGATCACCGTACCTGAAATCGTCAAGATGAAGCAGCGGGGCGAAAAGATCACCTGCCTCACGGCTTATGACTATTCTTTCGCGCGCATCCTCGATGACGCTGGGGTTGATATCCTGCTGGTCGGTGATTCCCTCGGCTGTGTGGTCCAGGGGCGCGAAAATACCCTGCCGGTAACGTTGGACGAAATAATATATCATACGCGGGCGGTGGCGCGCGGGCGCACACGCGCGCTGGTCGTGGCGGATATGCCGTTTCTTTCGTATCAAGTGAGCAAGGAACAGGCGGTCCAGAACGCCGGCAGGCTGCTTCAGGAAGCTCGGGCCGAGGCGGTAAAACTGGAGGGCGGCGTGGCGATGCGAGACACAATCAAGAAAATCACCGAGGTGGGCATTCCGGTCATGGGTCATGTTGGCTTGACGCCGCAGTCGATCCATCGCTTCGGCGGCTACAAGATTCAAGGGAAAGCGAAGACCCAAAGGGAGGCGGTTTTACGTGACGCCGTTGCGGTAGAAGAGGCCGGAGCGTTCTCGGTGGTACTGGAAGGAATGCCCAAGGACCTGGCTGCGGAGATTACCGGCCGGCTATCGATCCCCACCATCGGCATTGGCGCGGGGGTGCAGTGCGACGGGCAGGTGCTGGTGATCCATGACATGCTGGGCCTGTTCCAGGACTTTACACCCAAATTCGTCAAACACTACGCGGATCTCAAAGGCGTGATCACCATCGCGGTCAAAGATTTCGTTCGCGAAGTGCGCGAGGAAAAATTTCCCGGCGAGGAGCATTCCTTCAAATAAGATTGGAGTAATGGGAGGTGAGGCCAACAGTCCAGCACTCCGGGGTGTTGATCCATGCAGATCATTGAGCGCGTTTTAGAGATGCAGCGGTGGAGCGAAACCGAGCGGCGCCAGGGAAGGCGGATCGCCCTGGTGCCGACGATGGGCGCGCTTCATGAGGGCCATCTGAGTCTCGTGCGCGATGGCAAGACGCGCGGGGACCGGGTCGTGGTCTCGCTGTTCGTTAACCCGGCGCAATTCGCGCCGCAGGAAGATTTCGCCAGCTACCCGCGCGACTTCGAACGGGATCGAGAGCTGCTCAATGACACCGGCATCGATGTCCTGTTTCATCCTGCGGTGGAGGAGATTTATCCCGAGGGTTTCGATACTCGAATCGAAATTCGCGAGCTCAGTAGGCCGTTGTGTGGCGCGGTGCGACCCGGCCACTTCAGCGGCGTGGCGACGGTGGTCGCCAAGCTCTTTAATATCGTCCGGCCGCAGGTGGCGCTTTTCGGCTGCAAGGATTACCAGCAGCTTCAAATCATTCGCCGACTGGTGCGGGACCTCAATTTCGATATCGAAGTCGTTGGCCATCCGACTGTGCGCGAGGGCGACGGCCTGGCAATGAGCTCGCGAAACGCCTATCTTAATCCTGAGGAAAGGAAAGCGGCTCTTTGCTTGTATCGTTCGCTCCGTCATGCCGAGGAAATGGTACGGCATGGCGAGCGGCGCGGAGCCGCTATCGTAGATGCCGCGCGCGGCGAGATCGCGCGGGAACCGCTGGTGCGCGTTGAATACGCAACTCTATGCGACCCTGAGAGTTTGCGCGAAGTCGAGCGCGTCGCAGAAACTGCGCTATTGGCATTGGCCGTGCGCATCGGCAAGGCTCGCTTGATCGACAACATGATTCTCAAACCGTAGGGAGACCAACGTGGCGGCGGAGGAACAACCGATCAAGACCCGAGTGCGAGTACGCGAGAGTTTGCAGCGCTATTTCTTGGCCGGGTTGCTGGTGTTTTTACCGGTGGCCATCACGCTGTGGTTTCTCGGTTGGGTGGTTGAGCTGCTGGACAGTGTCCTGGACGTACTGCCGAAGGTGTTTCATCCCAATTCCTACTTGCCGATTCCGGTTCCCCGGCTGGGCGCGGTTGTTACCCTGGTCCTGATTCTCTTTCTGGGATTTCTTACCAGGGGAGTGGCGACTCGAAGATTCCTGGCCTTCTGGGAGAGTATCTTCGGGAAAATTCCCGTATTCCGCGGCATCTATACCGCCGTTCAGAAACTGGTTCAGACTTTTTTGGGCCCGTCGAACGCGCAGCGACAAGTTGTGATGATCGAGTACCCGCGCGTCGGCGTTTTCACGGTCGCCTTTGCCATGGGCCGTGCGTGGGCCGATATGGAGAACAAGACAAATGTTCAGCTGGTCAACGTATTCGTGCCGACGACCCCCAACCCGACTTCCGGTTTTTATCTTTTGGTGCCGATCAACGAGGTAACGCCACTCAACATGACGATGGAAGAAGCCTTCAAGCTGATCACTTCCAGCGGCCTGATCACTCCCGGTGACAAGAACAGGAATGGCAAATAAAAAGGCCGCGGCCAAAGACGGCGAGCAAATCATCTGCGTCAATCGGCAAGCGCGGCATAATTATTTCATCGACGAGACCTATGAAGCCGGCCTGGTTCTGCTCGGCAGTGAAGTGAAATCCCTGCGCGACGGCAAGGCCAATCTCAAAGACAGCTACGCGCGCGTCCAGAAGGGCGAGGCGTTTCTGATCAACGCCTATGTCAGCCCCTATCCGGGCGCCAACCAGTTCAACCACGAGCCAACGCGCGCGCGCAAGCTCCTGCTCCACGCGCGCGAGATCGAGCGCCTCACCGGCAAAACCAAGGAGAAGGGGCTGACCGTGATTCCTCTTAAAATGTATTTCAAAAACGGCCGGGCAAAAGTGGAGCTGGGGCTGGCGCGCGGCAAGAAACTCTACGACAAACGAGAAACGCTCAGGCGCAAAGACGCCGAGCGCGAAGTCGAACGGACGCTGAAGTCCAGATAGGAATTTCGAGTAGCACGCATAATTGGTGGAGTGACAAGGCGTTGAGAAATCAAGACTCACATTGGCCGCGTGGGGTGGTGAGTCCTACCGTTTGTCACCTGAAGTTGGACCAAAACCGGAACGTTTTTTTCCCTTGGGGGGGAGGGTTAGACCCCGTTCGCTACAGAGACGAGGCCGGTCTAGGAGGTAAACGGACCCGCTTACGATTTATACACGAGGCAGTTCTTGTCTGTGTCGTGACGCGAAATTCAGGAGTTGAACAAGATAGTCAAGATGTAAAAGATTCGGATTCAGGCGTGATAAATGCGATTTTCAAATTCTCCTGCTAACTACGAGTTGAGGTCTGGCTTTGCTTTCTTGACAATCTTAACGTCTGCAATGTTTCGGGATGGATGCTAGCCAAAGATATTTGAAATGTTCGGATGAAGAAGAGATCGGAAAAGCGTGTCTCGCGCAAAGGCCCAAAGGGCGCCAAGGTGACGGGCCGATGGCCGTCATCCCGATGGACGGGTTTTGCTTCATGCCCCGTTCGACTCGGATCAGCCCTCTGCGGCAAAATTGAATTTCCATCATTTCTTCATAGTCGGTCCTTGGGGATTATACGGGTCTATTTGGACGAATCCATGCCTGGCGTCGTGACGAATAATTGCCCTTGTCCGCGTCGCGCTTCTTTGCCACAATGCCACCATGATCATCCTGCTCTCGAACGACGACGGCATCCAATCCGAGGGTGTCACGGCCCTCGAAGACGCGCTGCGATCCGTCGCGGACATTTATACGGTGGCGCCGGACCGTGCACAGAGCTCCATGAGCCATGCACTAACCCTGCACCGGCCGCTTCGGGTCAATGAACTCGGACCGAGACGGCTGTCGGTCGATGGCACCCCGGTCGATTGCGTGAAGCTGGCACTGACGGGGCTCCTCCCCGTTCGACCGGACCTCGTGATCTCGGGGATCAACAAGGGTCCCAATCTGGGAGACGATATCATCTATTCCGGGACCGTCTCCGCCGCCATCGAGGGGGCGCTGCTGGGCATTCCTGCCATTGCCGTGTCGCTGGTGACATTCAAGGATTTCGATTTTCGCGCCGCGGCCGAATTTACCGCGCGCCTGGTCGCGCAAGTTCAACAAATCGGAATTCCGCCGAAAACCCTGCTGAACGTCAACGTCCCCCCGGTACCCAAGGACCAACTCAAAGGATGGCGCCTGACGCGCATGGGCAAGCGCCACTACAGCGAAAATATCGTCGAGCGGGTCGATCCGCGCGGCGGCAAATATTACTGGATCGGCGGCGACGATCTCGGCTTTGCCCAGGACGAGGGCACCGATTGCATGGCGGTGCACGACGGTTTCATCTCCGTCACTCCCTTGCAGGTCGATCTGACGGATTACAGACTGCTACAGAACAGCACTCTGCCGAGCTTCGCTTGGCCATGATGAGCGCGGCCGGTAGCTAACCCGGGGCATTCATGGTCCGAGGAAGAATTACGACACTGTGCCCATCGAGGGATGCGCCTACCAACGAAGGGAGTTCAAAACGTTCAAGCCGTTTGAGCCGTTCAAAGCGTTTTGAACGATTTGAACTATTTGAACGAATTGAACGCTTGTTGAGGCACAGGCCATTGCCTTCGCTCCGGAGGGCTCGCTCCTCGATTACTGTCATGCGTGGATAATCCAGGCTAGTCCGATGCACGGCGACGACGGCGATGAGGGGACTCGCATCGACAAGTGGCTTTGGGCCGCGCGCTTTTTCAAGACCCGCGCGCTGGCGGCCGAAGCAGTGAACGGCGGCAAAGTCGAGGTCAACGGCACCCGCGCCAAACCGAGCCGCGCCGTACGCTCCGGCGACTCTCTCAACATCCGCCACGGCCCTTATGAATGGACCGTGATCGTCAAAGCCGTCGCCAAACTTCGCGGTCCCGCGCTTCAGGCACAACTTCTCTACCAAGAGACGGAAGAAAGCGCACGCAAGCGCGAAACCACGATCGCGCGACTCAAGCTCGAGCGTCCGCCGGAATTCGACCACTCCGGCAGGCCGTCGAAAAAAGACCGCCGCGCGATAAATCGGTTTACAAAGAAAGAATGGTAGATGATCGATCAAGAGACGGTCGCCACCACTGCGGAACTCCCTGGTTATCGGATTGCAAAAAATCACGGAGCAATCAGAAGAGCGCAAGAGCGGTGGAGGCGCAACTGACTTGCGAAAACCGGCTCACTCAGAATTTTGCTGCATGACAATCCCTCGTCCCGGGATGATCTTGAACAGATATTGGGCCGGATCGAGGGCGGTACTGCGCATCTTTTCCAAGGTCAGGGTACGAACGAAGCGGCTGCTGGCCAACTCCAACTC
>Ga0326597_10002732_pt1 | contig 26109 bp, 23 predicted proteins | sample RVTome_12_FD_203789 | JGI IMG/M metagenome (GOLD analysis project Ga0326597, IMG submission 203789) | Soil microbial communities from uranium-contaminated site in the Upper Colorado River Basin, Wyoming, United States - RVT100D185 | ecosystem: Environmental > Terrestrial > Soil > Contaminated >... | reverse complement strand
CCGGCTGCGTTCTCGCCCGACACGCCCGCCACCATCACGTGGCATCCCGCGGCCCGCGCATGCGCTTCCAGCGCCACCATCAGCAGCCGGCCAAGGCCGCGCCCCTGCGCCGCCGGCGCCAGAATGATCGTGTGCTCCATCGCGTTCGCATAGCCGTTGCCGGCCCGAAACTGCGCATAGGTTGCCAGCCCAAGCACCTGCCCCGCGACCACAGCCACCAGGAACTCGGCCCCCGCGACACGCCGCGCCGCGATCATCCCCGCCAGGTCCTCCGCGGTCTTTTCCTCAGTAGAAAACGTCACCGTGGTTTCGCGGATCAGCGGGTTCCAGAACGCCATGATCTGCGCAAGATCGTCGGGCGCCACGGGGCGGATGATCATATCAGGCATTCTCCCGCCGGCGTGGCAAGGCGCAGCCGCAACGCCGGCGCGCCCTGGGCAAAACGCAGCCGCGCATCGCGCCCCGGCAGCGAGGCGGCAAGTGCTGTGATTTCCGGATGGCTCAGCTGCAGCTCCAAAAGCCGCACCCCCGGGTCGGGCAGCCGCGGCGCCGGATGCGGCCCCGCCCATTCGATCAGCGCCGGATAAAGCCCGTCGAACGGCCCCTGCCCGCCTTGCGGCACGGTGATGCGCCAGGCCAGATCGCCGCGGCGCAGCGCCATCGGCGCGCCCGCCGCCGCCGGCAGATCCAGCGCATCCAGATCCGGCACCCGCAGCACCCAGGCCACCGGGCGCGGCGGCCCGCGAAACCGGTCTAGCCCGAACCAGCGCGCCTGCGCCGGACGCCGGGCGCCCGGGTCGACGGCGATCACTTCAAGATATTCCGATGGCCCCAGGCTCAGCAGCCGGTTGTGCGTGCCCATCGCCGGGTGCTCGCCGCCCGGCGCCATGCGCACCCCAAGCTGCGCCTCAAGCCAGGCCACGCCTTCCTCAAGCCTGGCCGCGGCGATCGCAACATGATCCAGAACCGGCTGCATTGCCCGCCCCCCTTACAGACCATCATGCCGCAAGCTTATGCCCGCGCAAACCTCTCGCGGATTCTTCATTGCAAAAATATCCTCGGGGGGCGGATGCCCAGGCACTGGGCATCCCGGGGGGCAGACAGCCCCCCGCCTTGTTCAGCCGCGCTGCGCCCGGATCAGCGCCAGAATATCGCGCGCCGCCGAAGGGATGTTGGTGCCCGGCCCGAAAATCGCCTTGACCCCGGCGGCGGCCAGAAAATCGTAGTCCTGCTGCGGGATGACGCCGCCGCAGATCACCAGAATATCCTCTGCTCCGCGCTCCCGCAGTGCCGCAATCAGCTTCGGCGCCAGCGTCTTGTGCCCCGCCGCCTGGCTGGAAATGCCAACCACATGCACGTCGTTGTCGATGGCGTCCTGCGCCGCCTCTTCCGGGGTCTGGAACAGCGGCCCCACGTCGACGTCAAAACCGATGTCGGCGAAGGCGGTGGCGATCACCTTGGCGCCGCGGTCGTGGCCGTCCTGGCCCATCTTCACCACCAGCATGCGCGGGCGCCGGCCCTCTTGTTCGGCGAAGGCTTCCACGTCGCGCTGGATCGCGGCAAAGCCGTCGTCGCCCTCATAGGCCGCACCGTAGACCCCGGCCAGCGTCTTGACCTCGGCCCGGTGACGGCCGAACACCTTTTCCATCGCCATGCTGATTTCCCCCACGCTGGCGCGCGCCCGCGCCGCTGCCACCGCCGCCTCCAGAAGATTGCCCTGCGCGCCGGCGCGCCGGGTCAGTTCGGCCAGTGCCGCCGCGCAGGCTGCCTCATCGCGGTCGGCGCGCATCTGTGCCAGCCGCGCAATCTGGCTTTGCCGCACCGCGACGTTGTCGATATCGAGTATTTCGATCGGGTCTTCCTTGGCCAGCCGGTATTTGTTGACCCCCACGATCACCTCTTCGCCGCGGTCGATCATCGCCTGACGCCGCGCCGCGCTTTCCTCGATGCGCAGTTTCGGCATGCCGGTGGCAACTGCCTTGGTCATGCCGCCCATCGCCTCGACCTCTTCGATCAGCGCCCAGGCCTTTTCGGCCAGATCCGCGGTCATCGCCTCGACGTAGTAACTGCCCGCCAGCGGGTCGACGACCTTCGTCACGCCGGTTTCTTCCTGCAAGATCAGCTGTGTATTGCGCGCGATTCGGGCGGAAAACTCGGTCGGCAGAGCGATCGCCTCATCCAGCGCGTTGGTGTGCAGGCTTTGCGTGCCCCCCAGTGCCGCTGCCATCGCCTCATAGGCGGTGCGCACCACGTTGTTGTAGGGGTCTTGCTCTTGCAACGACACGCCCGAGGTCTGGCAATGCGTGCGCAGCATCAGGCTGCCCGGTTTCTCGGCGCCGAACCCGGTCATGATCCGGTGCCATAGCATCCGCGCCGCGCGCAGTTTCGCCGCCTCCATGAAGAAGTTCATGCCGATCGCGAAGAAGAAGCTCAGCCGTCCCGCAAACTCATCGACGTTCATGCCACGCGCGATTGCCGCGCGCACGTATTCGCGCCCGTCGGCCAGCGTGTAGGCCAGCTCCTGCACCAGATTGGCGCCCGCCTCTTGCATGTGGTAGCCCGAAATGCTGATCGAGTTGAACTTCGGCATCTCGCGCGCGGTATATTCGATGATGTCGGCGATGATCCGCATGCTGGGTTCGGGCGGGTAGATATAGGTGTTGCGCACCATGAACTCTTTGAGAATATCGTTCTGAATGGTCCCTGAAAGCGCAGCCCGCGGCACGCCCTGTTCTTCGCCGGTGACGATGAAATTCGCCAGAATCGGGATCACCGCGCCATTCATCGTCATCGACACGCTGACCTTTTCCAGCGGGATGCCGTCGAACAGGATCTTCATGTCCTCGACTGAATCAATCGCCACCCCGGCCTTGCCGACATCGCCCACCACGCGCGGATGGTCAGAATCATAACCGCGGTGCGTGGCCAGATCGAAGGCGACCGAAACGCCTTGCTGCCCGGCCGCCAGCGCCTTGCGGTAAAAGGCGTTGCTGGCCTCGGCGGTGGAAAAGCCGGCATATTGCCGGATCGTCCAGGGGCGGCCGGCATACATCGTGGCGCGCACGCCGCGGGTGAATGGCGCCGCCCCCGGCACCTCGCCCATCTGCGCCAGCCCGGCCACATCGGCGGCGGTGTAAAGCGGCTTGACCGCGATGCCTTCAAGCGTGTTCCAGACCAGCGTGTCGGGGTCGCGCCCTTTCAGTTCCTTTTGCGCAAGCTTGCGCCAGTGGTCGATGCTATCGCTCATCGGGCTTTCCCCCTTTTTCGTCGCAGTCCGGGTTCACCGGCATTCGTCCTTTGGTTTTGCGTGCGCCTGCCCTATATCAGGCGGCAGGAGGCTGCATGAAACCACTATATATCCTTGTTCTCTCGGCATTTCTGCCGCTTGCCGCCGCCGCGCAGGAAGCTGCTGTCACCCCTGAACTGGAACCCCTGGATGCCGCCGGCGTGACGCGCGACGCGCTTTTGTGGCTGAAACGCCCGATCGTGGTTTTTGCCGATAACCCGGCCGACCCCGCCTTTGCCACGCAAATGGCGATGCTGGCCGCCGATCCTGCCGCACTGATCGAACGCGACGTTGTGGTGATCACCGACACCGACCCGGCCATGCGCAGCGAATGGCGGCTGAAGCTGCGACCGCGCGGTTTCAGCCTGGTCTTGCTCGACAAGGATCTGGAACCCGAGCTGCGCAAGCCGCTGCCCTGGGATCTGCGCGAGATCACCCGCGCCATCGACAAGTTTCCGCTGCGCCGGCAAGAAATGCTGGAGCTGCAACCAGCGGGGCGGTGACGGCTCATTCGAATTCCATGATCACATCGTCGACTTTCAGGCTGACCCCGGGTGCGGCGTTGATCTTTTTCACGATCCCTTTGCGCTCGGCCTTGAGGATGTTTTCCATCTTCATCGCCTCGACGGTGGCCAGCGCCTGACCCTCCTGCACCTCTTGCCCCTCTGCGACGCTGATCTTCACGATCAGCCCCGGCATCGGGCAAAGCAAGAAGCGCGAAGTGTCGGGCGGCGACTTTTCGGGCATCAGTTTCGCAAGTTCCGCCTGCCGCGGCGTGCGCACATGCACCTTGAGGTCGGCGCCGCGGGCGCGGATACGGAAACCGGAAGGGATCTTGCCGGCCTTCAGCACCAGCGGCTGGCCGTCGATCAGCAGTCGCGCCAGCGGCTGCCCCGGCACCCAGTCCGAGGTCACGCGCATCTCGTCGCCATCGGCAAAGCGCACGGTTGATCCGCCACGGTCGGCGGCGATGGTCACGGGGTATTCGTCGCCTTGCAGGGTGACCACCCAGTCTTCACCGACGTGGCGTTCATGGTTGCCAAGCGTGCCCGAAATGCGCGAGCGCCTGATCTCGGCAACCCGGTTCATCGCGGCGGTGGCGGCGGCGATGCGGCGCAACAGTTCGGGCGCCAGCGTCGCACCCTGAAACCCGTCGGGGTATTCCTCGGCGATGAAGGCGGTGGAAATATCGCCCGAAACGAAGCGCGGATGGTCCATCACAGCGCCGACGAAAGGCAGGTTGTGCCCGATCCCCTCAACTTCAAAGGTATCAAGCGCCAACCGCATTTCCTCGATCGCCTCATGGCGGGTCGGCGCCCAGGTGCAAAGCTTGGCGATCATCGGGTCGTAATACATGCTGATCTCGCCGCCCTCGTAAACGCCGGTATCGTTGCGCACGATGCCACCCCCCAGCGTCCTGCCCTCAACCGGCGGGCGGTAGCGCGACAGCCGCCCGATCGAGGGCAGAAAGCCGCGGTAGGGATCCTCGGCGTAAAGCCGGCTTTCCATCGCCCAGCCGTTGATCTTCAGATCCTTTTGCGCGAAGGGCAGCGGCTCGCCGGCCGCCACCCGGATCATCTGTTCCACCAGATCGACGCCGGTGATCAGTTCGGTCACTGGGTGTTCGACCTGCAGCCGGGTGTTCATTTCGAGAAAGTAGAAATTGCGCGCGCCATCGACGATGAATTCGACTGTGCCGGCGCTGGTATAGCCCACCGCACGGGCCAGCGCGCAGGCTTGTTCACCCATCGCCTTGCGGGTGGCGGCATCGAGAAACGGCGAGGGCGCCTCTTCGATGACCTTCTGGTTGCGGCGCTGGATCGAGCATTCGCGTTCGTGCAAGTAAACCGTGTTGCCGTGCTTGTCGGCCAGCACCTGAATCTCGATATGGCGCGGTTGCGTGACGAATTTCTCGATGAAAATGCGGTCATCGCCAAAGCTGGCGGCCGCCTCGTTCTTCGAGCTTTGGAACCCCTCGCGCGCCTCGGCGTCGTTCCAGGCTATGCGCATGCCCTTGCCGCCGCCGCCGGCGCTGGCCTTGATCATCACGGGGTAGCCGACCTGCTGGCTGATCCTTACCGCCTCTTCGGCGTCCTCGATCAACCCCATGTAGCCCGGCACCGTGGAAACCCCGGCCTCGATCGCAAGTTTCTTCGAGGTGATCTTGTCGCCCATCGCCTCGATCGCCGGGCTGGGCGGGCCGATGAAGACCACGCCCTCGGCTTCCAGCGCCGCGGCGAACTTCATGTTCTCGCTCAGGAAGCCATAACCGGGGTGCACCGCCTCGGCGTCGGTCTGGCGGATCGCCTGCATGATCCGCTCAATCACGATGTAGGATTGGTTGGCGGGGGCCGGGCCGATATGCACCGCCTCATCGGCCATCTGCACATGCAGCGCGTTGCGGTCGGCATCCGAATAGACCGCCACCGTCGCGATACCCATCTTGCGCGCCGACTTGATCACGCGGCAGGCAATTTCGCCGCGGTTGGCGATCAGGATTTTCTTGAACATGTCAGGCCCCTCTGCCCGGATTTGCAGACCATGCCGCTGCGCCGGTGTTGCTGTTGGCAAATGAAAACGCCACCGGGGCGCGGGGCCCCGATGGCGCAAGGGTCTTTGGCGCGCCGCGGTGGCGCAGGTTCGCGCTAGCGCCGGATGCAGCCAGCAATGTTGAGGTCGTCACAGAACACGCCAGCGGCGCCGCCGATAAGCGCACCGGTGAGCGCACTGCCACCAAGGGCATCGGACACGATGGCGCCCCCTGCTGCGCCCGCCAGGCCGCGTTCGGCGTCAGTATTGAGATATTCGCAGCCCGCAAGCGACACTGTCGCCGCGAAGACCGCCGCGATTTTGAGGATTCCCATGCTCGTTGCCATATTCGTTCATCTCCTTGTTCGCCACAGACACCCGTCACGGGCGCTACGGCTTGGTATGATATCACAATTTTTCCCGGATGGCTTGCGGCACCACAGCCGGCCCGCCCCCCTCGCCTTGGAGAAAAGAGCCTGACCCGCAAGGGGTCAGGCCAGGGACAGAGGGTAAGGAAAGGGGTCAGGTTAACTGCGGTGCGGATCGTGCTGGCGAACCACCCCGCAACACCAGTCTGCCGCGCGTCCCACGGATTGGCAAAGCACGAATCCCGGAACGCCAGAAACTTGGCAGATTGCTGCCGAAAGCCTTGATTCGCAGGCGGTTTCATGCCGGATCCTCATCTTCGGCGTCGATCATCGGCGGGCTCCCGCCGCCGGCGAACACCTCGGGAAAGCTGATGCGGGCGCGCCGCAGGTCGATTTTCAGCAATGCTGTGTAGCTTTCGGGATCGAACGGGTCTTCGGCGGGCACCACCTCGCGCCCGAACAGCCAGGAAAGCCGCCCGGCATCCAGATTGCCACGTTCAAACGGTGCTTCGCCGAAATGTGCCCAAAGCGCGGCCATGAATCCGGCGTCGGCGCGCCGGTCTGCCGGCGCCCGGTCGCGATAGCGTTCGCGCGCGACCAGCCGCGTGACGCCTTTGCCATGCACCGCGCGGCGGATCACAAAATGAAAGTCGGTTCCCGGCAAGCGACCGGGAAAACCACGATGTTTCAGCATGTTGCACCCTCCCACCTGGGCAGGGCGCAGACGCGGGGCCTAGAACTTGCCGGTAAATGCCGGTTCAGGCGTGATCGGAGCGGCCATCGGCTCGGGCTTCGGTGCGCAGGCGGCGGCAAATGCGACCAGAGCAAGTGCCGCGATAGCGTATCTGGACATGACAATCCCCCTTTGGCGCGGGTGGCAGTCGCCAGGCGGCTGCAACAGTCCCGCGATGCCGCGAAACGACAGGCCGCTGCCGTGCGGCCCTCGGCCATGGTAACGCCGCAGGCCGGTTTCGGGCAAGCCCGCCGCGCAACCGCGGCGATTAGAAAGCCCGGCGCTGGCATCTGTGCAATGCACTCTGTGCCCCCGCCGCTCATGCCCCAGCGCCCTTGCGCAGCAGCACGCGACGCGCCTTGGGCGGCGACGGCAGATCGACAAGCGTGCCGAGCTGCGCCAAAGCGCGCATCTGCGGCTCGGCAGAGGTGGCACGCAGATCGACGATGACACAGCCGTCGGCTGCCACCGCGCGGTCGAAATAGTCAAGGTAGGCATCGACCGGGTAATGAAAGCCGCAGGAGAGAAAGCTGATCGCCAAATCCACTTGCCCCGCCGCGACCGGGTCGCCGGCGGAGGGGTTCAGCGTCGCAATGCGCTCCGGCGCGACCCCGTTGCGCTCAAGAAAGCTGCGCGCCACCGCCAGCGATGAATAGGCCGCCCCCTCTGGGGCAAAACCGAAATGCCTGCGTTCGTTGCTTTCAAGGTCGATCAGCAGCAGCTTTGCGCCAAGGTCACGCGCCGCGAACAGATCGAAAAGGGCATAGCCGCAGCCGATATCGGCGATGCGCTGCGGCTTTATCTGGGCCAGAAGCGGCTGCAGCGCCAGATATTCCGCATGGATCACGGCGGCAGCGCGGCGGGCGATCTCTTGCCCCAGCCGCTCGGCCACGCCGACGATCGGAGCCATGTCGCCCTCATTCCAGGCGCGAATGACCTGCCCCGAACGGGGAAAATCGTGAAGCACTTCCGATCGCTGCAGGATCAGGTTGACCAGATCCTGTTGCGCAAATGCCGACAGGTCGAGCCCGGTCACGTGCGGATGCCGCGCAACCGCGGCGTTGTCGATGGAAAGCTGCATGGCGCCAACCTTTGTGATGATCTGTTACAGCGGAATATTGTCGTGTTTTTTCCAAGGGTTAGAAATCTTCTTGCTGCGCAGGCTGGCGAATGCCCGTGCGACGCGCTTGCGCGTCGAGCGCGGCTGGATGACCTCGTCGATAAAGCCCTTTTCGGCGGCCACGAAGGGGTTGGCAAAGCGACCCTCGTAGTCGGCGGTGCGGGCGGAAATCTTTTCGCTGTCACCCAACTCGCTGCGATAGAGAATTTCCACCGCGCCTTTTGCCCCCATCACGGCGATCTCGGCGGTCGGCCAGGCATAGTTGAAATCGCCGCGCAAGTGCTTGGAACTCATCACGTCATAGGCACCGCCATAGGCCTTGCGGATGATCACGGTCACTTTTGGCACCGTCGCCTCGCCAAAGGCGAACAGCAGCTTGGCGCCGTGCTTGATGACGCCACCGTATTCCTGCCCGGTGCCCGGCAGGAAGCCCGGAACATCGACGAGCGTCAGTATCGGAATCTCGAACGCGTCGCAAAAGCGCACGAACCGCGCCGCCTTGCGGCTGCTGTCGATATCCAGGCAGCCCGCCAGCACCATCGGCTGGTTCGCCACCACACCCACCGTCTGGCCCTCGATGCGAATGAAGCCGGTGACGATGTTGCCCGCAAAATCGCGCTGAATCTCGAAAAAATCGCCCTCATCGGCGATCTTCCCGATCAGTTCCTTCATGTCGTAGGGTTGGTTGGGGTTGTCAGGCACCAGCGTGTCAAGGCTTTCCTCCATCCGCGCCACATCGTCGAAGAAGGGCCGCACCGGCGCGCGTTCGCGGTTGTTGAGCGGCAGAAAGTCGATCAGGCGGCGGGTTTCGGCAAGCGCTTCCAGATCGTTTTCAAAGGCTCCGTCGGCGACCGAGGATTTTTTCGTATGCGTGCCGGCGCCGCCCAACTCTTCTGCCGTGACGATCTCGTTGGTCACGGTTTTCACCACGTCGGGCCCGGTGACGAACATGTAAGAGGTATCTTTCACCATGAAGATGAAGTCGGTCATCGCCGGGCTGTAGACCGCGCCGCCGGCGCAGGGCCCCATGATCAGGCTGATCTGCGGCACCACACCGCTTGCCATGATATTGCGCTGAAACACCTCGGCGTAGCCCGCAAGGCTGGCCACGCCTTCCTGAATCCGCGCCCCGCCCGAATCGTTCATGCCGATCACCGGGGCGCCGTTCTGCACCGCCATATCCATGATCTTGCAGATCTTCTGCGCGTGGGTTTCAGACAGTGACCCGCCGAAAACGGTGAAATCCTGCGAAAACACATAGACCATGCGGCCGTTTACCGTGCCCCAGCCGGTCACCACGCCATCGCCGGCCGGGCGTTCGCCCTGCATGCCGAATTCGGTGCAGCGGTGCGCCACGAACATGTCGAATTCCTCGAAACTGCCCTCGTCGAGCAAAAGCTCGATGCGCTCGCGCGCGGTCAGCTTGCCCTTCGCGTGCTGCGCGTCAATCCGGCGCTGGCCGCCGCCCAGACGGGCCTCGTCGCGACGCTTTTCCAGCTGTGCAAGGATGTCTTTCATGGCCCGATCCTCCCCCGAATTTCGCGCACAGTAACGCCGTCGCAGCGCCGGGCAAAGCGGATTCGAGTAGATTTGCATAGTCTTGGCGAAAGTCAGTTCGCAAATTGCAACTTTGCGAAGTATTCCCTTCGCATCGCCGCTGACTTCGCTTGCGCCACACCCCACGGAGGCGCCATGAATCTGCCCGTTCCGATGCTGACCATCGGCCTGCTGTTGGCCTCGAATGTGTTCATGACATTCGCCTGGTATGGGCATCTGAAATTCAAGGCCGCGCCGCTGCTTGCGGTGATCGCGATTTCCTGGGGCATCGCATTTTTCGAGTATCTGCTGCAGGTGCCGGCCAATCGCATCGGCCATGGCGCCTTCAGCGCGGCGCAGCTGAAGACCATTCAGGAAGTCATCACGCTTGGGGTTTTCGCGGTATTTTCCTGGTTCTATCTGAAAGAGCCGATCACCTGGCAGCACGGCATCGGCTTTGCGCTGATCGCCGCCGGGGCATGGTTCATCTTTCATCGTTGGGCCTGAGTTTCGCGCATGGACAATCGCCGGCCGCGCCCCTAGCGGTTGCGCATGCGCCAGTTTCTGAATCGCTCTGCCCCGCCGCATATCGTCACGCTGGTCATGCTGGCGGGTCTTGCGGCGCTGTCGCTGAACATCTTTCTGCCGTCGCTGCCGGGCATGGCGGTGTATTTCGGCGTTGAATACCATGTCATGCAGCTTTCCGTTTCCGCCTACCTCGCGGTTTCGGCGCTGCTGCAACTGCTGATCGGCCCCATTTCGGACCGCTTCGGCCGCCGCCGGGTCGCGCTGGCGGTGCTGGGGCTGTTCTTGCTGGCTACCCTGGGCACGCTTGCGGCGCCGACTGCCGAGGCGTTCCTGATGTTCCGGCTGGTTCAGGCGGTGGTCGCCACAACTTTCGTCATCAGCCGCGCTGTGGTGCGCGACATGGTCCCCGACGATCAGGCCGCCTCGATGATCGGCTATGTCACCATGGGCATGTCGCTGGTGCCGATGATCGGCCCGGTGATCGGCGGCGCGCTGGACGAAGCCTTCGGCTGGCGCGCCAATTTCGCGCTGCTGGCGGTGCTGGGACTGGCGGTGACGGTGCTGGTCTGGGCCGACCTGGGCGAAACCACGCGCGACGGTGGCACCCGATTCGCCGAACAGGTGCGTGGCTACCCGGTGCTGCTGCGTTCGCAGCGCTTCTGGGGCTATTCGCTGGCGGCGGGCTTTGCGGCGGGGCTGTTCTTCGCCTATCTGGGCGGCGCACCATTCGTCGGCAGCGTCGTCTATCATCTCAGCCCTTCGCAAGTTGGCTATTATTTCGCTTTGCCGGCATTGGGTTACGCGTTCGGCAACTTTGTTTCCGGGCGCTACGCCAGCCGCTTCGGCATCGACCGCATGGTGCTGGCGGGCACGCTGGCGGCCACCGCGGCACTGGTCGTTGCGGCGGCGGGCAACCTTGCCGGGGTGGCACATCCGCTGATGTTTTTCGCGATGGTCGGGGTCACCGGGTTCGGCAACGGGCTGGCGCTGCCCTCGGCCAATGCCGGCATGATGTCGGTGAAGCCCGAACTTGCGGGCACCGCCTCGGGGCTGGGCGCAACGCTGACGGTTGGCGGCGGTGCCGCGTTGGCGGCGCTGGCCGGGACACTGTTGGGCCCCGACAGCGGCGCGATGCCGCTGATAGCGCTGATGCTGGCCTCGTCGCTGGCCTCGGTTCTGGCGATCGCCTGGGTGTTCCGGCGGCGCGCGCAACTGGGGATTTGACGCCACCAATTTGCAAAGCGTAGTGTGGCTTTGCAAAGTTGGGAGGCGTTTCATGGCCACGCAAAAGCTCTATGCCGGCGTCAAGCTGCGCGAAACCCGCGCCCGCCTGGGGCTGACGCAGAAGGTCTTTGCCGACCGGCTGGGGGTGTCGCTGCCCTATCTCAACCAGATGGAAAACAACCACCGGCCGGTTTCGGCCGGGGTGGTGCTGGCGCTGGCGGGCGAATTCGGGCTGGATGTCACCGAATTGTCGGTGGGCGATGCCGAGCGGCTGGTCAGCGACATGCGCGAGGCGCTGGCCGACCCGGTGTTCGCCGACACCGCGCCGCCGCTGGCCGACCTGCGGCTGGCAGCCTCGAACGCCCCCGCGCTGGCGCGGGCGTTTCTGGAACTGCACCGCGCCTATCGGCAGGGCCATGAGCGGCTGGCCAGCCTTGATGAGGCAATGGGCCGCGAAGGTGGGCTGACGGTGATTTCACCCTGGGAAGAGGTGCGCGACTTCTTTCACTATTGCGATAATTATCTGGATGCAGTCGATCGCGCTGCCGAGCGCTTTTCCTGCCCGGATAACAAACTGTTGGACCCCATATCGCGGGCCACCGATGCGCTGGCTGCGCGCGGCATAAAGGTGCTGTTTTCCGACATCGACGCCGTTCGCCATCGCGATGGCACCATGCTGACGCTGTCCACCCGCGCGCCGGCACCGACGCGGGTGTTCCAGCTGCTGCACCAGGTGGCGCTGATCACCCAGAACGATCTGCTGGAGGCCACGCTCGACTTGGCGCGGTTTCAGTCCGACACCGCGCGCGCCATCGCCAAGATCGGCCTCGCAAACTATTTCGCGGGCGCAGCGCTGCTGCCCTACCGCGCCTTTCAGTCCGCCGCGCAAGAGGCCAGGCACGATCTGGAACGCCTTGCCGACCAGTTCGGCGCCAGTATCGAGCAGGTCGCGCACCGGCTTTCGACGCTGCAGCGCCCCGGCGCCAAGGGCATCCCGTTCTTTTTCGTGCGCGTCGATCAGGCCGGCACCATCACCAAGCGCCACTCGGCCACGCGGCTGCAATTCGCGCGGTTCGGCGGCGCCTGCCCCTTGTGGAACGTGCATCAGGCGTTCGAGACCCCGGGCCGGTTTCTGCGCCAGCTTGCCGAGACCCCCGATGGCGTGCGCTATCTGTGCCTGGCGCGCGATATTTCCAAACCCGGCGGTTCCTTCCATGCCCCGGTGCAGCGCTATGCGATCGGTCTGGGCTGCGAAATCAGCCATGCCCGCGGGTTGGTCTATGCCGATGACATGGATCTTTCGAACCCGCGCGCCTATCAGCCGATCGGCATTTCCTGCCGCATCTGCGAACGGCGCGGCTGCCATCAGCGCTCGGTTCCGCCGCTGGAACGGCGGCTGCGCGTTGACCCCGACAGCCGCGGCCTGCTGCCCTATGAGATTGCCTGAGCGTCAGCCGCGCGCCTTCACCCAACCCGCCGCAAGCGCCTGTTGTTCCGTGCAAAACCAGCGTTCGCCCGCAGAGGGGCTGATCGTGGTGGCGCCGTAGGCACGGCTGCCGGGCAGGTGATAAAGCCTGCCGTTGCGCGAAATGTTGCCCTTTATAGCACAGCCCTGCGGCGCCGCCGCAGCACCGCCCGCGGCGCGCACAACTTCGGGCCGCTCGGCCGGCCCGGCCCAGATGCCGCGGCCCGCAGCGCGCGCCGCGGCCTCATGCGGCAGGTAATCGGCCGAATAGCGGCCGTAGGCAAATGCCGCGCCGCCTGCCACCAGCGCCGCGCCAACATCCTCGGCCCCGGCGCGACACCGCGCCACCAGACGGCCATAGCGGTCGCGTTCCAGCCCCTCGCAGCGCGTCCCAGCGGCGACCAGCCGCGCCAGCGCCGCAGTGGCAAAGGCGCCGCAATCCCAATCCGCCCCCGCCGCGTCGGCACAGATCTGGCGCTTTTCCGGGGCGTCGATGCCAAAGATCCGCACCCGCTCGCCCGCCAGTTCCAGGGTGTCGCCATCGACCACCCGCGCCTGACCCACCAGCGTCTGCGCCGCCACCGAACCCGCCAGCACAACCAGAACGAAAAGTGAACAAAACCTTAACATGCCCCACATATTGTGGCAGCAGGGCCAAAGGTCAACAGCAATGGTGGGTAGCGGTTAACGCCGCCGCTACCTCTGCGCCGCGTTCCAGTTCGGGCTCAGCCACGGCTCGACGTTTTCCGCGGCCAGCGGCGCACGGCCCAGCACCAGATCGGCCGCCTTCTCGCCGACCATGATCGAGGGTGCGTTCAGGTTGCCGTTCGTCACCCGCGGAAAGATCGAACTGTCAGCCACCCGCAGCCCGTCCACCCCGATCACCCTGGCCTGCGGGTCCACCACCGCCATCGGGTCATCCGCCCGCCCGATCCGCGCCGTGCCGCAGGGGTGAAAGGCGCTTTCGGCATGCTGGCGGATGAAGGCGTCGATCTCGGCATCGTTTTGCACGCCCTTGCCGGGCTGAATCTCGTGTTTCACGTGCCCTGCCAGCGCCGGCTGCGCGAAAATCTCGCGCGTCAGGCGCACGCAACGGCGAAAGTCCTGCCAGTCGTCGGGATGGCTCATGTAGTTGAAGCGAATCTCGGGCGGCGCCTTCGGGTCGGCGGAGCGCAGCCGCACGCTGCCGCGCGACTTCGACCGCATCGGCCCGACATGCGCCTGAAACCCGTGCCCCTCGGCCACCGCCTTGCCATCGTAGCGCACCGCAATCGGCAAAAAGTGATACTGGATGTCTGGATAGTCGATCCCGGCGGCCGAGCGGATGAAGGCGCAGGCCTCGAACTGGTTTGAGGCGCCCAGCCCCTTTCCGGTAAACAACCATTGCGCGCCGATCAGCGCCTTGCCCCAAAGGTTCCAGTATTTGAACAGCGTCACCGGCTGGCTGGCGGCAAACTGCATGTAGATCTCAAGGTGGTCCTGCAGGTTGGCGCCCACCCCGGGCCGGTCGGCCACCACCGCCACGCCATGTTCGGCCAGATGCGCCGCCGGGCCGATGCCCGACAGCATCAACAGTTTCGGTGTGTTGATCGACGAGGCGGCCAGTATCACCTCGGCGCGCGCGCCGATCAGCTCAATCCGCCCCGCCCGTTCGACCTCGACCCCCACCGCGCGGCCGTCGCGAAGCACGACGCGCCTTGCAAGCCCGCGCAGCACCGCACAATTGCCGGTCTGCATCGCGGGGCGCAAATAGGCATTGGCCGCCGACCAGCGCCGGCCGCGCCAGATCGTCGCCTCCATCGGCCCGAAGCCCTCTTGCTGATGCCCGTTCACGTCAGAGGTGACGGGGTAGCCCGCCTGTCGCCCGGCCTCGATGAAGGCCGCGAACAGCGGGTTGGCACGCGGCCCGCGCGTCACATGCAGCGGCCCCGCATGCCCGCGCCAGGCGCCGTCGCCGCCATCCGACGCGCCGTGCCAATGTTCCTGCCGCTTGAAATAGGGCAGCACGTCGGCATAGCCCCAGCCTGCCGCGCCCTGTTCGGCCCAATGGTCGAAATCCTTCGCGTGGCCGCGCACATAGACCATCCCGTTGATGCTTGACGACCCGCCCAGCACCTTGCCGCGCGGCGTCACCAGCACGCGCCCGCCCAGATGCGGCTCGGGCTCGGTCTTCAACCCCCAGTCGTAAAGCCCCATGTTCATCGGGTAGCTCAGCGCCGCCGGCATCTGGATGAACGGCCCGGCATCGGTGCCGCCGTATTCGATCACGATCACCTTGCGCCCGGCCTCGGCCAGCCGATACGCCATCGCCGAGCCTGCCGAGCCCGCGCCAACGATCACATAATCCGCGTCCATCTCGCCCATCCTTTCCGGCACGCCGGGCTTCTTTCTTGCGCAACTATCCTCGGGGGGTCCGGGGGGCAGACAGCCCCCCGGCCTTCAGTAAGGCGCCTCCACCGGCCCCATCCCCACGTAAACCGACTTCACTCGCGTATAATGCTCCACCGCCGCACGGCTGTTCTCGCGCCCCAGCCCCGAGGCCTTCACGCCGCCAAAGGGCGCCTCGACCGGGGTCAGGTTGTAGGCGTTGATCCAGGTGGTGCCTGCGGCCAGCGCGCCGACCACCCGATGCGCGCGCGCCAGATCGGCGGTGAACACCCCGGCCGCCAGCCCGTAGGGCGAGGCATTGGCGCGCCCCAGCGCCTCGGCCTCGGTCTCGAAATCCAAGACCGCCATCACCGGGCCGAACACCTCTTCGCGGGCAATCTCCATATCGTCGGTGACATCGGCAAACACCGTGGGCTGCACGAACAAGGGTCCGGCATTGCCCGGCCCGCCGCCGCAGACCAGCCTCGCGCCTTCGGCCCTGGCCCGCGCGATGTAGCCCAGCACCTTTTCGTGCTGCGCCGCGCTGACCAGCGGGCCGAACTGCGTTGCGTCATCCAGCGGGTCGCCGGCGACAATCGCCGCGGTGCGCGCGGCCAGCCGTTCCAGAAATGCCGTCTTGATGCCGCGCTGCACGAACACCCGGGTGCCGTTCGAACAGACCTGCCCCGAAGAATAGAAATTGCCCAGCATCGCCGCGCCCACGGCATCTTCAAGGCTGGCGTCGTCGAACACCAGCAGCGGCGACTTGCCGCCCAGCTCCATCGTCACCGCCTTCATGCCCCCGGCGGCAGCGGCATAGACCCTTGCGCCAGTGGCAACCGAGCCGGTCAGCGAAACCTTGGCGACGCGTGCATCAGCCACCAGCGCCGCGCCCACCGCGCCCATGCCCTGCACCACGTTGAACAGCCCCGCCGGCAACCCCGCCTCGGTCAGAATCGCCGCCAGTTGCAGCGCACCCAGCGGTGTGACCTCGGAGGGCTTGAACACCATCGCATTGCCCAGCGCCAACGCCGGCGCCGCTTTCCAGCAGGCGATCTGGCTGGGGTAATTCCAGGCGCCGATGCCGACGCAGACCCCCAGGGGTTCGCGCAAAGTATAGACGAAATCGCGCCCCAGCGGGATTGTCTCGCCGGTCACCGTGGGCGCCAGCCCGGCGAAATATTCCAGCGCATCGGCGCCGGAGGGCCAGTCGGCCACCCGCGTTTCCTGCAAGGGTTTGCCGGTGTCGAGCGTTTCCAGCCGCGCCAGTTGCTCGCCGCGGTCGCGGATCAGCGCCGCGGCCCGCTGCAGGATGCGGCTGCGTTCCACCGGACGCGTCGCCGCCCAGGCGGTCTGCGCGCGCACCGCCGAGGCCAACGCCGCCTCGATCACCGCTGGCGTCGCGGCGTGCAGGCGCGCGATCACCTCGCCGCTGCCGGAATAGATCACCTCGAACGGCGCCCCCACCGGGTCTTCAAGCCAGGCGCCATCGACAAAGTGGCTCGCGTTGGGTTGTGCACGCATCAACGCCCCTCCAGTTCGCGGTCGAGATAGTCAAGCACCAGCGCCGCCGCGCTGCGGCCGTCGGCAGGGCCAGGCAGCAGCGCAGCGCGGATATAGACGCCGTCGATCAGCGCCCCCAGGCCGCGCGCCACACCGGGCGCGCGCTGCCCCAGCAGCGGGCGCAGATCGTGCATCAGGTTCGAATGCAACCGGCGCTGATAGACCGCCAGCAGCCGGCGCGCCTCGGGCGCGGTCTGCGCCAGCACGTAAAAGTTCAGCCAGGCACCGATCGCCTCGCGCCGGAACGACCCCGGCGCGAACGAGGCGCGCACCAGCGCCCTGAGCCGCCCGCGATGGCCCTCGGCCGCAGCCAGCGCGCCGCGCACCTCGGCACCGTAAATCGACAGAATCGCCCGCATCGCAGCCAGGAAGATCTGCTCCTTGGAGCCGAAATAGTGATGCGCCAGCGCCGAAGACATGCCGGCGCGGCGCGCGATTTGCGCCACGGTCACGTCCAGAGACCCGGAATCGCCCACCATTTCAATGGTGGCTTTCACCAGAGCCGCCCTTCGGATAGGCTCGGCACCAAGCTTCGGCATGGCATCCTCAAAAAACACTTGCCAAACCGAGCTACAGGCAAGTTTATTGACTCGTCAATCAACAAAAACGTCTCAGGGAGCCGACCATGAATCTGAAAACCGCACTTCTCGCCTCGGCCGCGTCGCTGACGCTGGCGCTGCCCGCCCATGCCGCGGGCTGCGACAAGGTCATCTTTTCCGATGTCGGCTGGACCGACATCACCGCCACCACGGCAGTTGCGAGCTTCGTGCTGAACGCACTTGGCTATGAAACCGACATCAAGCTCCTGTCGGTGCCGGTGACCTATTCGGCGCTCTCGACCGGCGATGTCGATGTGTTCCTGGGCAACTGGATGCCGACGATGGAGGCCGACATCGCGCCCTATCGCGAGGCCGGCACGGTGGAAACACTGCGCACCAACCTTGTGGGCGCGAAATACACGCTGGCGACGAATGCCGCTGGCGCGGCGCTTGGCATCGACAGCTTCGACGACATTGCAACGCAAAGCGCGGCACTTGACGGCAAGATCTACGGCATCGAGCCGGGCAATGACGGCAACCGGCTGATCCTCGACATGATCGCGGGCAATGCGTTCGGGCTTTCCGGGTTCGATCTGGTGGAAAGCTCGGAACAAGGCATGCTGGCACAGGTGGAGCGCGCGGGCGACAAGGCGCCGATCATCTTTCTGGGGTGGGAGCCGCATCCGATGAACGCCAATTTCGCCATGACCTATCTGGCCGGTGGCGACGATTTCTTCGGCCCCGATTTCGGCGGTGCCGAAGTCGCGACCAACGTGCGCAAGGGCTATGCGGCCGAATGCCCCAACACCGGGGCTTTCCTGCAGAACCTCGAATTCAGCCTGGCGCTGGAAAACGAGATCATGGGCGCCATTCTGAACGACGGCGCCGAGCCCGGCACTGCGGCGAAGGCCTGGCTGGCGGCGAACCCCGATGCGCTGGCGCCCTGGCTTGCCGGTGTCACCACCAAGGACGGCGGCGATGCGCTGGCCGCGGTCACTGCCGCGTTGCGGTGAGCGGATGGAGCGGGCCGGGGGGCCAGCCCCCCGGACCCCCCGGGGTATTTGGACAATGAAGAAATAGCCACGGGGGGAATGGCATGGACTGGCTGACCGCCTACAAATTGCCGGTGGGCAAAACGGCAAAGGTCGTGTTCGACTGGCTGAAGGCGCATGCAGGCGGGTTTTTCGATACCATATCGGATCTGATGCAGGCGCTGATCGATGGCATCCTGTGGCTGCTGCAAACGCCGAACCCGCTTATTGTGGTGGCGCTGTTCGTGGCGCTGACCTGGTATCTGCAGCGCAACTGGAAAACCGCGCTGCTGGTGCTGGCCGGATTCTTGTTCATTCTCAACCAGGGTTACTGGAAGGCCACCACGGAAAGCCTGACGCTGGTGCTTTCGGCCTGTGTGGTGTGCATGGCCGTGGGGATGCCAATCGGCATTGCAGCGGCGCACCGGCCGCGGCTTTTCGCGACGCTGCGCCCAGTGCTGGATCTGATGCAGACGCTGCCGACCTTTGTCTATCTGATACCCGCGATCGTGTTTTTCGGCATCGGCATGGTGCCCGGGCTGATCGCCACGGTGATCTTCGTGCTGCCCGCGCCGATCCGGCTGACGCATCTGGGCATTGCATCGACGCCACAGACGCTGCTGGAGGCGGCAACCGCCTTTGGCGGCACGCCGCGGCAGGTGCTGTGGAAGGTGGAACTGCCCTACGCCTTGCCACAGATCATGGCCGGGCTGAACCAGACGATCATGCTGTCGCTGTCGATGGTGGTGATCGCGGCGCTGGTCGGGGCATCGGGGCTGGGGGTGCCGGTGGTGCGGGCGCTGAATTCGGTCAACACCGCGCTGGGTTTCGAGGCGGGTTTCATCATCGTCGTGGTCGCGATCATCCTTGACCGGATGTTGCGGATGGAGCGTTGAGCATGCCGGTTGCCGTGGAATTCGACCGCGTGTCGATCGTGTTCGGCGAGCGCCCGCAGGTGGCGCTGCCGTTGATGGACGCGGGCCGTACGCGCGGCGAGATCAAGGAGGCGACGGGCCAGGTGCTGGGGGTGCATGATTGCAGCCTGAGCGTCGCAACCGGCGAGATACTCGTGCTGATGGGGCTTTCGGGTTCGGGCAAATCGACGTTGCTGCGGGCGGTCAACGGGCTTAATCCGGTGTGCCGCGGGCGCGTCATCATCCATGACGGCGACTGGTCGTGTGATGTCGTCTCGGCACCCCCGGCGGATCTGCTGCGGGTGCGGCGCGAATGCGTGGCCATGGTGTTTCAGGCGTTCGGGCTGCTGCCCTGGCGCAGCGTGCGCGAGAATGTCGGGCTGGGGCTGGAACTGGCGCAGATGCCGGCCAAGGCGCGCCGCGAAAAGGTCGATGCGCAACTGGCGCTGGTCGGGCTTTCCGACTGGGCGGAACGCAAGGTGGGCGAGTTGTCGGGCGGCATGCAGCAGCGCGTCGGGCTGGCGCGCGCCTTCGCGACCGATGCGCCGATCCTGCTGATGGACGAGCCGTTTTCGGCGCTGGATCCGCTGATCCGCGCGCGCTTGCAGGATGAACTGCTGGAACTGCAGGAAACGCTGCGCCGCACCATCATTTTCGTCAGCCACGACCTTGACGAAGCCTTCAAGCTGGGCAACCGCATCGCGCTGATGGAAGGCGGGCGGATCGTGCAATGCGGCACCGCGCGCGACATCATCGCCAACCCTGCCGACGCCTATGTTGCGGATTTCGTGGCGCATATGAACCCGCTTGGGGTATTGACCGCGGCCGATGTGGCGGCGCCGGGCAGCGCGCCGGGTGCCCCCGAGGTGGCGGGCGACCTGCCGGTGCGGGCGGTGATGGCAGCGCTTGCCGCGGCGCCCGAGCTGAACGTGCAGGGCGGCGGCCGGATCAGCCGCGAAAGCGTGCTGGCGCGGCTGATCGACCCGCACAGCTGAGCTGCGGCGTTGCGGGGCGCGCGGGCCCTAGAAAGTGGTGTTGGCGGCACCGCCATCAAGCAGGATGTTCTGCCCGACGATGAAGCCGGCATGCGCCGAGCACAGAAAGGCGCAGGCGGCACCGAATTCGGCGGTGGTGCCATAGCGGCCCGCCGGGATCGCCGCGGCGCGGCGCGCCTGCGCCTCGGCCACACTGATGCCGCCGCGCGCCGCGGTGCCGCCATCAAGCGCGCGGGCGCGGTCGGTGGCATGCAAGCCTGGCAGCAGGTTGTTGATCGTCACGCCGTGCCGCGCCACCTGTCGCGCGGTGCCAGCGACGAAACCGGTCAGCCCGGCCCGCGCCGCGTTGGACAGGCCAAGCTCGGCGATCGGCGACTTCACCGCCGCCGAGGTGATGTTGACGACGCGGCCCCAGCCCTGCGCAATCATCCCGGGCAACAGCGCCTGCATCAATGCCACCGGGGTCAGCATGTTGGCATCGATGGCGCGGACGAAATCGTCGCGCGTCCAGTCCGGCCACAGACCGGGCGGCGGGCCGCCGGCATTGGTCACCAGAATGTCGGCGGCCCCGGCCGCCGCCAGCACGCGCGCCCGGTCCTCGGCCTGGGTGATGTCCGCCGCGACCGCGACCACCTGCACGCCATGCGCAGCCCGGATTTCGGCCGCGGTCGCCTGCAGCGCCGCGTCGCCACGCGCGTTGATCACCAGATCGACGCCCGCCGCGGCCAGCGCTTCGGCACAGCCGCGACCCAGCCCTTTTGACGCCGCGCATACCAGCGCCCGTTTGCCCCGAATGCCCAGATCCATGGCGAAACCTTTCTGCCCGCTTGGCCGCGCTTGACGCGGCTTCGACAAACCTGCTTTACCGGGCTTGCCGCGCCCATGCCAGAGCGCGAACCAGCAAAATACGGGACAACATCATCATGCAGAGCGCCAGTGCCAATCTTTCCGGCCAGGCCGCGCATGTGTTCGAGGCCGAGGCGATCTGGGTGACCTCTGGTGCCAATCAGGGCGACCCGATCGGCGCCGCCGAGGATTGCGAGCCGGGCGACATCTACCAGCTTGACCGTGGCGCGGTGCCGTTGCGGCTGATGCTGACCGCGGGTGCTGCGGCGTCCGACGCGCAGACCGTAGCCGCGGGCTCGCAGATCGGTGCCGCGGGCGACCGCGTCAGCCTGTTGGCCCGCCACGTGCTGATGGCCACCGACGGCGACACCGTGGATCTGCTGCTGATCTGTCATGAACCTTCGCAGCGCCGCTATGTGCTGCCGCTTTCGCCGCTTGCGCCGCGCAGCGACTATACCTTGCTGGAGGCGCATGAAGACCCGGGCGCGGTGCGGCTTTCCGATCTGATCTGCGTCGCCTTTTGCACCGGCACGCGCATCACCCTTGCCCAGGGCGAGCAGCGCGTCATCGAGGCGCTGCGGCCAGGTGACCGCGTGCTGACGCGCGATTCCGGCCCGCAGCCGCTGCGCTTTGTCGGCAAGGCCACGCTGCGCGCCCTGGGCAGCTTTGCGCCGGTGGTAATTTCGGCGGGCACCCTGGGCAACGAAGGCAATCTGGTGGTTTCGCCGCACCACCGGATTTTCCTTTACCAGCGCGGCCGCGACCGGCTTGGCGACACTGCCGAATTGCTGGTGCAGGCCAAGCATCTGGTTGATGGCGAAAACGTCTGGCGGCGCGAGGGCGGCTATGCCGATTACTTCAGCCTGGTGTTCGACCGCCACGAAATCATCTATGCCGAGGGCATCCCTTGCGAAAGCCTGATGGTCACCGAAGCCACGCTGCGCCTGATGCCCGAGCCACTTTCGCAAAGCCTGCGCGATCGCTTTCCCGGCCTCAGTCACCGCCCGCATTTCGGCACCGAGGCCAGCCGCGAGGCATTGCAGACACTGGGCCGTGCGGCGCTTTTCAAAAGACGCGACGACGAATAAACGCCTGCGCGCGAATAAATGCCGCCACCGTGTCGATTTTGCGTGCCCTCGTTCGTCGTATCTGTATCGGGCAATCTGGCCCGACCGATCAGAGGAGGCAACCACATGCGTGTGATGGTTCTGGTGAAAGCCACCGAGGACAGCGAAGCCGAAACCGGCCCGGTGCCCTCGACAGAATTTGGGGCAGAGATGCTTGCGGCCATGGGCAAGTATAACGAGGAACTGGTGGCCGCGGGCATCATGCTTGCGGGCGACGGGCTGAAGCCCTCGTCTCAGGGCAAGCGGGTGGCCTTTGGCGGCGCCAGCCGCACCGTCATCGACGGCCCCTTTGCCGAAACCCGTGAACTTGTTGCGGGTTACTGGCTGTGGGAGGTGCGCGACATGGGTGAGGCGGTTGAATGGGTCAAGCGCTGCCCCAACCCGATGCCGGGGCCAAGCGAGATCGAGATTCGCCCGCTCTATGAAGCCGCCGATTTCGGCGATGCGATGACGCCAGAGCTGCGCGAACAGGAAGCCAGGCTGCGCGAAAAGATCGCCAACCGCTAGGCGCGACACTTGCCACGGGCCCGGGGGCTTTGCCACACTGGGCCCATGGCAGCAGATCAGGCAAGCAAGGTCGTCGAGACGGTGTTCCGCATGGAACAGGCGCGGCTGATCGCGGGGCTGGCGCGGCTGCTGCGCGACATCACGCTTGCCGAAGATCTGGCGCAGGACGCGCTGGTGATTGCGTTGGAGGCCTGGCCAGAGACCGGGGTGCCGGATAATCCGGGCGCCTGGCTGATGGCGGTGGCCAGGCGTCGCGCCATCGACCGGCTGCGCCGCCGCCGGATGCGCAGCCGCAAACTGGCCGAGATCGGCCAGGAACCCGCCCCGGCCGCGCCCGAAATCGAGGCCACGCTTGACGACGATCTGGGCGATGAGTTGTTGGCGCTGATCATTGCCGCCTGCCACCCGGTGCTTGCGCCCGAGGCGCGCGCGGCGCTGACCCTGCGGCTGATAGGCGGGCTGACCACTGATGAAATCGGGCGCGCGTTCCTGACCAGCGAAACCACCATCGCGCAGCGCATCGTGCGGGCCAAGAAGACGCTCGCCCGCGCCGAACTGCGTTTTGAGGTGCCCCGCGGCGCCGAACGGATCGCCCGGCTAAGCTCGGTTCTGGGGGTGATCTATCTGATTTTCAACGAAGGTTATGCGGCAACTGCGGGCGAAGACCTGATCCGCCCGGCGCTTTGCGCCGAGGCGCTGCGGCTGGGGCGCATACTTGCCGGGGCGCTGCCCAACGAGGCCGAGGTTGCCGGCCTGCTGGCGTTGATGGAACTGCAGGCCTCGCGCCTGAACGCGCGCACCGATGAACATGGCGCGCTCGTCCCGCTGCCCGAACAAAACCGCGCCCGCTGGGACTGGTTGTTGATTCACCGCGGTCTGGCGGCATTGGCGCGGGCGCAGGCCTTGGGCGGCGCCGGCGGGCCCTACGCGCTGCAAGCAGCGCTCGCCGCTTGCCATGCCAGCGCGCGGCGCCCCGAAGATACCGACTGGCCACGGATTGCGGCGCTTTACGACGCGCTGCGCGAGGTTCTGCCTTCGCCAGTGGTCGATCTGAACCGCGCGGTCGCGCACAGCATGGCCTTTGGCCCCGAAACCGGGCTGCGCCTGCTTGCCACGGTCGAGGCAAGCCCGGCGCTGCGCCGCTATGCGCCGTTGCCAGCTGCCAAAGGCGATTTCCTGCTGCGCGCCGGTCGCCCTGCCGAGGCCCGCGCCGCCTTTGAACATGCCGCCGCGCTGACGCACAACGCGCGCGAACGGGCGTTTCTGCTGGCGCGTGCTGCGGCTTGCGACGGCTGACCAAGTGCTGCCGGCCCGCTTGGCGATTGCGCGCGTCGCGGCCAGCGGCTAAACGCAGCGCCATGACAAACCGCCCGCCGCTCCCGCCCGAAATTGCCCGCCGCCGGACCTTTGCGATCATCTCGCATCCCGACGCGGGCAAGACCACGCTGACCGAAAAGTTCCTGCTGTTCGGCGGCGCGATCCAGATGGCGGGGCAGGTGCGCGCCAAGGGCGAGGCGCGGCGCACCCGGTCCGACTTCATGAAAATGGAACAAGACCGCGGCATCTCGGTTTCCGCTTCGGCGATGAGCTTCGATTTCGGCCGCTATCGCTTCAACCTTGTCGATACCCCCGGCCACTCGGACTTTTCCGAAGACACCTACCGGACGCTGACCGCCGTTGACGCCGCGATCATGGTGATCGACGGGGCGAAGGGGGTCGAAAGCCAGACCCGCAAACTGTTCGAGGTCTGTCGGCTGCGCGATCTGCCGATCTTGACCTTTTGCAACAAGATGGACCGCGAAAGCCGCGAAACATTCGACATCATTGATGAAATCCAACAAAACCTGGCCATCGACGTCGCCCCGGCAAGCTGGCCGATCGGCCAGGGCCGCGACTTCATCGGCTGCTACGACATCGTACATGACCGGCTGGAACTGATGGACCGGGCCGACCGCAACCGGGTTGCGGAATCGATCAAGATCGACGGGCTTGGCGATCCCAGGCTGGCCGCACACGTGCCCGCCGATCTGTTGGCGCAGTTGCGCGACGAGTTGGAAATGGCGCGCGAACTGCTGCCGGCCTTCAACCGGCAAAGCTTCCTTGAAGGCCATCTGACGCCGATCTGGTTCGGCTCGGCGATCAACTCGTTCGGGGTGCGCGAACTGATGGCGGGCATTGCCGAAATGGGCCCCGAACCGCAGCCGCAAAAGTCCACAAGCCGCAGCGTCGCGCCCGAAGAAACCGCCGTAAGCGGTTTCGTGTTCAAGGTGCAGGCCAACATGGACCCCAAGCACCGCGACCGCGTCGCCTTTGTGCGGCTTGCCTCGGGGCATTTCGAACGCGGCATGAAGCTGCTGCATGTGCGCAGCAAAAAGCCGATGGCGGTGACCAACCCGGTGCTGTTCCTGGCCGCCGACCGCGAACTGGCCGAAGAGGCCTGGGCGGGCGACATCATCGGCATCCCCAACCATGGCCAGTTGCGCATCGGCGACGCGCTGACCGAGGGCGAAGCGCTGCGCTTTACCGGCATCCCCTCGTTCGCACCCGAACTGCTGCAGGGCGTGCGGGCGATGGATCCGATGAAGGCCAAGCACCTCGACAAGGCGCTGATGCAGTTTGCCGAGGAAGGGGCCGCCAAGGTGTTCAAGCCGATGCTGGGGGCCGGTTTCATCGTTGGGGTTGTCGGCGCGCTGCAATTCGAGGTACTGGCCAGCCGGATCGAGCAGGAATACGGCCTGCCGGTGCGGTTTGAGCCCTCGCATTTCACCTCCGCCCGCTGGGTGACGGGGCCGAAGGCCGAGATCGAGCGGTTCGTGAACATCAACAAAGGCCATATCGCGGCGGACAGCGATGGGGATCTGGTGTTTTTGACACGGTTGCAGTGGGACATCGACCGGATCGGGCGGGATTTCCCCGAGTTGAAGCTGACGGCGACGAAAGAGATGATGGTTTAGGGGGGCGATGCCCGGCGCGCCGCGGGCAGCGCCCCTACCCCACCAGCCGCCCAAACTCCTGAATCGCGAACCGGTCCGTCATTCCCGCAACGTAATCCAGCACCACGCGGGCCAGTGCCACCTCATCCGCTGCCGCCGCGACGTCGCCGCGCCAGTCCTCGGGAAGCAACTCGGGGTGCTTCAGAAACAGCGGAAACAGCGCGTTGATCATGCCGGTCACCCGCGCGCGTTCTTCCACCACAGTCGGCGCGCGATACATGCGGGTGAACAGGAAGCCCTTGATCGCCTTGAGGTTCTGGTAAAGCGGTTTCGAAAAGCGAATGATCGGCCCTTCCATGGCGCGGATGTCATCAACGCTTTGCGGCCCCAATGCCGTCAGCCGGTTCTGCGCCACCGCGATCACGTCTTCGACCATCACGCCAAACACCCGGCGCAGCGCCTCATGCCGCCGCCGCGTGGCGTCCAGCCCTACATAAA
>Ga0326597_10002731_pt1 | contig 26109 bp, 19 predicted proteins | sample RVTome_12_FD_203789 | JGI IMG/M metagenome (GOLD analysis project Ga0326597, IMG submission 203789) | Soil microbial communities from uranium-contaminated site in the Upper Colorado River Basin, Wyoming, United States - RVT100D185 | ecosystem: Environmental > Terrestrial > Soil > Contaminated >... | reverse complement strand
CCTCGCCTGGACGACCGATCGCGGCCTCCGCCCGGTCCCCGCCGCGTGGCGCCACGCGCCGGTGGCCGCCGTGCTGCTTCTGCTCGCCGGCATCCTGCTGCTCACCGGTCTTGCGGACGGCGAAGCGAGCGTGCTGGTGCCGATCGCCCAGATGAGCTTCGTGGTCACCGCGGCGGCGGGCGTGAGCTACCTCCGCGAGCCGCTCACGCGGCGCAAGGCCGCAGGGCTGACTTTCGCCGTCGCGGCGCTCGGCTGCCTCGCACTGGGCTAGTGGAGTCGGGTGTCGACGCTCTACCCGAGGGAAACTCGCCCCGCTCCTCGCCCGCTGACCCCCTTCTTGCGGTAGCGGAGGTTGAGCATCTCGACGAAAAGCGAGAAGGCCATGGCGAAGTAGATGTAGCCCTTGTCCACATGGGTGCCCATGCCCTCCGCCACCAGCATCACGCCGATCAGCAGGAGAAAGGCGAGAGCGAGGATCTTGACACTCGGGTGGCGGTTCACGAAGCCGCTGACGGCGCCCGCGGAGACGAGCATCACGAGCATGGCCAGCACCATCGCGATGATCATGATCCAGAGATCGTTGGCCATGCCCACCGCGGTGATCACCGAGTCGAGCGAGAACACGATGTCGACGAGCGTGATCTGGACCAGCACGAGCAGGAACGCCCCGCGCGCGCCCGCGGCCTCGGGCCCGCCGTGCTCGGCCTCGAGCTTGTCGTAGATCTCCCACGTCGCCTTCCCGATCAGGAAGAGGCCGCCCCCGAGCAGAATCAGATCGCGCCCCGAGACCCCCCGGCCGAGCGCGGAGAAGAGCGGAGCCGTGAGCCCCATGATGAAGCTGATCGCGAGAAGGAGGCCGATGCGCATGCCGAGAGCGAGCGTCAGCCCGAGGCGCCGGGCGACGGGCTGCTGGCCGGCGGGGAGGCGGCCGACCAGGATGGCAAGGAAGACCACGTTGTCGATGCCGAGGACGATCTCCATCGCGGTGAGGGTGACGAGGGCGACGAGGCCGTCCGCGGTCAGGAGCGCGTGCATGATGGCCCTCCGGCGCACGGTGAGGGAGCCGAGCGAGCAGCGTCTGTCCGTCCCACGCGCTCGGCGCCCTTGGTTCAGGACCGCTCGGCGGCGCCTCGGCGCCAGCGACGGAGGCGCGGGGCGGGTCCGCGGCGCGAGAATTCCGGCACGCGGCCGAGCGCGCGCGCGAGGTCCTCGGATATCGAATAGGCGACCGGCGTGACGAGGAGGGTCAGGTTGAGGCGGGCCACCGAGCGCTGCTCGGCCGTCCCGTCCTCGGCCCGGCCGACGTCGCGCACCCGGATGGGGGCGCCGTTGACGGTGGCGATGACCACGTCATCGAAGGCCCTCGGGTCGGCGACGCGCCCGATGGTGCGGAGGGAGGACTCGCGGATCCCCGCGGTGACGTTGCCGCCCGGCATGTCCGCGTTCTGGCGGACAAGGCCGTCGCGGACCGCAGTGATGGGCAGCTGGTAGGCGGCGAGCCGATCAGCCTCCACCCAGATGTTGATCGCGCGGTTGAGCCCGCCGACGAGCCGCACCTCGCCCACCCCGAACGAGCGCTCGAGCTGGACCTTGACGATCTTGTCCGCAAGCTCGGTCAGCTCGCGCAGCGGCCGGTCGCCGGCCACCGCCACCGTGAGGGCGGGTGCCTGGTCGTTGTCGAACTTCGCGATGATGGGCGCCTTCGCGTCGCGCGGGAAATTCCGGATCGCGAGGGCGACCTTCTCGCGGACGTCCTGCGCCGCCACGTCGATGTTCCGGCGCAGCTCGAACTCCACGATGACGATGGACTGGCCCGGGCCGAAGATCGAGCGCATCTCGCGGATGCCTTGCACGGTGTTCACCACCTGCTCGATCTCGCGCGTGACCTGGCTCTCCACCTCCTCGGCCGAGGCGCCGCTGAGCTCGGTGCGGACGCTCACGGTGGGAAGGTCCACGGAAGGGAATCGGTCCACGCCGAGGCGGGCGTACGAGGCGGCGCCGACCACGACGACGGAGAGCACCAGCATGGCCGCGAACACGGGCCGGCGGATGCAGACTTCGGCGAGCTTCTGCATCGGCTAGGGCTGGACCGCCACCGGCTGACCGCCGGTCAGGTTGCCGGGCTGCCCGACCACCGGGGTGCCCGCCGCGATGCCGGTCACGATCTCCACACGGTCGCCCAGGCGGCGCCCGGTCGTCACCCGCACTTCCACGGCGCGTTCCTTGTCCACCGTGAGCACCTTCTCCACCCCCGCGAAGGTGACAATCGCGGCCGCGGGCACGGTGACCACGCGGAAGTCGCCCGCCAGGACGATATCGGCCTTGGCGAAGGCGCCGGGCCTGAGCGCCGCGCCCTCGTTGGGCACCTCGGCCTCCACCAGGAGGGTGCGGTTCTGCTCGCTGATGGCGGGGGAGATGCGAGCGACTGCCCGCGGTGCTCGCCCGGCACGCCCTCGACGGTTACGACGACAGGTTGCCCCACACGCACCGCCGTCGCGTCGCGCTCGGGCACGGCGAGCCGGAGCCGGAGTGGGTGGAGCTTGACGAGCGTGACCACCGGAGCCCCGGCGGCGAGGTACTCTCCGACCGAGGCTCGGCGCTCGCTCACCGCGCCTTCGATCGGCGAGGTGACCACGGTGTCCGCGCGCTGCTGCCGCGCCAGCTCCAGCTCGGAGCGCCGCTGAAGGAGCACGGCCTGCCGATTGCGAACCTCCTCGATGCCGTCTTGATAGCGGGCTTCGGCCACGCCCAGCGCCGACACCGCCGCGTCGACCTGCGCCTGCGCGATCAGCTGCCGCTTCCAGAGCTGCTCCGTCCGCTCGCGTGTCAGCCGCGCCTCGTCAAGCACCGCGCGCGCCTGGCGCACGAGGGAGGTGTGCTCGGGATCCACGCGGTCGTCCGTGCCCTCCCGAGAGAGTCCGAGCCGGGCGCGCGCCTGCTGCAGCGCCGCCACCGCCTGGTCCACGCGGAGCTGAGCGTCGGTGGGGTCGAGCGAGCGACCGTCTGGTCGCGGCGGACCCGGCTGCCGAGGTCCACGAGCAGCTCGCCGATCCGGCCGGCGACCTTGGTGCCGAGCACGACCTGCTCGTCGGCCGCGAGGGTGCCGGTGGCACTGACTCTCCGGTCGACCACTTCCTCCGCCGCCGGCACGACCCGGACCTGTCGGGGCTGCTGGCGCTGGGTGTCGGAGGGCGGCGCCGCTGCGGGACCCGGGCTCCGCTCGCAGCCGAGCGGTATCAGGGCCACCGCGATGAGCGCCAGCCACGACAACATGCGCTTGGCGCCGGCGACGGGAGGCATCAACCCGATCCTACACCCGGCGTGAGGTTCACGTGACCGGTACGCCCCGGACACCTATTGTGGACGGCATCGTGCAACCCCGAATTTGCGAAAGGAGAAACGCGGGCATGCCGCGCGGCACACCTTGGGGAACGATCACTCGGTGACAATCGGGGGCGCATTTCGGTGACAGTCAGGATTGACCGTTACTGACAAGGCAGACCCCGGGGGAAGCCCCTCGGGCGAGGCGGGCCATGACTGACAAGAGGTTTCATGTTATCTACTGAAGGGGGACGGTATGTTCATCCTGCTGCGGTTGGCGATCAACGCCGTAGGCCTGCTGGTAGCGGCCTGGATCGTTCCCGGGATTCATCTCGCGATAGCGGGCGGCCACTCACGAAAGGACGACTGGATCGCGCTGGGGATTGTGGCCGTGATCTTTGGGGCGGTCAACGTGCTCATCCGGCCGCTGCTCCTCCTGGTGACGCTCCCGCTCAACTTCGTGACCCTGGGACTGTTCACCTATGTCATCAACGCGTTCATGCTTCTGTTGACGAGCTGGATCGCAGAAGGCATGGGGCTGAGCTTTCGCGTCGACGGGTTCGTCGCGGCATTGCTTGGCGCCCTGATTGTATCGCTCGTCAGCTTCGCTCTCAGCCGGATCCTCTTGGAGCACGGTAGGGGCTGAGGCGGACTCATCGTGGCAGCCGGAAGGCGACGAAGCGTTCGTTCGCCATGACCTGCTGGCAGTCCCGCCGCAGATAGTCCGAAAGGCCACTGTAGTACTCCAGCCACCAGAAGCCGCAGCGCGCGAACACGATGAACTCCGCGCCGGCATCCCGAAGCCGTTGGAGCTCCCGGATCGCGGTGGCGTCGTCGGCGGGAGGCCCCCAGTACTCGCCGTGTCTCTCGAGGAAGGGCCACCGGGTCCGATCGTCGAGGACGAGTCCGCTGGCGATCTCCTCCTGATCCACCAGGATGAACCGTCCCCCGGGCGGGATGAGGGCGGCGAGCTCCGCCTCCATCGCCCGCATGCGGTCGGCCGAGGCGTCCGGCGCCGGCCGGTAGGGGCTTTCACGCAACCGGTGGATGGCGGAATCGATGAAGTGATAAGTCGGTGTCCACCCGAAGCGCCTCCCGATGTCGTCGTAGCCGAATTCGGCCAGGAACCGTCTCACCGCCAGCCGGGCGTCGCGACTGGCGAGCTCGATGACCAGCTGGGGCCGATGGTCGTGGAGGAGTCGGGTCGCCCCGCACAGGACATCGAGCTCCCGGCCCTCCACGTCGATCTTGACGCACGTCACGCGCTGGCCCTCGAGAGGGGGCGCGAGCCTGTCCAGGAGCCGGTCCAGGGGCGCCACCTCCACCTCGACTCCGTCATTTGGTCGCTCGTCTTCGACTCGGCTGCCCCCGATATTCCTGTGCACGACCTCCTTGACCCGGGAGATGTATGCCGGACCCGCGGTGCGGCCGGCGGCGTATGGCAAAACGGAAGCCTCAGAGACCCCATTTCGCTCGAGGTTGCGACTGAGAACCGGAATCAGGTCCGGGTGCGGCTCTACACACACGACCCGATCGGCGAGGAACTTTCCGAAGAATACGGCATGGTTTCCGATGTTCGCGCCGACGTCGATAAACACACCACCCGCGGGGCCGCGGATGGCGAGGTGCTCGAGGAGCTCGATTTCGAAGAAGGTCCCCGCCTCACGGATCTCGCGCCCGATCAGGTCGTCGGGGGCAAACGTTTCCAGGTCGATGGGCACCGGGCGTCGTTGGACCGGGCTGGAAGCCCAGAACGCGACGTAATCGAACTGGATCCGTGTCACGGACGGCAAGATCGGCGCTCGTTGCGTTGGGCGCGTCAAGGGCTCTGGACCGGCAGGGGTTGACTCACCAGGGCCCGGAGCCGGTCGAGGCGTCTGCGCATCTCGTCTCGCAGCTGACCGCGCCCCACGGACCGCTTCAGCTGGTTCGCGATTCCGAGAACCTCGTCGGTCGAGAAGCGACAGGTGGTGAAGACCACGGTCCCCTCCTGGTACGCGAAGGCGCCGGTGAGGATCTGGCCCGCGTTGTAGGAATGCCCCACGTAGAAGTAGCGCTCGACGTGGATGACCGGGTCCGGGCCGGGCCCGACCATCTGGTGGAGCAGGCTCAGATCGGGACGTCGCTGGACCCGCCGCTTGATCCAGTAGAAGCGATGGACCGTCTGCGGCGGCTGGGCCGACGGATAGTGTAGCAGCGCCTCGTGCAGCTCGGGGCCTGAGCGTGGGAGGCGCTCGGCATCGGAGGCGGCGAGCCGAAGGTGGGGCGCCGGATCGGTGACGGCTCCACCCTTCCGTGCGTAGGGCGTGATTGCGGCAAGTCCGTTCTGCCGGTAGGCCTGCAGACGCCGGCGGAGGAGCCGGCGGTACGCCTCCGAAACCGTCTCGACCACCGTGCTCCTGCCCGCTCGATCCGAAGTGTCTCGCATGGCTCGGAGCGCCTGGATTTCAGCCGGGGACAGGTTGAATCGTGATCCGGGTGACGCATCGAGAAGGTTCTCAGCCTCGGTGCGCTCATTTTCGGTGAAGCGGGCCCCGGACCAGGCGTCGGAGGGAGCCGACTCGGGGACGATCCCAAAGTCGGAGATGGTCGAATCCTCGGCGATGAGCTGCCCGGCGACCAGGTGCTCGCCGAGCTGGCGCGTCGGCACCGGCACAAAGACGGCCAGACCCACGGCGAGCTCGCTCGCGCTGTGCTCCGCCACGGGATAGGAGACGATTTCACCACGCACGAGCTGACGGCGCTGTTCTGGGGAGATCTGGAGAAGATCGAGAACGTCCTCGGCGACCGGTGTCTCGGCGGCCGGCGCAGCGCCAGGCACAAGCAGGCCAGTGAGGAGACTGACCGCGAAAACGCTCAGCGAACGGATCATCGGATCGATTATGCTGCCAAACTCGCTCTCCGGCCTAGCGCTCCCGAGGAAGCGTCTTGACAAGGCAGACCCCGGGGGAAGCCCCCTCGGGTGAGGCGAGCTATGACTGACGATCGGTTTTGTTATCTACGCTCTCCGGGCCACTCCCCCCGGAACACGCTGCGTTGCAATCCCCTGCGCCCGCTCCCCACGGGCCACGAGAGCGCGGTCCCCTGCCACACGGATACGCAGAAGCCACGGTTCCGGTGAGAGCGGCCCGGCCCACCCCCCGCATCAGGTGGACGGACTTCCGATTCACCACACGAGCCTTCAGGCTACGGCAACCAGAACACGCAGCTCTCACGTCGGGTGGAGAGATCAGCGGCCGTGATTCCGGCTGAAGTTACAGGCGACGCGTTGATTCCTTTCGGTTCCGCCGAGGCAACCACCATCCAATCGCCGCCAATCCGATACTGACCATCAGGAAGGCGCTGGGCTCGGGGACGATACTGGGCTCGGGAACGACACGGAAGAAACCGATGTCAGCTCCAGCAGCCGTGGCGATGATGTCCATCGCGAATACGTGACTCCCCGGTGCCATGAAAAAGGAGGCGAAGCTCCAATTCGTCGGATCTGACATGCAGACCACTGGGTCATCGCAGAGAGTCAACCCGCTAAAGTCAGGAGCAGTCGGGTCTGGCGTGTTGCCGATGAGGCTGATCGGAAGACCACTGGAATCAGCTTCAAAAACCGTAAACGTGGTTCCGGGAAGACCAGCAGCAACCACCGTCAACGTCGCTCCTCCAGAGGGCGCCGTGAAGGTCCACACAGGGTCGCTCGTAAACTCCGTGTCCGCAGGAGGGCCGGAGCACTGGCCGTCGAATAGCGCGCCCGGGGCGCATCCGCCAAACAATCCCGTGGCTCCGAGGTTGACCCAGAGAAATTCTTGCCAGAGTCCGCCCACGGGAACCGGACCGGCCCAGCTAGGCGCAGCTAAGACCAAGGTCAGCGCAACAACGCCCAGGAATTTGACTGTTTTCATTCCTTCCTCCTAAGTAGGTCCGTATAGAGCACCTGTGGTCACTTCGGGCAACCTTCGTGCCACACGAATCAGCGAGGCACAAGACGCTTATCTTGTTGGGGAATGGTTTCGGCTAGATCGTCGTAGTTGGCTACTCTGTAAACTTCTCTGACAGGGGATGGGCCGAAGGACTCACTTCGTTGGATCAATTGCACTACTGTGCTCCGGAAAGCCTCTTCACCCCTGTTCAAGCGCCTTGTTGCCGGGGACATCCCGGCGGCCGCGTCACGCCGTCGCCTGCGACGCTGGGCCGCCGGTCGATTGGAAAACTCTCGCCATGATCACATCGCGTCACGCGATAGCGGGCGCACCGGATGCCGACCATCGAGCGCCCGATGTCCGGCGGGTTCGCGTGGCGGAGCGTCGAGCAGAGGCCTCGACCGATCAGGATCACCCCGGCCGATACGGGGCTGGCTCCGAGGCGAGTGCGACCAGCAGTGCGAGGCCGAAGAGCCGCCAGAGGGGCGCATCACGCCGGCCTCCTGACTCCAGCGACCGCAGCGAGCACGACCAGCACGGGGACCATCCCGACCAAGGTTATGAGCAGGATTCCCGTCCTCAGCACCGTCGCTCCCAGCTTGACCGTTGCACTGGCGGCGGCCGGCATTATGCACCCGCCACACACGCCCGCTCCCGTCAGGGCGACCGTAGTCTTCGTCATTGCGAGCCCTCCTTCATGCCGTCGCGAACCGCCACCGTGACAAGCGGGCGCTCGCGACGCTGCCTCGAGGGAGCGCATGGCCCGTGCCAGGACCGTCCCGCGCCATGCAAGTGACCGGTGGCGCAGCCTTTCTGTTGTTCCGCTTAGGTGGACGCCTGGCAGGAAGGCCCAGCGCTCAGGTAAGACTTACCTACCCTCTCTTTCCCACGAGGCCCGGAGGGGTCACGCGGTCGTCCCGCTGCCCGAGGGCTCGCGCTATCTCGGCTTCATCTTCTCGCGCGCCGCGACGCCCGCCGAAGCCGAAGCCTTCCTGCGCCGCGCCCACGCCCTGCTGGAGTTCAAGATCCGATAGGGATTCACGGTGCCGATTTGACCTCTGATCCCCGCTCTGACAAGATCGGCGCAAAGTGAGGGGGCTTGATCCGCGCTGTGACAAGGTAACGGGCCTTGACTTCCCGGGCGCCCTGGGTGCAGTGGACAATCGCGCTTGACCGGGAGGCGGGTCATGGAATGGGAAGAGAAGACAGAGGTCAGGAAGGGCAAGATCTACAATCTGTTCCGCTGTGGCTATCTCGACGTCAGAGAGTGGCTGCTCGAAACGGACATCGTGCTCATCCCGCTCGGGAGCACCGAGCAGCACGGGCGGCAACGAGGTGAAGAAGATCAAGGTAGAAGTCAGGAACCGGGATTACTACAACCGGACATTTCGCCCGTCCTAACCGGATGGCGCCCGCACCCAACACACACTCAGGCACAGAAAGGCGGGATGGCGATGCCGAAACTGACCAAGGAAGACGTCTTGAAGAAGGCCGAACAGCTCAAGAACTGGGGGAAGTGGGGTCCCGACGACCAGCTCGGAGTTCTCAACTACATCAGGCCGGAGGACATCGTGAAAGCCGCGAGGCTCGTGAGGAAGGGCAAGGTGTTCCGGCTCGGCCTCAACCTCGATGAGAACGGCCCGCAACGGGGTCTCTTCGGCGGGCGCTGGAATCCCTTGCACCAGATGCTGGCGACGGGCACCGATGCGGTCGCCGGCAAGCACGACGTCACGCCGGGCCTGCGCTACGCGGACGACGCCATCAACCTGCCGACCCAGGCCGCCACGCAGTGGGACGCGCTCTCGCACGTGTTCCTGGGCGACAAGATGTGGAACGGCTACCCGGCCACGCTCGTCGACTGCCGCGGCGCGCACAAGAACGGCATCGAGCACTTCGCGGACAAGATGGTGGGACGGGGCGTGCTGCTCGATGTCGCTCGTCACAAGGGTGTCGAGTGTCTCCAGGATGGCTACCCGATCACGATCGCCGACCTCGACGCGACGGCACAGAGGGCCGGCATCGCGGTGGGCCGGGGCGATTTCGTGATCATCCGCACGGGACAGCTGGAGGATCGTCTGAAAAAGAACGAGTGGGGCGGCTACGCGGGCGGCGACGCGCCCGGCCTCGCCTTCGAGACCCTGGACTGGATCCATGCCAAGCAGATCGCGGCGATGTGCAGCGACACGTGGGGCATCGAGGTGCGACCGAACGACACCGGACCCGACGTCTACCAGCCCTGGCACTGGGTCACGATCCCGGCGATCGGGATCGTCCACGGCGAGATCTTCTATCTCAAGGAGCTGGCCGAGGACTGCGCCGCCGACGGTGTCTACGAGTTTTTCTTCTCGGCGCCGCCGCTGGTGATCACCCACGGCACGGGCTCCCCCATCAACCCACAGGCGATCAAGTAGAGCCGCTGCCGCGCCCACAGGTGGCCCGCGTGACGACGCCTGTCGGGAGGCGCGGGGAAGGAGAACCGAGCATGCAAACGCAGAGCCGCATCGTTCGCAACGAATTTCCATGGGGCGTGATCGAGTGGCTGGCCGGGGGCGAGGTCGGCAACAGCGAGGAGCTGTCGATTGCCCGCATGGCCTTGCCGCCCGGCAAGGCCACCGACACCCACGTTCACGCAAACTGCGAGGAGTCGGTCTACGTGACACGCGGCCGGGTCGAGTGCACGTCGGACGGCCGGTCGGCGCTGCTCTCGGCGGGCGAGCTGCTGGTCGTGCCGCGGGGTGCGGTGCACGGCCTGCGCAACCCGGGGGCCGAGCCGGCGGAGCTCCTCCTGTCCTACTCGTCGAGCGCGCGCGAGTTCAAGCTCGCCTGACGCCCGGCCTCGTCACGCCTCTCGTGCTTGTTCCCTCAGCACGAACTTCTGGATCTTGCCCGTGGAGGTCTTGGGCAGCGAGCCGAAGATCACGTGCTTGGGCACCTTGTAGCGGGCGAGGTGGTCGCGGCTCCACTGGATGATGTCCTCGGCGGTGACGGGCGGGGCGCCCGGCATCAGGGTGACGAAGGCGCACGGGACCTCGCCCCACTTGGGGTCGGGGCGCGCGACCACGGCGGCCTCCATCACGGCCGGGTGGCGGTAGAGCACCTCCTCGACCTCGAGCGAGGAGATGTTCTCGCCGCCCGAGATGATGATGTCCTTGGAGCGATCCTTGATCTCCATGTAATTGTCGGGATGCCAGACGGCGAGGTCGCCCGTGTGGAACCAGCCGCGGCGGAAGGCCTCCCGCGTGGCGCCGGGGTTCTTCAGGTAGCCCTTCATCACCGTATTGCCGCGGAGCATCAGCTCGCCGACGACCGCGCCGTTGCGGGGCACGGGCTTCATGGTGCGCGGGTCCGCCACCATGAGGTCCTCGAGGGTCGGGTAGCGAACGCCCTGCCGCGCCATCTTTTCGGCGCGCGCCTTGCCATCGAGCCCGTCCCATTCCTGCTGCCAGGCGCAGAGGGCGGACGGGCCATACGTCTCGGTGAGGCCGTAGAGGTGGGTGACGCGAAAGCCCATCGACTCCATGGCGGCGATGACGGCCGAGGGCGGCGCCGCGCCGCCGGTCGCCATCTCGACGACGTGGTCGAATGCGACCTTCGCCTCGGCGGGGGCGTGGACCAGCATGGTCATCACGATGGGCGCGCCGCACATGTGGCTCACGCGATGGCGCTTGATGGCCGGGAAGATGAGCGCCGGGTCCACGCGGCGGAGGCAGACGTGGGTGCCGCCGGCAGCGGTCACCCCCCACGTGTAGGTCCAGCCGTTGCAGTGGAACATGGGCAGGGTCCAGAGGTAGACCGAGCGCGGGGTGAGGCCGAACGCGAGCGCGTTGCCGAGGGCGTTGAGGTAGGCGCCGCGGTGGTGGTAGACGACGCCCTTGGGGTTGCCCGTGGTCCCCGAGGTATAGAGGAGCGAGATGGCCTGCCACTCGTCGGCAGGTCCGCGCCAGGCGTACTCGGGATCGCCCTCGTCGAGGAAGGCCTCGTAGTCCTTCTCGCCCAGGAGCTTTCCGCCGTCGTGGAGTGGATCGTCGATGTCGATGACCGTGACCCGTCGCTTCAGCATGCCGAGGGCTTGGGCGATGGTGTCGGAGAATTCCCGGTCGGCGATCAGGACCTTGGCCCCGCCGTGTTCGAGCATGAAGGCGATGGAACGGGCGTCCAGGCGGTAGTTGAGGGCGTTGAGCACCGCGCCCGCCATGGGCACGCCGTAGTGGGCCTCGAGCATGGCCGGCACGTTGGGGGCCATGACCGCCACCGTGTCGCCGAGCCCGATCCGGCGCCTTCGGAGCGCCGAGGCCAGGCGCCGGCAGCGTGCGTAGAACTCGGCGTACGTGAAGCTGCGGTCGCCGTGGATGACCGCGGGTTTGTCGGGATAGACGGAGGCGGCCCGCGACAGGAAGGACAGCGGGGAGAGGGAGACGTGGTTGGTCGTTCCCCGGCCCAGGTCTCGCTCGTAGTGATTCGCTCCGGCTCGAGCCTTCGGCTTCGCGGTCTTGCGGCGCTGTGGCACGGTATCCTCCGTAGTTGCTTGGTTGCGACGGGCTCGGCGGGCTACCCCTTCAGACCCTCCAGCACCTCCAGCGCGAGCTCGTACCGGCCGAGGGGCGGCATGAGGTAGGCGCCCTGCACGAGCTCCCGCACGGCGAAGAGCATCTCGCGGGCGATCTTCACGCCCTCCTTGCGCGCCGCCTCGCCACCCGGCGTCCGGCGCATACGCTCGCGGATCTCCTCGGGGATCTGCATGCCAGGGACCTCGTTGTGAAGAAACTCGGCGTTCTTGTAGCTCACGAGCGGGAGCACCCCGACCATCACCGGCAAGTCCAGGTGCTCGATGCGCCGCAGGACGGTCTCGAGCAGGTCCTGCTGGAAGACCGGTTGCGTCATCACGAGTTCGGCGCCCGCGGCCTTTTTCTTCTCGAGGCGTCGGATCTCGCGCTCGAGGTCGGCCGCGCCCGGCTCGAACCCCGTGGCGAGCAGAAACGACGTCTTGCCACCGGGCGAGGGCTTGCCGGCGGGATCGAGGCCGCGGTTGGTATTCGACGCCATCTGGAGCAGTCCGATCGCGTCGACGTCATACACCGCCGTGGCCTCCGGGTAGTCGCCCACCTTCGGCGGGTCCCCCGTGATCATGACGAGGTTGCGGATGCCGATGACGTGCGCCCCGAGCAGATGTGCGAACTGGCCCAGGAGGTTACGGTCGCGCCCGCACACGTGGAGGATCGGCTGGATGCCGTAGCGCTGGATGAGGAGGGTGCAGAACGCAAGGTTCGCCATGCGCGCCATGGCGCGAGGGCCGTCCGCCACGTTCACGATGTCGACACCGCTGTCGATGAGCATCTTCGCCCCCTCGAGCGCCTTCGAGGGGTCGAGGCCGGGCGCGGGGTTGACCTCGACCGAGACCACGAACTTGCCGGCGGCGATCTTCGCGGCGAACACGCTGCGCTCGGCGAGCGGCGTCGGCGCGAGGCCGACGGCGACCTCGGCGGTCCGGCCCGTGCTCGCCGCCCTGATCTCGACGTGCCGGTCACCGAGCATGCGCGCGGACTTCGCCATCCACCGGATGTGCTCGGGCGTCGTGCCACAGCAGCCGCCGATCATCGTCGCGCCGAGCTGGACGGTGCGCCGCAGGAACACGTCGAAGTACTCCGGAGTGGCCATGTAGAGCAGGCGGCCGTCGACATTGCGCGGCAGGCCGGCATTCGGCTGCACGGACAGCGGTAGGCCCGCGCCCCGCAACCGCTCGGCGATCGCGAGGGCGAGCTGGGGACCATCGCCGCAGTTCACGCCGATCGCATCTGCGCCCCAATCACGCAGGGTGCCGGCCACCCGCTCCGGCGTAGACCCGTCAGCAACCGTTCCAACCGGGTCGAAGGTCATGGAGGCGATGATTGGGATGCCGGGCGCGGCCTCGCGCGCTGCCGCGAGCGCGATGCGGATCTCCGCGAGGTGCCGGAAGGTCTCGAGAACGAGGACATCCGCCCCGCCCTCCAACAGCGCCGCGGCCTGCTCGGCGAAGGTCTCGAACACGAGCGCGAGCTCGGACTTCGTCGCGACGCCGGGAACGAGGCCCGAGGGCCCCATGGAGCCTGCGACCCACACCGGCGCGCCCGCCGCCTCGCGCGCTAGTCTTGCACCGGCCACGTTATACGCGCGGACCTGGTCGGCCAGACCGTGGCGGTCGAGGCGGAAGCGATTCGCGCCGAACGTGTTCGTCTCGATGACCTGCGCGCCGGCGGCAACATAGTCGTCGTGGATTTTCCGGACGATGTCCGGGCGCGTGACGTTGAGCTGCTCGAAGTTCTGGGTGACGAAGACGCCGCGCTCGTAGAGCAGCGAGCCCATCGCGCCGTCGAAGACGAGGAGCGACGTCATCGCCTGCCGGAACGGGATGTCCTGGCGGGTGGCCATGGCTGCTACTTTACTCTTTTCAAGCCCGCGGGACTGCGAGCACCGTTGGGTCTCACGATCCGCCCGAAGAGCTTGGCGGCCTGGGCCTACATGACGGGCGCGACACTCGACGTCAACGGTGGCGTCCTGATGGTGTAGTGCGACTCATCCCCCGGCCGGTGAAGCCGGCCTGACTCAGCCGAGCACCACGCGAACTTTGTGGGTGACGCCGTCATCCGTGAGCCGGAGCGGGCCGCTGCCGGAGGCCGGAGAGGCGCCGTCCACCTCCACGCTGGAGACGCCGCGCGAGACACCGCGCGGGTTCTCCACCGCGAGCTCGTAGCGCGACGAGTGATACTGGAAGACAATCTCGAAGCCCGGCCACCCACGCGGGATGCACGGCTCGAGGTGGAGGAACTCTCCCCGCACGCGGAATCCGAGCAGCCATTCGAGCCCGGCGCGGTACATCCACCCCGCCGAGCCCGTATACCAGGTCCAGCCGCCGCGTCCCACGTGCGCGCGCTCCGAGTACACATCCGCGGCCACGACATACGGCTCCACCCTGTAGCGGTCGGCGCTCGCGCGGGCGCTTGCGTGGTTGATCGGGTTCAACAGCGAGAGAAGCCCGTGCGCCTTGTCTCCCTCGCCCAGCATGGCGAAGGCGATCACGGACCAGAGAGCGGCATGCGTGTACTGGCCGCCGTTCTCGCGAATCCCCGGGGGATAGCCGTGGATGTAACCGGGATCGAGAGCCGTGCGGTCGAATGGTGGGGCGAGAAGGACCATGAGTCCCTCGTCCCGCCGAATCAGATGCTCGTCGACCGCGGCCATTGCCCGCGCCGCGCGGGCAGGCTCCGCGGCGCCCGAGATCACTCCCCAGGACTGCGCGATCGAATCGATCCGGCATTCCTCGCTCGCGATGGATCCGAGCGGTGTGCCGTCGTCGAAATAGGCGCGGCGATACCACTCGCCGTCCCACGCCTGCGCTTCCAGCGCAACCTTGAGCGCGCCCGCATGCTCTCGCCACGCGGCGGCACGCGCCGTGTCGCCGCGGTCCTCGGCCACGGGCGCGAAGTCGCGGAGCGTCGCATGGAGAAACCACCCGAGCCAAACGCTTTCCCCTCGACCCTCCCGGCCGACGCGGTTCATGCCGTCGTTCCAGTCCCCCGTGCCGATCAAGGGAAGGCCGTGAGCCCCGACGGCGAGCGCCCGATCGAGCGCGCGGGCGCAGTGCTCGAAGAGGGTTCCCTGCTCCGATGACACGCCCGGCCGAAAATATGATTCCTCCTGCCCTGTCGCAAGTGTCGGCCCGTCGAGGAAGGAGACGACCTCCTCAAGCACCGCCGCGTCGCCCGTGGTGCGTAGATAGTGGAGGGCGGCGTACGGCAGCCAGACCGGATCGTCGGAGATCCGTGTGCGAACACCACGGCCGGAGGGCGCGTGCCACCAGTGCTGCACGTCGCCCTCCACGAACTGGCGGGCCGCGGCTCGAAGGATGTGCTCGCGCGCAATTCCCGGCGTCGCCACTGACAGGGCCATCACATCCTGGAGCTGGTCGCGAAAACCATAGGCCCCGCCGGCCTGATAGAAGGCCGAGCGCGACCACACCCGGCACGCGAGCGTCTGATAGAGGAGCCAGCGGTTGAGCAGCAGATCCAGGGGCCGGTCCGGAGTCTTGACCTGAATCGCGCCAAGCACAGCGTCCCAGCGGTCCTCGACGGCGCGCAAGGCCACGTCGAGGTCGGCCGTCCGGTAGCGCGCGATCAAGGCGTCCGCCTCCTCGCGAGTTGCGGCCTCGCCGAGGAAGAACATGACTTCGACGCGCTCTCCTGCGCGAACCTCGACGATGGTCTGCAGCGCGCCGCACGGGTCGAGGCCGGCGCCGACCCGCCCCGAGAATCTGCCCTCCCGGGTGAGGGCCGCCGGGCGCTCGAGGATGCCGTTCCGCCCAAGGAACTCCGTCCGATCAGCCGTCCACGCCGTCTGCGCCCCGCCGAGATCGGCGAACGCCACGCGGCCGGCAAAGTCGCTGCTCCAGGTGTTGCGGGCGTGCATGGCCTTCGTATCCGGGTCGATCTCGGTCACGATGAACGGGGCGGACGCGCTGCGCGACACCCCGAGCACCCACTCGACATAGGCCGTCACGGACAACCGCCGCGCCCGGCCCGATACATTCCGCACCGTCAAGCGGGACACCTTGATCGGGTCCTCGAGCGGCACGAACTGCAGCAGCTCGAGCGAGATGCCATGGGAGACGTGCTCGAAGCGGCTATAGCCCTGACCGTGTGTCGCCATGTAGCGCTGGCCGGCCTCGCGGACCGGCAGCGCCGTCGGACTCCACAAGTCGCCGCTCTCCTCGTCCCGGACGTAGATCGCCTCACCCGGCGCGTCATTTATCGGATCGTTCGACCAGGGGGTGAGCTGGTTTTCGCGGCTGTTGATCGACCACGTGTACCCGGAGCCGGACTCGGAAACCTGAAAGCCGAAGACCGGATTCGAGATCACATTGATCCAGGGGGCCGGTGTGGACTGCCCCGCCTCGAGGATCGTCACGTACTCCCGGCCGTCCGCCGCGAAGCCGCCGAGTCCGTTGAAGAGCTCGAGGTCCGGCCGTGGCAACGGGAGGTCCGGCAGCGACCTCGCCACAGGCGGCCGCCGCAGGGGAGCGATCGGCGGGGCGTCGGGTCGCTGCTCGCGCGTGATCTGCTCGGCCAGTGTCCCGCGCCGATTCGACAGCACCGCGCGGGCCACGGTGAGCAGGGCATCGCGCTGCAAGGGCGTGATGCGATCCGATCGCAGAATATACACGCTGCCGTGCGGCGCGTGTCCGTCGTGGGCCGCTGCCGATTGGCTCGTGCGGACCAGCGCCTCCAGCAAGGATTGCAGGTCCTGCACGTACGACGGCGCCCGCTCGTTCAGGATGACCACGTCGACCGCGAGCTGCTTCATCCGCCAGTATTCGTGGGCGCGGAGCAGCTGCCGCACGATGCCCACATCGTCAGGCTCGTCGATCTGCACGAGGACAATCGGGATATCCCCCGAGATCCCGTGCGGCCACAGTGCCGCGGGACCGCCCGTGTCCCGCGTAAGCACGTCTGCGGATGGCCGGAGCGTCCGGTCCAAGAAGAGCACGCGGCGGGCGAGGCTCTGGAAGAGGTGGGCCTCGTCGGGCCCGATGCCGAGATGGTGCAGCTGCACCTGAGCCTGGGTCCAGGCCAGCGTGGTGGCGCGGTCGAACGTGACCGCGTCGTGGTACTTCTCGGCGAGGCCGAGAGCCTCCTCGCGCGACGGCGCGACCATGGTCGAGAACGACACTCGGACGGTGAGCCCCGGGGGGATGCGCACCCGGCGTCGCAGGCTCACGATCGGATCCAGCACGGACCCCACGGTGTTCGAGAGAGCCCGGCCCTCGACAAGCGAGAGGGGCATCCGGACGCCGCGGCCGCGGCCGAGAAAGCGGGCGCGGTCCGTTTCCCACTGGAGATGGCCGACCGTCTCGCCCTCGACGGCCACCACGTGCGCCAGCCAGAGCCGCGGCTCGTCGGGCGATCTCGGCCGGCGGGTCGCGAGCACCACGTCCAGATCGGGGACGCACTCAGTCTGGACGAAGAGGCTCAAGAACGCGGGGTGGGCCGCGTCGGCTGCCGGCGGCACCAGCACGACCTCGGCATACGATGTCAGCTCGATTTCCCGGGTTCGTGTGCCCAGGTTCATGACCGAGACGCGGCGCACCTCAGCGTCGTCTTCCGGAGAGACGAGCACGTCGAGCGTGGTGATGATCGAGCCATCCTGCCTGGCGATCTTGGCCCGGTCCTCCGAGAAAACCACCTCGTAACTGTCCGGCTCCCTCCCGGCGGGCTGGTAGCCGGCCGACCAGACCTGTCCGCTGTGCGCATCGCGGAGGTAGACGTACGTGCCCCCCACGTCGCGCGTGACGTCCTCTCTCCAGCGGGTCACGGCGATGCCGCGCCAGCGGCTGTACCCGGAGCCCGCGGCCGTGACCATGACCGCGTAGCGCCCATTCGACAGGAGATGCGCGCGCGGGAGCGTTCCGTGGGGCGTGGTGAAGCGCCGGACGACCGGAGGGACGAACTCTCGCGCGTCGCCGATCGCCATCACCTGTTCCGCAGGCGGTCGGGCGACCGCGACGTCTCGCGGTGTCCGCTCCTGGAGCAAGAGGTCGGTCGCCCGGACAAGGGGCTCGGCGTGAAAGCGCGCGCGCATGATCCCGTCGTGAAGGGCATTGTCGAGGGCGACGAGCGACATGCCTTGGTGGTGCGCCATGTAGGCGCGGACTATCGCCACGAGGGCGTTCTCGGGAAGTCGGGCCGGCGTGTAGTCGAGCGCTTCGTAGAAACCGTATGTGCCGCTGCCGCCGGCCTCCGCGAGACGCTGGAAGTTCCTGACCGCGGCCCCTGGATTGATCATGGCCGCCAGCGCGGTGGCGTACGGGGCGACCACGATATCATCGCTCAGCCCCCGCCGGAGCCCGAGGCCGGGCACGCCGAAGTTCGAATACTGGTAGGTCATCTCGAGGTCGCGCGCGTTATAGCCCGACTCCGAGACCCCCCACGGCACGCCGCGCTCCGCGGCGTAGCTGATCTGGCGCCGGACGACGAGCTGGCATGTCTGATCCAGCAGGCTGCCCGCCGGCGAGCGCATGACGAGGGCGGGCATCAGGTACTCGAACATCGAGCCCGACCAGGAAATGAGCACGGAGTCCTGTTCCACCGGCGTCAAGGCGCGGCCCAGCCGGAACCAGTGCGAGACGGGGACATCGCCTTTCGCGATCACGACGAAGCTCGTGAAACGGGCTTCCGAGGCGAGCAGGTCGTAGTAGCCGGAGTCGAGACTGCCGTCGGCGACACGGTAACCGATCGAGAAGAGCTTACGAACCGGATCGAAGAGGAAGCCGAACTCCATGCCCCTGACCAGCGCCTCGGCACTCCTGGCAAGGTTCGCCAGGCGCTGGATCAGAAGCTCGGACATCGGGCTCGTCCGATCGAGATCACGAATATGGCTTTCGATGGTGGCGTACAAGGCGAGAGCCCAGACGATCACTTCCTCGGAAGGCTCCACCGAAGGCGATCTCGCGCGATCGTCCTCGACCACGCCCCGCGCGAGGTCCGTCACGGCTCGGGCATGGGCTTTGAGCTCAGCGAGGCGCCCCGACCACTCGGCCGCCTCGGGCACCTCTTGGACCGTCGCCAGGACGGCGTCCAGGGCATCGTCCAGCCGCTGCCGGCTGACCGAGCGCGTGCGCCGGCCATCGGCCGAGGCACGCGCCGACTCGCGGACGAGGAGCGCGACGTCCTCGATCCCGGCGAGAGCCGTCTGAGGGAGGAGCGGTCGCTCGATTATTTCGCGACAGGCGTGGTCGAGCGCGATGAGGTGGCCCGCGAGATTGCCGCTGTCGACCGACGACACGTACCGCGGATCGAGCGGGCGGAGGTCGGTCGTGTCGTACCAGTTGAAGAAGTGACCGCGAAAACGCTCGAGTCGCTGCATCGTCTGGAGCGTGGCCTCCAGCCGATCGACAGCGTCGAGCGTGCCGATCCATCCGAAATCTCGAGCGGCGACGGTTGACAGGAGATAAAGGCCCAGGTTCGTGGGCGAGGTCCGATGAGCCACGACCGGCTTCGGGTCCTCCTGGAAGTTGTCGGGGGGCAGCCAGTGATCCTCAGGACCGACGAACGTGGTGAAGAATCGCCACGTCCGGCGCGCAATCAACCGGAGGGCGCGCGCGTCGCCTGCGGACAGCGGCGAGGTCGGGGCCGCGAGCCCAGGCGAACTGCCCCATCGCGCCACGACGGGGGAGGCTATCCACAGCAGCAGAAAGGGCACCACCGCCGCAAGGACCTCGGGCCGCCGCCAGCCGACGATGGCCGCCGCGCACAGGGCGAGAGCAAGCCCCCCGCCCATTCGGCGATAAAAGCCCCAGAGATCGAGCCGGAGTCCGGACTTTGCCTGGGCCGCCGTGACCCACTCCAAGAGATGGTGGTGCGTCACATACACGCGAACGAGCGTCCGCACGATCGCGTCGCTCATCAGCCAGGCCTGATGCGCCAGCAACGTGACCATGAACGCGGTCTGCGAGACGGCCTGGAGGAAATCGCGCCCGACCGCGCGCAGGTGGCTGCGCTTGGAGATGCCGCGCTTTCGGGGCATCAGGCCGTTGAGGGCCGGCAGGAGCGCCGGGACCGCGATGGTGGCGAGAATGAACAGAGTCCACGTCGCGGGTGACGTGTCCCGCATGGCCCACGCGGCGACCAATGTGAGAAAAGCAGTCGGGGCCGACAGGGTGCGGCGCAGATTGTCCAGCATCTTCCAGCGCCCGATCAGCGGAATCCGCGTCCGGAGAATCCATGGCAGCAGCTGCCAGTCGCCACGCGCCCATCGATGCTGGCGGGCCGCGGCGACGCCGTAGTGCGAGGGGGCGCTCTCGAACAGCTCGACGTCGGTGACCAGTCCCGCGCGGGCGAACAGGCCCTCGAAGAGATCGTGGCTCAGGAGCGCATTCTCCGGCACCCGCCCTGCCAGCGCTGACTCGAATGCGTCAACGTCGTAGATTCCCTTGCCGGTGTACGAGCCCTCCCCGAAAAGGTCCTGGTAGATGTCGGACACGGCGGCCGCGTACGCGTCGATGCCGGACTGACCTGACGAGAGCTTCTGGAAGATGGAACCCTGGCGCCCCGGCAGGGGCGGCGTGACCCGAGGTTGCAGCACGCCGTACCCTTCGACGACGCGACCTGTCGCTGGATCGAACCTGGGCCGATTGAGGGGATGCGCGATCGTGCCGACCAGCCGGTTGACGGCGCCTCGCGGCAGGCGCGTGTCCGCGTCCAGGGTGATGACGTAGCGGACGTCCCGCGGCGCCGCGGCGGCGGGGCCCGGCGCCGGTAGAAAGGAGGTGTCGGTGGCTCCTCGAAGCAGTCGGTTCAGCTCATGAAGCTTCCCGCGCTTGCGTTCCCAGCCCATCCAGACCTGCTCGCGCTGGTTCCAGCGCCGGCGGCGATGGAAGAGGAAGAATCGGTCGCCGCCATGCGCGGTCGCCCCGTGGCGCTGGTTCAACCGCGCGATGCTCTCGCGCGCAGCCGCCAGAAGATCCTCGTCGCCCGGCATGGTTTCGGCGGGCGCGTCCGTCCAATCGGAGAGGATGGCGAAGCGAAGGTCACCGTCCGAGTTCGCCAGATAGTGCACTTCCAGCCGCTCCATTTGTTCGTCGATCTCGTCGCGGGCGGTCAGCAGCGTCGGGACGACGACCATGGTGCGCAGGGCCGGCGGGACACCTTCGCGAAGCTCGAATCGCGGCAGCAAGCTCGGTTTGACCACGGCCGCGACGAAGCGATTCACGAGTGCTATCGCCAGATCCGATGCCGGGATGACGGCCAGGAGCCCGAGCACCACGAGAGTCGGCGGTCCGACCCCTGAGGCCCAGGCGGCCAGGACGGGCAGCGTGAGAAGGCCCAGGGTGAGGAGGGCATTCGTACCGAGGTACCTGAAGGTCGCCCCCGCGACATAGGCGCGAAGCAGCCGGCGCGACAGTGAGGTTCGGAAGCCGAGTGTGGCTTCCAAGGCAGGGCGCCCGCCCGCGACGAGATAGAACCCGGGATCATTCCGGCGGCCGTCGCGCACATCGTTCCGCGCCGCCTGGGCGATCGCCTCACGGGCGACGTCGAGCTCGGCGCGGCCCGAGCCTCTCGCGAGCTCCTCGATCGCGTGCCGGTAGCTGTCGCGCGTCGCGAAGTCCATGGCGGCGTAGTTGACGTCCGCCCGGAGCACGTCGTCGACCAGGCTGACGCTCTCGAAGAACTCGGTCCAGTCGAGCGCGGACATCAGGCCCATGCTCATGATCACGTTCCGGACCGTGACGTTCATCGCGGCCTGTCGCTGGTGCTCGACGCGGACGATCTCGTCGGACGTCGTCCCCTGGGCCGCCAGGCGCCGGTCCAGCCATACGAGGGCGGGCGTCACCGCCGGATCCTGGTCGCGGAGTCGCTGGACGAGCTGCACGGCGAAGGCGGTCTTCAGCGGCGCCTCCTCGAGCGTCCGGAGCGTCCGTGTCGCCGGCCCCGTCTGGTCGGCGCGGAGGCCGAGGAGATCGTCAGCCAGGGCGTCGGCCTCCTCGCGTGCCGCGCGCCCGCGCACGATGCTCTCCGCGAGGCGCCGGAGATTTTCCACCAACACCACCCGCAAGGTGATCGCGAGCGCCCAGAGCTCGCCGATGGTCAGCGGCTGGACGCGCTGGTAGGCGTGCACGAATCGGCGGAGGAGATCCGGATCGAAACGACTATCCGTGTGCGCGACGAAGGCCCAGGCGATGCCGTAGACGCGCGGATAGCCGGCGAAAGGCCCGCCGGCCAGCTTGGGCAGCTCGCGATAGAAGCCCGCCGGCAGGTCGTCGCGGATCTCGCGCAGCTGCTCGTCCACGATGTGAAAGTTGTCGACGAACCATTCCGCCGCCGGCACGATCGAGCGTTCTTCGCGGATCGCCCTGGCGACCGCGCGATACGTCTCGCGCAACACGCGCCCGTTGTCCTGGACGCGCGGGAGCAGTGGACGTCCTCTGACGGATCCGCTGACGACGGGCTGGGCGGCCGCCAGGCTCTCGGCGTGCTGCTCGAAGCGCTCGACACCGAAGAGCTCCGCCCGGATCGGCTCTTCGAGCGTCTCGGGGGTCAGCTCCGTCGGCCGATGAGCGGCAGCCATGCATCTCCCTGTCGTGTCCTGAGCGTGAGCCGCGAGGAACGGTGGCGGCGCCGAACGAAGACCGCAAACTGCTCGGGGGAATTGGAGAGGGTGGCCGAGGCGCCCGGCCCCGCACAGCGCGTCTTCGAGGTGGTATTTAGTGTACAGGAAGCCCGTGACCCGCGCGGCTCGAAACTAAGATCACCGTCGGAATGCACGGCCACGTGCCGCTACGCCATGTAGAAACCGCCGTTGACGTGGATCAGCTCGCCGGTGATCCAGCCGGCTTCGGAGGTCGCGAGAAACACCGCGACCCGGGCAATCTCCTCGGGCTGCGCCATGCGGCCGAGCGGGATCTCGCGGGCGCGGACGGCGAGCTGGTCCTCGGTATTGCCATAGCGCGGCTGCGCGGTGTCGGTGAGCCCGGGGGCAATGGCATTGACCCGGATCCGATGGGGCGCAAGGGCGAGCGCCATCGCGCGCGTGAGACCGACCACGCCGGCCTTGCTGGCCGAGTAGTGGACTCCGCGGGCATCGCCGCGGACGGCGGACGAGGAAATGTTGACGATGGCGCCCGGCCGGGCGACCGCGACCAGTGCCCGCGCCACGGCCTGGGCACAGAGGAAGCTCCCCTTGAGATTGACGCCCAGAACGTGGTCCCACTCCCGCTCCCGCAATTCGAGAAAGGATGCGCGAGGAAAGACACCGGCGTTGTTGACGAGGACCTCGGGCGGGCCCAGCGCGCCGACCACGGCGGTGACCATGGCGTCGACGCTCGCGGCCTGCGCGACGTCGGCCTGAACGGCGAGCGCGCGCCGGCCGAGACTGCGAATCTCGTCGGCCACGCGCTCCGCCCCGTCGGCGTCGTCCAGGAAGTTGACGCCGACATCAGCGCCATCGCGCGCAAGCGCGACGGCGATCGCGCGCCCGATACCCTGCTGAGCGCCCGTGACGAGCGCGACCTTGCCTGAGAGCCGCATGCGTTCTCCTCGGGATCCCTGCCTGCTCACATCGGTGCGCCGCTGAGCTTGCGGTTCGCCCGCTGATCCTACATCAGTATCCGCCGCCTCCGCCTGCCGATCGATCCCGCGCGCCGCGAGCTGGTGAGGCCGCGGCCTTTGACACGGGATCACACCCCGCCTAGACTTCCCCCACGCACAGGAGCCCGACCGCCGGAAGGCGGCTCGGCCGGACGGCGGCCGAAAGGACCTGTCATACTAGGAGGAATTGATGAACATTGGCGTCGTATTCCCTCAGGTAGAGATCGGACAGGACCCGGCCGTGATCCGTGACTACGCGCAGGCTGTGGAGGCCATGGGATTCACCCATATCCTCGCGTTCGACCACGTGCTGGGCGCGAATCCCGAAAGGCCCGGCGGGTGGAAAGGCCCGTACACGCACCGCCATGTGTTCCACGAGCCCTTCGTCCTGTTCGGGTTCCTGGCCGCCGTCACCCAGCGCGTCGAGCTGGTCACCGGCATCGTGATTCTTCCGCAGCGGCAAACCGCGCTCGTGGCGAAACAGGCCGCGGCCGTCGATGTTCTTTCGCGAGGGCGGCTCCGCCTGGGCGTCGGAGTCGGGTGGAATCCTGTCGAATTCGAGGCGCTCGGGGAGAATTTCAAGAACCGGGGCAAGCGCGTCGAGGAGCAGATCGCGGTCATGCGCGCGCTGTGGACCCAAGAGCTTGTGACGTTCGAAGGGCAGTGGCACCGCGTCACCGACGCGGGGATCAATCCACTGCCGCATCGGCGCCCCATCCCCGTCTGGATGGGAGGGGAGAGCGAGGTGGTTCTCCATCGTGCCGCGAGAATGGCCGACGGATGGATGCCGCACTTTCGGCCCGGCGACGGGGCACAGGCGATCGTGGACCGGCTTCACGGCGACATCAAAGCGGCCGGGCGTGATCCCTCCCGGTTCGGCATCGAGGGGCGGATGGCTCTCTCGCAGGTCCCGCCGGAGCAGAGGGTGCAGGAGCTTGCGGCGTGGCGGGCGATGCGCGGCATCACGCACCTGTGCGTGCATACGGTCGGTCTCGGCCTGAAATCGCCCGGCGATCACGCGAAAATTCTCGAGCAATTCAAGAAAGACGTCCTGGGCTAGATCTCCCCGCCCTGCGGCGGGTGAACGAGCAGATCCACGCGCTGGTCCTGCCAGAGCGCCAGCGGCGGGTCAAAGCGGCGCTACGGAGCGGGGCGCGGAGGATTGCGGTCGCCGCGCTGGTAGTCTATTCTTCCGCACCATGACAACCCCCGTGAAATGGCCCAACGGCGCGCGCTGCGCCATCATGATGACGTTTGACCTCGACGGCGAATCACCCTGGATCCAGCGCGATCCGGCGCTCGCTGATCGCTACCTGCACATGTCGATGGGCTCCTACGGGCCCAAGACCGGCATGCCGCGCGTTCTCGATCTGCTGGACCGCTACGACATCAAGACCTGCATCTTCATCCCCGGCTGGATCGTCGAGCGCTATCCGGCGCTCTGTGAGGAGATCGTGCGGCGTGGCCACGAGGTCGGCCAGCACGGCTATCTCCACGAGCGGCCGTCGTCCTTCAAGGGGCGCGATGAGGAAGAGACGTTGCTGGTGAAGAGCCTCGACATCTTCAAGAAGGTGCTGGGCGTCAGGCCGCTCGGCTCCCGGTCGCCGTCGGCCGATCCGAGCAAGCACACGATGGAGCTCCTGAAGAAGCACGGTTTCGTCTATCACAGCAACGCGCTCGACACGGATCTGCCGTATTGCATCGAGACGCCGCTCGGCCCGCTCGTCGAGTTTCCCACCTCCTGGTGCAACAACGACGCGCCCTTCTTCCTCTTCAGCTCGGCGCCGCCGGTCGGCAACGGGATCTGGAGCCAGCAGGACGTCTGGGAGATCTGGTCCGAGGAGTTCGAGGGCATGTACGAGGAGCGAGGCTTCTACAACTGGCTCGGGCATCCGCAGATCATCGGCCGGCCGTCGCGCATGCGCATGATCGAGCGCCTCGTCCAGCGCATGCTCGGCAAGAAGGACGTCTGGTGGCCGAAGCCGATCGATCTGGCGAAATTCTGGCTCGAGAAGAATCAGGGCAGCGCGGCGCGGTGATGGGTGAGGGGCGGCTCGCCGGCCGCGTCGCGCTCGTCACGGGGGCCAGCCGCGGATTCGGGCGCGCGATCGCGCTGGCATTCGCCAGAGAAGGCGCACGAGTGGCGGTGAACTACCTGTCGAGCAGACGCGAGGCCGACGAGGTCGTGGCGGAGTCCGGACGCCTGGGCGCCGAGGCGTTCGCGATCCGCGGCGATGTGGCCCAGGAGCCCGACGCGCGCTCACTCGTTGCCGCGACCGTCGACCGCTTCGGTCACATGGACATCCTGGTCAACAACGCCGGCATCATGGTGCGCGGCCCGCTCCTCGAGGTGCACCTCGCTCATGGGTAATGACATCCCCTATGAGATCGAGAGCGAGGCGGGGCCGCTCGTGGAGGTGCCCGTGCAATGGCTGCTCGACGACGCGCCGCTCTTCCGGCACGTGTACGGCGCCACGAACGCGATCGCCGATCCTGGCCGCGTGCTTCAGATGTGGAGCAGGGAGTTCGCCGCCATGCACGCGGAGAACGGCTGCTTCGTCCTGACCTGCCATCCCTTCGTGAGCGGACGCGCCTCACGCATCGCGCTGCTCGAGGATCTCATGACCTACATGCGCCGCACCAGGGGCGTGTGGTTCACGACATGCGAGGAGGTGGCGCGCTGGCACGCGGCCGGGCAGGCGGCCGCTCCGGCCCATGGAGAGAGGCCCGCCCGGCGGTCGCGCCACCCAGGCGCCTGCGCTAGC
>Ga0326597_10002730_pt1 | contig 26110 bp, 20 predicted proteins | sample RVTome_12_FD_203789 | JGI IMG/M metagenome (GOLD analysis project Ga0326597, IMG submission 203789) | Soil microbial communities from uranium-contaminated site in the Upper Colorado River Basin, Wyoming, United States - RVT100D185 | ecosystem: Environmental > Terrestrial > Soil > Contaminated >... | reverse complement strand
GTCTCGCCGCCGAAGCCGCCGAGCAGCACGTTGAAGATCGAGCGGTTCATGCCCTTGCACATGATGTAGCTGAGGATGGCGCCCGACGAGCCGACCAGCGCGCCGGTGATGATCAGCGCTGGGTTCGCCAGCGTGAAGCCGATGCCGCACGCCGCCCACCCCGAATACGAGTTCAGCATCGAGATCACCACCGGCATGTCGGCGCCGCCGATCGGGATGATGATCAGGAAACCGATGGCGAACGACAACGCCACGACCAGCCAATAGGCGTTCGGCGATTCGCTGCCGACCAGCCAGACGATGCCGAGCACGATGGCGACGCCGAGCGCGGCGTTGAGCTTGTGCTGGCCGGGGAACGTGATCGGCGCGCCGGACATCAGGCCCTGCAGCTTGGCGAACGCGATCACCGAGCCGGAAAACGTGATCGCGCCGATGGCGGTGCCGAGCGACATCTCGATCAGGCTGCCGGCGGCGATGCCGCCGCGATTGCCGATGCCATAGGCCTCCGGATGGTAGAACGCCGCGGTCGCCACGAACACCGCCGCCATGCCGACCAGGCTGTGGAACGCCGCGACCAGTTGCGGCAGCGCCGTCATCTGGATGCGCCGCGCGATGATGGTGCCGGCGGTGCCGCCGATCAGCATGCCGACGATGATGGTGCCGTAGCTGACCACGTCGGGCTTGGCGAGCGTGGTCAGGATGGCGATGACCATGCCGGCGATGCCCCACAGGTTGCCCTTGCGGGCGGTCTCCGGCGAGCTCAGGCCGCGGAGCGCCATGATGAAGCACACCGAGGCGACGAGGTACGCGTACCCTGACAGTGTTCCGGTCATCGGTCGCGGCCCCTCACGCCTTGGCTTTTTTCTTGAACATCCCCAGCATGCGCTGGGTGACGATGAAGCCGCCGAAGATGTTGACCGACGCCAGCGTCACCGCCAGGAAGCCCATCACCTTGGAGAAGTCCATCTCCGCCGGCCCGGCCGCCAACAGGCCGCCGACGATGATCACCGACGAAATCGCGTTGGTGACGCTCATCAGCGGCGAATGCAGCGCCGGCGTCACGCTCCACACCACGTAGAAGCCGATGAAACAGGCGAGCACGAAGACCGTGAACAGGAATAGGAACGGGTCGCCGCCGGCGGCCGCCTGGCTGTCCGCCAGCTTGGTCGAGGCGTCGGCCAGCCGCTCGGCCTTCTGGAACAGGTTGGCGGCGTCCGTCGCCAGCTCGGCGGCCATGTCGCGAATGGTGTCCGCATTCATCTTACTTTCCCTTTTCCTTGGCCTTCTTCGCCGGCTTCTTGGCCGCCGCCGGCGCGCTTTCCGGGGCTTTCTTCCTCCCCGCCAGTATCGGATGAACGACCTTGCCGTCGCGCGTCACCAGCGTGCCCTTCACCAGCTCGTCCTGCCAATCGATGGCGAGCGCCTTGGTCTCCTTGTTGATGAACGGCGTGATGAAATTGAGGATGTTCTTGGCGAACAGCGCGCTCGCGTCCTGGGCAAGCTGACCCGCCAGGTTGGTGGGGCCGAGGATCTTGACGCCGTTCTTCGAGACCACCGCCTCGCCGGGCCTGGTCAGCGCGCAATTGCCGCCCGCCTCGGCCGCCAAATCGACGATCACCGAGCCGGTTTTCATGTCGGCGACCATCTGCTCGGTGATCAGCACCGGCGCCTTGCGGCCGGGGATCAGCGCCGTGGTGATGACGATGTCCTGCGACTTGATGTGCTCGCGCACCTTGGCGGCCTGCTTGTTCTTGTAGTCCTCGGACATTTCCTTGGCGTAGCCGCCGGCGGTCTCGGCTTCCTTTTCGGCCTCCGGATCGACCTCGAGGAACTTGCCGCCGAGGCTTGCCACCTGCTCCTTGGTCGCCGGCCGGACGTCGGTGGCGGTGACCACGGCGCCGAGTCGCTTGGCGGTGGCGATCGCCTGCAGGCCGGCGACGCCGACACCCATCACGAACACCTTGGCGGGCGCGATCGTGCCGGCAGCCGTCATCATCATCGGGAACGCGCGGCCGAACGCGGACGCCGCCTCGACCACCGCCTTGTAGCCGGCGAGGTTGGACTGCGACGACAGGATATCCATGCTCTGGGCGCGGCTGATGCGCGGCATCAGCTCCATGGCGAAGGCGCTGAGCCCGGCCTTGGCGCAGGCCTCGACATCCTTCGGGCTGGTCAGCGCGCCGAGCGAGGCGATCAGGATCGTGCCATTCTTCATCAGCGCCGCTTCGTCGGCCAGCGGCGCCCGCACCTTGAACACCACGTCGGCGGCCTTGTAGACCGCGTCGGCGGTGGCGGCGATGGTGGCGCCGGCGCTCTCGAAGGCCGTGTCGGCGAACGACGCACCGGCCCCGGCGCCGTTCTCGACGACAACCTGAAAACCCAATCCTATCAGCTTCCTGACGACATCCGGCGAGGCAGCCACCCGTGGCTCGTTGTCACGGCGCTCCTTCGGTATGGCGATCTTCATGGCGGGAAATTCCTCGTACTCCGTGGGCGGCGTTTATTCGACGGGCGCTCATTGGCGGGCGCCCTTGAACGGAGGTTTATGCCCCGTGCGGCGCCCATGCACAAGCCCTGCCTCAGCCGGGTGCAGGCGACACGAAGTCTCCGCCGGATCGCGCCGCCAGCGACCGCGCCACCACCTTCTGGTAGAGGCCGCCGAAATAGGTTTCCTTGGACCACGAATAGTCGGCCGCGTTCTCGGCGAGCTGCCAAATCTCGCGATCCCAAAGCCCCTTCGCGAACGGTTCCAAACGGTCGAAGATGGTTGACATCAGTGCTTTCAGCGGATGCCACGCGCGCGGCCGATGATAGTCCAGGAACACGGCCTTGCCGCCCGGCTTGACGCTGGCGAGCAATCCGTCGACGATCGCCCGCTTCCAATCGTCGGGGACCTCGTGCAAGAGGAAATAGCTGCACACCCCGTCATAGAGCCCGCCCCCTGGCTCGCGGGCGTCGGCGCGTCGCACCCTGACCCACGGCAGCCCCGACAGCTTGCGTCGCATGCACGCGACCTGGATCGGCGTGATGTCGATTGCCTCCAAGTGTCCCTTGGGACCGATCCGGCGCGCCAGATTGGGTACCACGTCACCATAGACATGGGCGGCTTGCAGCACGCGCTGGCCGGGCTGGAACTCGCCAAAGGTGATCCGTTGCAGGCGCCGGTTGTTGCCCCACAGGATGGCCGAGACGACGATGTTGCGGTCCAGCAGCCGGACATTTCGGGGATCGATGTAGGCCCAGAAATAGACGTCCCGCAGATAACCCGGCACCAGCGGGACGATCCCCGCGGCTGCGGGTGCCGGGGCCGGGGAGGTCAGGGGCGCGGCGATCGGAATGGCGGTGCGGTGGCTGGTCACGACGCGAATGTCACCTTTTCAAGTGCGGGCCTGGGCCCACCGTTGGTACTTTCAACGACCGGTGGCGTTCCGTCCTTGATCTAGATCAGGTGCTGTGCATCCATCATTCGTTGTCCGGGAACCCGTTTTTCAGCCGGCCCGGAGTGCCATCAGCCGCCGATGGCCTTCTCATAGTGCTTTTCCCAGCCGTCGGGAAGCTTGTGCGCAATTCCCTGATGGCAATCAATACAGGTTTCCTTGTTCTTGGTCGCATTCTTGTGAAACCGCTGCGCGCGCTTCTTCTGCGCGTCGATCTTCATGGTGTCGAAGGCGTGACAGTTGCGGCATTCATGTGAATCCCTTGCCTTCATGCTGCGCCACACGTTGCTGGCGAGTTGCAGGCGCGCTGCCTCGAATTTTTCCCGCGTGTTGATTGATCCCATGATTTTGTGGAACAGCTCGTTGGTGGCTTGCACCTTGCGCGCCAACTTCGGCCCCCATTCCTTCGGCACATGGCAATCCGAACATATGGCCCGCACGCCCGACGGGTTCTGGTAATGCGGCGTTTGCTGGTATTCGGCATAGACAAAGGCCCGCATCTCGTGGCAACCGGTGCAGAACGTCTGCGTGTTGGTGAACTCCATGAAGGTGTTGAAGGCGCCCCAGAAGGCGATGCCGGCGATGCCGCCGACGATCAAGATGCCGCCCCAGGAAAACCGCCCGGTCGGACTCCAAAACCAGCGCCACAAGCGCACCAGCGCGTTCGGGCGTCCTTGCTCTTCGGATTGTGCCACGATTGATCCCCTTCTTAAGCCGCCGCCATGTTGGATCGGCAGCGCTAGTCCCCACTAGCCGTCGATAAGTTTAGGACGTTCCCGTTGCGGTGGATATCGTCTTTATCCGCCGCAACGGGTCGTGTCCTATTGTATCCCGGAAAAACTGGGCCTTTCGCCGCCCGTCGTCATTTCACGGTCACCGCCGTGATCGTCGCCTTCGCGCCGATCCCCAGCGTCACCGGGAACGACACGTGGTGACCCCGGGTGGTGATGTTGTCGTCATGCACCGCGAAGCCAACGTCGTAGACTCCGCCCGGTTTCAGGATCTTGTCATCGGCAGGGTGCCCCGTATTGAACTTGCGGGTCCACACCACCGTCCATGTGCCATTCTTCCAAGTACCTTTGACGTCGTTGTTGTCGGCGGCCGACCCGGACGCATTCTTCGGCGTCACGGTATAGCGCGGGACCAGGTCGCCTTCCTTCCAGCCGGCGTTGGGGTCGAACGCCACCGCGTTCTCCGGCGTCAAGGCCGCCGGCTTCGATTGATCGCGGAGATCGGCCATGGTCCGCGATTTGAAGCCGACCTTCTTGGCGTCGTACATGAACTTCGGCTGATTCTTCTCCTTGTCCCAGTTGGCGGCGAACGGGTTCTTGCCTTCGTCGAACAACCGGTACTCGAGGACGTAGCCGTCGTCGGCCATGTTGGCGACATTCGAGCGGTGCGCCCGCCATTGCATCAGCTCGACGAAGTGGCCGGCGGCCTTGAGCTTGGCGATCTCCTCGGCCGACTTGGTCTTGTCCCAGCTTGCCATGTCGTCGGTACGCGTTTCCGGGAGATATTTGCGCACGTCCTTCTTCTTCAGCACCTTACCGAGGAGCGGGTGGGCCTGAACATCGGCTTTCTTGGCTTCCTTCTGCGTGTCGCGCATGCTGTCATGGCAGGTCAGCCAGCAACCCTGATTCTTGAACCCCGGCACCTTGCCGTCGTCGAGCATGATCGTCAGGCGGTCCTCGTAGATCGCCGGCTTCTTGTCCTTCCACACCTCGTCGTCCAGCCTCGGCCAGCCATAGGATTTCCACGCCTTGCCGTCGAAGCGGAAGTGCGGATAGGCCGAGCCCGGATAGTCGTTCTTGGTCTTCCACTGGAAGCGCAGGTAGAGGTTGTCGTTGTCGTGGGCCGCCTGCACCGCGAGGTCGATGGTCGCCTGCTTGCCGGCGATCGGATGCGGCTCGAGTTTCTTGCCGCTGACGATCTTCTGACCCATCTCCGCTTCCTCGCCCTCGTGGCAGGAGACGCACGAGTCGCCCGCCTTCACCTTCTTGTCGGCGCGCTTGTGCGCCGGGCTGCGGAGCCATTGATAGCTGGACTGACCGGGGAAAAAGAGCTTGATGGTCTTGGTCGGAACCTGCGACCAATCGGACGGTGGCGCCGCAAGCGCGGGCCATGAGACGCCCGCGATCAGGGCGGCGGTGGCGGCGCTGAGGGCCAATTTACACGGAGTTCCAAACATAGTTGTTCTCCCCTGATTAGTACTATAGCACTGAAAAAAACACATTCGAACTGGGACATTTTCCCCCTATCGCTGCGCCGCAGCATTGACCTGGATCAAGCCGCGGTTTTTTTCCCGGCCCCCCCCGGACACGCCTGGGGAAAGGGCACCACGGCAGCGCCATTGCGCGGTTGCCCGGCCGCGTCGATGGCGGCACACTGCCGGCCGCAGCCCACTCCGCAACGCCCCGAGGAGCCGCCGATGCTGACGACGTTGAAGGCCACCCGCGGCATGGTGGTCGCCCCGCACCACCTCGCCGCCCAGGCCGGGCTCCGGGTGTTGCGCGACGGCGGCAACGCGATCGAGGCGACGATCGCGGCGGCCGCAACCATCGCCGTCGTCTACCCGCACATGAACGCCCTCGGCGGCGACAATTTCTGGCTGATCGCCGGCGCCGGCGAGGCGCCGACCGGCATCGACGCCTGCGGCGCCGCGGCGGCCAAGGCCGATGCCGGATTCTATCGCGCACAGGGTTTCGAGACGATCCCGTCGCGCGGGCCGCTGGCGGCGCTGACCGTCGCCGGCGCCGTGTCGGGCTGGAACGCGGCGTTCGCCGTCGCCAGGCAGTGGGGCGGCCGGCTTGCCCTGCCGCGCCTGCTCGAGGATGCCGAGTGCTATGCGCGCGCCGGTTTTCCGGTGACCGCGTCGCAACACAACAACACCCGCGACAAGCTGCCGGAACTCAAGGACGTTCCCGGCTTCGCCGCCGCCTACCTTGCCGGCGGGGCGGCGCCGGCGGTTGGCGCGCGGTTCCGCAACCCGGCGCTGGCTCGGACGTTGAAACGCCTCGCCGACGCCGGGCTCGAGGACTTCTACACCGGAGGCGTCGCCCGCGACATTGCCGCCGATCTCGGCCGCGTCGGCAGTCCGCTCGCCGCCGACGACCTCGCCGGCCACAAGGCGCTGACGGTGGAGCCGCTGTCGGTCACATTGCGCGCCGGCACCGTCTACAACATGCCGCCGCCGACCCAGGGCCTGGCGTCGCTGATCCTGCTCGGCGTGTTCGACCGCCTCGGCGTCGGCCAGCCGGAAGGTTTCGAGTTCGTGCACGGACTCGTCGAGGCCACCAAGTGCGCGTTCCGGGTGCGCGACCGGCACGTCACCGACCCCGCCTACATGGCGGCGATACCGGCCGACTTCCTGACGCCGAAGGCTCTCGACGGCATGGCGGCCGGGATCGACCCGCGCCGCGCCGCGCCGTGGCCCGAGGCCAGCCCCGGCGGCGACACCGTGTGGCTGGGCGCCGTCGACGGCGCCGGCCGCGCGGCGAGCTTCATCCAGAGCGTCTACTGGGAGTTCGGCTCCGGCGTCGTGCTGCCGGAAACCGGCATCACCTGGCAGAACCGCGGCATCAGCTTCAACCTCGGCGAAGGCGCCCACAACTGCCTGATGCCGGGGCGGCGGCCGTTCCACACCATCCAGCCGGCGCTGGCCCGACTCGCCGACGGCCGCACCATGGTCTACGGCACCATGGGCGGCGAGGGTCAGCCGCAGACCCAGGCGATGGTGTTCAGCCGCTACGCGCTGTTTGGCCGCGGCCTGCAGGCGGCGGTGACGGCGCCGCGCTGGCTGCTGGGCCGGACCTGGGGCGCCGACAAGACCAACCTCCGCATCGAAGGCCGGTTCCCGCCGCAGGTGATCGAGGCGCTCAAGGCCGCCGGCCACGACGTCGAGGTGGTCGGACCGTTCGAGGAGTTCATGGGCCACGCCGGGGCGCTGGTCCACCATCCGGCGAGCGCCGGCGACGGCGGCATCATCGAGGGCGCCGCGGATCCGCGCAGCGACGGCGCGGCGGCTGGCTTCTAGGCCGCGGCGGCGGCTACCAGCCGATCACCTTCGGCAGCCAAAGCGCGAGCGGCGGATAGAAGAACAGCGCCAGCAGCGCCACCAATTGCAATAACACGAACGGGATGACGCCGACGTAAATGTCGCGGGTCGTCACCCCGGGCGGCGCGACGCCTTTCAGGAAGAACAGCGACCATCCCACCGGCGGCGTCAGGAACGACGTCTGCAGGTTCAGGCACACCAGAATGGCCAGCCACACCATGTTGACGTCTCCGCCTGAAAGGGCGGGCAGGAACAATGGCAGGACGATGTACGAAATCTCGATCCACTCGAGGAAGAAGCCGAGGATAAACAGGATAAACAACATGAATACGATTGCGCCGGTGACCCCGCCCGGCACCAGCTTGAACATGTCCTTCACCAGGTCTTCGCCGTTGAGCCCGCGAAAGGCAAGCGAGAACGCCTGCGCGCAGATCAAGATGAAAAACACCATGGCGCTGATCTTAAGCGTGTTGCGCACGGTCTCGGTGAGCACCTGCCAGTTGAGCCGCCTGGCGATGGCGACGACAATGATGCTGCCAATCGCGCCCATCGAGGCGGCTTCCGTCGGCGCCGCGATTCCGCCGATGATCGAGCCGAGCACGGCGAAGATGAGCAGCAGCGGCGGCAAGACCACGCGAAAGGTTTGTATCGCCAAGTCCCGGCGCGACATCTCCATCCGCTCCGCCTTCGGGATCGGCGGCGCCGAGTGGGGATCGAAATAGCCTACGGCGATCATGTAAGCGGCATAGAACCCGGCGAGCAACAACCCCGGCATCATCGCCGCCGCAAACAGGGTGCCCACCGATTCGCCGAGGATGTCGGCGAGCAGGATAAGCACCAGCGACGGCGGGATGATTTGTCCGAGCGTGCCCGAGGCGCAGATGGTGCCGCAGGCGAGCCATTTGGCGTAGCCACGGCGCAGGAAGACCGGCAGCGTCAACAGGCCCAATGTCACCACCGTGGCACCGACGATGCCCGTGGACGCCCCCATCAGCACGCCGACCAGGATGATCGACAGCCCCATGCCGCCGCGCAGGCCTCCGGCCAGGTGCCCGATCACGTCGAGCAATTCCTCGGCCAGCCGCGAGCGCTCCAGCATCACGCCCATGAACACGAACAGCGGTATCGCCATCAGCGTGTAGTTGGTGACGACGCCGAAGACCCGCAGCGGCAGCAGGTTGAACAGATCGATGCCGAAGCCGAGGTAGCCGAACACCAGCCCGGCGGCGGCCAGCGCGATCGCCACCGGGAATCCGATCAGCAGCAGCCCGAAGAAGCCGAGGGCCATCAGGACGGCAAGCACTTCGTTAACCACGGCGGCCCCCCGTCGTGAGGGCGACGACGCTACGCGCGCCTTGCCCGATGGCCTGCGCCGCGACGAGCGCGAAGCCGACGGGAATGAAGGACTTGAGCAGGTAGCGGTACGGCAGGCCGCCGGGATCCGTCGAGCCTTCGAGGCTGGTGAAGGCGTGCTCGACCTGGGCAAACGACAGCTTGAATATGACGGCGGCGACGGCCAGGGTCGTCACCGCCGCTGCGAGATCGACGCAACTCCGCATCGCGGGCCCGAACTTCTCGTAGAACATGTCGACCCGGACGTGCTCGTTGTGGCGCATGGCATACACCATGCCGAGCAGCGCAATCGGCGACAGCAGGTGCCACTCCAGTTCCTGCATCCACACCGGCCCGATGCGGAACAGGTAGCGCAAGGTGACGTTGCAGGCCACCAGCAGCACGATGGCGAGCGTGCACCATGCGGCCCCGCGGCCGATCGCGTCGTTGAACCGGTCGATGCGGTCGGCCAGGGCCGTCAGGCGTGTTGTGGATGTCGAGGACGACGGTTGGCTCATGGCGTGCGGCTCAAATGAATGGGAAGGCTGCGGGGATCATCGTCGCGACCGAAGCGCCACTGGCGGCGTCGGCGACGCGAAAATAAACGCGGCCCCGCCGGATCCACCGACGGGGCCGCGTTTCAGATCAGGCCTTGCGAATTTGGCCGTTGAAGCGAACCTCGCTGAGGTCGTTCCACGCGTCGTGCTTGGTCTTGAAGGCGAAGTAGGAGTCATAGACCTTCTTGGTGAGCGGATCCTTCGCCGCCTCGGCGGCCAGGAAGTCCCTCGACTTGCCGTGCATCACCTTGAGCACGTCGGCGGGGAATGGCTGCGCGTTGACGCCGTGATTCTTCACCAAATCTTCGAGTGCGGCGCCGTTGTTGGCCTCGGCCCAAGTGTGGCTGGTGAGGTTGGCGTCGCGGGCCGCCGCCTGAATGATCGCCTGAATGTCCTTGGGCAGGCTGTCCCACGCCTTCTTGTTGACGATGAGATCCGAGGTTGTTGACGGCTCGTGCCAACCGGGCGTGTAGTAGTTCTTGGCCGCCTTGTGCAGGCCGAGGCGACGGTCCTGGTAGGGACCAACCCATTCGGCGGCGTCGATGACGCCGCGCTCGAGCGCCGGGAAGATTTCGCCGCCCGGCAGCAGCACGACCTTGACGCCGGCTGTGGCGTAAATCTTTCCGCCGAGGCCGGGAATTCGCATCTTCAGGCCGTTCAGGTCGGCCGCCGACTTGATCGGGTTCTTGAACCAGCCGCCCATCTGCACGCCGGTGTTGCCGCAGGGCATGCCGACCATGCCGAACTCGGCCAGAATCTGGTTCCACAGCTCGAGGCCGCCGCCATGATAATACCAGGCGTTCTGGCCCTGGTAGCTCATGCCGAACGGCACCGTGCCGAAGTACTCGAACGCGCCCTTGCGGCCCGACCAGTAGTAGGCGACCCCGTGGTTCATCTCTACGGTGCCTTGCTGGACGGCGTCGAAGCCGCCGAATGCCGGGATCAGCTCGCCGGCAGCGTAGACCTTGATCTTCAGGCGGCCGCCGGACATTGCCTCGATGTTCGAGGCCATGCCCTCGGCGCTCCCCGGACCCGATTGGTAGAACGGCAGCTTCGGCGGCCACGTGGTGGTCATTTTCCAATTGAAGGTCTGCTGGGCATTGACGATGGCGGGGGCGGCCAGCGTGCCGACCGCGGCGCCAGCGACGCTGGCCTTCAAGAATGTACGGCGTTTCATATATAAAACCTCCCTGTCATTGGTCTAACAACGGCGTTTGCTTTTTACGCCCGCGATTGGCGTTTTCCTTGGGGAAAATTCCGCACTTACCTTATGCTGATCGGGACGCAAAAGCCAATGGTTCCCCGGCGTTTCGTCTCCGGCGGGCCGGGTAAAGTCCGCAGGGCCGACGACGACGCGAGCAACCTCGATGCCCGTGCTTCCGCAATTACCGGGCCAAACCCTGCCTCCTACTCCGGAGCCGTAGCGCTACTATATGATTCTAAAAGGAAAAGCGGACGTTCCGCCGGTTGCCGCCAAGACCCGCGCGGGGTCCGCCGGCGGCCGCCTGCCTGGTTAATGGGCAACCCTCTGCCTGTTCGTTGATCGTCCGCCCCATCGGCCGCGCCGCCGTCACGGGCGCTTCGCCGTCACGTCGATCTCGACCAGCGCGCCGAGCGCCAGCGCGGCGACGCCGACGCAGGTGCGGGCCGGCCGCCGCGCGGCCGGGAAATACGACGCGTAGATCGCGTTCATCGCCGCGTAGTCCCGCTCGAATTCGGTGAGGAACACCCGCGCCTGGATGACGTGCGCGAGACCGAGGCCGAGTTCGCCGAGCACAAGCACCAGGTTGTCCATCACCCGGCGCGTCTGCGCCTCGATCCCTCGCGGCAGCGGCGCCGACGGGTCGGCGGGATCGTTCGGCATCTGGCCGGTGAGCTGCACCCATCCGTCCGCCTCGACGGCGTGGCTGTACGGCGCTACCGGCTTCGGCGCCGCCGCGATGTTGTGGAACTTCGGCTCGCTCATGGTCACGGTCCTCCCTCGCCGGCCGTGCGGACTGCGGTCGACGCGTCCGCTCAAGCGCCCGCTTCGCCGCCCGGCTTGCCCTTTTGCCCCGCCGGCGGCGGCGCGACGACGTCGTCGATCACGCTTGCCCGCGGATCCTTCCATCCGCGCACGAGATTGTGTAGCACGGTGGCGTGGGCGTCGACCTCGTCGATGCGCCGCCGCGCCTCGCCGCCGAGATCGGAATCCGGGCGCCGGTTGAGGAACTTGCGCAGCGCGTCGGCAGCGACGGAAATCGCGGCCACGCTGTCGGCCAGGCTGCGCGGCCTTTTCATGTAAATCTCATGGACGTTGCGCAGGTTGTCGACCAGGATCTGGATCAACGTCGTCACCATCGGCGGCTGCTTGGCCAGCATCGCCGACAGCCCCGCCCTCGGGACGTTGATGATCACGCAGTCCTCCAGCGCCACCGCGTGGGCCATCCGTTTCGAGCCGTCGATGATGGCCATTTCGCCGAACAGCTCGCCGACGCCGATGGTGGCGATCTGGAAATCCGCGCCGTCGACGGTCTTGAAGATGCCGACGGCGCCGGTCTCGACGATATAAGCGGCGTCGCCGGCGTCGCCCTCCTTGAAGACGATGTCGCCCTGCTTGAAGAAGCTTTTCTTTAGCGCCCCGCCGTCGACGTACATGCAGACCCCCCCGCCGCGCCGCGTCCGGCCGGCGCAATTCTAGCGGCCGGCGTGCGCGCCGCACAAGCGAAGACGGCTCAATCCGCGCGCGGGATGTCGAACCTCGCCAGCATCTTCTGCTGGCGCTTCGCCAGCTTGTCTTCGTCGAAATCGTCGATCAGGTCGTGGAACAGGCGGTGCCAGTTGATTTCCGCCTTCAGGTGCGTGAACACGCTGCCCAGACCGATGGCCGATCGGTCCATCAGCACGAATTCCCTCGGCGGCGTGACGCCGCCGATGCGGCGCAGCTCGCGGTGGACCTTGGCGGCGACGCCGGCGCCGTACATCACTCCGCCGGTCTCTTGGATCGTCTTGGCCCGGTCCTCGAGCAGCGGCGCGTATAGGAAATGCGCCCACTGGTTCAGGATGTCGATGATGTCGCGGCGGAGGTTGGTGAATCCCCACGTCTCGTAGGCGTGTACCGCCAGTTCCTCGTCGTCGTCGCGGAGCGCCTTGTAAAGGGTGATGACGGCGCCGACGAAGCTCGGCTTGAAGATGCGGACGCAGCCGAAATCCATCAGGTTGATCGACGCGTCCGGCCTCACGGTGTAGTTGCCGAGGTGCGGATCGCCGTGCAGCACGCCGTAATAGTAGAACGGCACATACCACGCCCGGAACATGTTGTGGGCGACGGCGTTGCGGCTCTTGATGTGGCGGTCGACGAATTTCAGCAACGGCTCGCCTTCCAGCCATGTCATGGTCAACAGCCGGTCGCTGCACAGTTCGTCGACCAGGTCGGGCACGTGGACGCCCTTCTCGCGCTTGAGGATCTCCTTGAACAGCAGCAGATTTCGCGCCTCGCGTCGGTAGTCGAGCTCCTCGCGCAGGCGGTTCGACAGCTCCTTGTGGATCTCGCTGGGGTCGATGGCGCCGTCGTAGCGGCGGTAGAGCGAGAACACCAGCTTCAGCTGCTTGAGGTCGGCTTCCACCACCGAGGCCATGTCCGGGTACTGGATCTTGCAGGCAAGCTGCCGGCCGTCATGGGCGATCGCACGATGGACCTGGCCCAGCGACGCCGCCGCGGTAGCCTCCGGCTGGTATGATTTGAACCGCGCCTGCCAGTCGGGCCCCAGCTCGCCGGCCATGCGGCGGCGCACGAACGCCCAGCCCATGCTCGGCGCGTTGGTCTGCAACTTGGCCAGCTCGACGATGTACTCGTTGGGCAGGAAGTCGGGCACGGTGGCCATGATCTGCGCCACCTTCATCAACGGCCCCTTGAGCCCGCCGAGCGCCGCCTTCAGCTCGGCCGCGTTGTCCTCGCGGTCGATGGCGAGGCCCAGGAACCGGCCGCCGGCGGCGCGCGCGGCAAGGCCGCCGACCGTGGTGCCGACCTTGGCGTAGCGCTTCATGCGCCCGGCGAGGTTGTCCTTATCGGCCATCGCGGCCACCTCGCGGCACGGCGCGGCTCGGGCGGCTTCCGCTCAACGGCCGGACTCCAGCTCGTCGATGAACCCCGAGATCACGTCGAGCCCGCGCTGCCAGAATTTCGCGTCCGACGCGTCGAGCCCGAACGGCTTCAACAGCTCCTTGTGGCGCAGCGTGCCGCCGGCCTTCAGCATCGCGAAGTACTTGGCCTGGAAGCGCGGATGGCCGCCGCGGAACACGTCGTACAGTGAGTTCACCAGGCAGTCGCCGAACGCATAGGCGTAGACGTAGAACGGCGTGTGCAGGAAATGCGGGATGTAGGCCCAGAAATTCCGGTAGCCGTCGTCGAACCGGAACGCCGGGCCGAGGCTTTCCTTCTGCACCGTCATCCAGATCTCGCCGAGCCGCTCGGCGCTGAGCTCGCCCTTCGGCCGCTCGGCGTGCACCTGCGTCTCGAACTGGTGAAACGCGATCTGGCGGACCACCGTGTTCATCATGTCCTCGACCTTGCCGGCGAGCAGGATACGCCGGCGCCGCGCGTCCTTTTCGCCGGCCAGCATCGCCTGGAACGTCAGCATTTCGCCGAATACCGACGCCGTTTCGGCCAGCGTCAGCGGCGTGTCCGACATCAGCGCGCCCTGCGGCGCCGCCAGCACCTGATGCACGCCGTGGCCGAGCTCGTGGGCGAGCGTCATCACGTCCCGCGCGCGGCCGTGGAAGTTCAGCAGCACATAGGGATGCACCGACGGCACGGTGGGATGGCTGAACGCCCCCGATGCCTTGCCGGGGACCGGCGGCGCGTCGATCCAGCCCTTGGCGAAGAAGCGGCCGGCGATCTCCGACATTTCGGGCGCGAAGCCGCCGTAGGCCTTGAGCACCAGCTCGCGCGCTTCGCGCCAGGTGTAGACGCGGTCGGAATCGTCGGGCAGCGGCGCATTGCGGTCCCAGGTGTTGAGCCGCTTGACGCCGAACCATCTCGCCTTCAACCGGTAATAGCGATGCGAAAGCCGGCCGTAGCTCGATCGCACCGCCGCGGCCAGCGCGTCCACGACCTCGTCCTCGATCAGGTTGGCGAGGTTGCGCGACGAGACCGGACGCGGAAAGTGCCGCCACTGGTCATCGATTTCCTTGTCCTTGGCGAGCGTGTTGGTGATCAGCGTCAGGGTGCGCAGGTTTTCGGAAAAGCCCCGGCTCAACGCCTTGGCAGCCTGCGCACGCGCCTTGGCATCGGTGCTGGACAGCAGGTTCAGGGTGTCGGAAAGCGTCATCGCCCGGCCGCCCTTGCGACCCGCGACGGTGAAGCGCAGGTCGGCCATCATCTCCTCGAATAGCCGCGTCCAGGCGCCGCGGCCGGCGACGTACTTCTCGTGCAGCAGCTTCTCCAACTCGTCGGAAAGCTGGTGCGGCCGGAACGCCCGGCTGTCGCGGATCCATGCCCCGTAATGGGCGGCCTTCGGGTGCTCGAGCTGCCGTTTCAGGCGCTTGTCCGGGATGCGGTTGAACTCGAGGCTGAAGAACACGGTCTCGGTCGAAATCCGGGTCACCCGCTCCTGCATGGTCTGGAAATAGGCGCCGGTCTTCGGACTGCCGACATCGGTGACGTAGGTGAGGTGCGCGTAGCTCATGATCCGCTGCAGGCGCTCGACCAGCTTCTCGTAGCGCGCGATGGCGCCGCCGAGGCCCTTGCCGTCGAGGCGCGCCAGCCGGCCTTCGTAGGCGGCGCGGAATTTCTTGGCCTCGGCCGCGGCCCACCTGAGGTCGGCCTTCAGCGCCGGCGCGTCGGGCCCGGAATAGAGGTCTTTCAGGTTCCACCGCGGCAGGCCGCGCGCCGAGTTCCTCTTCGGCGTCCTGGTGGCGTTGGCCTTGCTCATGAGGTCTCCTCGGTTCCGGCGGCGCGCCGTCGCCGGAGCGGCCCGGCTGGACAGCCATATAATGATGGAAATACCCCGCGGCAACGACAATGATAGGCACCCAAACCGGGAGGATTGCCGGCAATGACCGATCGCGACTGGCCCAATCTCGCGGCCATGTTCTTCGACCAGGTCGACCGCCTCGGCGAGCGGCCGTTCCTGTGGAAGAAGCGCGACGGCGTCTACAAGCCCTTGAGCTGGGGCGACGCCGCGGCGCGGGTGACGCCGTTGGCCCGCGCCCTCATCGGCCTCGGCGTCGGCCCCGGCGACCGCGTGGTGCTGCTGTGCGAGAACCGCCCGGCGTGGCTGATCGCCGACATGGCGATCATGGCGATCGGCGCGATCACGGTGCCCGCCTACATCACCAGCACCCAGAACGACTATTTGCACATCCTCCGCGACTGCGGCGCCAAGGGCGCCATCGTCTCCGACCGCACGCTGTCGCGGAAGCTGCTGCCGGCGGCGCACTTGGCGCCGGAGGCCAAGTTCGTGATCTCCATGGACCCGCCGGAGATTTCACAGCAACTCAGTGTCGAGGTGCTGCACCTCGACGACGCCGTGCTGCGCGGCCGCGAGGGACACCGCAACATCGTCGAGATGGCGCGCACGTGGTCGTCGGGCGACACCGCCTGCATCATCTACACCTCGGGCACCGGCGGCGTGCCGAAGGGGGTGATGCTGAGCCACCGCAACATTCTCTCCAACTGCGAGGGCGCGCGCGACGCGCTGCTGCCGCTCGGCATCGACGACAACGTGTTCCTGTCGTTCCTGCCGCTCAGCCATTCCTACGAGCACATGGCGGGGCAGTTCTTCCCGATGTCCATCGGCGCCGAGATCTATTACGCCGAGGGCGCCGAGACACTGGCCAGCAACATGGTGGAGGCGCGGCCGACCCTGATGACGGCGGTGCCCAGGCTCTACGAGACCCTCTACCAGCGGATCACCGCCGGAGTGCGCAAGTCGGGCGCGCTCAGGCGGAAGCTGTTCGCGCGCGCGGTCGCGCTCGGCACCCGCCGCTACCGCGACCCGGCGAGCCTGAGCGCCGCCGAACGCGTCGAGGACTGGCTGGTCGATCGGCTGGTGCGCGACAAGGTGCGCAAACGCTTCGGCGGCCGGCTGAAGGCGCTGGTGTCGGGCGGCGCGCCGCTCAACCCCGACATCGGCATCTTCTTCACCGCGCTCGGCCTGCGAATCCTGCAGGGCTACGGCCAGACCGAGACGTCGCCGTCGGTCAGCGTCAACAGGCCGGATAATTTCAAGCTGCACACCGTCGGCCCGCCGCTGAAGGGCGTCGAGGTGCGGATCGCCGAGGACGGCGAGATCCTGGTCAAGGGCGAACTGGTGATGCTGGGCTACTGGGGCAACCCGGCGGCCACCGCCGAGACCATCCGCGACGGCTGGGTGCATACCGGCGACATCGGCGTCATCGACGCCGACGGGCACCTGCAGATCACCGACCGCAAGAAGGACATCATCGTCAATTCCGGCGGCGACAACGTCTCGCCGCAGCGCATCGAGGGCATTCTCACCATGGAGCCGGAGATCGCCCAGGCGATGGTTTACGGCGACAAGCACCCGCACCTGGTCGGGCTCCTGGTCCCCGACGCCGAGTGGCTGGCGCAATGGGCGGCCGCCGCCGGCAAGACCGGCGCGCTGAAGGAACTCGCCGGCGACGCGGCGCTGGCCGAGGCCCTCGCCCAAGTGGTCGAGCGGGTCAACCGCGGCCTGTCGCAGATCGAGAAGGTGCGCCGCTTCGCCGTCGCCGAGGCGCCGTTCACCCCGGACAACGGGCTGCTGACGCCGACGCTGAAGATCCGCCGCCACAAGATCAAGGAAGTCTACGGCGCGCGCCTGCAGGCGCTGTACCGCTAGCCGCGGCGGCGCATCTGCGCGACGGCGATGCCGGCCAGGATCACCGCCAGCGCCGCGACCGCTTTCGCCGTCACCTGCTCGCCCAGCACCACCGCGCCCCACACCACCCCGAGCACCGGGATCAGGTAGTTGATGAAGGCCACCATGCTCGGCCCCGCCGTCTGCACCAGGTGGAAGAACAGGATGGTCGCCAAGGCCGTCGGAAACAGCCCGAGATAGAGCGCGGCAACGATCGCGCCGTCGTCCGGCCTGAGCCGCCACGGCGCGTCAACGGCCAGCGCCAGCGGCGCCATGATGGCGCCGGCGACGATCATCACCGCCGCCGAGCGCGCGATCAGCGGCGACGGCGGCATGTTGCGCGCCAGGATCATGGCGACGCCGTAACTGACGGCGCCGCCGGCCACCGCCACCTGCCGCCAGGCGTCGCCGCCGAGGCCCTTCAGCGCCTCCGGCCCGACCAGGATGACGACGCCGCCGAAGCCGATGGCGACGCCGACCAGCTTGGCCCGGGTCAGCCGCTCGCCGGCAGCGAAGAAGTGCGCCAGCACCAGAGTCGCCAAAGGCATGATCGACATCAGAATGGCGGCGAGGCCGCTGTCGACGTGCTGCTCGCCCCAGTTGATGAGGGTGAACGGCAGGCCGTTGCCGATCACCGCGATCAGCACGCAATAGGTCCAGAACCGCGCGCCGCGCGGCAGTGCGGCGCCCTGCACCCGGACGAAGCCGTACAGCACGACCGCCGCCACCACCACCCGGCAGGCGGCGAGCGTCAGCGGCGGGATGCTGCCGACGCCGACCTTGATCGCCAGGAACGACGAGCTCCAGATCAGCGACAGCAGGAACAGCCAGCCGAATTGACGAAGCATCGGAGATCCCTGCCCGGCGCGGCCGTCGCGGCGGGCGGCGCTACACCCCGTAATACTCGCGGTACCACGCCACCAGCTTCGGCAGCCCGACGTCGATCGGCGTCGTCGGCTTGAAGCCGAAGTCGCGCGTGGTCTCGGCGATATCGGCGTAGGTCGCCTTCACGTCGCCGGTCTGCATCGGCCGGAATACCACTTCCGCCTTCATGCCGATCGACTTCTCGAGCACCGAGATGAAGCGCATCAGCGGCTCGGGAGCATTGTTGCCGATGTTATAGAGCCTGAACGGCGGCAGGCCGTCGGCGGCGGTCGGCGGCTTCGCCAGGCAGGCGACGACGCCGGCGATGATGTCGTCAATGAAGGTGAAATCGCGCCTCATGTCGCCGTTGTTGAAGACCTCGATCGGCTCGCCGGCGAGGATCTTGCGCAGGAAGATGAACGCCGCCATGTCGGGCCGGCCCCACGGTCCATAGACGGTGAAGAACCGGAGCCCGGTGATCGGCATGCGGTAGATGTGGGCGAAGGCGTGGCTGATCAGCTCGCCCGCCCGCTTGGTGGCGGCGTAGAGCGACAGCGGCGTCTCCACCGGGTCGGTGACCGAAAACGGCAGCTTGGTGTTGCCGCCGTAGACCGAACTCGACGACGCGAATACGAAATGGTCGAGCCGATCGAGCTCGCGGCACGCTTCGAGCATCACCGTGTGGCCCTCGACGTTGGCGCGGGTGTAGGCGAACGGATCGACAAGCGAGTAGCGCACCCCCGCCTGCGCCGCCAGGTGGACGACGCGGGTGATGTCCGGATGGTCGCGGATCACGCCGGCCACCGCGTCGCGGTCGGCGATGTCGAGGCGATGGAAGATGAACCGCTTGTTTTCGCCAAGCACCTTGAGGCGCGCCTCCTTCAGCGATGGGTCGTAATAAGCGTTGACGCTATCGACGCCGACGACGGTCTCGCCCGTCGCCAGCAGCGCCAGCGATGCGTGAAAGCCGATGAAGCCGGCGGCGCCGGTAACCAGAACCGTCATGGGGGTATTTTCCGCAATTCCCTTTCGCCGCTTCCCTATACCCGCTCGCGGCTGAAAAAGCACCTGATTGTGCGCGTTGCGGCCCGGCGGACCACGTATTACGCTTGAAAAAACCGACGCACGCCGCCGTCGGCTGGAAACAAGCCGGGAAGCCCCGATGCCGCTCGACGCCGTCACGCTCGACGACAAGTACGTCCTCGATTCGGGCCGCGTGTTCCTCACCGGCACCCAGGCGCTGGTGCGCCTCGCGATGATTCAGCGCCGCCGCGACGTCGCCGCGGGCCTCGACACCGCCGGCTACGTCACCGGCTATCGCGGCTCGCCGCTCGGCGCCATCGACCACCAGTTCGGCCGTGCCGGGCGCTTCCTCGCCGACCATCACGTGAAGTTCCACGCCGCCGTCAACGAGGACCTAGCGGCGACGGCGCTGTGGGGCAGCCAGCAGCTCAGACTATTCGCGGGCGCGCGCTACGACGGCGTGTTCGGCATGTGGTACGGCAAGGGGCCCGGCGTCGACCGCTCGGGCGACGTGTTCCGCCACGCCAACCTCGCCGGCACCGCGCCAAACGGCGGCGTTCTGGTGCTGGCCGGCGACGACCCGGCGTGCAAGTCGTCGACCGTGCCGAGCCAGAGCGAGCACGCGCTGATGGACGCGATGATCCCGGTGCTCAACCCGGCCAACGTCCAGGACCTGCTCGATTTCGGCCTCGTCGGCTGGGCGATGTCGCGCTATTCCGGCTGCTGGGTCGGCATGAAGTGCATCACCGACAACGTCGAATCGTCGGCGTCGGTGGCGGTCGATCCCGGCCGTGTGCAAATCCGCCTGCCCGACGATTTCGAGATGCCGCAAGGCGGTCTGCACATCCGTTGGCCGGACCAGCCGCTGGAGCAGGAGCACCGCCTGCACCGATACAAGATTTTCGCGGCCCAGGCGTTCGCCCGCGCCAACGGGCTCGACCGGGTGGTCATCGACGCGCCGGCGGCGCGCCTCGGCATCGTCGCCACCGGCAAGACCTATCTCGACGTGGTGCAGGCGCTCGACGACCTCGGCATCGGCGAGGCCGAAGCCCGCGCGCTGGGCTTGCGGCTGATCAAGGTGGCGATGCCGTGGCCGCTGGAGCCGCGGACGCTGGCCGGCTTCGCCGCCGGGCTCGAGGAAATCCTGGTGATCGAGGAAAAACGCGCGGTGATGGAGGGCCAGATCAAGGAGCAGCTCTACAACGGCGCCGCCGACGCCCGCCCGCGGGTGGTCGGCAAGACCGATGAGCACGGCGCCCCGGTGCTGCCGTCGGCGGGCGAGCTGACGCCGGCGCGCATCGCCCGCGTCGTCGCCCGGCGCGTCGCGGCGTTGCCGACGGCGGCGCCGTTGAAGGCCCGCATCGACGAGCGGCTAAGGTTCCTCGACGACAAGGAGCGCGCGCTCGCGGCGCGGCCGGCTGCCATTGAGCGCATCCCCTACTTCTGCTCCGGCTGCCCGCACAACATCTCGACCACCGTGCCGGAAGGCTCGCGCGCCGTCGCCGGCATCGGCTGCCACTACATGGCGATCTGGATGGACCGCTCGACCGCCACCTTCACCCACATGGGCGGCGAGGGCGCCAACTGGATCGGCCAGGCGCCGTTCACGGAAACGCCGCACGTGTTCGTCAATATCGGCGACGGCACCTATTTCCACTCCGGCATCCTCGCCATCCGCGCCGCCGTCGCGGCGCAAGTCAACATCACCTACAAGATCCTCTACAACGACGCCGTGGCGATGACCGGCGGCCAGCCGATGGACGGGCCGCTCGACGTGCCGATGATCACCCGCCAGGTGCAGGCCGAGGGCGTGGCGCGCGTCGCCGTCGTCACCGACGAGCCGGACAAGTACCCGATCGGCGCCGACTTCGCCGGCGACGTCAGCATCCACCACCGCGACGACCTCGACGCCGTGCAGCGCGAGCTACGGCAGTGGAAAGGCGTCTCGGTGCTGGTCTACGACCAGACCTGCGCCGCCGAGAAGCGCCGCCGCCGCAAGCGCGGCCGCTATCCCGACCCGGCGGCACGGCCGTTCATCAACGCCGAGGTCTGCGAGGGCTGCGGCGACTGCGGCGAGGTCTCCAACTGCGTCGCCATCCAGCCGCTGGAAAGCGAGCTCGGCCGCAAGCGCGCCATCGACCAGTCCGCGTGCAACAAGGACTTCTCGTGCTTGAAGGGATTTTGTCCGTCGTTCGTCACCGTCTACGACGCCGAGCCGCGCAAGCCCGAAGGCATCGGCGCCGTGCCGTTCCCGGCGTTGCCTGAGCCGACGCCGGCGAGCGCTGCGGCGCGCTACGGCATCGTCGTCACCGGCATCGGCGGCACCGGCGTCGTCACCATCGGCGCCGTGCTGGCGATGGCGGCGCATCTCGAGGGAAAAGGCGTCTCGGTGCTCGACGTCGCCGGACTGGCGCAGAAGAACGGCGCGGTGTTCTCGCACATCCGCATCGCCGACGATCCGGCGGCGCTGCACGCCGTCCGCATCGCCGCCGGCGGCGCCAAGCTGCTGATCGGCTGCGACATGGTGACGGCGGCCGGCGCCGAGACCCTCGGCAAGCTGCGCGCCGGTCACAGCCGCGCCGTCATCAACGCGCACCGCACCATGACTGCCGACTTCACCCGCGCGCCCGATCTCGCGTACCCCGCCGAGCGTCTGCGCGGCGCCCTGGTCGAGGCCGCGGGCGGCGCCAATTTCGTCGACGCCACCGGGCTGGCGCTGGCGTTGCTGGGCGATTCCATCGCCGCCAACATGTTCATGGTCGGTTTCGCCTATCAGAAAGGCCTGCTGCCGCTGACGGCGGAAGCGATCGAGCGCGCCATCGCGCTCAACGGCGTCGCCGTCGATTTCAACCGCCAGGCGTTCCTGTGGGGCCGCCGCGCGGCGTTCGACGCCGGCGCCGTCGCCCGAGTCGCCGGCCCGGCGCCGGAGGCGGACGCGCCGCCGTCGCTCGACGCCTTCGTCGAACGCCGCATTGCCGATCTCACCGCCTACCAGAACGCCGCCTACGCGCGGCGCTACGCCGACGCCGTCGCCACGGTCCACGCCGCCGAATCGCAGCGTGCAAAAGGCATGACCGGCCTCGCCGATGCGGTCGCGCGCGCCTATTACAAGCTTCTCGCCTACAAGGACGAGTACGAGGTCGCCCGGCTCTACACCGACGGCGCCTTCGCCCGCGAGATCGAGCGCCAGTTCCAGGGCAAGGCCCGGCTCGGCTTCCACCTGTCGCCGCCATTGTTCGCCGAGCGCGATCCGGCGACCGGGCATTTGCGGAAGCGCGAGTACGGCGCCTGGGTGATGACCGCGTTCCGCGTCGTCGCGGCGCTGAAGGGCCTGCGCGGCACCTCGTTCGACGTCTTCGGCTACGCCGCGGAGCGCAAAATGGAGCGCCGCCTGATCGCCGAATACGAGGCGGTGCTGGCCGAGCTCGTCGCCGGCCTCGGCCCCGTCAACCACGCGCTCGCCGTCGAGATCGCCGCCCTGCCGCTGTCGATTCGCGGCTTCGGCCACGTGAAGGAGAAGAGCCGCGCCGCAGCCAAGGACTGCGAGGCGAAGCTGCTCGAGCGTTTCCGCGGCCCCGGCGTCAGCGCCGACGCCGCCGAGTAGGCGCTCCCGGCGCTCCTACTCCACCCAGGCGATGCGCAGGATATTGGTGGCGCCGGGGGTGCCGAACGGCACGCCGGCGGTGATTACCAGCGAGTCGCCGGTGTCGGCGAACTCCTCGTGGCGGGCGACGCGGATCGCCTTCACCACCATGTCGCGGAAGGTCTGCAGGTCCTCCGTCTGCACCGAATGCACGCCCCACGCCAACGCAAGTTTTCGCGCCGTGTCGGCGCGCGGCGTGAGGCCGAGTATCGGCACGTTCGGGCGCTCGCGGGCGCAACGCAGGGTCGTCGAGCCGGTCGAGCTGAAGGTGACGATCGCCGCCGCCGAGATCGTCTGCGCCACTTGGCGGGCAGCAGCCGTGATGGCGTCCGGCGCCGTCGCTTCGGGGGCATAGCGGTAAGCTTCCATCATCTTGCGGTAATGCGGGTCCTTCTCCACTTGCCGGACGATGCGGCTCATCATCGTCACCGCCTCGACCGGATACTTCCCGGCCGCCGATTCCGCCGACAGCATCACCGCGTCCGCGCCGTCGTAGACGGCGGTCGCCACGTCGGAGGCCTCGGCCCGCGTCGGCGTCGGCGAATTGATCATCGAATCCAGCATTTGGGTGGCGACGATCACCGGCTTGCCGGCCTCCCGGCAGGCGAAGATGATGCGCTTCTGCAGCGCCGGCACTTCCTCGGGCGGCACTTCCACGCCGAGGTCGCCGCGCGCGACCATCACCGAGTCCGACAGCGTGACGATGCCGTCCAGGTGGTCCATCGCCGCCGGCTTTTCGAGTTTGGTCATCACGCCGGCGCGGCCGGCGATGATCTTTCGCGCCGCCGCGACGTCCTCCGGCCGTTGCACGAAGCTGAGCGCCACCCAATCGACGCCGAGCTCGAGCCCGTAGCGCAGATCGACCTTATCCTTGTCGGTCATCGACGACAGATCCAGCACCGCGCTCGGTACGTTGACGCCCTTGTGGTCGGAGAGCACGCCGCCGATCACCACCTCGGTCGAGGCGAATTCGGGTCCGCAGTCGACAACCTTCACTCGGATCCGGCCGTCGTCGATCAGCAAATGGGTGTCGGGCTTCAGCGCCCGGAATATTTCCGGGTGCGGCAGCGGCGCGCGCTTATCGTCGCCTTGCGCCTTGTCGAGGTCGAAACGGTATTTCTGCTTCGGTTTCAGCTCGACCTTGCCGCCCTTCAGCGCGCCGACGCGCAGCTTCGGCCCCTGCAGGTCCAGGAGGATGCCGATCGGGCGGTTAAACTTCTTCTCGAGGCCGCGGATGATGTCGAAGCGGCGCTTGTGATCCTCGTGGGTGCCGTGGCTGAAATTGAGGCGGAACACGTCGGCCCCGGCCTCGAACAGGGCGGCGATGACGTCCTCGGTCGAGCTCGAGGGGCCGAGGGTGGCGATGATCTTGGCGTGGCGGTTGCGGCGCATGGCGCCTCAACCATACGCAGGGCGCCGGATTTTGCCAATGTTCATAAGACCATCGGCGGTGCCGCCCGGGGCCGATTCCGGGGCCGATTCCGCGGCCGATTTCCGCGCCCCGGCTCGGGCCCGACGGCAACAGTTTGTTAAGCGGTTTCCGGCTACGCTGCAGGCGGTTGGCCGCGCTCGCGGGCGCGGGCTAGAATGACGGGAAACAGGGGTTCGCGGGGCTTCCGGCCGCCGCCCGAAGGCAGGCAGCGATGATCAAGAAACTGGTATCCGAGGCGCTTCTGTCCCTGGTGATGGACAAGAACGCCCGCGAGACGCTTGAAGCACGCAAGACGATCAAGAAGGCGGTGAAGGACATTGAGGCCGCCAAGGCATCGCCGGAGACGGCCAAAAGCGGCCAAGGCGACTCCACGGGCCTGGCCGGCGATTCCGCCGAGACCCGCCAGCTGATCGCCGATTCGATCGCGGCGGCCGAAAAGGAGTTCCTCGAACGGCCGAAGGCGACGCCGGAGCGCCAGGCGCTGATCGCCCAGGCGCTGAACGTGCAGCGCGCCAAGGCGCACGTGTTCGACGGCCTGACCCAGGAACAGCGGGAGAAGCTCTACGTGGTCGCCTTGAAGTCGCTGAACCCCAATCGCGACGCGGAAGTCAGCCGCCGGGCGCAACGCTACCAGGGCCGGCCGAGAAAGAAATAGCGCCGCCGGCCTGAGACCGCTAAACCATCATCATCCATCACCCGGGAGGAACCGATGACCCGTTTCGGATCGATCATTGTCGCGGCGCTCGCCATCTGGCTCGCCGGTATCGCCGCCGCCGCGGCCGCCGATCCGGAAAACACGCTTTACCTGGACCTCAAGGACGGCCGCGTGGTGATCGAGATGCGCCCCGATCTCGCGCCCAACCACGTGAAGCAGATCAAGGCACTGACGCGCAAGGGCTTCTACGACGGCATCGCCTTCCACCGGGTGATCGAGGGCTTCATGGCGCAGACCGGCGACCCCAAGGGCGACGGCACCGGCGGCTCCGGCAACAAGATCCGGGCCGAATTCTCCGGCGAGCCGCACGTCGCCGGCACCGTGTCGATGGCGCGCACCGCGGACCCGAACAGCGCGGATTCGCAGTTCTTCATCATGTTCGCGCCGGCGCCCGGCCTCGACCGCCAATACACGGTGTGGGGCAAGGTCGTTCAGGGCATGCAGTTCGTCAACGACATCAAGCGCGGCGACCGCGCCCGCAACGGCGCCGTCAGCAACCCCGACCGCATCGTGCGGATGCGCGTCGCCGCCGACGTGAAATAGGGCGCAAACCGACCCTTAGACCTCGTCCTGAGGGCGATTATGCACTACTTGACTGGCCACGGCCATGACCCTATCGTGGCTTAGACAGGCCGGCGCTGTGCTGACTTTATTAATTAGTTGTTTCGCCCCGATTAACGTGTCCGCTTCAATCCTACGGTCGGTCATCGTTATAGCTTGGCTGGATAACGAAGTTGAGATCGCTCCTTGTTTTACCAGGAACATAACGCCTCGCGTAGTGTCGTCGGTGCTGCCGCTGAAATCTATCAATGTAGTCAACGTACCTCATGCGGGTATTCATGTTTCAGGTAGCGATAGCCGGTCCATTGGTCGGTAACGAGTACGCTGACCTTGTTGGAAACGCACTCGCGGACGAAAGCGGTCAGGGTGTGTGCGTCGATGCCTTCGACCACGCGGGCGCAGACGTTGCCCTTGCGGCTGATTGCCCCCGCTACCGGCGTTTTGCCGGAACCGATGCCACCGCGCCCGCCGTCATGGTCCCCACCCTTGCCGCGCTTGTTCTTATGGCGGTTATGGGCCTTGCCGCCGATGAAAGTCTCATCAACCTCGACAACGCCGACCAGCTTGCAAAATTCTCGATCTTGCATCCCGACGCGGACGCGATGGCACATATACCAAGCCGTCCGGTAGGAGCCGGTCCCGATCACGCGA
>Ga0326597_10002729_pt1 | contig 26119 bp, 24 predicted proteins | sample RVTome_12_FD_203789 | JGI IMG/M metagenome (GOLD analysis project Ga0326597, IMG submission 203789) | Soil microbial communities from uranium-contaminated site in the Upper Colorado River Basin, Wyoming, United States - RVT100D185 | ecosystem: Environmental > Terrestrial > Soil > Contaminated >... | reverse complement strand
CCAATTCCTTCGCGTCGATGGGTAAAGCCGAAATCAAGCGCCTGCGCCAAAAGGGCAAGAAGATCGGTCTGGCGCGCTTGCGCTTGATCCGGCCCTTTCCCCATGAAGAGCTGCAGCGTGTTTTATGCGGGCGCAAGGGCGTCGCGGTGGTGGATCAGAATATTTCGGTCGGCAAAGGCGGCATTCTCTTCAGCGAGATCGCCGGCGCGCTCTACCCACTCGCCGACAGGCCGCCGGTGCTGCTTTCCTTCATCGGCGGTCTGGGCGGGCGGAGGTTTCGCCCCGGCGAATTCGACGGCATGTTGGCGAAAATGGAAAACCCAACGGAGAGCGCCGCTGAAACAGTGCGCCCGCACCTGCTCTTTACCGGCGAAGAGTGCCGCCAAGTCGGCCGATTCTTCGTCATCGCCCGGGAGGAAGAACCAAGCCGTGAAACGGGAATTTTATAAGAGCCTGCGCACGATCTCCCATGAGGAGCCGCTTGGACCGGGCGGTCCACTTTGCGCCGGCTGCGGCGGCCAACTGAACTTGCGCCTGTTTCACAAGGCGCTGGGCGAAAACGTCGTCTTCGTCAACGCCGCGGGCTGCTCGACCCTGCTTGCCACTTACCCGCTAACGCCGCTCAACTCCTCGTGGATCTACACCGCAATGGCCTGCGCCCCCGCAGGGGCGCAAGGCGTGCGCGACGCCCTGGACATTCTTAAAGCGAAAGGGAAGCTCAGCGCCGACCAAGATCGAAAAGTCGTGGTGCTCACCGGCGACGGCGCGGCGCAGGACATTGGCCTGTCGTCCACCATGGCGGCGATCCATCGTGGTCTGGATTTCTACTATCTCTGCTACGACAACGAATCCTACGGCAATACCGGATTCCAGACTTCGGCCAGCACGCCCTACGGCTCGCGCACGGCCACCTGTCCGATCACTCCGTCCTCGCCCCACGGCAGCTTGCACGAGAAGCGCGCTCTCTTCGAGATCTGGCGGGTGCAAAGGCCGCCCTATCTGGCGACAGTGTCTCCCGCATACCCGCTCGATCTCTCGGAAAAAATTTATCGCGCCGCGAAATTCAAAGGCCCCAAACTCTTCCTCGCTTTGACGCCCTGCCCGCCCGGTTGGGAATTCGACCCGGAATGGTCCGTCGAGATCGCGCGCCTGGCGGTCGAGACCGGCATCTGGCCGCTCAAAGAAGCGATTCACGGCGAGGTTGCGCACACCCAAATTCCGCGCAAGTTTGCCCCGGTGGAGAATTATCTCGCGCGCCAAGGGCGCTTTCGCCATCTTTTCGAGCCGAAACGCGATGAGGTTACTATCGCGCATATTCAAGCCACGGTGAATAATTATTGGAGCGCGGTCTTGAAAAACGAAGTATCGTCGGACGGCGCGCCGGCGCCGCACCAGGATGGACCGTAGGGGCGGACCTATGTGTCCGCCCTTCTGTTCGGAGGACAACATGGAAAACATCTTTGATTTCGCCGACGAGTTAGGACCAGTGAAAATCGTCCATCTCTACGATCCTAAATGGGGCCTCAAAGCGGTCGTCGCCATCGACAACGTCGCGCGCGGGCCGGCGATCGGCGGCCTCCGCATGGCGCCGGACGTGAGCGCCGAGGAAGCTTTCCGACTAGCGCGCGCCATGACGATGAAAAACTCCGCCGCCGGCTTGCCCCACGGCGGCGGCAAGTCGGTGATCTTCGGCGATCCAAAAATGGAACTGGCGAAGAAAGAGCAGTTGATCCGAGCCTTCGCCCGCGCCATCCGCGATCTCGTCGAATATATTCCGGGTCCGGACATGGGCACAGATGAGCCTTGCATGGCCTGGATCAAAGACGAGATCGGCCGCGCCGTCGGACTGCCGCCTGAAATTGGCGGTATCCCCCTCGACGAAATCGGCGCCACCGGCTTCGGCTTGAAGGCGAGCGTCGAGGCGGCGCTGAAATACTGCGACTTCGCTCTCAAGGGCGCGCGCGTTGTGATCCAGGGCTTTGGCTCAGTTGGCAAACATGCCGCCCGCTTCCTCGGTGAAAAAGGCACCGTCCTGGTCGCCGCGGGCGACTCGCGCGGAACGATCTACAATCCCAAGGGCATCGTCGTCGATCGCCTGATCGCGCTCAAAGATTCGGGAAAGCGCGTCGTCGATTATCCGGACGGAGAAAAACTTGATGCCGACGCGGTGATCGACGTCCAATGCGAGATCTGGATTCCCGCGGCCCGCCCGGACGTGATTCGCAAGGACAACGTCAATCGATTGAAAACCAAGCTCGTGCCTCAAGGCGCCAACATTCCGTTCACACCGGAAGCCGAGCGCATCCTGCACGAGAAAGGAACGCTTGTCATTCCCGACTTCATCGCCAATGCCGGCGGCGTCATCTGCGCCTCGGTGGAATACCACGGCGGCACGGAAACCCAGGCTTTCGCGGCTATCGAAGAGAAAATCCGCGCCAACACGAGTGTGGTTTTGGCAGAGTCCGCCAAGTCCAAGACGCTGCCGAGAAAAGCTGCCGTTGCCCTGGCCGAGCGGCGCGTGAGGAACGCCATGGGTTACCACCGTTGACGAGCAGAGAAACCGGAGCTGATATAAGCTATCCTGATAGTCGCAGCGAAAGGACCAGTATCATGCTCACGAGAATCTTGCCGGGTCGGATCGTTGGATGGCCGATCATCACCGCGGCGCTGCTGCTGGGCGGCTGCGCGGCGACGCAGATCATCAACCAGTGGAGCGATCCGGGCTACGCGGCGGTTTCTTTCAAGCGGATCCTGGTGATCGGCGTAAGCAAACAGACCAGCATCCGCCGCAATTTCGAGGACGAGTTCGTCGCCCAACTCAGATCGGCCGGCGCCGATGCCGTGCCCAGTTACGAATTCACACCGGAAAACGGACCAGTCGAGGAGTCGCGCTTGGCGCGGGCGGTAAAACAGGCCGGCGCCGACGCCGTGATCACGACGCGCCTGGTGCGGGTCGAAAGGCAAGCAGAATACATTCCCGGAACTTACGGTCCGTACCCAGGCTTCGGGTACTATCGCTGGTACTCCAACGCCTGGGTGGGCTTTTATGAACCACCCCGCCTCCGCTTCTACGACATCTATATTTCGGAAACGAGCCTGTACGACGTTAGAAATGATCGGCTGGTATGGAGCGGCATCGCCAAGACGACGCAGCTCGGTGATATCCGCCAAGAGACCAAGGAATATGTCGAGGTGGTTATCGCAGCGCTGCGCGAAAAGAATCTCCTCGCAATAGCGACGGGCAGGTAAAGAGCCCGACGTGCAAGTTCTTGGGCGCGCGGTCGTTTTACCGCCGGTTACACAGTAGCCAAGAGTATGGGGGAACAACCTGGTAATTTCGGCTTGGACGGCACCAGGCAAGCGTCTCCGCACATGGCATCACCCCAAATACCCGCCGTGTTCCACGTGCACGGCATTTCAAAAGTTTATCGCATGGGCGAAGTCGAAGTGCACGCGCTGCGCGGCGTCGAGCTGGACCTTTACGCCGGCGAACTGGTGGTTTTGCTCGGCGCTTCCGGCAGCGGCAAGTCGACCTTACTCAATATTCTCGGTGGCCTTGATGTGCCGAGCGCTGGCGAGGTCTATTATCTCGACCACAAGCTCACCGGCGCCAGTGAAGAACAGCTCACCCGTTTTCGCCGCGAGCATGTGGGCTTCGTGTTTCAATTCTACAACTTGATACCGAGCCTGACCGCGCTGGAAAACGTCTCGCTGGTCACCGAGATCGCCGAGCACCCGCTCGAGCCCAGCGAAGCCCTACAGTTGGTGGAGCTGCGCGAGCGCATGCACCATTTCCCCGCGCAAATGTCCGGCGGCGAGCAGCAGCGCGTTGCCATCGCGCGCGCCGTGGCCAAGCGTCCCGATGTGCTGCTTTGCGACGAGCCGACCGGTTCGCTGGACTACGCGACGGGGAAAATCGTGCTGGAAGTGTTGAGCCGGGTGAATCGGGAATTGGGGACGACCACCGCGATCATCACGCACAACGCTGCCATTGCGGGGATGGCCGACCGCGTGATTCGCATGAGCAGCGGCCGGATTATCGAAGTGAGGCGGAATCTCCAGAAAATCTCGCCCGCGGAGCTTGCCTGGTGAAGACTCGTAACCGGATGCTGTGGCGCGATCTCTGGCATTTGCGCGGACAGGTAACCGCAGCGGCGCTGGTGGTGGCGTGTGGCGTGGCCGCCTTCGTTTCCATGCGCAGCACTTACGAGTCTCTGTTATTCGCGCAGGCGGATTACTACTCATCGTTCCGCTTCGCCGACGTTTTTGCCCAGGTCAAGCGCGCTCCTGAAAACCTCGCCGCGCGCGTCCGTGAAATTCCCGGCGTGGCGCAGGTGCGCACACGCGTGGCCATGCAGGTGACTCTGGATGTTCCCGGCTTGCCGGAGCCGGCGACCGGACAACTCGTGTCGATCCCCGAGCGGCCCCGACCCATGATCAACGACCTGTTTTTGCGGCGAGGCCGCTATATCGAGCCTAACCGCGACAACGAAGTGATCGCCAGTGAAGCCTTCGTGGTGGCGAACAAGCTTAACCTTGGCGACCGCATCGGCGCTGTGATCAACGGCCGGTGGAAACGTTTGAATATTGTCGGGACCGGCCTTTCTCCCGAATATATCTATGAGGTCGGCGGCGGCACGATTTTCCCCGACAACCGGCGCTTCGGCGTGCTGTGGATGGGCGAGCACGCTTTGGCGGCCGCCTTTAATATGGAGGGCGCGTTCAACGACTTGGCGCTGATGCTTTCCAGGGGGGTGTCGCAGCCCGACGTCATCAAGCGTATTGATCTCTTGCTGGCGCGCTATGGCGGATTGGGAGCCTACGGCCGCGAAGATCAGTTATCGCACCGGTTCATCTCCGACGAGATCGCGCAAAACCGAGTCAGCTCGAGCACCCTACCGGCCATCTTCCTTGGTGTAGCCGCGTTTCTGCTGCACATCGTGCTCTCGCGCCTCGTGGCGATGCAGCGCATGGAGATCGGTCTGCTCAAAGCTTTCGGCTACAGCAACCGCATTGTTGGTTTGCATTATCTTAAACTGGCGTTGCTCACGGTCATCTGTGGTGTCATGGTCGGCACTCTTGTTGGTCTTTATCTAGGCGGCAAGCTGACGGAACTCTATCGCGACTACTATCGCTTCCCCCGCTTGGATCATTTCGCCAGCGCGGGAGTTCTCGCTCTTACCGCCTTGGTCAGCGTCGCCGCCGCCGCGTTCGGCTCTCTCAGCGCGGTCGCTTTGCCGCCCGCCGAGGCGATGCGCGCTGAACCGCCCGCCGGCTTTCGCGCCGGCGTTCTGGAACGGACCGGGTTGGCTCGTCTGCTGCCATCTTCCGGCCGCATCATCGCCCGATCCATTGTTCGCCGCGGCTGGAAGTCCGTCCTCGCGGTGCTCGGCATCGCCTGCGCCGCCGGGATGCTGGTGCTGGGCGGATTTTTCTACGATGCCGTACGGTACCTCATGTGGATGCAGTTTGAAGTCGTGCAGCGCGATGACGTTACGGTTGCCTTCAACGAGCCCCGCTCGGCCGATGTTCGCCATGAGCTGGCGCGCCTTCCCGGGGTCATGCGGTCCGAACCGTACCGCGCCGTGCCGGCGCGTCTGCGTTTTGAGCACCGCTCGCGACGCGTGGATCTCACCGGCCTATCTCCTCAGAGCGAACTGCGCAGATTGATCGACGTGAAGCTGCGGCCAATTTCGTTACCCCCCGAGGGGCTCGTGCTTACGGCCAAGCTGGCCGAAGTGCTGGGTGCGGCGCCGGGCGACGACGTGACCGTGGAAGTGCTGGAGGGCACGCGCCCCGTGCGTGATGTGCGTGTCACCGGCCTGGTCGATGAACTGGTCGGCGTCGCCGCCTATATGGATGTCACCGCGCTCAACCGTCTGCTGCGCGAGCAGGGAGCGCTATCGGGAGCGCGTATGGTTGTGGACGCAAAGGAAGCGCCGCGTCTGTACAGCCGGCTCAAGGGCATGCCGACCGTGAGCGGGGTGGCGATCCGCGAGTCCGTTCTAAAGAGCTTTGAGGAGATTCTCGACCGTAGCATTCGGGTATCCACGCTGATCAATGTGCTATTCGCCTGCGTGATCGCCTTCGGCGTGGTCTACAACAGCGCCCGCATCGCTCTTTCCGAGCGCGGCAACGAGCTCGCCTCGCTGCGCGTGCTCGGCTTCACGCGCCGTGAAGTGGCGGTTATTTTACTCGGCGAGCAAGGCGTGCTGACGCTCCTGGCCATACCGTTGGGATGTGCGCTCGGAACGGCGATTTGCTGGTTGCTGGTGACGCGGCTCAGTACCGAGCTGTACCGGATACCGCTGGTACTGACCGTCAGGACCTTTGTATTTGCTTTTTTGATCGTATCGCTGGCTGCCGCGGCTTCGGGCTTTTTAGTCGCCCGCCGGCTGAACCGTCTCGATTTGATCGCCGTGCTCAAGACCCGGGAGTAAAACATAACGATGTCGCCAAAATGGAAGAAGCCGTTCTACGCCGTGCTCGCATTCGCGGCGCTGGTTGCCGCAGCGCTGATGTTAACGCCCGATCCTGTGGTGGTCGAAATCAGTAAAATTACCGGCGGCCCGATGCGGGTCACCGTCGATGAAGATGGCGAAACGCGCGCCCGCGATCGTTTCATCGTCAGCGCCCCGATAGCCGGACGCATCGCCCGCATAGAGCTTCGCGACGGGGACGCGATCGCCCGCAACCAAGTCGTAGCTGAGCTTTGGCCTCTACCGCTGTCGGCGCGCGAGCGCGAGGAGCAGCTTGCCAGGATCGCCGCCGCCGAGGCCATGCTGCACGAAGCAGGCGAGCGGGTGCGCCATGCTCAGGCCGATCATGAACAGGCGCGCCGGGAAAGCCTGCGCATGGAGAAACTGGCCACAGGGGGATTTGTTTCGCGCCAGGACGCGGAGCAAACCCGAGTCTCGGAAACGACCAGCGCCAACGAACTGGAAGGGGCGCGTTTCCGGCTGCGCTCGACGGAAGCGGATCTCAATGCCGCGCGCGCGGCGCTGCTCGCGTTGGACACGGCCCGTGCGGGCCGCGCCCGGATACCGGTGCGCTCGCCCGTAGCGGGCAAAGTGCTGCGCATTCCCGAGCGCAGCGAACGCGTGGTAGCAGCCGGGGCGCCGCTCATCACCATCGGCGATCCGGCGCGCCTCGAAATCGTCATCGACTTGCTCTCAACCGACGCCGTTAAAGTCAAAGTGGGCATGCCCGTTTTGCTGGAAGGTTGGGGCGGCGACAAACCTTTGCGCGCCCGCGTGCGCCTGGTCGAGCCTTACGGTTTCACGAAAATCTCGGCGCTCGGCGTGGAGGAGCAACGCGTGAATGTGATCGCCGATTTCGTCGAGCCGCCGGGAGCGCTTGGCGACGGATACCGCGTGGAAGCGAAAATCATTATCTGGAGCGCCGAGGCTGTTCTCAGGGTGCCGGTCAGCGCTTTGTTCAGGAAGGGGGAAGCATGGAGCCTCTTCGTGGTCGAGGGCAGTCGCGCCAAACAGCGCGACGTTAAAATTGGTCACCGCGGCGATTTGGAAGCGGAGGTCTTGCAGGGATTGAAGGCGGGAGAGACCGTGATCCGTCATCCATCCAACGACATCGCCGACGGCACGAGGGTAAAAGTGCGCTGACTGGCTTATCCTCACGCGTGACTCCGGTCACGATACCGGCCAATGAGAGACGCGCGAACAGCCCCTTTGAATATTTGGGACGTCAGGCTTCCGTGTGGCTAACCGCAGAGGCGCTGAGCGCGCGGAGAAAATCGGCTCAAGAAATCATTGTGAACGAATCCTCTGCGAACTCTGCCCTTCGATTTCCCTCATCCTTCGATCTCCCTCAGGATGACCCTCAGCAATGTCGAATGGGTCAGGGTGGTGTGGTTCTCGAACCACGTCTCTGCGATGAATACTTCTCCACAGGAAACCGGCATGAATACTTGAACTGAGGCGGAATGTGAACAGAGGGCGGGGACCCGAGTCGAGGGGTCGAATTAACGACGATCACGGGCTTGAGGCGCCGAATCGGCGCCTCAAGTTTGATTTGGATCTGTGAAATCTCACTTTTGTCCGGCTTCGACTCCTAGTTGGAAATCTTCAGCGCGACGCCGAGCGTAAGGGGTTTATCGCCGATACTCAATGCCGTGCCTAATCTCTCGATCTCCCAGGACGAGACCTTTTCTTTGGAAATGGCTTCAGTTGCGCTCGCCTCCAACTTGTCGGCCTTAGGCAACTTGATCAGGTATTTGACATTGTTCCCGTCGCTCAGAGTCACCGAAAGAACCATTTCCTTCCCTTCCTCTGTTCCCAATGTTTGCATCGCGGCGATTCGGCTCGAAAGGCTGGTCTTATTCACGGTATCCGTGTAGAGCCAGATAAAGGTGCCGATAAAGGCGGCCATGAGCAGCCAACTATATTGGCCGATCCTTTTCTGCCTTTTCATGATTCGGCCTCTCTGTAAATCAAACAGCTTTCGGTAAGTTTCCTTTTCCGCCGTCAGCCTTTTCACCGGATCTTGCTCCGCTGAACTTGGAGGATGATCGGAAGAAAGCCCAATGCTGTTCAGTATCATACCCAGGATCACCAACCCTAACGGTATGGCGATAATCAATAGAGGGTTCATGACTCTCCTTTTTCAGGCTCTCGATAGCCCGTGGATATTGGAAGAGGGAGGGGTCAGAACCAGGGATAAGTTCGCTGTCGATCTGGAGCCGAAGTCCATGCCACCGATGAGGTTGTGGCCCGGCCTTCTACCTCTTGCGCACCATTAAGCGGAAGGGTGATGTAAGCCCATTTGCTTACCTTCAATCACTCTATAAGACCCAGATCTCCCTAGCAAGCGCTGCCAAGAAGTATTATGAGTCCGCGAATATCGGGAGCAACGATCAACCCGCAATGCGTGATCGCGGTTGGATGGCCGTGCTCGTGGCGAAGTGAAAAAAGCTGTGGGTGCATTGCGCTGGTGAAGCCTACGGAGCGCCGTGAGCGTTCGTTACCCTCCTTCGCAGAAAGCCAGGGGTGTAAACCCGTGGATGAATGCAAGGTGGGCACCCTCTCCGTAGCTTTGGCGCCCGGACTTCGCAGCCGAAGCGGCTGCTTCTGCGGAGTAGGCAGGAGGGTATGCTTCGGAGGGTTCCGCCCTACGAAGCGTGTGGAGAGGTACCACGGGCATGCCCGTGGGGATCCCCCACAAAAAAAGAGCCGGGCATCGAACATGATGCCCGGCTCGGGAGTTAAATCACTCGCAGTAAAAACGCGATTATTTCGCTTACTCGTTGGGCGGGATGACGATTTTTTGTCCGATGAATATATAGTGGGGGTTTTTCACGCTGTCCCTATTGGCCTCGTAAATTTTCTCCCACTTGTTCACAGAATTATAAAATCGTTCGGCGAGTTTGCTTAGAGTATCGCCCTGTTTAATTATATACTCTTCGGCGGCCGGTTTGACGGTGCTCGCTGCCTTCGGGAGCTGGGGTTTCTCCACTGGAGAGGGCACTTGTTTGGCTGTGGGCTTTGCTTTTTCCTCTACACTGGCTACTGCCTTGACCTTGGATTCCGCCGAGGCGGCTTTTTCTTTTGCTGGAGCCGGCGTCGCCGCGGGTTCCGTGCGTGGCGCCACCTTGGCCACCGCGGTGGATTTGTACAAGCGGTCGATAAAACCAGTGCTGTCCAGCTCCTTTACAAGAGCCATATCCACGAACTGCTCGGGGCGAGCTGCGCGCGCAGCCGGATCTTTGATGCCCATTTCGCGCAACATGATTTGAATGCCTTTAAGCGTCGGGTAGGGTTTTTCCGGAATTAGAGCTTGCCCAACGGCTTCGTAGGCCTCGACCAGCGCTTCCGGGTCGTCCGTTTTCAGATATTTCCCGAGTATTGCGATGGCCTCCTTCCGATGGGTTTTCATGTAGTGGATAGCCTCAACGAAAGCTTTGAGCACATTGCGCACCAGCTCCGGCTGTGTCTTGATCACATTTTGGGTTACCGCCAACCCCGTGTGTTGATATTCAAGCCCGAGCATCTGCAAGTCCGCTAACATATTATACCCCATCTTGGCCGCCTTGGCGGTCAACGGAATGGAGATCATCACGCCGTGGATTTTCCCTGTTTCCAGCGCGCTGAAACGAGCCGGCTGGCTGCCGATCTGCAGGATGGAAACGTCCTTGTCCGGGATCAGACCATATTTTTCCAGCGCATAGCGTGTCGCAAAATCGGATGACGATCCAATTCTACTCACGGCGACGACTTTTCCTTTGAGTTGATCCGGGCGCGTAATATCCCGGGAAACGATGAGCTTGTAATCCATCGTGTTCAGGATCCCGGCAATCAAGACGACGCCGGAGCCCTGCAGATTGCTCTGGATCACTGAGGAGCCTGCGACCTGCGCAGCCACCACATCACCCGAAATCAGCGTTTGAACCGTTCTACTTCCGCTTTCCACGAATATAAGCTGAACATCGAGTCCGTACTTGCGAAATATTCCCGCTTCGTGAGCGACCCAGGCAGGGGCTTGGCTCGTGGAGATGGCGCTGTAGGCGATGGCGACTTTCTTGAGGGCCTGGGGCGCGGGACTCTCGGCAGCTGCCGCCATGAAGACCTCACCCCCCACCAGCCAACCCAAAAGAAAACTGACCATTAAGAAACTGAGCGCCTTTTTCTGTGTCTTTTCCATTTCCGTTCTCCTTTTCAGAGAGATCTTTGCGTAACTTGCACCTCGAAACAATGAATCGCTAAAGGGCCTTATGCCTGGCCACTGGAGCCTTGATCGATAGTTATCAGAATGAACGCCACAACCGTTGATTTTTTACGCTCTGTTTAAACGCGTCATCGCTGCTTTCAGGCTAGCTCTCATTCGTTCAAGTGAGCGTGCCAGATCGCCGATTTCATCGTTCGAATCAAACGAAATCGCGGTGTCTAACTGTCCCCGGCTGATACGGTCGGCGATCGATTTTAATTCCAGGATCGGGCGTGTCGTTCTGCCGGCAAGCACCGCCGCCGCAAGAATCCCCAAGAAGAGGCAAATGCCTACGAGAGCGACGATTTGTAGAACGGTAGCGTGTACCTCCTGCTGAACCGCGTCGGCCCACAGGCCCACGTGAGCGGTTCCCAGTTGACCGTCAAGGAGGGGCACTTGGGTTTCCAGCACCGGTCTGCCGCGCATGTTAGCAACGCGCGAACTTGAAACCCGGCGGTTGGTGATCGCCGAGGAGTCCTTTATTTCGGATGGAAAAGGTTGAACGCTGCTCGCAATGATGCCTCCCTTAGGGTCTTGAATATACGCGTAGGCCACGCCTTCGAGTCGGCCGTATTTCGCGATCAATACATCGGCTTCCAAAGCGCTTTTTCTCGAAACAATTCCGGCGGCGGCGTCGCTCAGGTTCGTGGCGATCGCAGTCGCGCGCAAATCCACCTGTTTCCTCAGTGCGTTCCCGGTCAGGTAATAAACGACGCCTATAACCAGGATACCTAGAACTAAAATAAGTCCGCTGAAAGTCGTGATGATTTTCCGTTTCAGTCCCCCTTTGTGCGAAGGTACCGAAATGGCCTTGCCGACTTTCAAAGTTTCAGGCGAGACGGATTCCTGAGGCATGTTTCCTCCCAAGAGATTAGGTAAGAGCTTTTAGAATTTCTTGAAATTGGCTATTTCGTGGCCGGCGGATTCTACGAACCTGCGTCTCAAGTGGGGATTGGCGATTTCACGGCTTACGTCGGCGATGAGGTCGCCAAGCTTCGAATCCGGAACGGTGTGCAACGACTCCCCTAGCGATTCGATTTGGTCGCGAAGCACCACAGGTGCCATGGGACCCATAACCTCGGTAAGAATGTCGACCAACTTGCGTATCAACGCCTCTGGGACCGGTTCCCCGGCCGGATTGGAGGACGGTGTGATAATATCAATTAAGCCGGATTTGTAAAGGTTGAAAAATACTTTTGCTGCATAGGCATAGGGTATGCGCAAGAGCTCGGCGACCTCCTGAACCGTGCGCGCGCCGTCGAGCTTGCTTAAAACCCTCCATGCCACATGCGGAACCGTGATAGGCTCGGAATGACCTTCGTCCAGGTCCGCGATGTGAAAGAGCGTTTTTCCAGACGGGATCACTTCGAGAATCGTTTCCCATTCCCGGCTCATGGCTTTGACTTCATCGAGGATCTCCGCCGTAGACTTCTGAATGGTCACGCTCCGGGCTGCGCCGTTGGGCAACAGGGCAAACGTCCCTTCGCCCCACGTTACCGGATAGACTAACGCTTTTTCGCCGTCCCCGATGGGGCAGGTCGCATGAACGATACTGCCGTCAATGAAGTAAACTTCGACGGTCTCCTTACCTCTAGAAAACTTCAAGACCCCTGATTTCTTGGCGCCCGTGGCGAGGAGAAGGATATCGTTGAGGCTGATTTGTGAGAGGTTCCCCTGCATGATCATCGCCTGTCAACAGGTTCTGTCGGCTAACGGTCCTCCATGGAGCGACGGGTGCTGGTTGGTTCTTGGGGTTTCTTCGCGAACTCATTCATGTCGTTGTGGTCGCTGAATGTCACTTTCAAGGTTTTGATCACGGCTAGACTTTTGCTGATCCCAACCATCTGTTCGAGCGTAGATCGGATTTGGCTCTGCAATAGGTCGATTTCCTCCGCAGAGATGCTCTGCAGTTGCGCTTGCAGCTCGTCATAAAGACGGGTGATGCTGTCAATCTGTCCGAGTGACTCTGTTTTCTGCGTGATGTCCTCGTAGAGCCGGGATATGTCTTCGGTGAGATTGTGTAATTCGTTTTTCATGGTGGTTCTCCGCCCCTATGATGGTATTTAATTTTCCCCGTTTGTCTTTGCGCGCTACTGTGACGTGCCGCGTTCAATATTTCGATCCAATACTCCTGCCGTACCATTCCGGTCCTCAGAGATCTTTTCTCGCTTATCCGTGGACTCCTTTGAGCTTCCGCTTCCTATCTGAGACTGAGCCGCTGTTGAGGGTGTCTCGGGAACATCGCCAACGCTAGTCGTATTCGGTGAATAAAAGAAATAAAACCCCGCGACTAATGCGCCTAGCAACAAAAACGCGGCGATCCCGGCGGTCTTTAAATTGATCGAGCTTTGGCGGGAATAAAGATCAACCTCTCCGTAGTCTTTGATGATTTTTTTCAACTCACGGTCTAGTTGGCCTTTCTTCGTGAGGTTTGGAACGCTTTGTTCTGGGGACTCCGGCTCGTGCATTCGCAACTCACGGCGGACGGCTTGTGCGTGCGCGGGTCTGCTTGGGGTGTTTGGCGGTTCAACGGGGGTCGAGGTGGCCGGCGATGCGAATTCTCCATAATTCTTTATCAGGTCATCCAAAAGCCGTTGATCGAAAGCCGCACTCGCAGCCTCCTCACCCTTCGCCTCCGCCGCGGACTCTTCGTTCCTTGCGAACTCAAACGTAGGGGCATTTGCAAGAAGTTCCGTCGCTTCGTTTTCCGGCAACTGGGTGAAGTCCTGGGCGAAAATCTTTGAAATTTCTGAACTGGCCAACTCTTCCTCGCTGGCATGGGAAGGGAAATCCTCTTGCGGGACCGTCGAATCGATAGGCATCGCTGCTGGGAGAATCTGTGCTTCAGTCCCTTCCGGATTATTTGCGAACATTTGCCCACGGGTTAGCTTAGGGGCAACGGCCTCTTCCAGATTTCGAGCCTGGTCCTCAAGGTTAAAATCATTTGTCTTCTCCCGGTTATCGGCGTTCCCGTCCGCTGCCGATTTTAAACTCTCCGGTTGATAGATAATCGGCGCCGCAGTCAGCAGCGAGTTCTCGTCAATTTCCGATAGCGCCTTCTTCGGTCGCGGAAAAGGGATCAGGTTGCTTACCTGAACGATGGCATGAACGGGCAGCGAATTCTCCAAGGCTTTCAAGTCAGGGATCTCGATATTTTCAATCCCGCCTTGGGTCGCGCTTCTCCGAGCGGTGGCCACAGAGCGCTGGACTTCGGTTAAGAGAACTAGTTTTTTTGCCAACTCGGTTAGACGGGAAATAAGCGTTCTGGCCAACGCCTCAGCTTCGCTGATCTCATCGACGGAGAAGTCCTCCAACCGTTGTTGAAGACCCTGAACAGAGTCAAGTACTATCCCGAAACTGCTTGCGCCCACTTCGCTGGCGGGGCTAATCGAGGGAGCTAGTTTCTCCATACTTTTCGCATTTAACATTTTGTCGATGACGGCGAACGAAAGCTTAATTCCAGATTCAGCGCTATTTTAAAGCAAGATGGTTGCCACCGTTGCTGGCGACGAAAAGTTCGCAATTTCAGCTAGATAAATACCGATTTGTCCCTGAATTGCTAGATAGTTACCACAATTCTGTTCGCTTTGAACAACATTGTACAAATGTGCCGGGGAACTAAATTCGTGATTTGACAGTCTTGCGCGGCCTGTAAGGATGATGCAGTTACCGTGGCGACAGGACCAGAACTTGCCGGCGAGAGTCGATTGAGGTGTGGTAACGACTGAGAAAGTCCAGGCCCAGTAGACCACCCAGGGCCGGAGTAGGTGAAAAGTCTTGAATCACCACGGTGAGATTGGTTGCTTCGGCCTCTCCTACTTTCAAAGATCCCAGCGGCGCCAAGGGAGCACCGACAGTGCCGTTGGCCGTAACGAGCGAGACTCGTCTTGTCGGCTTCAAACCAAGACGGCCAGCGAGCTGCTGTGAGACCACGGTGAATGAAGCACCGGTATCCAGGATCATATTTGCTTGAACCGCGCGATTCAAAATAACCGGTACAATGACAGCCGATCCGTTCATCTGAATGGGAATGACCATGGTGTTGGAATGAGCCGAATTCGGACCAGATAACGGAATCTCACTCGGAGAGGAAATCGACAATTCGGCTGGGAGCGATTTGAAAAACGACTCTAACCTACCGCTCGCATCGCTATCGTCGGCGCTCATCCAGCCGACGATGCCGCCCCTGGTTTTGACCAGGTACCATTTGACCCCGCCCGTTCCGAGGACTTGCGCCACAGGCGACGCAAGAATCTCATCTCGCGGAACTGTGGCTACCGGCGCCGAGCTCTGATCTGGCGCCGTAAGCAATTGTACCTGGGATATGTCCCTCGTGATCTCGGCATCGGATTGCGATTGAGCGCGCGTCGAGTGATGGTAAAGGACGAGGCACGTCGCGAGCACGGTGACGCCGATTTGCATCCGGATCGAAAGCTGAGTCATCTTTTCTTATCCGGCCCCGCGATGGGACAGACCGCCTTGTCAATTTTCCCGGCTGATGTCGAGCCGGGTTATCGCGAATTTCTCGATTTTCCGGTAAAGCGTCCGCGTCGAAATGCCCAACGCTTCTGCGGCTTTGGCCTTGTTACCCCGGGTGTGCCGGAGCGCCTCTTCAATGAGACTCCTTTCGCCTTCCTCAATATTCCTTATCGCCTTGGTGGCGATTTCGTCTCGGTGTCCGGCGGCGTACTGCTGCAGGTTCATCGGCAAATCGCTGATGGTGATGTAGTCCCCGTTTGAAACCATAGTAGCGGTTTCGATCACGCTTTTTAGTTCGCGTATATTGCCCGGCCAAGGATAGTCCAAGAGAAGCTCCTTGGCAGAACTGCTGAGTTTCTTAAGCGCGGTCTGATACTGCTGGCAGGCCTGATTGATAAAATTGGCCACAAGCAAAATGATGTCTTCCTTTCTTTCCCGCAGCGGTGGAAGGATGATCCGCGCGCTGTTGAGCCGAAAGTAAAGGTCCTTTCGGAACCCAGTACTCTTAATGGCATCTTCCAGTTCTTTATTCGTTGCCGCGATGATCCGAACGTCACTCGTTCTCGGCGAGGACTCCCCTACTTTGTAATACTCCCTGGTTTCGAGAAAGCGCAGGAGCTTCAGTTGGATCGCCGGTGCCAAATCGCCGATCTCGTCCAAGAAAAGCGTTCCCCCTTCGGCCGCTTCAATCAGCCCTTTCTTGTTTCGGTCGGCGCCGGTGAACGCGCCTCGCGCGTATCCGAACAGCTCGCTTTCCACGAGCGTTTCTGGGATCGCCGTCATATTGCAGCCCACGAAAGACTTATTTGCTCTGGAGCCTCGACAATGGATGAACTGCGCCATCACTTCCTTTCCCGTGCCCGTCTCACCAGTGATGAGCACGGTGATATCGTGGTTGGCGTAACGGCTTGCGAGATGCAATGTTTCCCGAAACTGAGGGGCCTCGCCGATCATCTCCGGGTTTTTGGGGTTGTTGGCCGGCCGACCTTCATCGGCCGATGGATTCGGGTAGCCGAGCAGAGTATGAAGCTGCTGTGTATGCCGGGGGTGGTAGCCAACGATCACGGTATCGGCTGAGCCGTCGCGAACCCGCTCCTCGAATCGCCGCCAGGAGTCCCCGCAGCAAACGGTCACGTCGGCGAAAATAAACTTGACTTGCTCGGTCGGAAAAGCGGAATAAACCCGTTCCGCCTCGGCCAAACTGCGGCTCATGTGAACCGAAAAATCCCGCGCCTCCAACAGCTTGGAAACCGACGCGAGCGAGGAGTCGAGCGAATGGATGACGAAAACGATCGGCTTGGCCATTCAGCCTTATTCCTTTGAGGGCGAAGCAGGGAGAATGACCATGTTTTCCAGAGAATCGGCCAAAAGCTGACGCGTGATTCGCGGCGGCGTGCCGAGGTAATTGCACGCGGCGATCACGTGTTCGGCAATGAACTTTGGATGAAATCCGGCAAAGGGCACCTTATGCTTGATATAAAAAGTGTTCAGAAGATGAGCGATGATCTCGTCGGAAAACTCCAGACCGTAGGATTCGCAAATCCTCCGAAAAATCTCCCAATACTCCTCCGCGCTCGGGGGATTGATTTTCATTTTGTAGTGGACGCGGCGCAGTTGGGCCGGGTCCATCAGCTCTTCCGGCGGAAAATTGGTCGCGAAAATGACCAGCTGATCAAACAGGATCGAGAATTTTTTCCCCGTGTGCAGGGTCAAATAATCGAGTTTTCGTTCGAGCGGATAAATCCATCGATTCAACAGCTCGTGGGGGCGCACCCGCTGGCGTCCGAAGTCATCGATGACAAAAATACCGCCGATAGCCTTCACCTGCAAAGGCGCCTCATAGTATTTGGAATGGGGATCGAACGCGAGATCGAGCATTTCCAGGGTCAATTCACCGCCGGTAATCAAATAAGGCCTTTTGCAGCGCACCCAGCGTGGATCATGCTCCAATTGCGGCAGGAAGATCGGGTGGCTGTTGCCGTTGTTTCCGTCGGCCGCGGCGGGAAACGGCGTGTGCACGGACGGATCGAAGATTTTAATGATCTGCCCGTCGGCTTCGATGCAATACGGAACGTAAACCGGTTGCTCGAACGCGCTTACCAAAGCCTCAGCGATCGATGTTTTGCCGTTACCGGCGGCCCCATAGATCAAGATCGCGCGGCCCGAATTGGACGCGGGGCCGAGACGCCGCACGATATCCTCGGAAAGCACAAGATGGGAAAGGGCCTTGCGAAGTTTTTCTATGCCGATCACTTCGTTGGTTATCGTCTGCTTCTGCACTTGCACTTGATAGCTTTCGAGGGGAATGGGCACAGGACCGATATATTCGCAAAGCCGCAGTGCCTCACTGGCCCTTTCTTTGCCCGCGTTGGTAAGAGCGTAGCGCATGATGTTGAGATTCTGTTCCGAAGGGCCGCGAATCTCCACCAGCGCCTCTTTTTTAGCGAACGTCAGAAGTTGCTCTATGACGCCCCGGGTGAGCTTGATCTGCTCGGAAAGCTCTGGAATCGTCTGCAGGGCCGAAGTGTACATCGTCCGGAGCAGACAGTTTAAAAGAAAATTGCCCTCCAGACCGGTTTCCGCGACCGTTTTCGCGAGCGGTGGCGGTTCCTGAAGAATCGCGTCAAGGTCATCTCGGGTGATGTAACCGAGCGTAACCAGATTGTCGCTCAGACGGCCGCCAGCGATCTTCTGTTGGTCGAGAACCTTCTTAAGTTGCGCTTCGTCAATGATGTTTTTCGCGAGTAGGAGTTCGCCTATCGCCATTAAATTTGCCCCCGTTCGGGAAAAAAGATATTTTTGTCGTGGTCTGTGTCTATATATCTGTTATAATCGTCACAAAACTATTTAATTATAAGTCATGGCGAAAACCTGTCAAGGAAATGATTGTGAAGATATCCGGGGCGCCGGGAGATCGATGATTGCGAATCGATTCCCAAAGACTTGGATTCTCGCTTTGGGACTGGCAGTTTTGGGCTGCAACATGGTCGACGACCCCCCTAGAAAGTCCAACGTGTCAGGGCTAATCGTCACCCCCCCATCTTATTACAGCACCCCTAAAGGGAGATTTCTCGGCGCAAAGTATCGGGAGAATATGGACTGGCTGGTGGAGAATATTGTGCGCAATCCCACCACCGCTAAGCTCCAATTCGCCAATAACATCGCTTCGGTAGGCGGCATCGGTTTTTTTTCCCACGGCGCGACGAAAACACCCGACGAGCGCTATTTGGAAGTTATCCTCGGCGCGCCGGAAGTATTCGAATACAAGGGTAACTACAGCGCCAAGGTGGACCATATTTTTTCTCTGTATGGGCGCGATCTGTTGGGAATCCTGGCCGGAGATTCAGCCATTGACAAGGAATTGGAAGTGCGCGGCTACGGTCTGAATTTTTCTTGGCGCAACGTCGGCTCCAAAGAGAGCACTTCCGGGGTGTTTTTGGAACGTACGGTCGTCTATTTCCCAAAGGAGAAGGTACGGGCGTTTCTGCGGCAACAAATCAAGCAGAATGACTTGCTCGGCGACGCGACCATCTTTGCCGCCGAGCAAGACGGACCGATGAATTTGGTTTCTTACCGGGCGCAAGGAACGACATCGACTGCCCGATCCACTGCGGAGCAACCGGCGATAGCCAAGCCGGAGCCGATGGCCGCTGTGTCCCCACAGCCGGTGATCGTCGAAACGCCCTTGAGTGCGCAGGAGACCGAACCATCCAGCCGGCAGGCGTCAGGGCCGAAGGATCAGGCGGCGCCGACGAAACGGCATTCCGAAAAGGTTGTCAAAGAAAAAATAGCCGTCGCCGCGACCCCCGGAGAAGAGCAAAAATCGGCTTCAGCGACGACGAAAGCGGCGGTGGTGGAGACGGCGCCGGCGAAGCGAGCCGCGCAGTCAAGGACCACGGAGAAAGTGGTCGTCGTAAAAACAGAGCAGAAGATTTCGGAAGTGAGGCCCGCACCGGCCACCAAGACGGAACCAAAGGAGTCGGAAAAAATTGCCACTGAGCCGGTCGCTTTGGCCCGAGTCAAACAAACGGACTCGGCGCCGGAAAAAAAAACCTCGGCCCGTCCGATTGCCAAGAACCTGGAGGGATTCGTGATTCAACTCGCGTTCACGGAAGCGAACGCAGCACAGCACTGGGCCAAGACGCTGGAACAGCGCGGCTACACCGTTTCGATCACTGAAGCGGGCGGCGACGCGTCCTTTCGGGTGCGCATGGGAAATTTTGCTCTGCGCGAGGACGCCGACCGCCAACTTCGCTCCCTGCGCCAAGAGGGATTGTCCGGGATCGTCATCAACCTGCCGCAGGCTTACCGGCCTGAAGTTCGTTCGGCGTCGCCTCCCGCGACAGACAATCCGGTTTCGATTGCGCAGTAAGATTAGAAAGCTTTGGCAGGGAAAATCCCGACGTCGTAAATTCCGTTATCGATCCGCTTTTAGTTTTTGCCTCAAAATCTCATTGACCTTCTGCGGGTTGGCCTTGCCTTGAGTGGCTTTCATGATTTGGCCGACGAGAAAGCCAATAATTTTTTCGTTGCCGGATTGGAAATCCGCGACCTGCTTGGTGTGAGCCGCCAAGATTTGCTCAACGGCCGCTTCGATGCTTCCAGTATCGGAAACCTGTTCGAGGCCTTTCTCGGCCACGATTTCTCTCGGCGTGCGGTCCGAGTCGAGCATCCCGTCGAAAACGGTCTTGGCGATCTTACCGCTGATCTTGCCTTCGTCGATCAACTGCACCAGCTCCGCAATCTGCTGGGCGCGCACCGGCCAGTTCGTGATCGTCAGCCGCTCGTCCAACTTCCGCTCTTTGAGGACGCGGAACAGGTCACCGATGATCCAGTTGGCCACGGATTTGGCATTGGCATAGGTTTTCACCGCGGTTTCAAAATAGTCGGCGATGTCTTTGCGGCTCGTCAAAAGCTCGGCGTCATAAACCGGGAGCGCGTACTCGGAGATGAAACGGCTCTTGCGCGCCGCAGGGAGTTCCGGTAGCGATGCGCGAATCTCTTCGATCCACTCCTCGTCGATCACCAATGGTAGCAGATCGGGATCGGGGAAATAGCGGTAATCGTGGGCGGATTCCTTGGAGCGCATGGCGCGCGTTTCTTCGCGGTTCTCGTCCCACAGGCGCGTTTCCTGGATCAACGTCCCGCCGTCCGTGAGCGTCTCGGTTTGCCGTCCGATCTCGTAGCCGAGCGCCTTTTCCACCGCCTTGAAAGAGTTCAAGTTTTTGATTTCGATCTTGGTGCCGAGGGCGGCGCTGCCCGCAAGCCGAACCGAAACGTTGGCGTCGCAACGAAAACTCCCCTGCTCCATGTTACCGTCGCAGATTTCCAGATACTGCAAGATCGCCCGGAGCGTTCGCAAATAACTCCCCGCTTCTTCGGCGCTGCACAGTTCCGGCTCGCTGACGATCTCCAAGAGCGGCACGCCGGCGCGGTTGAGATCCACTAGACTCCAGTCGCCGTGAAGATCGTGAATATTTTTTCCGGCGTCCTCTTCCATATGGATGCGCGTAAGGCGCACCCGCTTGATCGCGCCGTCGACCGCGACGTCGATGTAGCCGTCGGCGCAGATCGGAAGTTCGTATTGGCTGATCTGATAGCCCTTGGGCAAATCGGGATAGAAATAGTTCTTGCGCGCCAGAATGCTCGATCGAGCAATTTGACAACCAGTGGCGAGGCCGGCGCGTATGGCGAACTCAACGACTCTCTTGTTCAATACCGGCAGGACGCCGGGAAACCCCGTGCAGACCGGACAGGTGTTCTGATTCGGTGCTTGGCCAAATTTAGTCGAGCAACCGCAGAAAATCTTCGAGTCGGTAAGCAGTTGGGCGTGGACCTCCAGTCCGATGACGGGCTCGTAGTTCATGAGCTTTCTCAAGTCGAGGATTGAGGATAGACGATCGAGGATCGACGATCGAGACCCCAGTGCCGTTGTCTCCACAACCTTTTTTCCATTCTCCATCCTCGATCTTCCATCGTCCTCTTTTTGTCCATCCTTAATCCTCTATTCTCGGCTTTCTTCTATGCCATTCCGTCGCCTGTTCGTAGGCATACGCCAGGCGCAGGACGGTCGCCTCGTCGAAGTGCTTCCCGATGATTTGCAGGCCGATGGGCATGCCGTCGCCATCGAAGCCGCACGGCAGCGACAACGCCGGCAAGCCGGCGAGATTGACGGAGATGGTGTAGATATCCGACAAGTACATTTGCAGCGGGTCTTCGATTTTCTCGCCGATCTTGAACGCCGTGCTCGGAGCGGTCGGAGTGATGATGGCGTCGCAGCGTTGAAAGGCGGCGTCGAAGTTTTGCTTGATCAATGCGCGTACCCCCTGGGCCTTGAGATAATAGGCGTCATAGTAGCCCGCCGACAACGCGTAGGTGCCGAGCATGATGCGGCGCTTGACCTCCGGGCCGAAACCTTCCTCGCGGCTTAGCATATAGGTTTCCAGCAAATCCTTTGCGCCGGCGCGATGGCCGAAGCGCATGCCGTCGTAGCGCGCCAGATTGGAGCTTGCCTCGGCCGTGGCGACGATGTAGTAGACGGCGACGGCGTATTCGGTATGCGGCAGCGAGATCTCTTCCACGACGGCGCCGTTTGTCTCGAGTAGCCGGATCGCGTCACGAACCGCGTGCTCGACCTCAGGCGCTATTCCGGAGATGAAATATTCTTTGGGCACGCCCAGGCGAAGTCCTTTGACATCGCCGGTGAGCGCATCACTATAGCGTGGCACGGAGCGATCAGTGGAGGTTGAATCAGCCGGATCATGGCCTGCGATGGCTTCGAGCATGAGCGCGCAGTCACGGACGTCCTTGGTGATGGGTCCGACCTGGTCCATGGACGAGGCAAAAGCGATGATGCCGTAGCGGCTGACGCGACCGTAGGTAGGCTTGAGGCCGACCACGCCGCAAAAGGCGGCGGGTTGGCGAATGGACCCGCCGGTGTCCGTGCCCAGCGCAGCGACGCACTGGTCGGCAGCCACTGCGGCGGCGGAGCCACCCGACGAGCCGCCCGGCACGCGCTCCATGTTCCAGGGATTGCGAGTCGGGAAGAACGCCGAGTTCTCGGCCGACGAGCCCATAGCGAACTCGTCGAGATTGGTCTTGCCGGTAATCACGGCGCCGGCGTCGCGAATGTGTTTGATCGCCGTCGCGTCGTAGGGTGGCATGAAATCACCGAGGATTTTCGACGCGCAAGTGGTCCGCAGGCCGCGGGTGAGGAAGTTATCCTTCACCGCGATCGGAATCCCCAACAGCGGCTGCGCGTTGCCGTCCTGCTTCAAACGTTCGTCTGCCTCTTTCGCCTGCGCTAGCGCGGCGTCACGGCACAGGGTAATGTACGCGTGAATTTTGTCATCGGTTTCGCTGATGCGTTGGAAAGCCGCCAGAGTCAGCTCCTGTGACGAGAGCTCATGTTTTCGCAGCTTCTCACCGGCCTCGTGAAGCGTGAGTACGGCTGGATTCATTCGATGATCTTGGGAACCTTGAAGAAAGTTTGATCTGTGTCCGGCGCATTGGCCAATAGGGCCTCGGCGTTCGGATGATTGGTTACTTTGTCTTCACGAAATGCATTGACGACATCGACGGCATGGGTGAACGGTTCCACTCTGGAAGTGTCCAACTGGTTGAGCTTTTCCATGTAGCGCAAGATCGCATCGAGCTGCTCCGTGAATCGCTCTTCTTCCTCAGCTGTCAAATGCAAACGGGCCAAGGTCGCGACCTTTTGGACTTCTTCGCGGCTCAATTTCATGGAATTTTTCTAACACAGGGAGAAAGGCAATGCCAATGCGCTTTGCGCGCACCCGTCAATCAAAATTAACGGGAATTATTTGCAGTCGCACACCCTTTTAGCTAAGAATGGGAAACGATGAGAGGCCGCCAGGTGCCATTGTCGGCAGAGTTGACTGAATCCGTTTCATTCTGCGCCATCGAAGACGACGGGTATGCGCGCGGATTTAGCTACATCGCCGGGTTAGATGAGGTCGGGCGGGGCCCGCTCGCCGGGCCGGTAGTGGCCGCCGCCGTTGTCCTGCCGCGCGGATTTGCATATCGCGACATCAAGGACTCCAAGCTGCTAACGGCGAAGCAGCGCCAGACCTTGGCGCCGGTGATCAAATCGCAGGCGCAAGGTTGGGGAATTGGCGTCGTGGAGGTGGAGGAGATCGACCGGATTAATATTCTCAAGGCGAGTCTTTTGGCGATGGCAAAGGCGTTCGCTGGGCTGCGGCCCCGGCCCGATTATCTGCTTATCGACGGGAATCAACGGATTCCTGCGGAGTGGCTGCAATTTTCGCACGGGTCAAGCGGCCAGCCGCCGCAGCAAAGAACTATCGTCAAAGGAGACCGCCTGTGCGTTTCTATAGCGGCGGCTTCGATACTGGCGAAGGTCGCGCGCGATGCGATGATGATCGAGCTGGATGAGCATTATCCTCAATATGGTTTTGCCGACCACAAGGGTTACGGCAGCGCCGCCCATCTCGAAGCGCTGCGCCGATTCGGGCCGTCGCCGGTCCATCGCCGCACCTTTAGGCCCGTCCGCGATGTCTGCGGCGAACATGGGAACGACGAGAGCGGTCATCTGTTCAAGGAGTGAGCGTGAACAACGCGAAACAGGTGCTCGGCAAAGAGGGCGAGCGGATCGCGGAGCAGTATCTCAAGGGAAAAGGGTATAAGCTCGTCGAGCGCAATTACCGCTGCGCTGCGGGAGAAGTTGACCTGATCGTCTTAGACCGGCGCGTGATCGTGTTCGTCGAAGTGAAAACCCGCACGGGTCACGGCTTCGGCACACCGCTGGAGGCGGTCCAACCGAGAAAGCAACGAAAAATGATGCGGGCGGCGCAGTTTTTTTTGAGTCAAAAGAAGCTCCACCAGCGCGACGCGCGCTTCGACGTCGTCGGTATTTCCTGGCCGGGGCACGAGCCGGTCATCGAACATGTGGAAAACGCGTTTGAACTGTCCTAATGGATTTTCATGTTGGATGTGAAACTTTTGCGCGACGATTTGCCGCTTGTGAAAGAGCGCATGGCGACGCGCGGGGTCGAGATCGATTGGGCGGAGTTCGTCTCCTCGGATCGCGAGCGGCGCGACGCGTTGGCGAACCTGGAACGGCTCAAAGAAAAAAAGAACCGGCTTTCCGGCGAGATCGGCAAGCTTAAAAAGAGCGGCGACGACGCCACGGCCCCGATGCGCGAAGTCGAAAAGGTGAGCGAAGCGATTCGCCAGGCGGAGCAGCCGATCGGAGAAATCGAATCGCGCTTCGAGCACTTCATGCTGGGTCTGCCGAACTTGCCGCATGCCGACGTCGCCATCGGCAAGAGCGCGGACGACAACAGGGAAATTCGCCGCTGGGGAGAACCGCCCAAGTTCGATTTCCCGGCGAAAAATCATTGGGAGATCGGCGAGGAGCTAGACATTCTCGACTTCGCGCGCGGCGCGAAGCTGGCCGGCGCGCGTTTCACGCTGTACAAGGGTGCGGGTGCGCGCATGGAACGCGCGCTGATCAACTTTATGCTTGACCTGCACACCGGCGAGCGCGGCTACCAGGAAATGCTGCCGCCGGCACTGGTCAATCGCGCCGCGCTGATCGGCACCGGGCAGTTGCCGAAGTTCGAAGATGACCTCTTTCGCATCGAGAGCCCGGAGTACTTTCTCATCCCGACGGCGGAAGTGCCGCTCACCAACGTCCACCGCGAAGAGATGCTCGAGCGGGAGGATCTGCCGATTAAGTATGCCGCGTACACCCCTTGTTTTCGCCGGGAAGCGGGCTCCTACGGTCAAGACGTGCGCGGGCTTATCCGCCAGCACCAGTTCAACAAAGTGGAATTGGTCAAGCTCAGCGAACCGGAGACTTCTTATGATGAATTGGAGAGCATGGTCCGGGACGCCGAAGAAGTCCTCAAACGGCTGGTACTCCCCTACCGCGTGATCGAGCTCTGCACCGGCGACCTGGGATTCGCTTCGGCAAGGACCTACGACCTGGAAGTCTGGCTGCCCGGCCAAGGCGCCTACCGAGAAATTAGCTCTTGCTCGAACTGCGAGGACTTTCAGGCACGCCGGGCACAGATTCGCTACCGCAAAGACAAGAAGGGCCGGCCGATCTTCGTCCACACGCTCAACGGCTCCGGATTGGCGGTCGGCAGAACTCTCCTCGCCATACTGGAAAACTACCAGCAGAAAGACGGCAGCGTGGTAATTCCGGAAGTGTTGCGACCATACATGGGCGGGCTGGAGCGAATTCGTTAGCATTGAGATTTAATGAAACTAAACGGCTTGAACGACTGGAACGATTTGAACGGAAGGTTGCTCAACCGAGAGTCTAATTGATCGCCATGGCTAAACTGTTTCTTGCCACGCTTTGTGACGACGTAAGGGAAGAGAAGAGCGGGAAATTCAGCCTGATGGGGATCTTCGACCGCTTTATCGTCACGGATTTTCGCGCACCGCTGCCGTCTTTCTGGCTTTTTGCCCAAATCGGCTTCGACGTCGAAGGCCATCACTCCCTCACCGTCGAATTCAGGAGAGTCGAAGGCGAAGTCGTCCTCAAGGCGGAAACCACTCATCAAGTCATCGGCAAGAACGCGGTGACAGGTCTTTGCCACGCCAACGTCAATCTACGGTTGCAGAACTTGACGATTCCAGGGCCGGGAGCTTACGAATTCGCCCTTCACAGCGACGGCCAGCATATCGGCTCGCTACCGGTCGAAGTGATTCAGGCGCCGCCGCGTCTGGTGCAATGACGTGGGGTTGTTAAATTCTCACGGATTTGGGCCTGCGAATTGTCCCGCAGAACAAACTGCTAAGATTTCCGGCACAATCAATCCTTTGCGGAAGTTGGCCCGCAAACGAAACAGTAGTTTCGAGTGCGGAGACGGGGTCAAAAACGGGGAAGAAACAGAAAGCCCGGTCGCCCATTGCCGGCAATTGAGCA
>Ga0326597_10002728_pt1 | contig 26135 bp, 26 predicted proteins | sample RVTome_12_FD_203789 | JGI IMG/M metagenome (GOLD analysis project Ga0326597, IMG submission 203789) | Soil microbial communities from uranium-contaminated site in the Upper Colorado River Basin, Wyoming, United States - RVT100D185 | ecosystem: Environmental > Terrestrial > Soil > Contaminated >... | reverse complement strand
CCCCAACGCCTCCGACAAGATCTTCACCCCGATGATCATCGGTCTGGCGCTGATCGAGTCACTGGTCATTTACGGCCTGGTGATCGCCTTCATCCTGCAAGGCAAGATCTAAGCTCGGCTGTACCGGCCCCACCGTTTCTGCGTGGGGCCGTTTCCCCACCGTCATCCTTTCCCGCTTCATCCGCCGCGACCGTTGGGCAACGCCGCTTGATCCGGCGTCAAGAACGATGGCGTCCACAGGCCACCCGGGCCTGTCCCGCCTTATCAGTTCGCCGGCATGGCCTCGGGATGGCGGCATATTGCAGGGCTTGTCCCTTGTTCCACTCGGGGGCTCCTGGCATAATGGTTTTCACGATGCATTCTAGGAGCGCGCCCCCGGCCAGCCCGGGACGGCGTGACGCCGGTGGCTCAAACCACCGGTTTTTTTCTCCCCGAAAAGGTGAACATTTGTACGGCTAACTGTGAAGATATACGCCCAGCAACGGTTCGACGAGATGGCGGAAAACGTGGCTGTGATCCGAGGCAAGGTAGACGCCATGGAGCGCAACCTGGATCAGCTGAGCCGACACGCCACGGAGCAAACCGAGCGGCTGACCCGCGTGGAAAAGCGCGTCTTTGCCGTATGGCTGCTCGGGCCCGTCGCCCTGGGCACCGTGGCCCTGCTGGGCTCCCTACGCACCTGGCTGACAGGAAAATGACATGGAAACGCTGCTGGATCTGCTGAGCCGCACCGAATTCTGGATGGGCCTGAGCCTGCTGGCCGCTGCCCTGCCCGGCCCCCAAACCCGTCTGCTCCCGGTACTCCTGCGCGCCATCGGCAGGGCCGTCTCCCAGGCAAAGCACAAGGACGCGGCATGAGCGATATGGCGACACACGCACAGGCGGCCTCCTTCGTTTCGGGGCGCCAATCGCTGTGGCTGCTGCCCAAGGGCGAGCAGGTTCGGCTGAGCGAAAACTTTGCCGCCGGCGAGCTGGCCTGCCGCTGCACCGACCCGCGCTGTCACCTGACCCTGATCAGCCCGCGTCTGGTGGATGCCGTGCAGACGCTACGCTCGCTGGTCGCTGCGCCCCTGTGGATCCGAGCAGACCGCCATCGCCCATGGCGGCCTGGAGCAGGTGCCGGAGGACGCCACGTTCCTCCTGCGGCGGGGCGAGCGGGTGCTGAGCCCGCGGCAGAACCGGGACCTGACGAGCTTTCTGGACGAACGCGGCGGCGCGCCGGGCGCGGGCGCGCTGGTCATCGAGGAGCTGACGATCCACGTGCTGGAAAATGCCACCAACAGCGATGCCATGCTGGCCATGAGTCCCACGGAGATGCAGCAGGTCGTTGCGGAGAAGATCGTGCCCGCGCTGAATGAGCTGGCGCGCTTGGGCATCAAACCCCAGACAGAAGGATGACCCGGCGATGAGTCTTGAGGTTTCCAGTTGGTTCGTCGAGCAGACGCTGCGCCAGGTCGGTACCCCGGTGCGCCATTTCCTGATGGGCGGATCGGACTATGCCGACTGGGTGCTGCGCTGGCCGACCCTCCGCGCACACGCTGGCACGATCGACCTGGGCACGAGCACCATTCGCCTGGCCAACCATGAACGCACGTTCCAGTTCCTCGTGGACAGCGACATGGCCTTGACCACGTCCTGCGAAATCGCACTGGGCTATGTGCACCCCACCAGTGGGGAGGAGCGCATCTCCCTGTACGTGGGGCAGCCGACCAACGTGGCCTTCGCCGACGGCGGCACCACGCTGCGGCTGCAATTGCAGGGCAAGACGCGGCAGCTCAACGACGCGGTGCTGGGCACGGACGTGGCCTCGGGCGGGGTGGACTTCACCACCAGCGACTACTATCCGGCCGACCTGGCCTGGACGCTGGTCACCAGCTACGGGGGAATGTCGACCGTGTGGAGCAGCGCGAACCCGGACATCCACGTGCCCGGCTGGGCCGCCTGGCGGGACGACAACGCCATCCGTGACGTGCGCGTGCGGGGCTATTTCACCGGCGAGAAGATCTACGAGGTACTGGACCGGCTGGCCTTCATGGATTCCCGCGTGATCCATTTTCAGGATGGGCGGCTGCGGGTGCAGGAAGGCATTGCCCCCTACGACGCGGCCCCGGAGGCCTTTCCCGAGCGCCTGGCGACCGACCTGGAACTGGTGCTCGATCCGGGACAGGTGCTGAACCGGTACCAGGTGGAGGCGGATCTGGATCTGGAGACGTCCCGCTTCCAGGTGAGCTACACGCGGGTGCATACGGCCTCCGCGGCAACCTTCAGCACCAAGGCCGGGCGCTACAGCGGCCGGGGGCTGTGGTTCGCCGACGTCTTCGACCCGATCTGCCTGGCAGAGGACCAGGTGCTGACCCATGCGCGGCCATTGCCCCGGGTGCGGCTGCGCGCGCCCCTGGCCGCCGGACCCCACCGCACCGTGGGCGATGTGGTGACGCTGAGCAACAGCCAGCTCGGCCTGAGCCAGCGCCCCATGCGCATCGTGGAGCTGGGGCTGGACCTGGATGACGCGCGGCTGGACTTCGTGCTGGAGGCGGCGCGCTACCGGCCCTGGCGGCACCTGAGCACCGTCTCTTCCCGCAACGTGCTCGTGCGCAGCCTGGCAGCCGTGGACAGTGGCGTGCTGGTGGCCCTGGAGGAGACCGCCTTCAATGCCCAGGTGCTGCGGCAGGACAGCGCGGGCAGCTTTCAGCCCCTGGACATCTTCGGCAGTGCCCTGCTCGTTCTCAACGGCAGCGAGGCTATCCTGGGCGGGCCACCCACCAGCAGCGCCACCCACGGTGTGCTGGCGCGCTCGCCGGACGGCTGCGCGACGGCGGTGGCCGTGTATTCCCTGTCTCCGGGCATCCGCGACGTGCACCACATCTTCCAGGTGCGCAGCGGTACGCTGCTGGCTTCCACGACTTCCGGGGGCATTCTGCGCTCCACCGACGCGGGCAGCTCCTGGGCCCAGACCTGGACCATCAGCGGCCACCATCACATCAATCGCTTCGTCAGTCCCCGCTCCGGCACGCTGTGGGGCGCCACGGGGCATTCCAACCCGCTGGTTACCGACGGCCTGGCCATCTGGCAAAGCGGGGACGAGGGCCAGACCTGGGCGCTGCACCACACGGTGACGAACACGGGGGAGATTCATGCCCACGGGCTATACCGGCTGAGCGATACGGAAATGCTGCTGGGCACGACGGGTGGGCCGACCAAGTTTGCCGGCGTCTATCGCGGCACGCGGCAGCCCAGCGACGCGGTGTCCTGGAGCATCGTGCTCTCCGCGGCATCCTTCACCGACATGCTGACCACGACCTCGGGTGACCTGCTCTTCGGCTTTGACGTCGCCTTCACCGGTGCGGGCGGCGGCGTGTACCGCTCCCAGGACATGGGATCGAGCTGGATTCTCGATACGCAGGCGACGAAGCGAGGCAACGTGCGGCTGGTGGAGCGCGGAGACGGCACCACGGACGCCTATATCTCCCGCGCCATCAATGGCCAGCGCACGGACCGCTATCGCCGCGAGGACATCGCCACTCCCCTTTGACCCCCCACCCGCGGAGAGAGCCGCCATGGGAAACATCACATTGGGCTGCCTGCTCGGCGCACCGGGCGGCACCATGAGCTTCGACGTGGCCTCGAGCGCGCTGGCGACCCGCGCGGGGTCATGGACGCTGCCCGCCACGGCGGACGGCTATGCCCTCGTGGGCACAGCGGCGGGGATTGGCCCACACCGCTCGCCGCAGCAACTGCACGTGCAGATACCCGCGCACAGCGGCTCGGGCAGCACGGTGCTGGAATACGATCACGACGCGGCGGACGACGCATGGGCGCGGGCCTTTCCCCAGGTCTCGACCCATGTCCTGCGGGTGGATGCGTGGCATGCGGCGCCGGATAGCGTCGCCTCCGGCCAGATCGCCTGGCGCCTGCTGGGTCAGCCGGATGTGGCCGCCTTGGTGCCGGCGACGGCGGAAGGGCATGCGCCGCTGCGCCTGGAAACCTGGGTGACCTCCGCCGGCGGCGGCCCGGGCCTGCGCGTGACCCATGCCACCGACGTTGCCTCCGCCTGGGACTGGCTGCTGGACGATGTGCTGACCCAGCTGGATGTGCTGACCCTGCACCCCGATTGGCCCGTGGAGGTGGCCTGGCGGCCCGTGGGGTCACCGGGCCGCACGAGCACGGGACGACAGGTCACCGTCCCGCGCGCCCACGCGCTGCAGGCGCGCATGGAGCTGTCCTGGCTGACAGACAGCGCGGCAGGACTGCTGAACTGGTGGTGGTCCCAGCAACTCCCCTTGGCGCTGACCCTGGACACCTCCGACGCCGAGGCCGTGTATCTCGTCCAGATCACCAATGACCAGCAGCCCGCGCAGCAACGGCGGCCGGACAATGCGGAATATTGGCGCGGTGCGCTGCAGCTGCAATCCATCAACGACGGCGCGTTGGTTTTCTGATTCCTCGGGAGCGACATGGGACCTTTTCTGATTTCCCCCCTCGATGACGCCACGGACCCGCTGGCGCTGGACGCGGAGCGGGGCTTTGCCATGCAGCAGTTTCGCCGGCAGGCCCAGCACCGCACCCTGCATGGGGAGCACTATGCCTATCCGTGGCATCGCATCCAGCGCTTCCGCGTGCCGCTGAGCTTCGTGGAAAGCGCGACGGCCGCGCGCATCAACGGCTGGTGGCAGGCCGGCACCGTGCTGGCCTTCACCCTGGACAGCAGCGCCTGGCCCAGCACACACCTCTGCCGCGCGGTGAACGCCGAGTCGCCCCTGCATGCCCGGCGCGCCCCCTATGCCGCGCTGCGCGCCGGCGAGCTGTTGCTGGAGGCCCTGATGCCGGGGGATGCCGTGCCGCGACCCTTCATCCTGGACGACCCGGTGCTGGGCCGCCTGGATCAGCCCTATAACGCCATTCTGTAGAGAGGTGGCATGCCCTGGACAGAACCGACCTTCGTGAGCTGCATGACCCTCACCGCCTCAATGATGCAGGGCCTGCAGGACAATTTTGCGGCCATGGCCGCACAGGACTCCGGCGCACCGCCGGTCACCTTCGCCAATTCCACGCTGGTGGCCAGCGCGGGGCTGGTGACGGACGTGGGCTGCGCCGGCAGCTGGCAGGCTGACAGCGGCTTCGCCACCACCGGCGTCGCCAGCCTGGGCGCGCTGCACGTGGGCAGCCAGCACGGCCTGCTGCCGCCCTGGCACATCAGCGGGCTGACACTGCTGCAGCACAGTGCGGACACGGGCAAGGGGCTGGACATGCTGGCCGGGGCGGCCCGGGACGCGGGGGACAGGGGCGACATGCGCCTGTATGCCCCGCTGCCCAACAAGCGGCTGGACGCGGCCTGGAGCTTCGGCGGCAGCGCCGGGGCCATGGACAGCGGCACGGCGCAGAACGACACCTGGTATCACGTGCACCTGATCAAGCGCAGCGACGTGGGCTCGGTGGATGCCCTGCTGAGCACCAGCCCGGAGAGCCCGGTGCTGCCGGCGAACTTCGACCGGTTCCGGCGCCTGGGCGGCGTGCTGACGGACACCAGCACCACGCTGATCGACTTCACGGCCTATGCGCTGTCGGGGGGCGGCCAGCGCACCGTATGGAAAGAGCGGGCGCTGGACCTGGACACCACCGTGGCCAGCGACGGGGGCACTCTGGTGGCCATGAGCGTGCCCACAGGACCGTCCGTGCTGGCCTATGGGGATATCTTTTTGTCCAATGCCAGCACGCACAGGGAGCTGATCACGGGGCCGGATGACGACGACGTGGCTGCGGACGATGCGCACCAGACGGTGCGCGTGCAGACGGGCGAGACCGCGAATGTGGTGGCGCGCTGGTCAGCGATGGTCAATTCGGCAGCGCAAATCCGCCACCGCGGGTCCGGCGGCGGGGCCGTCAACGGGCTGAAGATCACCACCATCGGTTGGGAAGACGGGAGGCGACCATGAAATACGCGCAACGGGACAAGCAGGGGGCGATCGTGGCGGTGTACGGGCGGCCGCAACCCGGCCTGCGGCTGGAGGCCATGGCCGAGGACGACGCGGCCCTGGTGGCCTACCTCACGCGACCCTTGGAGCGGCCGCGCATCTCGCCGGCGGAGCTGGCCAAGGCCCTGGATCAGATCGCCCAGGCCAGCAACATCTCCAGCGCCGACCGCACCAGGCTCGATGCGCTGCTGGGCCAGCTGGGCGTGTCGACATAGGGACGCAGGATCAGGCGCGAACGGAAACCGTGCCCGCGGCATTCCCGGCGGGCGGCGTGGCGGCGACGGCCTCCACATTGAAAATCAGGGTCGAGCCGGGGGGAATCTTGCCCACCTGGCGGTCGCCGTAGGCCATGCTGGCCGGGATCACCAGTTGCCGGCGTTCGCCGACCTTCATGCCGAGCAGCCCTTCCTCCCAGCCCTTGATGACCCGGCCGGCACCCAGCTTGAACTCGAAGGGCTGGCCCTTGTCCACGGAGCTGTCGAACTTGGTGCCGTCCTCCAGCCAGCCGGTGTACTGCATCTTGACGGTCATGCCCGCCTTGAGCGTCTCGCCGTTTCCCGGTGTCACGACGGCAATCTTCAGGCCGGAGCCCGATTCTCGCATGCGGCCATCCGGCAGCCTGTTGAAGGTCGTGAAAAAATCCTGGCTGCGATTGGAGGGCGCAGCCTGGCTCGCAGCATTCGGCTGTGACGTCATCCGATCATTGACTTGCATGCTTGGCTCCCACATGGCGGCGGGAACGTTGCCCCACCGAATTGCTCATCCATAGAACGCGCATCCATTGGACAAGCAATTCCCGCACCATGTCGCCCATCCTTCCTGGCACTTGCGTGCCGCAGCGAGCCACCTGGCCAAGGGACGGGCGCAGCGGCGGCGCCAGGGGCGGGGAGCCGGCTACAGGGGGGCTTCGCCAAGCAGGTACAGCATGAGCGCCTGCTGCGCATAGAGGCGGTTTTCCGCCTGCTGGTAGATGATGGAGCGGGGCGAATCGACCAGTGCCGCATCGATCTCGTAGCCGGGATGGATGGGCATATCGTGCAGAATATACGCCTGGCTGTCTCCCAGATTGCGGGCATTGAGCTGGTAGGGCTGCATCATCTCGATCCGCCGCGCCTTTTCCTGCGCATAGGCCGGATCGTTGAAGAATTCCATGTCCACCCAGGTGTCGGTGTAAACGAAATTGGAGCGGGCTGCCGCATCGCGCAGATCCAGGGTGCGTTCGATGGCGCCCTCGCTCTCCAGCCGGGCCAGCAGGGCCTCATCGTGGGCGGACGGGTTGACCTCCGGGGTCACCAGGATGATCTTCAGCCCCACCCGGCTGCCCGCCAGCACGAGGGAGTTGGCCACGTTGTTGTGGATGCCCACATAGGCCAGGGTCTGCCCCTCGAAGGTGCCCGCGGTTTCCTGCACCGTGACCAGATCGGCCAGGGCCTGGCAGGGATGAAAGCGGTCGTCGCAGCCGTTGATCACCGGCACCTGGGAATGGCCGGCCAGGGTGCGCGTGTCCTCATGCCGCTTGAGCCGCGCCATGATCACGTCCATGTGCGTGGAGACGTAGCGCGCCTCATATTCCAGCGGCGAGATGGCAAAGTTGGACGTATTCCAGTCCATGTTGACCACACGCCCGCCCATGCGCCCCATGCCGATCTCAAAGGACAGGCGCGTACGGGTGGAGGTCTTCTGAAACAGCATCAGCAGCCAGCGCCCATGCAGGGCCCGGGCATATTTGGCCGGCGCAGCCTTGATGGCCAGGGCGAGCCGCACCAGGTGCTGCACTTCGTCGCGGGAATAGTCCGACAGGGAGAGACAATGCTTCATCGCCGCACCAAGCTTCATCACCGCACCAAACGTCTTTGCCGCACCATGCTTCTTTGCCACACCAGGCTGCAGGAATCCGCGCAGGCTGCGAGAGACGAGGCAGGCTGCTGAATCAACAGCAGGCTGCGCGAGGAAAAAAGTCTTTTTGTACGCCAAAGACAGCAGAATTCAAGCAAAATCGCGGCAGCCAACCGGCGCCTCACCGCGATGGCGTACTGGGCTGTGTCTGAAAAGGGGGCTTGTGGGCGGCCGTGCCCTTCGAGACAGGTTGCTACGCAAACTACCTCAGGAACACGGCCTTACATTGGCGGCAATTTGAACGCTCCGCGTCACGGAGAAGCGGTCGAAGACTGCGTCTCGACGTGCGCGGACGGAACTTTCATCGGGTTTTCGGACACAGCCTAGCCCAGGGCCTGTTCGAAATCGGCGATGATGTCGTCGATATGCTCGGTGCCGACGGAGACACGCACCATCTCCGGGGTGACCCCCGCGTCATGTTGCTCCCGCTCGGCGAGCTGCTGGTGGGTGGTGGAGGCCGGATGGATCACCAGCGTCTTGGAATCGCCCACGTTGGCCAGCAGGCTGGCCAGCTTGACGCCGTTGATGAATGAGCGCCCAGCCTCCAGTCCGCCCTTGACACCGAAGCAGAGCATGCCGCCGAACTGACCCTCGCGCAGGTACCGCTTGGCAAGCTGATGGGTGGGATGGCTGTCCAGCCCCGGATAACTCACCCACTCCACCTTGCCATGCTCCTTCAGCCAGCGCGCCAGCTTGAGGGCATTCTCGCTGTGCCGCTCCAGGCGCAGGGACAGGGTCTCCAGACCCTGGAGGAACAGGAAGGAATTGAACGGGCTCAGCGCCGGACCCTGGTCCCGCAGCCCTTCCACGCGGGCGCGGATGATGAAGCCGATGTTGCCCAACTCCGTTTCCGGATTGAACACGTCGCTGAAGCGCAGGCCGTGGTAGCCCTCGCTGGGCTCGGTGAACAGGGGGTAGCGCCCATTGCGCCAGTCGAACCTGCCCGCATCCACGATCACGCCGCCGATGGACGTGCCGTGGCCGCCGATCCACTTGGTGGCCGATTCCACCACGATGTCCACGCCATGCTCGATGGGGCGGCACAGATAGCCGGCAGCGCCGAAGGTATTGTCCACCACCACGGCCACGCCCTTGGCATGGGCCATCCTGGTGATCGCCGCGAAGTCCGGCACCCTGAGGTCCGGATTGCCCATGGTCTCCAGGTAGACGGCGCGCGTCTTGTCGTCGATCTGCGCCTCGAGCGCCGCCGCGTCCTGACCTTCCACCAGCCGCACATCGATCCCCAGCCGGGGCAGGGTCACCTTGAACTGGTTGTAGGTGCCGCCATAGAGGCTGGCCGTGCTGACAATGTTGTCCCCGGCCTGGGCCAGGGTGGTGATGGTGAGCATCTGCGCGGCCTGCCCGGAGCCGGTCGCCAGCGCCGCCACGCCGCCTTCCAGGGCCGCCACGCGCTGCTCGAACACGTCGCTCGTGGGGTTCATGATGCGCGTGTAGATGTTGCCGAATTCCTGCAAACCAAACAGCGACGCGGCATGGTCCGCATCCCGGAAATTGAAGGATGTCGTCTGGTAGATCGGTACCGCACGGGAGCCCGTGGTCGGGTCCGGCGCCTGGCCGGCGTGCAGTTGCAGGGTCTCGTACCGGTATGTCGGGGTGCTCATGGCGCTGCGCTCCGCTGGCTGGACTGACACACGGCTGTCCGGCGCATCAGTCGGGTTGTGTTCAAAAGATTATTAATCATCATATCAGCATTGAGTGATGAAATATGTCCAGCGCGAAATTCAAAAAACACAAATACTGTTTCACATCAGTCTGTTTCATGGATACATTGCAGCCGTCCTGGGGACTGGGGGCTTGCGTCGGCCCTATTTGTGGGCTCAGGCGGCCCGTGCGACAATGACGGTCGCATTGACGTGGTCTGAGCGGTGCCGGCCGCCGCGCAAGCGGTGCGCGGCCCCATTGAAGACAGGACTGTTCACTCGCCCTGGAGGAAGTATGAAGCAGCTGATCGTGGGTCTGGTAGCCTTTGCCGCACTGGGATGGATGGCCACCCCGGCCCATGCGGACTTTTTTGCGGTGGGGTACGACCTGCCGGTGTCGGTGACCGTGGATGGGGAATCCGGCAAGAACATCAACGGGTACAAGCTGACCCTGGCGACGCCCATTGCCGTGGGGCTGGCTTTCGAGTCCTACGCCGCCACCTTTGAAGGTGACAACACGGAGACCCGCATCGGGTTCTACTTTTACGAGCTGTTCTGGGATCTGCCCGTGCCGGTGATCAACATCCAGATCGGGGGCGGCCTGGGCACGGTACGCCCGGAGATTACCGAGCCCACGGGCTTTGATAAGGTGTACGACGACGCGGCGATGACCCAGTACTACGTGAGCGTGGGGCTGCCCATTGCCGTGCTGTTCGACGTGCACGTGGGCTATCACACCTTTGCCGGCACCGCGAAGAGCGACAATGCGCTGATCGACGATCTGGACATCAACGGCAACATGATCTCCGTCGGCGCCAAGATCGGCTTCTAGCGTTGGTTTCCCACGGCCGGCATTCAAGAATCCGCGCCGCCTGCCGATAGCATAGGTGGTTCGAGGATAGCTCCTCAGCCACGGGCCGCCCGCAGTGGGTGGCCTTGTCCCGAAGCTCCCGGGTGGGCTGAGCCGGCCATGTTGCCCTGGCATTGTCGTCAGGGCTGGCGCCGGAAAGGTCGCGCTGGGGGCCTCCGGACGAACCCCCGGAGAACACCCACCCCCCGCCGGGGGTGGGTGTTTACCTCCAAGACCGTGTGTTTACCCCCAAGGCACCGCCCCTGCCGAGACGGCGCAGAGGAGATGACCCCGTCCGACCGGGCGCGGCGGCGTCGCTTCGACAATTTCCACTGGAATGGCGGACTGACGCCACAGGCGTCGGGGAAGGGCAGCAGGGCGCGCCGCATGGCAGCATGCCCCGCTTGGTGCGCACACTAGTTGAGCGTGATCACGTAGGCATTGCGCAGCCGCGCATCGGCGGCCATGGCTACCTTCAGCTTGCGGGCCTGCTCCAGATCCAGCGGCGCGACGCGCACCCGCTGCACCATGGCCCCTTCGCCGGCAGGCGCGGCGATGACGCGAATGGTGTCCGGCGCGACGAAGTTGGTCAGCAGGCTGCGATAGTTGGCCAGACACTGCTCCGAGGCACAGGCACCCACCTGCAGCGCAAAGCCCCCGGCATCGGCCGCGTGGGCAACCGCGGGCTCGGCGACCGGCTCCGCGTGGGGCGCCATTGCCCCGGTGGTTCGCGGCGCCACGGGCACATTCACCGAGGCCGTAGCCTGCGGGGCGGCGGGCGCCTTGGGCTTCTCGGCCCGGGCGGCCGGCAGGGCCGGCTTGGGCGTCACTTCCGTAATCTGCAATTCCGCCGCCGTGGCGGGCAGCTCCACCGCCCGCGCCGGCGCGGCAGGCTTGGTCTCGCCCGCGCTGGGGATGGCCCGCTCGGCCACGGTGGGCTGGGCATGGTTTGCCCGATGGGGCAGCGTCAGCGCGGCCCACACGGCGCCCAGGCCAATCCCGAACAGGGCCAGGGATACCGTGGCGATCTTGAGCGCGCGGCCGGCCCGCTCCAGCTTGCCGGGGCGCGGCGCCGCCGACGCGGTCACGGCCTCGGCGGAAACGACCGGAGCGGCAGGCCTGACGCGCCGCTTGGGGCGGGGGGCCACCTGGCGCGCGGCCGGCATGGCTTGTGCGGGCTGGGCCCGCTCCGCCGCGGCCGCCACCGGCGCTTCCTGATTGGCGTCGATGATGGATGCGATTTCCTCCGCCTCCTCCTGGGTCAGCTTGGGGGCGGGCATGGCAGCCTGGGCAACGGCCGGCACAGCGGCATCGTCGTCCTCCGCCGCGTCGTCCGCTGGCGCCGCATGCGCCGCTGCCTGCCGCGCTGGAGCCGCCTTGGCGCGGGGCCGCCTGGCCGGGGCCGGATGATCCGCCTCCGGGGCCCAGTTCAGCTCATCCAGCGCGGAGAGCTTCCGGAACAGGGCATTGAATTCCTCGGCGGGGTCGCCTTGGCCATGTGCCGTATGCTCCGGCGGGGGTTGGGTCAGTTTCTCGAAGAACGATTCCAATTCGTGGGACTCGGGGCTGCTCACCTGGGCCTCCTTGCATGAACGGTTGCCGACGGGCTGGGTTGTCTTCCATGACAACCCGTATCCAAGCAAAACCAGGACCACGCGCGACCCCAAGACGGCGGATGCCGCATTTTTTTCCGCCATGGCGGCTGCGGCCCATTACAAGCGGCCCTCAGTCGCGTATGCTGAGGGCGAACGCGCCCCGTGGGCGAGCCGCACTGCAAATCCCCCCTGCGGAGAGACAGCTTTGGGTTTCGAGATACAACTGACGGCGATGGTGGTGCTGGCAGCCGTGCTGCATGCCACCTGGAACGCCATGGTGAAAAACAGCGACGACAGCCTGCTGACCATGGCCCTGGTCATGGGCACGGTGAGCCTGCTGGGCGGCATCGCCACCTTCTTCGTGCCCGTGCCGCGGGAGGAGAGTTGGCCCCTGCTGGCCATGTCCGTGCTGCTGCACCTGGCCTACCAGCTGATTCTGGTGCAGGCATACCGCATGGGCGACCTGAGCCAGGTCTTTCCCATTTTCCGCGGCATCCCGCCGATTCTGGTGGCGGCGCTGTCCGGTCTGATCGCCGGGGAATGGCTCAACCTGTGGCAGTCCCTGGGCGTCGTGGTGATCTCCATGGGCGTGGCCAGCCTGGCGCTGAACCGGAGCATGTCCACCCCCAAGGACCGCGCAGCGCTGGCCTTCGCGCTGGGCACGGCCCTGGCCATCACGGCATACACCTTTGCCGACGGGCTGGGGGTGCGCCGCTCCGGGGATGCCCTGGGCTACGCAGCGTGGATGTTCCTGTTCAACGGCATTCCCTACGTGCTGATCGCCGCATGGGTGCGCGGGCCCGCGTTCTGGCCGTTTCTGCGTGCCAACTGGCTCGTCGGTGGGGGTGCCGGGGTGGTGGCGGCCACGGGCTTTGCGATCATCCTGTGGGCCTTTGCGCAGGGGGCGCTGGCGCCGGTGGCGGCGCTCCGCGAGACCAGCGTGGTCTTCGCCGCGATCATCGGCACCCTGGTGCTCAAGGAGCCCTTCGGGCGGCAACGCATCCTGGCGGCGGTCCTGGTGGCCGTGGGCATCGTGCTGCTGCACTGGGCCCAGGCGGCTGGGCGCTAGCAGCCAGCTCCGGCAAGCAGGGCGGGCACATGCGCTCTGCCCGAGCCCCCCGTACGGATGCACCAGCCAGGCACTGGTTTGTCCCACCAGGTGAAGACATGGCCGAGTTCGGTGTCGAGGGCCCAAGGCGGGACGCTCGCGCAGGAACCCGGCGCGCAGCATGCCCCCAAAACCGTTAATCCTCGCGGAAGTCCTCGGCCCGGTGGCGCACGATCTCGCCGTTGACCATGTAGATCACATCCTCGGCGATGTTGGTGGCATGGTCGGCGATGCGCTCCAGATGGCGCGACGTGCTGAGGTAATGGATCAGGCTTTCCAGCTGGTCCGGATGTTCGCGGATGCCCCCCTGCACCTGCCCGTACATTTCCTTGTTGATCGCATCCACCTCGTCGTCGGACATCAGCACTTCATGGGCCATGTCCGTGTCCATGCGCACCAGGGCGTCCAGGCTGCTGCGCAGCATGGACTTGGTCTTGTCCACCATGGTGGAGAAGTCGAAGGGAATGCTGATCTTGGGCTGCGTGTTGAGGAACAGCGCCCGCTCGGCGATATTCACCGCCAGATCGGAGATGCGCTCCAGATCGTTGTTGATCTTGAGCACGGCGATCACGAAGCGCAGGTCGATGGCCACGGGCTGATGCAGGGCCAGCACCTTGAGACATTCCTCCTCCAGGAACACCTCCTTCTCGTCAATCACCTCGTCGGAGGCCACGATGGCCTCCGCCAACTGCGAGTCCCGGGTTTCCAGGGACTTCACGGCCTTGTGCACATTTTCCTCCACATCCGCGCCCAGGGCCAGGATCAGCTTCTTCAGATTGTCGATTTCCCGCTGCAAATGTATGGTCATAGCCCTCTCGCCGCCTAGCCGAACCGTCCGGTGATGTAGTCCTGCGTCTTCTTGCGCTCGGGATGCTTGAAGATCGCCTCTGTTTCATTGAACTCCACCATTTCGCCCAGATACAGAAATGCCGTGTAGTCCGATACCCGGGCTGCCTGCTGCATGTTGTGCGTGACAATGACAACCGTGTAGCGCGACTTCAGGTCATCGATGAGATCCTCGATGCGCGCCGTGGCAATGGGATCCAGGGCCGAGCAGGGCTCATCCATGAGGATCACCTCCGGGTTCACGGCGATGGCCCGCGCGATGCAAAGCCGCTGCATCTGCCCGCCGGAGAGCCCCAGGGCCGATTCGCCCAGGCGGTCCTTGACCTCGTCCCACAGCGCCGCGCCGCGCAGGCTGCGCTCCACGGCCTCGTCCAGCGACTGCTTGTCGCGAATGCCGGCGATGCGCAGGCCGTAGATCACATTCTCGTAGATGGACTTGGGGAACGGATTGAAGGCCTGGAACACCATGCCCACGCGGCGGCGCAGCTCGATCACATCGATGACGCCGGAATTGATCTCCATCCCATCGAGTTGGATCGACCCTTGCACGCGCACATTGTCCACCAGATCGTTCATGCGGTTCAGGCAGCGCAGCAGCGTGGACTTGCCGCAGCCGGAAGGGCCGATGAAGGCGGTGACCTGCTTGCGCTGAATCGACACGCTGATGCCCTTGAGCGCCTGGCTGTCCCCATAGAACAGGTCGACGTCCTTGATCTCGATGACCGCATCATCGATGGGCAGCACATACGGTTCGGGGGAGTCGACGGGACCCGCGTGATCGATGCGTGGATGGCTGTGGTCGTGGGGTGATGTCACGGCTTTGTTCCTTGTGTTCGCTCGTTCAGCTGGCTAGAAGGTTGCGCCCTGAAACCGTTTGCGCATGTTGTTGCGCAGATAGATGCCCATCAGGCTCAAGAGTAGCACGATGAAGACCAACAGGAGTGTCGTCACGTAGACCATCGGCTTGGCCGCCTCCACGTTGGGGGACTGAAAGCCCACATCGTAGATATGGAAGCCCAGGTGCATGAACTTGCGGTCCAGGTGCAGATACGGAAATTCCCCGTCCAGGGGCAGAGAGGGCGCCAGCTTGACCACCCCGGTGATCATCAGCGGCGCCACCTCCCCGGCGGCGCGGGCCATGGCCAGGATCAGCCCTGTCACGATACCCGGCGCGGTCATGGGCATGACCACCTTCATGATCGTCTGGAACTGGGTGGCCCCCAGCGCCAGGGAGGCCTCGCGCATGCCACGGGGAATGGACGACAGACCCTCCTCCGTCGCCACCACCACCACCGGTACCGTGAGCAGCGCCAGGGTCAGGCTGGCCCACAGGATGCCGCCGGTACCGAAGGTGGGATTGGGCAGGTTGTCGGCGAAAAAGAGCTGATCAATGGATGAGCCGACGCCATAGACAAAGAAGCCCAGCCCGAAGATGCCGAACACGATGGAGGGCACCCCGGCCAGGTTGTACACGGCGATGCGCACCAGCCGCACCAGCATGCCTTCCTTGGCATACTCATGCAGATAGATGGCGGCGACCACCCCCAGGGGCACGGCAAATATGCTCATCAGGATCACGAGCATCACCGTGCCGAAGATGGCGGGGAACAGCCCGCCTTCCGTGTTCGATTCCCGGGGTTCCGCCGTGAACAGCTCCCACAGCTTGAGCAGGTAGAATCCCATCTTGTCCAGCACCGACATGGTATTGGGCTCGTAGAAGCGCACCATATCCAGCAGGACAATCTCCACCGTCTGCCCGGTCACATCCTCAAAGACGGCCACATTCTGACGCAGGCGCGACACGTCCCTGGAAATGGCCACGTTGAGCTGGTCATATTCGGTTTGCAGGGAGCCCACTTCCGCCCGCACCGCGGTTCTGCGCGGATCTTCCGGCGCAACGCCCTGCCGCGCGAGGCGGCGCTCGGCAATGCGCAGCGCCGCGATGCGGTCCGCGAAATTCGTCAGTTCCTGCTGACGGTGCTCATACGTGCCCAGCGATTGCCGAACGGACGCCAGGGCTTGGGCCAAGCGCGCGGTGGACGATTCCGCCTGCGGCGCATTCAGCGATGGCAGCTTGAGGCCCCGCAGGAAGCCATAGAAATTGCCATGCTCGTCGCGTTCCACGGCGATGGCGTCGTCCGGCTTGGTGCGTTCGAGCACCAGATCGTCCGGCACCCAGCGGAAATCAGCCCCGTACAGCCGCCGATTGCCGACCTTGTACCGCGTGCGAAACTGGTCCGACTGGGGCACCGGTTCCCGATTGATGAACTCGCCCAGCACGGGGGGCCCTTCCCGCAGTTCCAGGCGCTCCAGGGAGGCCGGCCAGAGGTAGCCCACGCCGTTGACGATGATCACCATGAGCAGCGTGACCGCAATCAGGATGGTCATGGTCACGGCCGTGGCCGTCATCCACACAAAATATTCACCGCGGTTCCAGTTCATGGCGTGCGCAACCTTATCAATACTTGCCGAACTTGCGGCGCAGCCGCTGCCGCACGATTTCGGCAGCGGAGTTCAGAATGAACGTCGCCATGAACAGCAGTACGGCGCTGAAGAACAATGTGCGGTACAGTGTGCTGTTGAAGGGTGCCTCGGGAATCTCCACGGCGATATTGGCCGACATGGTGCGCATGCCGTTGAAGACGCTCCAATCCAGAATCGGCGTGTTGCCCGTGGCCATCAACACGATCATGGTTTCGCCCACCGCGCGGCCCAGCCCCACCATGAGCGCGGCGAAGATGCCCGGGCTGGCCGAAGGCAGCACCACCTTCCACACGGTCTGCCAGCGGCTGGCCCCCAGGGCCAGCGAGGCGGCCGTGAGGTTGCGCGGCACGTTGGTCAGGGCATCGTCGGAAATGGTGAACACCGTGGGCACGATGGCCAGGCCCAGCGCGAAGGCGATGATGATCGAATTGCGCTGGTCGTAGCTCACCCCCAATTGTTGATACAGCCACAGGGGGAGATCGCCGTTGAACAAGATCCGTTCCGCCCCCTCGCCGATGACGAAGGACAGGTAGACCGCGAGCAGCACGACCGGCACGAGCGTGATGAACTCGTACCCGCGCAGCACGCGCCGCACCGTGTGCAACGTGGCCAACCGCTCCCAGACAAAGACGGCCACCAGCACCACCAGCGGGACGATGGCGATCAGCAAGAAGAACGTGCCCAGGGTCACCCGGGCAATGGGCGCAAGCCACAAGGCCGCGAGAAAGCCGATGACCACCGTGGGCAGGGACTCCATGATCTCGAAGGTGGGCTTGACCACGCGCCGCAACCGCGGATTCATCAAGTGGCTGTTGTACATGGCCGCCAGAATGGCCAGGGGCATGGCGAAGAGCATGCCGTAAAACGTTGCCTTGAGTGTGCCGAAGATCAGGGGCACCAGGCTCAGCTTGGGCTCGAAGTCGTCCGTGGCCGCGGAGGACTGCCACGTATGGGTGGGCGCCGGATAGCCCTCGTACCAGACCTTGCCGAAAAATGCCTTCAGGCTCGCTTCCGGGTGGGGCACCTGCAGGGACCACATGCGGATGCCGTCGTCACCCAGGGTGATCATGCCGTTGCCGCGTGTGTTGACGAATGCCGCCTGGGGCGGCTGGGACAGCGCAATGTCCAGCAGGTGCCGCTCATTGGTCGGATAGTCCAGGTGCATGGCGCCGTCGGCCCCGATGCTGAGCAGGGACTTGTTGCCCTGGTTGGTTACGATGGCGACCACCGGCGCCGCGTGGCGGGCCAAGTGATGGATCTGCGTGAAAACGAATTCGTTCCCCTCTCCCTGACGCACGGGAAACCAGACCTCCACCTGCCCCGTCGCGCTGCCCAGGGCCAGGGAGAAGCCCCCGAACACCGGCTGCATGGCGGTGATGGCCTCGCCCTCGGGAAAGATCTGCACCACGGGCAGAGGGGCAATGCCGTCTTTCGGGCTGATCTCCCAGCGATAGAGCGTACCCAGCTCGGTGGCCAGATAGAGCGATTCGCCCAGGGGATGCATGGTCATCGCGGAGACGGGAGCATTCAGCGCCAGGGGGACATCGTAGGCGGCCTGCTGAATCTGCTGCTCGCCGAACAGATTCTCCGAGATGGACAGGGTGAGGACCTCCAGCTTGCCGCCGGGCAACAGCAGGGCCGCGGTGCCGCCGCCGCCTTCCCCGATGCGCCCCATCAGTCCGGTCGCATCCCGGCGCCTGGCCTCGGGGGGAAAGGCGACCATCCGCTTGTACTCGGCGACGATGGTGCGGCCGCCCTCCGCATCGAATTCCGGCTTGAAGACGATACGTTCAATGGTGATGCTGCCGTCGGACCACAGCAGCGTATGGTCCAGCCCATTGTTGCTCACCCGCAGGATGCCGGCGCCCTCGGCGGGCGGCGCGACAGGGATGGTACGCAGCGCCTCGCCGGTCAGGGCATCGAAGAAGACGAACCGCCCTTCGCGCAGCAGCAGGTAGGCGGTTTCCGTGTACTCGTCCATGCCCACCGCCAGCGCCGACTGCGCGGCAGTGGCCGCGGGGAGCGGCAGCTCGGCGTGTTGCCGGGCCGTGGGCGGAAGGAACAAGGGCAGGGCCACCTCCGCGATGAGCAGCAAGATGGCCAGCACGCAGAATATGATCAGTAGGCCGCCACCCGTGATCACCCGTCGCGCAATGCGATCCCGGCGCTTGACCTTGGCGATGAGTTTGGGGTCCATGGTGTGGCAGCACACAGTTGATGGAGTTGCGAAACCCGGCACGGGGGTGTCGCGATCATGCCCGGAATCGTGGGCGATTGTCTTGTCGAGCAGTCGTGAGAACACCACCTGCGGCCCGGTTTGGCAACCGGACCGCGCGATGGCGGCGAACGCTATTTGAGCAAGCTCAATTGCTGCTTGGCAATTCGGGCGGGCAGGGGCAGATAACCGTCCTTGACCACGACCTCTTGACCCTCCTTGGACAGCACATACGTCATGAACTCACGAACCAGGGGGTTCAGGGGCTTGTTGGGCGCCTTGTCCACATAGACGTAGAGCATGCGGCCCAGGGGATACTTGCCGGAGAGCACATTCTCGTAATTGGGCTCGTACAGCGTACCGCCATCCTCCTTGGACAAGGCGATGGCCCGCACGCCGGAGGTGCTGTAGCCGATACCGGAATAGCCCACGGCCGAGCGGTCGGACGTCACGCCCTGTACCACGGCCGAGGAGCCCGGCTGCTCCTTGACGGCATTCTTGTAGTCCCCCTTGGCCAGGGCTACTTCCTTGAAGAAGCCGTAGGTGCCCGAGGCGGAGTTGCGGCCATAGAGGCTGATGGGCTGATTGGCCCAGCTCCCGGTCAGGCCCAGTTGGCCCCAGGTGGTCACGTCTTCCTTGTAACCCATCTTGCGGTTGGCGGAGAACACGGCGTCCACCTGCGGCATGCTCATGCCCTTGATCGGATTGTCCTTGTTCACGAAAACCGCCAGGGAGTCCAGCGCCACCCCGATACGAGTCGGCTTGTAGCCGAACTTCTTCTCGAAGGCCTGAAGTTCCTTCTCCTTCATTTCGCGGGACATGGGGCCGAGCTGGGAGGTGCCTTCCGCCAGGGCCGGCGGCGCCGTGCTGGAGCCTTTGCCTTCAATCTGAATGCGCACATTGGGATAGACCTTGCGGAAGCCCTCGGCCCAGAAGGTCATCAGGTTGTTCAGGGTGTCTGAGCCGATGCTGTTCAGTGTCCCCGAGACACCGCCGGCGCGGCTGTACATGTCCAGCTTGGGATCGACCTTGATCGTCTGGGCCCCTGCCGTCATGGCGCCGAGAACGAGGCCGGCGACCAGGGTGCAGACGGCCAGCATGTTGCTGCGTCGTGAACTGCTGTGAACAGGCTGAAGCATGGATTTCCTCTCTCATGCGATGGTTGATGGTCTGTGACCCGGCATGTCGGCTGCCGGGGCCGGTGCCGCCCGTGCCGTTCCCCACCGTGTTGCGTGGCGGGCGGGTTGGCCCGCCCCAAGGGGGTATGACATGCATCTGCGTCACTCTCCCTTTCAGCTATACACGCCGAACATTAGGATGGGATTAGATTGATCGGGATCATCGCGCGATCCACAGGGCCGTCAGCACCAGGTCGCCCTGCCGGCGGTACCGGCCCTGGCCCCGATAGCCCGCCGGGAACACCGCCGAACCTTCCTTGAGCAGGGTCCAGTCGAACACGCCCGCGCCCGCGCCCGCATCCGCGCCGGGGGGAAAGTCGATACGGGCGTCCTGAAAGCCCAGGTACACGCCGGTGGCCGGAAAAAGTGCCTTGTAGATGCATTCCTTGGCGGAAAAGACCGGGGTGAACCAGTCCGCCGCCGCCCGGCCCAGCACGGCCCGCTCCTCCGGCCGCAGAATGCGCCGCAGCAATGCCTCGCCCGGTTCGCGCCACCGCTCCAGGTCCACCCCCAAGCCGTGATAGCGCGCCGCCTCCGCCACGGCAGCCGCCGCCAGCCCTTCCACATGGGTGATGGCCCCCACCAGCCCGGCGGGCCAGCGGGGCATGCGCGGTCCCGCGCGCAGCACCGGCTCGCCGCTCAGCCGCGCCCCGGTCGGCCCCTGGCGCGCCATGGCCTGATGGGCGGCCGCCCGGCCCAGGGCAAAGTCGCGCACCCGGCCCGCCGCTGCGTTGGGCCCCAGCAGGGCGCGCTCCGCCGGCAGCAGGGACGCGGCCGCCTCGGCGCGCAGCACGGCAAATCCGACCCCCTCGGGAAAGGGCGATGGCCAGGCTTCCGGATCGGTAGACGGCACGGCTGCTCCCGCCGATGGATGCGTCGCGGAAATGGGCCTGGCAGGCGGCATGCAGCGAGCCGCGACAAAGTGGGGCCGCAGGCCGCCGCGCGGGCCCGCCACGGCATGAAACTTGATTGCCTGAAGCTGGTGGCACCCATTCATTCTTACGCGTTCGGGCTCATGCACCCTGCAATCAGGCGCCCCAAAATCCCATGCCGGCCCCGGTGCGTCAACGTGACGCCCCGGCGTACGCGTCCTTGCGCGTGGCGGCTGGCGCGGGCACTGCTCGTGTCAGGATTGTTGCTGATGGCCCCCGGCGTCGCCCGCGCCGCGGACAACAGCGGCCTGGGGCCGTTCTCGGTGCGCAACCAGTTTCCCCTCTCCCTGCCCTACCTGAGCTTTCTGCCCGAGGTGCCCGGTACGCTGGGCGCCGGCGGCGTACGGGCCGCGTACCAATACGCCATCGCCAATACCTTCATCAACACCCAGTCACCGGAGCGCAGCACCAGCCCGGTGATCGACGAGGCCACGGTGGCCGGCGGGCTGACCGCGGCCAATTTTGCGGCCCAGGGCTACGGCGCCTACCTGGACGTTGAGACCGTGCGCCATCAGCTCCTGCTGCGCTACGGGCTGCTGGACAGCGTGGAGTTGGGTCTGGATCTGGCCTGGGTCACCTTCGGCGGCGGCGGGCTGGACAGCATGATCGAGTCGGTGGAAATGAGCGTGGGCGGATTCAACGAGGACCGCTCCCATGCCGCCCAGGACCGCTTCGACATGTACCTCGCCCGTGACGGGCGGCTGCTCGTGGACACCTCGGAGCCCGCCACGGCCCTGCCCCAGGACCCGGTGCTGAACCTGAAATGGAACTGGGGCGAGGGGGGCGAGCTGCTGCCCCTGGTGACGCTCAAGCTGTCGTACAAGGTGCCCCTGGAGAGCGACCCGTCGCGCCCGCGCAATCTGGTCAGCAGCGGCCGTGCGGACTACGGCTATGCCCTGCTGGCGGCCAAGCAGATCGGTTCGGTGGTGGCCCATCTGCAGATCGGCCACAACCACCTGGACGTGGCCGGCAACGACTACAACACCGATCTGGAGTTCAAGCTCTTCGCGCTGGAATTCCGCGCCGCCGAGCATCACTCCTGGCTGCTGCAGATCATGTCCCAGTCCAGCCTGTTCCGCTCGGCGGCCTTCAATGCCCGGCCGGGGGACTTTCTGCTCTCCCGTCCCACCGATGCGCTGACGGCGGGCTACCGCTTTCAGGGCAGCAGCGTGGGCTTCGATCTGGGGTTCGTGGAGGATCTGAACCAGAACCAGAATGAGACCGACATCATCCTGTTCACGGAGCTGAGCTGGCAATGGTGATCCGGTGGAGGAAACTCGCGTGGGGGCTGCTGCCGCTCCTCCTGCTGCTGGGCGGGCCCCCGCCGCTGCCGGCGGAGGCGGCGGAGACGCTGTACTTCCTCACGCTCAAGCGCGCGCAGATGAGCGCCGAGGGCGCCGGGGACAATCTGCTGGACAAGCTCTCCGAGGAGCACGGCGACGTGCAGGACGACCGGGCGGTGACGACGAGCGGCGTGGAGCTGGGCATCTACACCGCGGCCTCCTCGCGCTTCGGCATCGGCGTGTCCCTGGAGGTGCAGGACTATGCCAAGGAATACGCGTTCGCCGACGACACCGGCACCTTGCCCCCGGAGCAGGTGCAGCTCGAGGCCCGCTCCCTGCTGTACACGCTGAACGGCTTTCTGCGCTTCGGGCGCTTCCTGCCCTATGTGGGGCTGGGCACGGGCAACTACTACGTGAAATACCGGGAACGTACCGCGGGCATCTCGTTCATCGACACGGCGCCCCAGGTATGGACGGTGCGCGCGGGATTCCGTATGCTGTTCGGGCGCCTGGGCCTGCTGGCGGAAGCCGGGCAGATTCGCGCGCCGTTGACCATTCGGAGCCGTTCGGAAACGTCCACCCTGGAACTGGGCGGCGACTACACGGCATTTGGCATATCGTGGAGCTTCTGAAGATCCGCGGCGCCCAGGCTGCCCCGTCTGCCGCGATAGCCATGACACCTGCGGCGCGACGAAGCACGGGCCGCCGGACCGCCATCCGCCCCGGGGCACCCGGACGAGAGCCGAACCGCTGTGCATCCCGGCATTTGTGCCGCCCCTGAGACCTGTGATGACCGCCCTGAACGACGAACTCACCCGCACCGAGCAGGCCCTGGAACGGGTTCGCGAGGAGCATGGCGAACGCAACGCCCAGTACGTGACCCTGCTCAACAAGCTGGCCTATCTGCATGTGCGGCGGGGCGACCCGGAATTCGCACTGCCTCTCGCCCAGCAGGCCGTGGGGCTGGACCGCCGCCTGGATGAGGCCCCCCGGCGCGCCACGCTGCTCAACAACCTGGCGGTGATTCAGCACCAGTTGGGCCAGACCAATGACGCCCTGCTGTCATACCAGGAAGCGCTGGACCTGGACCGGCAACTCCTGGGGGAGGATCATCCCCAGTATGCGACGCACCTGAACAATCTGGCCGGGCTGCACCAGGAGATGGGCATGCTGGACGATGCCCGCACCTTTCTGGAGCAGGCCCTGGAAATCGACCGCACGCAGTTGGGCGAGGATCATCCCCAGTACGCCGCGCACCTGAACAACCTGGCCACCCTGCTGCTGCAGACCGGCCGGCTGGACGAGGCCCTGCCCCTGATGGAGCAGGCCGTGGAACTGGGCAAGCAGACCCTGGGCCCCAAGGATCCCAAGTATGCCTCGCGCCTGAACAACCTGGCCCAGCTGCACGTGGAGGCCGGGCGGCTGGCCGATGCGGCCCCGCTGTTCGAGGAGGCCCTGCACGTCGAAGCCGAATCCCTGGGCACCGACCATCCCGAGGTGGGTGTGATCCTGTGCAACTATGCCCGCCTGCAACTGCGGCGGGGCAAGATGCCCGAGGCGGTGGCCCTGGCGGATCAGGCCCATGACCTGTTCTCCAGCCGCCTGGGCGAGGACCATCCCCATACCCAGAGCACCCTGCGCTTTCTGGACAAGCTGCGCGTGGAAATTCCCGCCGGCTGAGCCCGGTACCGAGACGCCGGACCCCGGCCACCACGAACCCCAACAAGATCATGCCCGCCCGGGTCTGCCCCCCACGACCCGAGCCATCCCATTTCCCTGGTCCGTACCGCAAGAACCGGGCTGACAGTTCCCCCGCGTGACGGCAAGGTTGTTCCGGCAAACCCCAGACGCCCCCGCGTCGCGGCAAGGCGCCGCACGTGGTCCCGGACAACTCCCTCATGGAATATGGCAATGGAGGAATGGAAGATTCTCGACACGGGCTATGAGACCAGAGTGCGTCGCTACTTTGCGACGGTGGCGTTCGTGGAGCATATATCCGCCACACTGGCCAAAGTCGCGCCCGGACACTGTGAGATGCATGTCCCTTACCGCCACCCCATCGTTCAGCACCACGATGCCTTCTACGGCGGCGCCGTGTCAGCCATCGCGAACCTGGCCGCCGGGCACAGCGCGATGACCCTGTGTGCAGCGGACCAGGAAGCCGTGACGGTGGAGTACAAGATCAGCTTTCTCGGTGCCGGCGTGGGAGAGACCTTGATCGCCCGGGGCTTTGTGCTCAAGGCAGGGCGGGTGTTCACCGCGTGCCGCACGGATGTGTATGCGGCGGGGAGGCAGGGGGAGCGGCTGTTCGCCATGGCCACCTCCACCTGGACGCTAGTGCCCAAGGCCGACGGCTGAAGCACCGGTATGCGCGCTACAGCAGATGGGCCGCCAGTTCGGCCAGGGGCGAGCGCTCACCCCGCAGCAGCGTGACGTGCCCGGCCAGGGGCTGGGTGCGGAATTTTTCCACCACGTGGCTGAGGCCGTTGGAGATGGCGTCCACGTAGGGATTGTCGATCTGGTAGGGGTCGCCCGTCAGCACGATCTTGGTGCCCACGCCGACGCGGGTGATGATGGTCTTGATCTCGTGGGGCGTCAGATTCTGCGCCTCATCCACGATCATGAACTGGTTGGGAATGCTGCGCCCCCGGATGTAGGTCAGGGGCTCGATATTCACCAGCCCCTGATCGATCAGCGCCTGATAACCCTTCACCGGATGCCGCTTGGAGACCGGGGAGCCGATGAGGAATTCCAGGTTGTCGAAGATGGGCTGCATCCACGGCTCCAGCTTTTCCTGGGCCGTGCCGGGCAGGTAGCCGATGTCCTTGCCCATGGGAAAAATGGGCCGGGAGACGAGCAGCTTGGTGTAGGTGTTCTCCTCCATCATCATCTGCAACCCCGCCGCCAGGGCCAGCAGGGTCTTGCCCGTGCCGGCCATGCCCATCAGCGTGACGATGGACACCGTCGGATCCATCAGCAGCTCCAGGGCCAGGGCCTGCTGGGAATTGCGGGGCCGCACGTCCCAGATGCCCTCGCTGAAGTCATGGATGGGCAGCAGCACCTGCTCGCCGGGATGCTGGCGGAACAGGGCGTACCCGTCCGCCGGGTCCCCTGTCTCCATGAGTACGCCCTCGTTGGGATTGAACCTGCCTTCCAACTCCAGGCGCTGCATGCCACGGCAGCGGGTCAGCTCCTCCGCGGTCACCGTGCGGCGCTGGAAGCCCTCGTACAGTTCCACCGTGCCCGGCGCATTGCCTTCGTAGGCGATGGCCTCGATACCCAGGGCATTGGCCTTGATGCGGATATTGGTGTCCTGGCTCACCAGCACCACGGCGCCGCCCTGGCGGGACAGATCCACCGCGGCGGCCAGCACCCGGTTGCCCGAGCGGCGCATGTCCAGCTCGGCGGGCAGGGCCACATCGCCGGCCAGCCGCCAGGCATGGACGAGAAACCGGCTGCCATTGTCCAGCACCACGCCCTGGGACAGGTTGCCCTGGCGCCGGTAGGCATCGATGGCATTGGAGACCAGCCGCGCGTTGCGGCCCGTTTCCGACATGTCCTTCTTGAACTGATCGATCTCCTCGATCACCGTGATCGGCACGATCACCTCACCGTCCGGAAAGGCCAGCAGGGCGTCTGGATCGTACAGCAGTACGTTGGTGTCGAGGATGTAGCGGCGAGTGCTTGCGGCCATGCGTGTTCACGGTGGCCCGCCGGCGGCGGGCGTGGAGCCGGAAAACCTGTCCCGGCCAGGGCGTGGGGGCCTTGCACCGCTCCGGCACCTGACGGCGCCGGCACGGGGGCGGGCGTGGGCTAGCGCTGCAGCAAGGCGTCGACCTTGGCCCTGTCGAACCCCACCAGCACCTCGCCGTCCACCACCAGGGCGGGCGTGGAGCGGACACCCAGGTTCAGCAATTCGTCCCGGGCCTCCTCGTCAATCATGACGTCCTTCTTCTCGAAATTCACCCCTTTGCTGGTCAGATACTCTGCCAGTGCGTTGCAGGGGCCTCAGAACGGCTGAGAATATACCGTCACGTGTTTATCGCTCATGTGCTCCCGGTCTGCTTCGTGTGAACAGCGGCGGTCGCGGGGGGCCCCTCGCCCCCCCGGAAAAC
>Ga0326597_10002726_pt1 | contig 26139 bp, 23 predicted proteins | sample RVTome_12_FD_203789 | JGI IMG/M metagenome (GOLD analysis project Ga0326597, IMG submission 203789) | Soil microbial communities from uranium-contaminated site in the Upper Colorado River Basin, Wyoming, United States - RVT100D185 | ecosystem: Environmental > Terrestrial > Soil > Contaminated >... | reverse complement strand
CGCGCAAGTCGACCCCCTATGCCGCCCAGGTCGCCGCCGAGGAGGCGGCCAAGAAGGCCATGGAGCACGGCATGCACACCATCGAGGTGCAGGTCAAGGGACCCGGCTCGGGCCGCGAGTCGGCGCTGAGGGCGCTGCAGGCGACGGGCTTCACGGTGACCGCGATCCGCGACGTGACGCCGATTCCGCACAACGGCTGTCGGCCGCCCAAGCGGCGCCGTGTCTAGCGCATGATCCCGAAAAGTGGACCCTGGTTATCGGAAAAGATCATGCGTGATCAAAGGCGTGGAGCGGCGATCCGAACCAATGAAATCGGATCGCGCTCCGGCCGGCCGGTCCCGGACCGGAGTGGCGCCGGGATTCCGGCGTTCGCGCGTGAAATTGAATTCCCTCGCCGCCCTTTGGCCAGCGACCAATCCTCAAGAGGACCAGACGTGATCGAGAAGAACTGGCAGGAACTGATCAAGCCGACCAAGCTCGACATCCGCTCGGGACACGACTCCGCGACCACCGCGCAGCTCGTCGCCGAGCCGCTCGAGCGCGGCTTCGGGCTCACTCTCGGCAATGCGCTGCGCCGGGTGCTCTTGTCCTCGCTCCAGGGCGCGGCGGTGACCTCGGTGCAGATCGACGGCGTGCTGCACGAATTCTCGTCGATCTCCGGCGTGCGCGAGGACGTGACCGACATCGTGCTCAACATCAAGGACATCGCGCTCAGGATGCACTCCGAGACCCCGCGTCGGCTGGTGCTGTCGAAGCAGGGGCCGTGCGCGGTGACCGCCGGCGACATCCAGCCGAGCGCCGATGTCGATATCCTCAATCCCGATCTTCCGCTGTGCACCCTCGACGACGGCGCCGAGATTCGCATCGAGTTCATGGTCCAGACCGGCAAGGGCTATGTTCCGGCCGAGCGCAACCGGCCGGAGGACTCGCCGATCGGGCTCATTCCGGTCGACAGTCTCTACTCCCCCGTGCGCAAGGTCTCCTACCGGGTCGAGAACACCCGCGAGGGCCAGATTCTCGACTATGACAAGCTGACGCTGATGGTCGAGACCGACGGCTCGATGACGCCCGAGGACGCGGTCGCCTATGCCGCGCGCATCCTTCAGGACCAGCTTCAGGTGTTCATCAACTTCGAGGAGCCGCGCAAGGAGGCCATGGAGGAGCGCGCGCCCGAGCTCGCCTTCAACCCGGCGCTCTTGAAGAAGGTCGACGAGCTCGAGCTTTCCGTGCGCTCGGCCAACTGCCTGAAGAACGACAACATCGTCTATATCGGCGACCTGATCCAGAAGTCGGAAGGCGAGATGCTGCGCACCCCCAACTTCGGCCGCAAGTCGCTGAACGAGATCAAGGAAGTGCTGGCCCAGATGGGCCTTCATCTCGGCATGGACGTGCCGAACTGGCCGCCCGACAACATCGACGACCTGGCCAAGCGCTACGAGGAACATTTCTGAGTCGCGGGTATACCCGTAGCCTTTGGGAGGATTGCCATGCGCCACCGCAATTCGGGACGCAAGCTCAACCGCACCGCCAGCCACCGCAAGGCGTTGTTCGCCAACATGTCGGCGGCGCTGATCAAGCACGAGCAGATCGTCACCACGCTGCCGAAAGCCAAGGAGCTGAGGCCCGTGGTCGAGCGGCTGATCACGCTGGCCAAGCGCGGTGGCCTTCATGCACGCCGCCAGGCGCTGTCCAGGCTCCATGGCGACCGCGCCATCGTCGCCAAGCTGTTCGACACCCTGGGGCCGCGCTACGGGGGCCGCGAGGGCGGCTACACCCGCGTGCTCAAGGCCGGGTTCCGCCATGGCGATTCGGCGCCGATGGCGGTGATCGAGTTCGTCGACCGCGACGAGGAAGCGCGCGGCCAGGATTCGGGCCCGACCGCGGTCGAGGCCCGCGAGCGCGAGCGCGAGAGCGCGGACGCGGCCGCCTGAGGCCGGTGGGTCTTCACGCCGAACCGCGCGAAGGGCGGCCCCGGCCGCCCTTTTGCGTTGGCGCGGATTGCCTTTCTTCGTCGAGCCCCGATATTGGTATGTATCCGCGCAAGCGAGCAGCCGGACGGATGCCGCCGCTCATGATCGCCCCCGACAACAGACCAAGGCTGATGGCATTCCCTCGTGCCTTGCTGGGCGCCCTGTTGCTGCTCGCTTGCGTGCCGGTCCCGGCGACGGCCCAGCGTCCCGAGCTCCCGCGGATCACCATTCCCGACCTCATCGCCCCCGATGCGGCGGGCGAGGGCGCCGGCGCGCTTGCCGAGCCGGCCGGCCCCCCCGGCCTCCCCGGGCCCTCCGAGCTTGGCGGGCCCGAAGCGCTCGCGCCGGGGACCGGCGCCGAGCTCAAGCTCTCCTACGCGCCCGTGGTCAGCCGGGTGGCGCCCGCCGTGGTCAACGTCTATTCGCGCCACGTCGTGCGCGAGCAGCCGGTCTCGCCGTTTTTCTCCGATCCGTTCTTCCAGCGGTTCTTCGGCGGCCGCAGCCCGTTCTCCGAACGCGAGCGGGTACGCTCGTCGCTCGGCTCCGGCGTCATCATCTCCCCCGACGGCATCGTCGTCACCAACCACCACGTGATCAAGGACGGCACCGAGATCAAGGTCGCGCTCGCCGACAAGCGCGAGCTCGAGGCGGAAATCCTCCTCAAGGACGAGCGCACCGACCTCGCGGTCCTGCGCATCATCGGCGATCACGAACCATTCCCGTCTCTCGAATTTGCCGATTCCGACGCAATCGAGGTCGGCGACGTCGTCCTCGCGGTCGGCAACCCGTTCGGCATCGGTCAGACCGTCACCAGCGGCATCGTTTCCGCGCTCGCGCGCACCGATGTCGGCATTGCCGACTTCCAGTTCTTCATCCAGACCGACGCCGCCATCAACCCGGGAAATTCCGGCGGGCCGCTGGTGGATTCGACCGGGCGGATCGTCGGCATCAACACCGCGATCTATTCGCGCTCGGGCGGCAGTCACGGCATCGGGTTCTCGATTCCCTCCAACATGGTCCGCGTGGTTGCCAGGCAGGCGCTGGGCGGCAGCGGGCGAGTGCGCCGGCCCTGGCTCGGCGCCGAGTTCCAGGACGTGTCGGCCGACATCGCCGCGGCCCTCGACCTCGACCGCCCGGTCGGCGCCCTGGTGAGCGATCTGTATCCGGGCGGGCCGCTCGATGCGGCGGGAGTGGAGCGCGGCGATCTCGTCACCGCCATCGACGGCTTCGCCATCGACAACCACCAGAGCCTCGACTATCGCCTCGCGACGTCCGGCATCGGCGCCACCGTCGAGCTCGAAATCCTCCGCGCCGGCCAGCGCTACGTCGCCGAGATCGCGCTCGCGCCGGCGCCGGAGGACCCGCCGCGCGACGAGACCGCGATCGAGGGCACGACGCCGCTCTCCGGCGCCCGCGTCGCCAACCTCTCGCCGGCGCTCGCCGAGGAACTGTCCCTGGCGATGAACGAGGCCGGCGTCATCGTCCTCGATGTCGCGCCGCGCTCGCCGGCCGAGCGGCTGGGCCTCAGGAAGGGCGATATCCTTCTCGCCGTCGGCGGACGCGAGATCGGGCGCGTCGCCGGCCTCGACCTGGCGCTCTCCGATCTCTCGCTGCCGCTCGAAATCGTCATTCGCCGCGATGGCCGCGCCAGGCGCACCATCATCAGGGGCTGAACCGGTGGCGACCCTGTTCGAGGCGGCCGGGCTGGAGAGCGGGGCACCGCATCCGCTGGCCGACCGGATGCGCCCGGCCACGCTCGGCGAGGTGCTGGGCCAGGACCACCTTCTGGGGGCGGACGGCTCGCTCGCCCGGATGATCGCCGCGAACCACCTCGGCTCGCTGATCCTGTGGGGCCCGCCCGGCACCGGCAAGACCACCATCGCCCGGCTGCTCGCCGGCGCCGCCGGGCTCGAATTCGAGCAGATGTCGGCGATCTTCACCGGCGTCGCCGACCTCAAGAAGACGTTCGAGCGCGCCCGCGCGCGGCGCGAGGCGGGGCAGGGCACGCTCCTCTTCGTCGACGAGATCCACCGCTTCAACCGCGCCCAGCAGGACGGGTTCCTGCCGGTGATGGAGGACGGAACGATCACCCTTGTCGGGGCCACGACCGAGAACCCGTCGTTCGAGCTCAATGGCGCGCTCCTGTCTCGCGCCCAGGTGCTGGTCCTCAACCGGCTGTCGGCCGAGGCGCTCGCGATCCTCGCGTGCCGCGCCGAGGCGGAAGTCGGCCGCAAGCTGCCGCTGGAGCCGGACGCCCGCGTGGCCCTCATCGCCATGGCCGACGGTGACGGGCGCCATCTCATCAACCTCGCCGAGACCGTGTTCGACGTGACCGGCGAGCGGGCTCCGGCGCTCGACACCGGGGCGCTCTCCCGCCTCGTCCATGAGCGCGCGCCGCTCTACGACAAGAGCCGCGAGGGCCACTACAACCTGATCTCGGCGCTGCACAAGTCGGTGCGCGGGTCGGACCCCGACGCCGCCCTTTACTGGCTCGCCCGCATGCTGGCGGGCGGCGAGGACCCGCTCTACATCGCCCGCCGGGTGGTGCGCATGGCGGTCGAGGATATCGGCCTCGCCGACCCCGGGGCGCTGGTCCAGGCGCTCGCTGCCAAGGACGCCTACGACTTTCTCGGCAGCCCCGAGGGCGAGCTCGCGATCGCCCAGGCGGTGATCTATGTCGCGACCGCGCCCAAGTCGAACGCCGCCTACAAGGCCTTCGGCTCGGCACGGCGCGCGGCCGCAGAGACCGGATCGGTGAGCCCGCCGAGGCACATTCTGAACGCGCCGACCCGGCTGATGAAGGAGGAGGGTTACGGCCGCGGCTATACCTACGACCATGACACCGGGGAGGGCTTCTCCGGCCAGAACTATTTCCCGGACGGCATCGAGCGCATGACGTTCTATGCCCCGCCGGCGCGCGGCTTCGAGCGCGAGATCAGAAAACGGCTCGACTATTGGGCGGGGCTGCGGCGGGGCGAGGGGGGCACGGGCCCCGGCTGAGCAAGCCGTCCGGCTTGACACAGTTGGTCCCCGTTTCTAGCTTCGTCCCAGCCTTGGGGATGGAGTCCCCCGAAAACCGCCCGCGAGGGCTGATGACTCCTGCCGCGAGTGACGCGGCGGGAGGTTGTCCGTGGCCCGCTGCGAGGCGGGTTTTTTGTTACTTCCACCAACACGGGCGCGCGAAGGATTTCACCATGCAGGACATCTGGTTCACATCGGCGCTGTGGGTGGGTCTGGCGCTCGCCGCTTCGCTGATCTCGATCCGGGTCGGCATCTCGGTGGCGCTGATCGAGATCGTTGTCGGCGCGATCGGCGGCAATCTTCTCGGCATGGAAGCGACCGAATGGATCAGCTACCTCGCCGCGGTCGGCGCCGTCCTGCTCACCTTCCTCGCCGGCACCGAGCTCGACCCGGTGGTGGTGCGGCGCAATCTCGGCTCGACGCTGGCGATCGGGGCGGTCGGGTTCCTCGCCCCCTATGTCGGTGTTCTCGCCTATGCCCATTACCTCCTCGGCTGGCCGTGGCCGGAGGCCCAGATCGCGGGCATCGCGCTGTCGACGACCTCGGTCGCGGTCGTCTATGCGGTCATGGTCGAGACCGGCTTCAATCGGACCGAGATCGGCAAGATCATCCTCGCGAGCTGCTTCGTCAACGACGTCGGCACGGTCGCCGCGCTCGGCATCGTGTTCGCCAACTACAATCTCTGGCTGGCCCTGTTCGCGGCGGCGACGGCGCTCGCCATGTGGCTCATGCCGCGACTGCTGCCCCCGTTCTCGGCGCAGTTCGGCGGCCATGTGAGCGAGCCCGAGGCGAAGGCGATCCTGCTCGTTCTGTTCGTGCTCGGTGCGCTCGCCAGCGTGGCCAACAGCGAGGCGGTGCTGCCCGCCTATCTGCTCGGCATGATGCTCGCGTCGTTCTTCATCAAGGAGCACGCGCTCGCGCTGCGCCTGCGCGCGATTGCCTTCACCCTTTTGACGCCGTTCTATTTTCTCAAGGCCGGATCGCTGGTGAAGTTCGACACCGTGGCCGCCGCCGCCGGGTTGATCGCCATCTTCCTCGCGGTGAAGATGGCGACCAAGTTCATCGGGATTCTGCCGCTGACCCGTGCCTTTCGCCTCGGGCGGCGGGAAGGGATGTACACGACGCTGATGATGTGCACAGGCCTCACATTCGGCTCGATCTCCGCCCTGTTCGGGCTGACCAACAAGATCATTGACCAGGACCAGTACACCGTGCTCGTGGTCGCGGTGATCGCCAGTGCCGTGGTCCCGACGCTGATCGCGCAACGGTGGTTTCAGCCGGAGTTCAAGCCGCTCGCCACGGAGGCAGCCGATGTTCAGGAAAATCCTGGTCGCTAACGACGGGTCGGAAGGCGCCGCCAGGGCGCTCGATGCGGGCCTGCGGCTCGCCCGCTCCAGCCGGGCGTCGGTGCACATGATCTGCGTCGAGGAGGTCCAGTGGCTTCCCGCGACCCGCGAGGAAGTGATCGGCGACAAGGACCTCGCGGACCGCAGGTTCGCCGAGGTGGTGGCCGTGGCCGAAGCGGCGGCGAGGCGGCACCGGATCAAGCTCCACTCGCACGTCGTGGTCGGTCACGTCGTCCAGGCCATCGTCGAGTTCATCGCCAGCCACCGCTTCGATCTCCTCGTCGTCGGCTTCATGGGCCATTCGGCGCTCTACAACCGGGTGATCGGCGGCACCACCGACCGCCTGGTCGAGCACGCGCCCTGCACCGTGATGGTGGTGAAATGACGCAGGCGGTGGCGGGGCGTGGCGGCGTCGCTCATCTCGAGGTCAAGCCCGCCGACTCCGGCATGCGGCTTGACCGCTGGCTCAGGGCCCAGTTCCCGGCGGTCGGATTCGCCCGCGCCCAGAAGCTGATCCGCTCCGGCCAGATCCGGGTCGATGGCGGCCGCGCCAGGGGCGAGACCCGGCTCGAGGCCGGGCAGAGCGTGCGGGTGCCGCCACTCGCCGCCGCGCCCGCGCCGCGGCGAGGGGGGCCGCGGCCGCTCTCGGACGAGGACCGGGCGCTGATCGGCTCGCTGGTGATCCATGAGGACGAGACGGTGTTCGTCCTCAACAAGCCTGCGGGCCTCGCGACCCAGGGCGGCACCGGCGTCACGACCCATGTCGACCGCCTCCTCGCCGGGCTTCAGGGCGGGGAGCCCGAGCGGCCGCGCCTCGTCCACCGCCTCGACCGCGAGACCAGCGGCGTCCTCCTGGTCGCGCGGAACCGCGGCGCCGCCCGGGCGCTCGCCCACAGTCTCAAGTCGCGGCGGGCGCGCAAGGTCTACTGGGCGCTGGTGCGCGGCGTTCCCTCACCCGCGAGCGGACGCATCTCCACGTTCATCGGCCCCGACGGGCGCACCCGCAGCGAGACCCAGCGCGTCGCCCGCCAGGGCGAGCCGGAGGCGGTCCATGCCGTGACCCGCTATGCGCTGGTCGACCGGGTCGGCGCGCGCCTGTCCTGGCTGAGGCTCGAGCCCGAGACCGGCCGCAAGCACCAGTTGCGGGTTCATCTCGCCCATATCGGCCACCCGGTCATCGGCGATCCGCGCTATTTCGATGTCGAGAACTGGGAGCTGCCGGGCGGCCTCGAGGACCGGCTTCACCTCCATGCACGGCGCATCATCGTGCCGCACCCCGATGGCGGTACCCTCGATGTCAGCGCCGAGCTGTCGCCGCACATGGCCCGCGCCTTCGCGCTTCTGGGGCTCGAGGCCGGAACCGCCGGCGCGGGCGAGCCGGTCGAGCTCGGGCCCGATGGCTGAGGCCAAATCATTTCCCGCTGGCGCGGAAGCGGGCCGCGACCCTCCAGACATGAGACGGTCCAGGCCCGGATCGGTCAGGGCGCGCCCGCGCCGGTTCTACACCGAAGCAAGGGCGGCCCCGGTCGAGGGCGGCCACGGCGTCATCCTCGACGGCAGGCCGGCACTGACGCCCTTGGGCGCGCCGCTCGCGGTTCCACACCCCAATCTCGGCGCCGCCATCGCCGCGGAGTGGGCGGCCCAGCAGAGCCATATCGACACCGGGGCGATGCCGCTCACCCGGATCGCCAACACCGCGATCGACCATGTCGGGCGCGAGCGCGACCGGGTCGTCGCGGAGATCACCAAATACGCCGCCTCGGACCTCGTGTGCTACCGCGCCGGGGCGCCCGCCGGCCTCGCGCTGCGCCAGGCCGAAGCCTGGGACCCGATCGTCGCCTGGGCCGAGGCGGCGACCGGGGCGCGCGTCGCGCTCGCCGCCGGGATCGTCGCGGTCGAGCAGCCGGCCCGGATGCTGGACGCGCTCGGGCGCCGGATCGCCGCCCATGACGACCTGGCGCTGGCGGCGCTTGCCATGACAACCACCATGACCGGCTCGGCGCTGATCGCCCTTGCGCTCTCCGACGCCGTTCTGGGCGCCGATGCGGCCTGGGCCGCGGCCCATGTCGACGAGGACTGGCAGATCGCGCACTGGGGCGAGGACGCCGAGGCCGCCCGGGCGCGGGCCCGGCTCCACCGCGATTTCACCGCCGCCGCCTGTGTCCTCGAGCTTCGCGTGGGGTAGGGCCCCGACTCAATTGGCGTTCTGACCCCTGTCATCCCGGAAGCGGGTTTTCCCCAAATCCATGTCCCGGCGAAGGCGGCGACATGGATTTGGATGGAAAATCGAGCTATCCGGGACCCAGGGGCCGCGCGGTCCGGAGCAAGCGGGGCTGGATCCCGGATTGCAAGGCTCGCGCGCCGGAATTGCGGGCATTTCCGGGCTCGCCTGGCGTCCGGGATGACAAGAATTCTGTGCGGACTCTTCGCGAGTCTCCTCCACTTGACTGCGGTGGCCGCCTGGTGATGCTGGACAAGGGGAGGGGCGGCACATGAAGAAGGTTCTCGACGAGCTCGAGCAGCGCCGCGCCGGCGCGCGCGCGGGCGGCGGCGAGAAGCGCGTCGCGGCCCAGCACGCCCGCGGCAAGCTCACCGCGCGCGAGCGCATCCAGCTCCTCCTCGACGAGGACTCGTTCGAGGAGTTCGACATGTTCGTCGAGCACCGCTCGACCGATTTCGGCATGGCCGAGAACCGCATTCCGGGCGATGGCGTGGTCACCGGCTGGGGGCGGATGGGCGGTCGGCCGGTCTATGTCTTCGCCAAGGATTTCACCGTGTTCGGCGGCTCGCTGTCGGAGGCCCACGCCGAGAAGATCATGAAGATCCAGGACATGGCGCTGAGGAACCGGGCGCCGATCATCGGCCTGTTCGATGCCGGTGGCGCCCGCATCCAGGAGGGCGTTGCCGCGCTCGCCGGCTATGGCGAGGTGTTCTGGCGCAATGTCACCGCCTCGGGCGTCATTCCCCAGATCTCGGTCATCATGGGGCCGTGCGCCGGTGGCGACGTCTATTCGCCGGCCATGACCGACTTCATCTTCATGGTGCGGGACACCTCCTACATGTTCGTCACCGGCCCGGATGTGGTGAAGACCGTGACCGGCGAGAGCGTGAGCGCCGAGGAGCTCGGCGGCGCTGGCGTCCACACCACCCGCTCCGGCGTCGCCGATGGCGCGTTCGACAACGATGTCGAGGCGATGCGCGAAATCCGCCGGCTGATGGAGTTCCTGCCGACCTCGAACCTCGATGGCCCCCCGGTCTACGAGACCGGCGACCCGGCGGGCCGGGCCGAGCCGTCGCTCGACACCCTGGTGCCGGCGAGCCCGAACGAGCCCTACGACATCTCGGAGCTCATCGCCAAGGTCGCCGACGAGGGCGACGTGTTCGAGATCCAGTCGGCGTTCGCGAAGAACATCGTCACCGCCTTCGGCCGCATCGACGGCCGCACCGTGGGCTTCGTCGCCAACCAGCCGATGGTGCTGGCGGGCGTGCTCGACTCCGACGCCAGCCGCAAGGCGGCCCGGTTCGTCCGGTTCTGCGACTGTTTCGCCGTTCCCCTGGTCACCTTCGTCGACGTTCCGGGCTTCCTGCCCGGCACCGCCCAGGAATACGGCGGCCTCATCAAGCACGGCGCCAAGCTTCTGTTCGCCTATGCCGAAGCCACCGTGCCCAAGGTCACCGTGATCACCCGCAAGGCCTATGGCGGCGCCTATGACGTGATGTCGTCGAAGCACGTGCGCGGCGATGTCAACTACGCCTGGCCGCGGGCCGAGATCGCGGTGATGGGGCCGAAGGGCGCGGCCGAAATCCTCTACCGCTCCGAGCTCGGCGATCCCGACAGGATCACCGCCCGGATCAGGGACTACGAGGCCCGGTTCGCCAACCCGTTCGTCGCCGCCGAGCGCGGCTATATCGACGATGTCATCATGCCGCACAACACCCGCGCGCGGATCGCCCATGCCCTCGCCATGCTGCGCTCCAAGCGGGTCGAGACCCCGTGGAGGAAGCATGACAACATTCCGCTGTGAAGCGGGCGCGGCCGCGCCGCGGGTTCAGTTCCGCTCTTCATTCGGCTCCCGGATTGTAGACGTCCTCGATTGACGTGCAGTCGCCGGACCCGCTCGGATTGAAGATGTAATCGAACCCGTCAAAACTCACATCGAGCGAGACGTTGATCAGGCCCCAGCCGCATTCCTCGTCGCTTCGGTCCGAGTCGACGCTGAGAAACAGCCATTCATCGTTGTTGACGAGAATCTGGGGCACCGGCGCGGTCGCGCCCGCCGCCAGCTCGAGCGGAGCGATGAGCGGAATCAGGACCGTGGTCGTGCTCGTGGTCGAGGTGATGGTCCCGCCGTTGGCGCTGGCGAACGGCCCCGCGGTGCCGACCGGAAACATGAACACGGTCGACTGGGCGGTCCCGGGAAAGTTGAACTCCGAGGTAATCACGCCATCGCTCGCGGTGCCGCCGGGCGTGCGGCAGGAATCTTCACCGGGCCCCAGGGCTCCGGCGTCATCGGTGAACGAAACGCTGTTCGCCATGATGATTTGGAGAAAGAGATAGGTCTGCGTCGCCACGTCGCCGCCGCCGGGGAAATTGGCCAGCAGATCGCCGGGATTGGTGGCGACGATGCCGGCATCGACCGTCCCTCCGGCGCCCATCAGCGATGCCGCGTTGGTGCACGCCTCGTCGACGCACACATTGACCGCCTCGAACCGGACCTGCAGGACATCGGGATTGCGCGCCTGGCATTCCTGAAACGCGGATTCGCCGGCGAGGGCGCCGGTCACGCCGGACGGAGCGGCGAGCGCGAGGGCGCACGCCACCGCAACGAGAGTGGGTCTCATCATCATCATCGGCCCCGCCTGATCACGACACCGCCCGACGTCGCCGCGCCGCTGGCGATCGACACGACGCGGCGCTCGACCGGGATTTCGTTGTGCCGCTCGACCCGCACCAGCGCGTGCCTGGAGACATCGCGGCCCTGATAGGCGTAGGCGACGCCGTCATACTGGTCGCGCGCCGTGTACTCGACATGCTCCGAGGGACCGAGCGCAATCCGGAAGTTGAGCAGGAACGCGGTCTCGTGGTTGTCCGCCTCGATACCGGTCTCGAGCCGCATCGACTGGTTCAGATCCATCCGCAGCAGGCCCCGAAATCCGTCGATGTCGCTGGTGCCGGGCGAGGTCACGTCCCAGTGGTAGTACCCTCCCGAAACGCTCGCCCATGGCGCGAAGGCCAGCGGCGCTTCCAGCTCCGCGTCCCAGCCCTCGAGCGCCTTCTCCTGGATCAGCGTCGTCGGTGTCGCCGCGACCGTGATCCAGCCCGATGTCGGATCATAGTAGTTGGCGCGGAAAGTGGTGAACCTGCCGATCGCCTCCACGCCCGCGCCCCACCTTGCATGGTCGGGATCGAACTGGCGGTCATAGAACGCATTGACACCGAACATCCAGTCCGGGTTGTCCGGCAGCATCCAGCGGAATCCGCCGCCGAGATTCATCAGCCAGTCGCCGTCGCTGTACGAACCGCGCCCCTGGAAGAACAGCGTGCGCGCCCGGTCCTCGGACTGGTAGATCGGCTGCACCGTCTCCACCACCCCGCGCGGATCATCGCCGCTGCGCCACTCGAACGAGCCGTAGGTCCGCGAAAGCCAGCCGGGCGCTTCGCCGCCCGCCATCGCGTCGGCCGCGGGCGGCGGAAAACCGGCGTCCACCGCCCGTGCCGGTGTCGGCGCCAGGCACGCGCACAGCCCCACGACCACCAGCCCATCCAGTGCCCGGGCCGCGATTTTCATGAACGCCCCCACAGCCTTCCCGAACCATGAGACCGCCGGTCGACCCACCGATCAATCCATCGGCGACGAATAATCACGGCCGTGTGATTCCTGCAACAATGGCGAGGAGCCGGGCCCTCCGGCGCCGGCGCGGCGGCGCGAGAAATCTGGGCTACAGCCTGGCAAGCTCACTCTCGAGGGCGGCGAGCCCGTCAAGGGTGTGGGCCGCGGCGAACAGGTCGATATGGGGCATCGCCGCCGCCATCCCGCGGGCAACCGGCGCATAGTCCTTCCAGCCGATCAGCGGATTGAGCCAGATGATCCGCCGGGCGCGCGCTTTCAGCCGTCCGAGCTCGCGCGCCAGCGCCTCGGGCTCGTCGGTGTCATAGCCGTCGCTCATGATCACCACCACGGTGCGCCGGTCGATCGCCTCGCGCGCATGAAGCCGGTTGAAGGTGGCGAGCGCGCCGGCGATCCGGGTTCCGCCGCCGAACCCGTCGGCCACCAGCGACAGCCTGGCCATCGCCGCCAGCCGATCGCGGTCCTGGAAGGCGGAGGTGATGCGGGCAAGCCTGGTGTGAAACAGATAGGCGTCGGTTCGCAGCCAGCGCGCCATCAGGCCGCGAACGAACAGGAGGAAGAACCGGCTGTAGACCTTCATCGAGCCGGAGACGTCGACGAGCGCGACCAGCCGGACCGGGCGGTCCGGCCTGGTGCGGAACACCCGCTCGACCGGCTCGCCGCCGCGCGCGAGGTTGCGGCGGATCATCCGCCTGATGTCGAGGCTGGCGCCGCGCCGCGCCGCGAGCCGGCGCCGCGACAGCCGGTGAACGATGGCCCGCGCCAGCCGCTCGGCGAGCCGTTCGGCCTCGCCGATCAGCTCCGGGTCGAGAAGATGGCGCAGGTCCGTGCGCGTGAGCGCCTCGCGGCCGCTCGCCGCCATCGGGTTCATCGCCTCGCGGCCGTCGTCGCCCTGCGATCCGGCCTCGCCGGTGCCGCCCGTGGTCGTGTTCTGCCAGATCGCGGGAAGGCGGCCGTGCCCGCCGCTCGGGCTCCGCCGCGGCCGGGCGAGGTCGCGCACCCGGCCACGCCTCAGCCAGTAGGCCTCGAACAGGGCGTCGAACCGGTTCCATTGCTCGCGCTCGCCGGTCAGGAGCGTCTTCAGCGCCAGCCTCAGCCGCGCCGCGTCATCGAGGCCCACCTTGGCGATGACGTCGAGAGCGTCGAAGGTCTCCGCCGGCCCGACCCGGAAGCCGTTGGCCCTCAGATGGGCGATGAAACCGGTCACGGCCTCGAGCGGCCCGGGTCCGCTCACGCGACCTTGCCCAGCAGCCGGGCGGTCACCTGCGGCGTGACCGATTTCAGATCGGCTTCGGTCTTGAGGAGGCAGACGAGGCCCCGATGGACGTCCTCGGGCCCGACCCGTGGTCCGCTGACGCCGAGCCCGGCGAGGGCGGCGACGAAGTCGAGGGTCTCGGCGATGCCCGGCTTCTTTTCCAGCTCCTCGCGCCTCAGCTCATGGACGAAGCCGACCACGAGCCGCGCCAGCCGCTCGTCGATATCGGGACGCCGCGCGCGAACGATCGCGAGCTCGCGCTCGGCGGTCGGATAGTCGACATAGGTATAAAGGCAGCGCCGTCTCAGCGCGTCGGACAGCGCCCGGGTCGCGTTGGAAGTGAGGATCACATGCGGCACCGACCGCGCCGTGACCGTGCCGATCTCGGGGATCGTCACCTGGAAGTCCGAGAGCACTTCCAGCAGATAGGCCTCGAACTCCTCGTCGGCGCGGTCGATCTCGTCGATCAGGAGGATCGGCGGGGTGTCCTGGCTGATCGCTTCGAGCAGCGGCCGGCGCAACAGATAGCGCTCGGAAAAGATGTGGCTTTCGACCTCGTCCGGACCCAGCGCCGAGCGCTCGTGCGCCTTGATCGACAGGATCTGGCGCTGATAGTCCCATTCGTAGATCGCGGCGTTGGCGTCGAGCCCCTCGTAGCACTGGAGCCGGATCAGCCGTTTGCCGGTGGCCTCGGCGAGCGCGCGGGCGATCTCGGTCTTGCCGACGCCGGCCTCGCCTTCGACCAGTAGCGGGCGCTTCAGCGTGATCGCGAGATGGAGCGCCATGGCGAGCGCGTCGTCCGCGATGTAGCCGACCCGCGCGAGGCGCTGCCTGAGGTCAAGACTGTCCATCAGCCAGATTCAATCGGGCGTGGAGCGCCGGTAAAGCCGGCCGGCAACGGGCGTATGTGAGGCAAGGCGGTGTCTCGTCCTCGGCGTCATTCCCGCGAAGGCGGGAATCCATTGCGGCGGCCATGGAACGGCAGCCTTGCGCCAATGTCCGCCAGCAGGCCGTCGTGATCAGCACGCTGCCGCGGCTGATCTGGAACGACACCACAGCCGGGATGAGCTGACCGGCCCGAACGGATTCCCGCCTTCGCGGGAATGACATCCGCGGTGGTGGCGCGGTTCGGGGGTCGAACGCCGGCGCCAATGGTGTCTGGGTTGCCCCTCGGTCCTGGCCCGAGGGCAAGCCATCGAGCGGGCCGACGACGCGCGGGCGAGGCACGGCCCCCGAACCCGGATCAGCCCGTGAGCCCGAGCCGCTCGGCCGTCTTCCACACCCGCCAGTGGTCGTGCGGCATCTGGGTGTGGGTGAGGCCGAGATGGGCGAACGCGTCGTTGACCGCGTTGGAGAACGCCGACACCCCGCCGACATTGGGGCTCTCGCCCACCCCCTTGGCGCCGATCGGATGGTGCGGCGAGGGGGTCACGGTATGGTCGGTCTCCCACACCGGGGTCTCGACCGCGGTCGGCAGGAAATAGTCGAGCAAGGTCGACTGGCCGAGATTTCCGGTCTCGTCATAGGCGAGCTCCTGGCCCATCGCGATCGCCAGCGCCTCGGTGAGCCCGCCATGCACCTGGCCCTCGATGATCATCGGGTTGATCCGGGTGCCGCAGTCGTCGAGCGCGTAGAACCGGCGGGTCGAGGTGACCCCGGTGTCGATGTCGATGTCGACCACGCACACATAGGCGCCGAACGGATAGGTCATGTTGGGCGGGTCGTAGTAGCTCACCGCCTCGAGCCCCGGCTCGATGCCGGGGATCGCCTGGTTGTAGGCGGCGAACGCGATCTCGGCCATGGTCTTGGCGCGCTCCGGCGCGCCCTTGACCCGGAACCGGTCGACGTCCCATTCGAGGTCGCCCTCGTGGACCTCGAGCAGGTAGCCGGCGATCATCTGCGCCTTGGCCCTGATCTTCCTGCCCGCCATCGCGGTCGCCGCGCCCGCGACCGGGGTCGAGCGCGAGCCATAGGTGCCGAGCCCGTAGGGCGCGGTGTCGGTGTCGCCCTCCTCGATGGTGATGTTGTCGGCCGGGATGCCGATTTCGCATGCCAGGATCTGGGCGAAGGTCGTCGCGTGGCCCTGGCCCTGGCTGATGGTGCCGAGCCGGGCGATCGCGCTCCCCGTGGGGTGAATCCTGATCTCGCAGGAATCGAACATGCCGAGCCCGAGAATGTCGCAGTTCTTGATCGGCCCGGCGCCGACGATCTCGGTGAATAACGAAACCCCGATCCCCATCAGGACACGCGTCTCGCCCCTGGCGAACGCCGCGCGGCTGTTCGCCTGCTCGGCCCTCAGCGCCTTGTAGTCGACCGCATCGAGCGCCTTGCGCATCGCGGTCTCATAATCGCCGGAATCGTACTCCCAGCCGAGCGCCGAGGTGTAGGGGAACTTGTCCCTGGCGATCAGGTTCTTCAGCCTCAGCTCGGCCGGGTCGATGTCGAGCTTGCGGGCGAGAACGTCGACCATCCGCTCGATGAAGTAGGACGCCTCGGTCACCCGGAACGAGCACCGGTAGGCGACCCCGCCCGGCGCCTTGTTGGAATAGACGCCGTCGACCGTCACATGGGCTACGGGCACGTCGTAGGAGCCGGTGCAGATCGAGAAGAAGCCGGCCGGGAACTTGGTCGGGTCGGCGCAGGCGTCGAACGCGCCGTGGTCGGCGATGACGTGGGCCCTGAGCGCGGTGATCCGGCCGTCCCTGGTGGCCGCGATCTCGCCGGTCATGTGGTAGTCGCGCGCGAACGCGGTCGCGGTCAGGTTCTCGATCCGGTCCTCGACCCACTTGATCGGCACTCCGGTGACGATCGAGGCCACGATCGCGCAGATATAGCCCGGATAGACCCCGACCTTGTTGCCGAAGCCGCCGCCGATGTCGGGCGAGACGATCCGGATCTTGTGCTCGGGAATGCCCGAGATCAGCGAGGCGACGGTCCTGACCGCGTGCGGCGCCTGGAACGTCCCCCACACGGTGAGCCGGCCATTGACCTTGTCCATCGAGGCAACGCAGCCGCAGGTCTCGAGCGGGCAGGGGTGGACCCGCTGGTAGGAGATGAATTCCCTGGCCACGACCTCGGCGCCATCGAGTGCGGCGCGAGTGCCCTCCGCGTCGCCCACCTCCCAGGTGAAGATATGGTTGTGGTGCCGGCGCGCTCCGTGCGCGCCCTCGGTCTTGCCGGCGAGGTCCTCGCGCAGCACCGGCGCGCCCTCGTCCATCGCCTTCAGGGGGTCGACCATCACCGGCAGCGGCTCGTAGTCGACCTCGACGAGTTCGACCGCGTCGGCGGCGACATAGCGGTCGTCGGCGACGATGAAGGCCACTTCCTGGCCCTGGAACAGCACCTTCTCCTCGGCCAGCACCGCCTGAACGTCGCCGGCCAGCGTCGGCATGTAATGGAGGTTGAGCGGCTTGAGGTCGGCCGCGGTCAGCACCGCATGCACCCCCGGCAGCGCCAGCGCCGCGTCCTTGTCGATGCCCCTGATCCGGGCGTGGGCATGGGACGAGCGCACGAAATCGCCGTGGAGCATGCCCTTGAGCTTCATGTCGTCGACATAGTCGCCCTTTCCCTGGGTGAAGCGCGCGTCCTCGACCCGCTTCCTCGCCGAGCCCAGCCCCTGGAGCTTGTCGGCCCGTTCCTCGGCGCTCGCCACCTCGTCGTTCATTCCGCCGCCTCCTTCGCCCCGGCCATGGTGGTCGCCGCGGCCCTGATCGCCTTGACGATGTTCTGATAGCCGGTGCACCGGCACAGATTGCCGGAGATTCCGGCCCGGATTTCCTCATCGGTCGGGTCGGGATTTTCCGCCAGCAGCCGCATCGCCCGGGTAATCATGCCGGGCGTGCAGAACCCGCACTGGAGGCCGTGATGGGTGCGGAACGCCTCCTGCAGCGGGTGCAGCGCGGCGCCCTTGCCGGTAATGCCCTCGATCGTGGTGACCTCGCCGCCGTCCGCCTGGGCGACGAACACGGTGCACGACTTGACCGACCGGCCGCCGAGATCGACCGTGCAGGCGCCGCAATGGCTGGTGTCGCAGCCGATATGGGCCCCGGTGAGGCCGAGTTCCTCGCGCAGGAAGTGGATCAGCAGCATGCGCGGCTCGGCGAGCGCCTCGACCTGCTTGCCGTTGACCGTCATCGCGACGTGCATTTTCGCCATGTTGGGATCTCGCTCCGGTCAGGCGGCGCGGGCGCGCGCGGCCGCGATCGCGCGCCGCGTCATCACGCCGGCGACATGGGTGCGGAAATCGGCCGGCCCGCGGCCGTCGGCCACCGGCTGGGTGATGCGCATCGCCGCCTCGGCGGCGGCGCGGGTCGCGGCCTCGTCGACCGGGGTGCCGACCAGCGCCGCCGCGGCCTCGGCCGCGAGAAGCGGCGTGTCGCCGACATTGGTGAGCGCGATCGCGGCTTTCGTGCACCGCCCCCCGTCCATCGCCAGCGCCACCGCCGCCGCGGCGGTCGCGTAGTCGCCCACCTTGCGCTTCTGCTTGGTGTAGGAGGTGCCGGCGGGCGAGGGCGGCACCCGGATGGAGGCGAGGATCTCGCCGTCCTCGAGCGCGGTGACGAAGGCCGAGCGGTAGAAGTCGCGCGCCGCGATCGCCCGCTCGCCGTTCGGTCCGCGGACCCGATACTCGGCATCGAGCGCCAGCATCACCGCCGGCAAGTCGTTGGCCGGATCGCCATTGGCGAGATTGCCGCCGATCGTGCCGCGGGCCCTGACCTGCGGATCGGCGATCTGGGTTGCCGCCTCGATGATCAGCGGCCACGACCGCGCGACCGGACCCGATCCGATCACATCCTGCTGGGTGGTCATCGCCCCGATCACGAGGTCGCCGCCGTCCTCGCCGATGCCCCTGAGATCCTCTATCGCCTGGAGATCGATGATGTGCTCGGGCATCGCCAGCCTGAGCTTCATCATCGGAATGAGGGTGTGGCCGCCGGCGAGAACGCGCGCGGCGTCACCGTTGATGGCCATCAGGGCGATCGCCTCATCGAGGCTGGTCGGCCGGTGATATTCGAATGCGCCGGGAATCACGGCTCGTCTCCTCCCCACCTGCCGGCGGCTTCCCTTCTGGTCGAGGGATTGGCCGGACGGCGGACATTACGCCCGCCGGCCGGACCCGGCAACCTGAAGCGCGACGGTTCGCGTCCCGGCCGAGACGAAATCAGGACTGGCGGCGAAACCCGGCCCGACGGGTCCTACTCCGTCGGCAAGGTTTGAATATAGGCGAGGATGTCGACTTGGTCCTGAACAGCGAGCACGCTCAACGACACCATTCCGACGCCGGGCTGGCCGAACCGGATCTTGTGCAGCGCCTCCCAGGGATTCTCGGCAGCGACGGTGCCGACAAATTCCGGCGCCTCCTCATCGCCGAAGTTCATTTCCTTGCCGTCAAATCCGTGGCAGTTGGCGCAGATTGTCTGGAAGTACTGGGCGCCACGCAGCGGATCGCCGCGCGCCTTCTTGGTGGCGCGATCGATGTACCGATCCATGTCGATCTGGCCGAAGCTGAGAAACAGCGCGAGCTTTTCCATCGCGCTGGCCGGGATCATGTCGTTCGTGTAGCCGTGAGTTTCATCCTTGATGGTCTGGATGATCGACGCCGGATCGATGCCCTCGACGCCACGCACGCCCTTGATCCCGGTGGCATGGGAGCCCTTGCTGTAGGCGCCATCGACTCCCTTGTAGTCCCAGCCGTGGCATTCCTTGCAGCGCCATGTCGCGGCGCCCGACTGCTTGCCTTCGGCCGGATAGGAAAAATGGGTGCCCGTCGGCTCGTCCGCCTCGATCACTTCCCACCATGCGTCGTAGATCTGGCCACCGCGGCTGATCGCCCAGATATTGGTCGGGCTGGATACCGGGCTTGTCGGCCGGGCGTCCTGGGCGCCGGTCTCGGTCGGTGTCAGGAATACCATGCCCGCGCCCGACAAACCGATGGCGACGGCGACGATGACGATTTGGCGCATTGAACGCATTTCATGTCCTCCCATTGGCAACGTTGGATTCCGGTTCAGGCCCTGCGCACGGTCCTCGAATTGACGAAATTGAGATCGACGGTTCCCGCGACCGCGGGAGCGGTTCGCCGACGCCGCGCTCGCCGCGCACCTGCCCGATCCCCCGACGCGTCCGCTCGCCCGGGTCGCCGATGACACAGGGTCGGTTGACCGGGGCGTGGCCATGTCCGTTCGGGGGCCATCTGGTCGCTTTTCCATCGCGGCGACTGAACCAGCCAACTGCCTACATCAACAAAGATCACGCGGGTTTGATCTCGGTCAAAGTCGGGTTGATGCACGGCCGGTGGGACGGATTTGTCCTGAAGGTTCAAAACTTATCCCCCACCCCCCGAGCCTCGCTTACACTCCCCTCCATCCCCGTTCCATCCGAGGGGGGCGTGTCCGGACCGGCCTGCCACGTGGAACGGGGCCGCGGTGCCGCGCGGGGCGGGGTAACGGACCTCCCCGCGCGGGAGCGGACTACCGGTAACGCCGGGGGTGGGACTCCCCCGGTCAGACCTCGCGGGGCGTGCCCCGGGAGGGAACTTCGGTAAGACGGCCGGTCCGCTCAAGCAAGCCGCGCGGCGTGCCGACACCCGCGCCGAGTTTTAATTTGCCCCGGCGCCATGCCGGCACGCCGCACCACCCCTCGGGTTTCGCTGGAACGCCGGGCGGCTCGCCATGCGTGTTCTTTGGTTTCCGGTCGGGGCGTCGGCACAAACCACGGCGTCATTCCCGCGCCGGCGGGAATCCATTGCGGCCTGTCAGACGGTCTCGGAGGTCGCATCTTGCACGTCGGCCAAGGCGGGGCGCGGACGGGCCATCCGCGCCCGGACCGGCTGGCCCCTTTGTCCGTGGCTGCCGCCCCAATGGACTCCCGCATGCGGAAATGACGGTCGAGCGTGGCAACCCCGCGTTAACCACGCCGGTTAGCCCCATCGCAACCAGCGCCCGCCTAGTCTTGCCATCGGCCTGGGTGAGGGCCGCCGCTCGGTCGGCGGGGAGAGGGCGATGGACAGGCTTGAAGTACCGAAGACCATCCGCGCGATTGCCGAAAAGGGGCATATCGACGCCGACGACGTTCTCGAGTTGAGGCGCAGGTTCTACGATGATGGCGCGGTCAGGTCCGCGGAGGCGGACCATTTGTTCTGGCTCAACGATGCCTGCGCCGCGGCGTGCCCGCAGTGGCATGCGTTCTACGTCGAGGCGCTCGGCGACTTCTTCGTCAACCAGCGCCGCCCGCGCGGCTACATCGACGAGGAGGGCGCGGAGGATATCGCCGCCCGCATCCTCGCCGACGGGCGGGTTCGCTCGGCGAGCGAGATGGAGCTCCTGGTCTCGATCATCGAGAAGGCGCGCTCGGTTCCCGAAAAGCTGATCGTGTTCGTGATCGGCGAGGTCCGGGTCTCGGTCCTCGAGGGCGAGGGGCCGATCCGCGGCGGCCTCAGGCTCGAGCCCGGCGTCATCGCCGATGCCGAGGTCGACGTGCTGCGCCGGGTGATCTACGGCATGGCATCGGGGGGCAACGTCAAGGTGACCCGGCTCGAAGCCGAGCTGCTGTTCGACCTCAACGACTCGATCGCCGGCGCCGAAAACCACGCCGGGTGGGCGGAGCTGTTCGTCAACGCGATCGCCAACTATGTCATGGCCGCCGAGCTGTGGGCGCCGCGGCCGGCCGAGGAAGTCGCCCGCCACGAAGCCTGGCTGGAGCAGCGCGAGGGCGCGCTCGGCTTCATGCGCCGGCTGGCGAGGAGCGGCATCGGCGGCGCGCTCGACGCGCTCAAGTCCGATGCCGACGGCGAGGCGGCGATGCGCCGCGCCGCGCGCGAGGAAGAGATCGCCGACGCCGCGATGATCACGGCCGAGGAGGCCGAGTGGCTCGCCCGCCGCATCGGCCGCGACGGCACCATCCATGACAACGAGCGCGCCGTTCTGCGCCGGCTGAGTGCGCGGGCGGGCGAGCTTCATCCGGCCATTCGCGAGCTGGTCGAGAAGGTCGCCTGAGCCCCGGATCATTTTCCGCCCGGGCGGAAGCGGGCTGGCGCCCTGCGACCATGAAAGGCGCTCCGCACCGATCGCGTTTCACCAGATTGCGACGTTGCCGACTGGCAACTATTGTTGCTGCGACCAATGGTCGGAACAGCGATGTTCAGCAAGATCCTGATCGCCAATCGCGGTGAGATCGCGGCCCGTGTGATCCGCACCGCGAAGGCCATGGGAATTGGAACGGTGGCCGTCTATTCCGACGCCGACCGCAATGGCCTCCATGTGGGCCTGGCCGACCAGGCGGTGCATCTGGGCCCCGCGCCCGCCGCCCGTTCCTACCTCTCGATCGATGCCCTGCTCGCCGCCTGCCGCGACACCGGCGCCGAGGCGGTTCACCCCGGCTACGGTTTCCTCGCGGAGAGCCCCCGGTTCGCCGCGGCCCTGGAACAGGCGGGCATCACCTTCATCGGTCCGCCGGCGCGGGCGATCGAGATCATGGGCGACAAGATCGCCTCCAAGCGGTTCGCGGCGGCGGCCGGCGTCAACACCGTGCCGGGGCACGCGGGTGTGATCCTGGACGGCGAGGAAGCGGTGCGCATCTCCCGCGAGATCGGCTATCCGGTGATGATCAAGGCCGCGGCCGGCGGCGGCGGCAAGGGCATGCGGATCGCCCGATCGGACCGGGACGTGCGCGAGGGCTTTCCGTCGGCGGCGAGTGAAGCGCTGGCCGCGTTCGGCGACGGGCGGCTCTTCATCGAGAAGTTCATCACCGAGCCGCGCCACATCGAGATCCAGATCCTGGCCGACCGTTATGGCGGCGTGATCCATCTCGGCGAGCGCGAATGCTCGATCCAGCGCCGCAACCAGAAGGTGATCGAGGAAGCCCCGTCACCGGCGGTGGACGAGGCCTTGCGCGCGCGCATGGGCGCTGAGGCGGTCGCGCTGGCTCGAGCCGTCGGCTATGAGAGCGCCGGCACCGTCGAGTTCATCACCGATGGCGGCGGCGGGTTCTATTTCCTGGAGATGAACACCCGCCTCCAGGTCGAACACACCGTGACCGAGCTTGTCACCGGGCTCGATCTCGTTGCGGAAATGATCCGCATCGCCGCCGGCGAGAAGCTGACCATCGGCCAGGACGACGTCGGCCTCGACGGCTGGGCGATCGAGGCCAGGGTCTATGCCGAGGACCCCGCGCGCGGGTTTCTGCCCTCGATCGGGCGGCTGGTGCGCTACCGGCCGCCGGCGGAGGGAGTGCGGAATGGCCTCACCATCCGCAACGATACCGGCGTCGAGGAAGGCGGCGTGATCACGGTTCATTACGACCCGCTGATGTCAAAGCTGTGCACCCACGGCCCGACCCGCGAGGCGGCGCGCGGGCACATGCTGGATGCGCTCGACCGGTTCGAGGTCGCCGGCATCGAGAGCAATATCGCCTTTCTGTCCGCCGTCCTCGACCATCCGCGCTGGCGCGAGGGCCGGCTCTCGACCCATTTCATCGACGAGGAGTTCGCCGGCGGTTTCGCCGGCGCCAGGCCGGGCGGGGCGGCGCTTGACGATCTGGTCGCGGTCGCCGCCACGGCCGATCATCTGGGTCGGCACCGGCTGGTGAATGGCCAGGGCGCGGCCGGGTCTGGCCGCGGGCGCGAGCGGGTGGTCCTGATCGACGGCGCGCCGCACGAGGTTCGGGTCGACGGCGCCGGCGGGCGGGTGTCGGTCTGGCGCGGCGGGAAGGTGGCGTCGGTCGAGACGACATGGCGTCCGGGCGCGCTCACCTTCGAGGGGCTGGTCGACGCCCGCCCGTTCGCCTGCCAGCTCCGGCCGCGTCCTGGCGGAATGCGCATCATTCATCGCGGCATTCTCGCCGACGCCCGCGTGCTGTCGCCGCGCGAGGCAAGGCTCGCCGCGATGATGCCGCCAAAGGCACGGAGCGATACCTCGTGCCGGCTCGTGTGCCCGATGCCGGGCACCGTCGTTTCGCTCGCCGTCGCCGAAGGCCAGGAGGTCAGGACCGGCGAGGCTCTGTGCGTGGTCGAGGCGATGAAGATGGAAAACATCCTGCGCGCCGAGCGCGACGCGACGGTGAGAAAAATTCTCGCCAGTCCCGGCGACAGCCTCGCGGTCGACGCCATCATCATGGAGTTTGAATAGGGGAGGCAAACATTGCGGCTGCTTGCGAATCTGTTCTCCGGATTTGTGCAAAAGGGTGAACTCAGGGTCATCGACTGGCGGGGTCACCGGCACGTCTTTCGCGGCCGCGAGGGTGGACCGTCGGTGTCGATCGCGTTGCATGACGGCTCGCTCGAGTGGCGGCTTTTCATCAATCCCGAACTCGCCGGTCCTGCGGCCTATGTCGACGGCACGCTGACGCTGGAGGACGGCTCCAGCCTCGACGACCTGCTGGCGCTCTACTGGCACAACAACATCGCGCTCGCTTGCTACCCGACCCAGCGCGCGCTGCGCCGGCTGTGGAAGGCCGGCCGCTGGCTTCAGCAGCTCAATTCGATCGAACGCGCCAAGCGCCAGGCGCGTCGCCACTACGACCTGTCCACCGGCTTCTACCGTCTGTTCCTCGATGAGGGCCTCAACTACAGCTGCGCCTATTTCCACTCGCCCGGGCGCTCGCTCGAGGAGGCCCAGCGCGCCAAGCATGTCCATGCCATCGCCAAGCTCGGTCTCGAGCCGGGAATGGAAATCCTCGAAATCGGCGGCGGATGGGGCTCGTTCGCGATCGAGCTGGCGCGGGCCGGCGCGCGGGTCACCTCGCTGAACGTATCGCGCGAACAGGTCGCGGTCGCGACCGAGCGCGCCAGCCAGGCGCGGGTCGGCGATCGCGTCAGGTTCGTGCTCCAGGACTATCGCGAGTTCACCGGCGGCGACTTCGACCGCGTGGTCTCGGTCGGGATGATGGAGCATGTCGGCGCGCGCTATCTCAAGGCCTATTTCGCGGCGGTGCGCGATTGCCTGAAACCGGACGGCTACGCCCTCATCCATTCGATCGGCCGCATCGAGCCGCCGGGAACGACCTCGCCGTTCCTCAGGAAGTACATCTTCCCCGGCGGCTATGCTCCGGCCCTGTCGGAAACGCTGGCCGCGGTCGAGCATTGCGGCCTGTGGTGCGCCGACCTCGAGATCTTTCGCCTCCATTACTACTATACGATCCGCCACTGGCAGCGGCGATTCCGCGACAATCGCGACCAGGCGAGGGCGCTCTATGACGAGCGGTTCTGCCGCATCTGGGAATTCTATCTCGCCGCCGTGGCGCACGGCTTTCTCTATGGCGAGCTGATGGTGTTCCAGGTGCTCTTGTCGAAGACCTGCGATGCGGTGCCGATCACCCGCGACTTCATGGTCGATGAGGAGAGGCGGTTGAACGCGCCTGCCGCGCGCGTCAATGCCTGAACGGGGCCGCGCCCGGGGCGCCGGGGGCCGGGTCACGGTTCGGGTCACGCTGCGCGGCCGGGTTCAGGGCGTGGGTTTCCGGGCCTGGACAGTGTCGCTGGCGCTTGGTCTCGGCCTCGATGGCTGGGTGCGCAACCGCGCCGACGGATCGGTGGAAGCGGTTTTTTCCGGCGCCGGCGAGGCGGTCTCGCGAGCGCTGGAGCGCATGGACGTGGGCCCGCCGGGCGCGCGGGTGACCGGTTGCGAGGTCCGCGACGAGCGCGCGACGCCGCCCTCCGGCTTCGTCCAGCAGCCGAGCTTGTGACCGGCCTCACTCCGGCTGTTGCGGACCGAACACGGTCTCGAAGCCACGCGCCAGCGCGCGGTCGACCTCGTCCATCGACACCTCGAGGCCGAGATCGGCGAGGCTGGTGACGCCGTGACCGGAAATGCCGCAGGGCACGATCCCGCTGAAATGCTCGAGCTCGGGGCAAACATTGAGCGCGACTCCATGAAAGCTGACCCATTTCCTGAGCCGGACCCCGATCGCCGCGATCTTGTCTTCGGCGTCGGCCCCGCGCCCCGGCCGGCGCACCCAGATGCCGATCCGGTCCGCGCGCCGTTCGCCGGCGACGCCGAACGCGGCGAGGGTCACGATCAGCCATTGCTCGAGCGCGCGCACGAATGCGCGCACGTCGCCGAACCGGCGCCCGACATCGACCATGACATAGCCGACCCGCTGGCCCGGCCCGTGATAGGTGTACTGGCCGCCGCGGCCGGTCCGGTAGACCGGAAACCGGCCGGGCTCAAGCAGGTCCCGGTCCCTGGCGCTGGTGCCGGCGGTGTAGATCGGCGGATGCTCGACCAGCCAGACGAGCTCCGCGGCGCGGCCCTCCGCGATCGCCCGCGCCCGTGCCTCCATCTCCGCGCAGGCCACGCCGTAGTCCGTGAGCCCCGGCGTCACCCGCCAGAGCGCCGGCGCGCGGGCTGGCCGCTGTCTCAGAATGGACCGCGTCTTAACCATGCGTTCACCTTATTCTGGAACCGTGCAGCAGGGTCAATCACAAGCATCTGGGCGTCACGGAGCGACACCGGCCATGGGACCAATCGATTCAGTCAAGGTGCAGATTTCAGCGGTCCTCGGCACCGTGAAGATGCCGATCAACCAGCTCCTGCGGATGGGCCGCGGCGCGGTGATCGAGCTCGATGCGAGCGAAGAGGATGCGATCGAGATCAGGGCCAACAACGTGCCCGTCGCCTTTGGCGAGATCACCATTCAGAACCAGAAGATCGCCGTCACCATCACCGAGAGGCTGCGGTCCTCGTCGCGCCGGGGCGGGACGA
>Ga0326597_10002725_pt1 | contig 26140 bp, 17 predicted proteins | sample RVTome_12_FD_203789 | JGI IMG/M metagenome (GOLD analysis project Ga0326597, IMG submission 203789) | Soil microbial communities from uranium-contaminated site in the Upper Colorado River Basin, Wyoming, United States - RVT100D185 | ecosystem: Environmental > Terrestrial > Soil > Contaminated >... | reverse complement strand
ATAACTCTTCATATTCCCGCTCTGGGTCTAAAACGACTACCTCTGTTTCAAACATCAGATGACGCAGGATCTCTAGCTTAACGGTGTAGGATTTGCCGGCACCAGATTTGGCAAAAATAACCATATTGGCATTTTCCATTTTAAAACGATCAAAAATAACTAGGGAATCGTTGTGCTCATTGATGCCGTAGAGAATGCCGGTTTCCATGGTTAGTTCAGACGAAGTGAAGGGAAAAGTAGTGGCCAGTGACGTAGTGTCCATATTGCGGGTGACCAAAAGTTTATCTTCACCCATGGGGAGAGTAGTTTTAAAGCCCTCATCCATTTGTAGAGTAGCTTTTTTGGAAACGATTAATAGCGAACCAAGCATTGATTGGACATTTTTGGTAGTGCGATCAAGCTGTTCAATGCTTTTGGCCGTTAGCGTAATGTAAAGGCCAAACTGGAAAAACCGTTCCGCGCCGGCGGCTAGTTGTTCACGAATGGTGCGGGCATCACTCAGTTTAATTTCGGTGTTGATATTGCTGATTTTGCCGGCGCGGATATCAGATTGTACTTCTGCCTCCATTTCAGTAATTTTGCGCTTCAGGCTGTCCAATACTTCGGTGGAATCCACTGGATAAATAAACATCGAAATATTGGCTTGACTGGGGTAGTTGATCAGTGGCGAAAGCCAGTTGGCTGGTACGGCTCGCGGATAACCGGCCACAAAAAGGGTTCTAGTATAAGTTGAATTGATTTTTTGATAAGTAAAATCTACCTCAATTGCTTCTGGAGCAATGATATCTTGGATGGTGACTAAGCCGCGAGAAAATTCTTTTAATTTTTCCAACTCTTGCTGTTCTTGACTAGCCAGCGCTGGTTCAGCTTGTTTTCGCTGTTTTAAAAATGGTAGCTTGGAAAATAAAGATGACAATTTGCTGGGCATTAAGCTCTTATTGTAAACAATTTCTGCCAGATTGAGAACAAAGACTTACAGTTCTGCCACTGGCGGGAGACTGGGTTCTTGAGTGGAAGCGGGCTGAGAGCTTGTCGCCGGCGCCGGCGTTGTTGTCGTTGGCGCTGAAAAAGGAGTTGTTTGGTCGGATTGAGTCGGTTGAACCGGCTGAGTTGGTTGAGCTGACTGAACCGATTGAGTTGGCTGGATTGGTTCGGTTGGTTGAGCTGACTGGGTCGGCTCAGCTGGCGAGGCTGGCTTGATGGTTTGGGCTACTGAGTCAGCCGAAGTCTCTTTATTTGACAGCTCTGCCAACTGAGCCTTGGTTTGTAGTTGTGCTCTAATTTCATCCAAAGAGGGTGCTTTGGCAGTACCAGCATTAACCATGGCCGCAGTGTAATTTTGGCTATCGGTAATTTGCTGACCCTCGTAGGCTTCCGGATTATAATTGTTGTAGAAAATTTCAATAATTTCTTGAGTAACAAGTTGGCGAGCGTACATGCCAATTCGGTTAAATTGAGCAATTAGGTGATCGCGTCGTGGCTCCAAAATACCCAAGCCTTTTTCAATCACAGCGGCTTTTTGTTCGTGAGTAATTTCTGGAGCGCGCTGACCGGGCAAAATACTTTGGGCAGTCAACATACCCACCTCAATTGGTTGAGCCGGAATAATTACGTAAAATTTTTTGTCTAAAACATTTCTTTCTCTAATCAACTGACCAACAAAGTTTTGGTAACGTTTAATCATGCCTTTTTTAGTTTCCGCAGTTTCTTTATTTAGTTGGTTTTCCAAAAGCTGTAAGTAAGTGGTGGCATCTTTAGTTTTAGAATTGATGACAATTTGAATAGGAAAGTTGAGAGAATTTAACAAGGCGGCATAGGCATAAATAATGGCGTCTTGTTCAGATTCAGCCAGCAAACCGAAGTTCATCGCGCTGACCACTAAAATTAGTGAAACTGTCCCATTGCGCAAAACCACTACGTCGCTAGTAATGTCAAAAACATCGAGAAACTTTTGGGTGGTAGAAGAAATGTCTTGATTTTCACTCATATTGTTTTTTTACATACTACAAGCATAACTAGACTGCTCGCAATTCCAATGGCTCCACTACCGCGCCACTGAGAGTCAAGGAAACTCTGGGAAACTCTAGTCCAGCTTTTTCCACAGCAATGGTATAAGTGCCATTGGGGAAGGGAGTGGAAGCAAAAAATTGACCTAACAAATTGGTATTAAAAGCGCCAGCCACTTTGTCTTTGGTGTCCAAAATTCTCACTACGGCCCGGTCCACTAGTTTATTATCTTTGGTCAATACCATTCCCACGATTTTATTTGGCGCCAGTTCTTTTTGGGGGAAGGGTAGGGTGGCATTGGTGTTGACTGCCATCTGGGGTGGTTTTTCTAGCTGTGGTTGATCGGGCGCTAGTTGAGTCTCGGTTTCACTGGGGACAGGCTCCAGTTCTGGACTTGGCAAATTGGTGGCCGGAGCAGTTGGCGTTTGTGCCTCAGCACTTTGGAAAATGGTTTGGGTTGTTTGAGGTGGTTTTGGAACGGCGGCTAACTTTCTTACCCGAGTTGTTAGTTGGGGTCTAATATTTTGTGGCTTGGCGACGGTTTCTTCAACTACTACCTGATCGAAGGCATTTAAAATTTTTGCCACCCTAGAGTTTTCTTCACTTTCCCAAGGTTCTGCCGCCGCTGGTTGTTTAACAGAAGCAATATATTGACGAATTCGCTCAGTTCTAGCCGGAGTGAGATCGATTTCAAAAGTTGGATTGACAGTTTGAGCCACGGTCTTTTTATGTTCCATAGCAAAGGGAACACTGTTTTCCTTGCGCCAATAGAACTTAGTGGGACTATAAAGTCGGCGGAAAAAGGTAGTAATCCAGTGGTCGAGTGGCCGTTCTTCAATGGGGACAAAGGCCATCATGCCGCCCAAACCCACCGCCAAAACAATCAACGGCCATTTAACAAAAATCAGTAGGTTGGTATTATAAATAATCACTGCCAGGAACACGCCAGCCCCTACCTGAGCAAATTGTTTGAGTGTCATATTGCCCACGATGTGGAATTTATAGCCGGTGACGTCTTGCGGAATTGGATGTTCTTGCATCACTGATTATCTTAACGGTTCTGAGGGAAAGTTTAAAGGCAGACGATTTAGGGTTTAGTTTTTACTACCGAGTTGATATGGCTGGGGTAATAATCTCGGCTTGGATGGTTTGACCGGCTTGGTTAGTCAACTCACCAGAGAACCGATAAAAAGGATAAGCAAAATTATTTTCCAAATCTCCGCGATATTCTAATGTGGCTGAGGTCAATGTGCCGCTTTTTACTTGCTCTAAGGAAAAAAGACCAGCTTCTGTTTCGAAAGCAGAAATGATTGAGGCTTCATTGCGCTGATTAATATTTTCCAAGGCAGTGCCCAAATCAATTAAATTGATTTTTTGTTTACTGGGAACAATGTTAATAAAATGCGGTTGAAAAACTACTTTTTGCACTTCGTAAAGAGAATTAATGATGACAGTAATGGTGGCGGTTTTTTCATGCTCCAGATAAACAGGCACCCCTTCTTCAAAATAAGTAAAAGAAACTTGTACGGCAGATGCCTGGGCGGGGGTTGTTTCTTCCAGTTCTTCCAAACCTTGAAAATAAATAATATTTTCTAGTTGAGCCACTAAGGACAAGTTGGGAAAAGTGGCTTGGACAAAAGTTGTGGCTGATCGAATCGCTGATTGAGACTCTTGAATTAAAGAATCATCAGGAGCAATGTTTTTATAAAAAATAAACTCATCCTCATATTCATTATAAGAGAGTACGTGAGTCTTACCTCGCCACAATCCAGATACACCTACCACTTGATCTAATTGATAGTTCTCAATCAATTGTTCTCGAACATAATCAAGAGTAGTTTGACTGGGCTGAATAGTCAGGAGTGGCAAGCTAGCAACGGGCAGGATAAAGTTGCCAGTAAAACGAATATTATCAAAATTAGTTGAGTCGCCAGTGGAGTTGGTGGTGATAAACTCGCTTTTTGGAATTACTACTTCTGATGGAGTGATCAGCCGCAAAATAAAAGTGATCAGCAAGCCCACGAAGAAAAAGACAACCAATAAAAAAGGCCATTTTTTTTGTGTTATTTTAATCATCATTAACCTCCATCGTAGCAAGTTCTCACTGGATCTTCTTTTCTAATGGCTAATCCGTCTGGCATTAAAGCGCCCAAAGCAGAGGGGCTAGTTCGGTTACCCCGAAGTTCAAAGTGCAAATGGGGTCCGGTTGAGTTGCCGGTATTACCCATCCAGCCAATCAGCTCGCCTGCTTCAATTTGTTGACAACCAGCCCCAATTGCCAGGCGACTAAAGTGGCCGAAAACAAACTTTCCCACCGAAGAATCTAGAGTTAAGTGATTTCCGTATCCCGGATCTAGGCTGGCAACGCAAAGATTGCCATCGAAAGGAGCGTAAATCGGTGTTCCTTCACTGTTGGCAATATCAAAAGCATCGACTCGTACGTGAGGATCATCACCGTCTGGCAGTTGTTTAACCGTCCCATTGGTGGGCCAACAGCCAGCCCCTTGACTATAATTTCCGATGTAAACAACTTCACCAGTGATGGCGTTATCAGTGCCTGTTTCGCCAGTTTCCGGATCGGAAAAAAATATGCCAATTTCAAAAGTATTGATGACGGTGGAATGGTTATAGCCTTCATCAAAAGTTTCGGTGTAGGAAATAGCCACTTCCTCTCCGGGGTTTAGTGTCAACTCTTCATAAAGTTCCGGAATATCGTCGATGGTTTTTATTTTTTCGGGAATATTGGGCGGACTTTTTCCTTCTTCTTCCCACGCTTTAGTGCTGTGATTAACGCGCAAAGAATCTTGAGCACTCAAGATAGCAATACTGTAGTTACTTTTTGGCCGAATAATAATAGAGTACTCAGCCTTGATGGGAAACGCCGGGTTTTCGCATTTATTTTCAGGACAACCCGTGACAAAAACTCGCTTTTCGATGGTGACATATTCTGATTGTTTACCTTGAGTGCCGGGCACGGTGGTGGAGAGGGGATCAACTTGCGGGAAGTCAGCCAAAAAGGCACCGGTGAAAGTCATATTGGTAAACAAAAAAACTGAGCCCATTACGCCTACCGTGGCCATGATTGCCTGACTGGCGGTCGTGCCAGTGGCAGAAACGACCGCCTCGGTCGAAGTCAGCAGACCTCCACCGGAAGAAAGGCCGCCGCTGGAAAAAACTTTGCCGCTGATGTCTGGTCCTTGCCAGCCAATGACTGGCGGCTGGCCGCCGCTACCAAAGAATTTTTTTAAACTATTCTGCGCTCGGAAACCAAACCAACTGCCCAAGATACCACCGCCAGCCGCCCCAGTCGCCGTACCCAGGCCAGGGATAACGCTCCCCAACAAACCGCCAAGACCACCCCCAATTAAAGCCCCAATGCGTCCGCCCCAAGTAAAAAGGGGAGTAATGATGCCAGCCAAGCCACCCCCACCCACAGCCAAGATTTTTTGACGACCCTCTTTGGTAGTGGCATTTTTTGCCAGCCAACCCAACGCTTTACCAGTGACTGCTCCTCCAGGTAGAGCCGAGCCCGCTTTTTCGACTGCTTTACCAGCAATCTCACCAACTTGATTTTCGATTTGTTTTTCCGCCGCCTTGCCACCAAATCTGTTGAACAAGCCCTTACCCAAACCTTGTGCTAGTTGTGTAATTTTCCCAAATTGTTGAGCTTGATTTTCAAAGTCGCCCATACCCGCCAGTGGTGAAAGTGCGCGCATGTAGCCATTCTCGTAAACCTGATAGTCAGCGCCGGCCTGGGAGGATTGCAGGTAAACGACTAACTCCTGGGGGGCCTGGAGTGGTACCACTTCGTACTGGGCAAATTGCCGAAATTGGGCAACCTGTTTTTCATCTCTAACAAACTCGTTCCAAAGTGATTGCAGATAAGCGTTGTAGTTTTTTTGCCACTGGTCGGTTTGGCTTTTGGCTTCAGCAAAAGTTTGATCGGTATGCAGGCCCAAAGCGCGTTTGTCTTCAATTATTTTATTAGTTGGCTCCAAATAACCACGAAGGAAAATTTGTCGCGATTGTTGTGGTGTAATCTCAGGGTTATTTTCATCCAGCAGGCGCTGGGCCTCTTGAAAGGCAAAGAGTTTATCACCAGTCAAAACATACTTGCCGAGTTCTATGTGATCTGCCTCAGCGCGGTATCCAATAACCTTTTTTTGCTCAACAAAGTTTGCTAAAAATTCGACAAAAGCGGGATTGTAGGGAGCATATTCAGAAAATAACAATTGCCAGTTTTGCTCCGAAAACTGTCTTAAAACTCCTGAGCCCGAGCCTAAGTCCGCCATGGCATTGAGGCGGCCAACTATGTTCTCATACGCCAATGGAATGCGATCGGGATGCACTCCTGCATCTTTAAGTTGTTGTAATAATTCTTGGGAAAGCTGGTCATTAATAACGGCGGGGTCATTTTGAAAAAGTGGCTTAGACGCTTGAATGTTTTTGATAACCTCAACGATTTGTGGATCATTAGCTAGGCCTGCAAAAAGTTCGGAAACATTTTCTCCGCTTTCGGCCCTTTTTATTTCTGCCAAGATTTTTTCTTTAAGTTGGGGATCTGCTGAATCGGCAATGGTTTGCCTAAGTGCTCTAGCAATTTCACTCCTAAGTGGTGTGGGGCCATGCAAAATTGCAGCGCAATATTCTTCAATCAGTCGCACTCTTTTCGAGTAATTGTTTACAGTGGCTTCGGCGTTTGCTGGGGTTAATCTAACAGCAAGAAATTCTTGAGCCATCAGTGTCAGTTTACTGCGTAGCTCCGGTGAATTTTGCAGCGATCCCTCTGGCAAGTTGTGAAATTTTTCCAGTTGAATCAGCGAGATTTGGGTTAAGCGCGCGGTTTCACGCTTGACGTCGGCATTAAGCAAGAGCGAGGTGGTGGGAATTGGCTCGATTGGTGGGGCTGGTGACTCTGGGGTGGGTGACTCGGGGGGCGTGCCTTCTTCTGGCGCGCCAGCCTCACTGATTTCTTGGTCAGTTGCCGCTACTGATGTCCCACTTGGAGTTGTTTTAGCGTCAGCCGCCTCACCAACCGTCGCCGCTTCTTCCGCCGTTTCTTTTTGTGTTTCTTCTTCTGCTTCCAAAATTGGCCGATCGATATAGTCGATAATAAATTTGGCCACAGCTGAAACAGAACCAGCTTCTTCCAGTAATTGGCCAAACTGCTGCTCTCGTGCTTTATCTACCACCACTTGCTCGCCAGCGCCGATATTGCGGCAGTAATTCAAAATCATCACCAGAGCATTGGCCGCTCTTTCGTCAGCCTGGCGTTGTTGTAAAATGGCGGTTAGATTTTCAGCCAAACCCTCCTGGCGAATCAACCAATCATAGAAAATAAGCGCTACTTCACTGCGGAAAAGATACATTTCCTGCGGGTGTTCACCGTCAAAATATGATTGTTTGGTGTAGCGCAGAGAAAATGCGTAGGTATTTTCTAGCAGCGAAGAGAAATTGACCGAAATATGGTCGTTTTCTTTAATGCTGGTCAGTTGAGTGAAAAAATTACTAAGGGTAGAGTCGTCGACACTTGGGAGCAAGCGCCTCATCACCATTGGACCCACGGCAAACTCACCCGACTTGGCAGGACTATCTTTGGGAGATTGCTCTTCGTCGGTTGAGCTTGGTAGAGGGGTATCAGTATCGGCCATTACTGATGATTATATCGTCAGCTAAGTGCAAGTGCACGGGGGTTAATCTTTTATTTTTTTTGATAAAAAATTGCAAGATATAGAAAAACAAGTAACACTGCCAACAAAATACCAAGGTAAGCTGATCCAGGGGGAGCAGGTTGATTTAAAAATGTGATAATTGTTTCAAACATTTTAATTTTCTAAAATATACATCGCTAACGAGTATAGTACTATTGTACAAGTGAGTCCAATAATCAGATAATTTAGGGAAAACTCTGTACCTCCAAATACTTGACCAATTGTCAGCGACCCACCCGCAAAATTGCCTAAAGCAAAGAGAGCTATCGCCAACTCTTTTCTTGTTCTAAATGGGATGTGTTGTCAGCCACTAGAGTTGATTATAGTGCATACCAGATGAAAATACGGCGGGTTAGTATTAAAGACTTTATTGGTTGCTCTCTGAAAGCGATGATATTTCCCAGTCCGTTCTTTCTTTATCTCTAAATTGAGGCCCTCCTTCTAAAGGGAGAAGACGTGTCTTCTGCTCATTTTCGTGAGCAATTAGCTTTTCATTACTATCTAAATATTCACTTGGTAATGAAAACTTGTTCCATATTGTCTCGTTATAACCTGGTCCCCAAGGGTCTACAACATGATTTATATAACTTGAATAGATAAAATTTTTGTTATTTTCTCGAGCCACTCGAATAAAAAATCTTTTTCTATTAATCAAATCTTTGTTTTCGGAATTTTTATGTTCTTCTTCACTGAGTTCTGTGAGGTATTCAAATCCTATTTTTATATCAACTATGAATTTATTTCTCCACGACTGATAATCAATATCAGACTCAAAAAATGGTTTAAACGGAATTTGTGGTAGTTTCTTACTTTTACTCCAGGCTTTTATAGGCTTAGAAGAATCAGTAAGATAATCGTAAATTTCCATTAACATTTTGCGAATTTCCTCACTTTGAGCAAAAGTTAATAGGTTTTGGTAATCTTGACTACTGAATAAGGCTTCAAACGCTTGTTTTTCTCGTTCTTCGTACTCTTGTATTCTTTCCTGTTCGCGACGATTCTTTTCTTCAAGTTCTGCTTGTTCGGCTTCTTCTGCTCTTTTTTTCTTTATTTCGATTCTTCGCAACATATTTTCCTCGTTTGCTTATTTGTAATGTGTGGTTTGGGTTTCGGCACTAAACTATACCAAGTATATCAAAAATAATCAATAACTTGACATTTGTTAATATCAACACCACTTAGTTTTTTTGAACATTTATAAACCTCACTTAAAGGACTCCCACATTTTGTATTGTTTACTTTCAAAATACATGCTACTTTAATGGGGCTGTGGAAGGTAGTGAAAATCTACCACTGTGCCGCAACGGTGATATCTTGACTAATTTCAAGAAAAGTCCGATCTTCAGCCAGGATTTTTGACGAGCATCAACCTTGGTTTTACCAAACACGATGCTCCTCGATGGGGAGTTTTTTAATCCCCCGACCCTAAAAAAAACTTGGCGAGCCGGCCCCAGCGCGTAGTATTTTTATTTAAAATGAGGCGATAAGCCCTCAAGAAAGGTTGACGATGTCAGCAGAAATAAGAACCAAATCAAGGGCCATGCTCTCCGGAATGTTCGGGGGCGAGAGGCCAAAATTGGGAGAGAGCGTACTAGCGATGAAGGACGGCGTTGAGGGGCAAGAGCAAGACCAACTTAAAGCAGAAATTAAGGTTTTACCAGCTGAAATTGTTTTATACCTCAAGAGCCTGGCGTCGGATCTGCCAGAACTAATTGCTGATCTAGTTGGCGAGGTTATTGCAAGTGTGGAGGAAAAAGAAGCGGCCCGCCGCATGTGGGAGCGCTTTGGTTTACCACAATCGCCCCTAGCGGTGCCAGTTTTTGCGGAACTGAGCGACGACTTGGGCTTTGCCCAGCAGGAAGTCCAAGAAAAATCTTACAATGTTCAGGCGCTCATTAGTAGAGTAGAGCGAGCCATCCAAAAAGTGCTGTTGTTTTACGCGGCTGAACTTAATCGCTTGGAAGAGGAGGCCGATCAAACCAACCAAGCCACTGACCAGTTGGGCTTAATCGAAACTACCGGATCAACCATGCAAGAGCGTACCGCTGAGTCGGTGGTTGTTTTTACCAGCCAGCAGGAAGAGCTTGATAAAAAGAGCTCTCAACTGGAACTAGCGCAAAGCCATTGGCTGGAGTTCGTGCAACGCTTAAAAGCCAAATTGCCAACCCTTGATTATCTGGAGCGACCAATTGACTTGGGTGCGCCGGATCCAGCGCTGGCACTGTAGGTTAATAAAAGCTAACTCTGTCTTAATAAACGCACTTGAGAGTGGTAAAATTGTGAGCATGGTAGAAAGACCCATTAATGAAATTTCTAAAGACGTTAAGTCCGTCCTGGACCTAGAATCCCTAACCATAAATTTAGAAGGGGCAGATAGGAGAATCGTCGAGTTTTTTTCAGGTTTGGAGAAAACTATTTTTGGCGATCCTCTTCTAACTACAAAACCATTCGAAATTCAGGATGATGGCAAAGACAAATATTTTGTTGACATTTTAGTTGAAGCGACAAAACTCTTATTAGAAAGAGTGGCAGATCTTAATAAACAGGTTGGTGGCGTAGGCAAAGAACAACAACTGGCAAAGATTGAATCTCGTCCACCAAAATTATCTACTAAAGATATCGCCGGTTTTTCAGATGTCGAGCCAAAAGAAGCGCTTAGTGCTCTGGAGCAAGTCTTATCTTACGCCTACGGAATATTGGCAGAGTACATTTCAATTGGCCTGCTAGGTGAAGAACAGGTTAAAGATCTTGGAATTGGTGAGGACGCGATTAACTTGATTAAGAAAAAAGCAATCGAAAAACAAAAAGAACTAGTTGAAAATTCAGCGGAGTTTAAACTCTTAGACGGGTTAGTAAAAACGCCTAAGGCGCCCACTAGTTTGGCAGAAGCAAAGAAAAACAAAACAGACTTAGATAGCGCCATCAAGGCGGCATATAAAGTTATAAGCACTTTCTCAGACTTTAATGAAACGCAAAGAACTTACTTAGAAGAAACATATTTTAATGGTGCCAAAAAACTTTTGGAAGAAATTGAAAAACAAGAGCTTAATTGGTTGTTCAAAGAAGAAGTAGAAGAAATTGAAAAAATAATTTCATCATTGCCTCCAGACAAGCATTCTTTGGAAGAAATTAAAACAGCCATTGGTGCTACTGATCTTGCAGACCTTAATGCCAAGCTTGTTAATAAGCAGACCGACCTAAAAAAACAAGAAGGAAAACTTTTTGGGGTTACTGGATCCTTGATTGAGTTTAACGAAACAGCAATTGGCAATTTGATTAGTGACTTAAAATCACGGATAGAAGTGACAAAGACATTTTTAGACAATTGGATTAAAGAGTCTAGCCTTACCATAGAGGATAGAAAAGACTTAATTGAAGATGCCTGGGCAGAAATAGTGAGAAATGAGAAAGGTTCTAAAAGCGAGGTTAATGCAGAAAACGTAAGAACAATTAAGGAGGGTATAAAGAAAATAATTGAAGCTTACAAGTTAGATGGAAGAGAAGATAGGGCAAAAGAATTTGAAAATGAATGGAGCCTTAAAATAAAAATACTAGATGGTTTTTCCAGAGCTGCTAACACTGATATTTTTAAACAATTATCCTGGCAAGACGTTGAACATTCTAGAACGGAAGCAGGCAAGGAAGTTGGACTGCTTTCTTTAAGAGAATTTGTTGATTTAGAACATGTCAAGCCTGTAATTAAAGAAATAGGCAACATTCTTCTAGGTGGTCAAATTAAATTTGTTGACAAAAAAGGAGATCCTCTAATTAGCTCAAAAACTGAAAAAGCTATACCAAAAACAAAAATAAATGACAGCGGCGAAAAAGTGCCAAGCGAACATGATTTTGGAAAATTTGGCAACCCCAGCGACAGCGACCTAGAAAAAGGAGTGGCTATAACACTCAATGATTTTTTAAAACAACTCTTCAAAGATGAAATTGAGGCGGGAACTCTTGACAATTCTAGTATTGATGCCGCGGAAATGGTGGCAATTATTGGAGAGCTTCGTTGTAAAGCTTATGCTCCTTATTATGATAGTTATGCCACTTCGCCGAAATCTACCATTGACGTAAGCCCGATCCAATCGGTGGCACCAATGGCATACATCTTGTATAAAATTCGCTCAATTGAGCTAGTTCCTCCAGGCTATAGAGCGCTTTTCCAGATTTTTAGGCTGCCTAGTGACTATAAGAACAATGGGGAGAAACCAGTATTGTTAAGTTCTAAAACAGGGGAAACTGAGAGACAACCCCTCGAAAGAGATATGGTCGACCCACTTACAGGTAAAATAATTTACGACACAAGTGGAAAAGTAAAAAAAGAGAAAGTAAATTCTACTGCGAAAATTGGCATTATCAAAAATGGAAAAAATGTAAAAATTGCCATCGAGCTTCGAGAAGCAATAGACAAACTAATTTCATATGCTAATACCAGAGAAGCAAAAAAATTAATTGATAAACCTAAAAAGTCGGCAAATGAGGAAGGTGCTTTAAAAGAGGGTTTGAAGAAAGTGGGCTATTTTTCAGTAGAACTCCCAGAAGACTTGACAATCATGCCTTATATTTGGGATTTAATTGTTGATAGAGAAACAGGAGATTATGCCAAAACAACCTATAAAGAATATGCAGACGCACTTAAAGCGTGGGAAAAATTAAGAGAACTAGTTGAAAATCCTCCCAAGATTAGCAAAGAGCAGGACGTGCAGACTGCTATTGGAATGATTATTTCGACACTTTCTCCCATGAAGGGCATAATTGCTCCCCTGGAAGGAAGCAAATATTATCCGTCCCTTATTCAAACCTTGCAGCAAATGTTTTTAAGGTATACGAAATATATTTATGATGAATATGAATCAGCGATCAAAATTCCGAACCAATTACTTAGAAACAAACGCTTTGGGCAGCTTACGAGGGCAGCTTTTGATCAGGCAGGAACACTGGTGAAAGAGGTTAGAGAGTTTATGGTTCCAGCAATTGACATAATGTCTGGATTTAAAGGCTGGGACGATGATGTTGTACAAGTTTCTCGGCTCTTTTCTGACGTGAGAGGGGTACAGATGATTAATGGATTTCCTGTTCCATCCAATATCAAAACAAGGTTCGACCCCAATTTGTCTCGTTACTTTAGAGAGCCATCCATCGAAGAGCAAAAGCAAGGAGAATAATCTTCGAAATAATCCAAAAAGAATTATTTAGTTCCGCTCTGACCTCCGCCGGTATTACTATCACGAGGATTAACTCCAATACCCTGCGCAGCATCTTCAAAGAATTGTAATGTTCTTTCTTTTCTTTGCTGCTCTTCTGTTCCTAGTTTTTTGTCAATAAAGGTTGTTACAGGATTTAGAATATCAGGCTGACGAGCTCCAATAGAAGTTGAAATTTGGCTAGCTGCTGATACACCCGTTCGCATTCCTCTTTGAGCGCCCTCCAAAAATCCCGTACCAATTTGTTTCAAGCTATTTTGTTGAATAGCCTGAGGAATTCTACCTACAGCTCCAATCACACCACCAGCACCAGCGCCAATTCCCATTCCTGCAATTCTTCCACCCAAAGGCATTCCTTCTTTGGCTTGTGTTATTGCAGCTCCACCCAACTGCTCCCAAATGCCGCCTTCGGCGCCAAAGGCTTTTTTCACCTGTTTGATCAGTTCCGGAATGATGAGCAGAATGCCGATGCCTACCAAAGTGATAATAACGCCGCTGTTGCCTTGACCGATCAGGTAAGGTGGTAAAAAGCCGCCGGCGCTGAAGTCGTTTTGCGAGAACATGTCGTAGATGATGAAAGCCATCAACACGGTGGGGAAAGCCATTAAATTGCCGGAGATGGTCTTGATCCACTGCATAAAATTGCTTTTACCCGGAATGGCACCGATCATCAGCATCAGCGGACCCGTGGCGATGGAGAGCACAATGGTTACATAAGTTTTTAGAAGCTCAAAGAAAATTTTAAAGGAAGCAATTAAAATAGCAACCGAAACAATTAGACCCACCGTGATACCGCCAATCCAGCCTAGAAAATCAGTGACGGCATTACTGCTAGTGCTTACAATTCCGTCCACAAAACTTTCCACAGCGTTACTGACGGTGCTAAACACCGCATTAATGCTACCAGCACCAGTGACTACATCAAAAGTTGCTTTGAAGATATTTTTGCTAATTAATTCTGTTCCCCCCACCGGTCGGAACAAGCCGATCATCAAATACATCAGTAGATACATGAGGTCGATGAGAAAGCCGGCAATGGCATAAGAAAAAGTAACAAAGATGAGGGCCACGATGACGCCGGGAATGGCTTGTTGGGCGGTGACGACGGTTTGGCCGCTGATTTTTTGGCGGAACATGATCATGAAACCTATGACCAAGAAAACAACGACAAAGAAAAGATAGGCAACATTGCGAAAGATTTTCCAGACGTTTAAGATTGGATCCAGAGCAGAAAAGCCTAAGCCTTGAGCTTGCGCTTGAGGAATGATGTGGGCGGACTCCAAGACATCAGCGATATAGGTTTGTGAAGAGGCCGGAGGAGTGTAAAGGGCGGCGGTAGCTCTGGTGATTTCGGGAATAACGCCGCGGCCATAACGTTGATAGACGATCCGGCGTCCCTCATCGGTCAAACTAGTCAACACGCTATCTGGTGGTCCGGCCAAGAACAAAAAAGCCGAAGTTTGTAAGTTACCCAAGTTGCTATCCACAAAACTCTCGTTGGAAGGTAGTCCCTCGCTTTCGGATTTGACTACGGCATTGATAGTTTTGGTTACACTTTCTTCGACGCCACTGCGTCTTAAAATCACGGTGGAACTACTTTTGGAAAGCGACCTTTGTGCGAGCACAGGTGTGGCCAAACTTAGTGATAAAGCCAACACACACAAAGTCATGGCAAGTGTCCTGGTGAGACGCGTCATGGGTACTTATTGTAGCATCAAAACTTGATATTAAAAACACGTGGGCAACTCTTTTCCAGAGAAGAAAACTACTTCAAAACAAGTCAAAGATAGTCTATACTGGCCAGTAATGATCGCACTGGAACAACTTTCCTCACTCAAAGACTATTTGCAGACCGCTCAATCAGTGTTGGTAATACTGGGCTCCAAGCCGACTACTGATCAACTGGCAGTAGCTAGCGCTTTATACGCTGGCCTGGTAGAACTTAATAAAGAAGTTGGGCTTTATGCACCCAATAAAATTACAGGACCCTTTATAAGTCTTCAAGGATTGTCCACTCAGCTGGGCAAACAAAACTTGGTGATTGAATTTGATTATAATGAGGTGGCTGTTGATAAAGTCAGTTACCACATCGGTGAAGAAAGCGGTAAGTTTTACTTGACTATAAAGCCTAAAAAGGGTCAGAAACCGCTAGATAAATCGACGGTGGATTTTTCTTATGCTGGCGCTGATGCAGACTTAATTTTTTTGGTCGGCGTGCATAATCTGGAAGATTTGGATCAGCTCTACTTTGGTTATGAGCCACTTTATGAAAATGCCTTTGTGGTCACGCTTAATTCCTTCAAAACAGCGCTGGGCAATTTACAATTTGATTTGTCTGGCACCAGTAGTTTGAGCGAGACGTTGGTGGGTTTACTGTCTGGATTAGACATTCCTCTGACCGAAACTATGGCCACTGATTTATTATTGGGAGTGGAAAGCGCTACCGAGCGCTTGCAATCTTTTGCCGCCAGCGCCGACACTTTTGAAGTAGTGGCCAAACTCTTGCGTGCTGGCGCCAAACGAGAGAAGTATCAAAATACCCAGCCCAAAACAGTTGCCCAAGAAATAGTTTCGAGTCAGTCTAAAAAAGGGAATAAACAGCGCGGTGTCGTCATTAAGGGTCGGCCGCGCGCCGATCACAGAAAGCTCAAACACGCTGGCCGCACTGGTAAGTGAAGCCGTCTATAGCGCACTGACAATAATTTAACTCACCGCAACCGGAAACGGCAGGAGCACCCTCACAAGCAGGTTGCACTAAATATTCTTCTGGTAAGCCATAATTTTTACCGGCCATCATGTAATAGAGTTGTTTAGTGGATGGATCAGTACCCCAACGTTCACGATAAAGAGCCTTCAGATAACTGGTTTGTTTTTTGCGCTCCGTTAAAACCCATTCCAAAGTGCCCCTGACACTACACACTACCTCTGGCGGCAGAGAATCTTGATAAGCTTGGGCCGCTGCACTATCATCGACAGCCCAAGCTACCCTCGGACAACCTTCTAAATTCACACACTGGGGCACTATTAAGCCTGGCCCGACTACCGAGGAGCCACAGTCAGAAACGATTAATTCAGAGCAGGAGACACTGCCGCGTCCCTCATAAATAAAATCATTCATAATATGGCCCTCAATTTGCGAAAGTCCCCACAGCAGTTGTACATCCAGTGGATTGTTATGAGCAACACTACAGATCAAGTCGCCAAAAGCAGTTAGATCTTTGGGCAATTCTACCTCAATACCAGAGTAATCACTGCAAGAATTAGCTAGGTTGGAATCTTTACCACCCGGCTCGCCCAAGAATCCCAAACAGCGACCCAAAAACATGTCTTCTGTACGCACACAGGCATCGATGTATTCATAGGTTTTGCTACTCGCCTCGCGTAATTTAAGCTGAATTTGTTTTATCAACCAGCCCAATTTGGCGCCCAGGATGCGCAAAGGTTCTCTGGGTTGTTCACCCAAAGTGGCCCCAAAAGATTTTGTCGGCTCGTTTTCCAATTGGGCCTCACAAATCGCTTTTGCCTCTGGATTAGTTATGTTTTGGCACCCCGCTTGATCGCCGTAAATAAAACTGAAACTATCACTGTCACTATCTAAGTCAGCGGTAATCGCTCCGAAAGTAAAGTATTCCGGAACCATGCCGCATTCACCATTAAAGTCTGGAATACAGTTGTTTTGGACTAATTTTTCCCACTCTGTCAACTCGCCAGCCAAGAAAGCAGTGTCACTGAAGAAAACACCTTGGAGACTATTTTGTAAATAGGTCAGATCAGTACCGTAGGGGGTAATTAAGTAAGCCGAGACGGGAACAGTTTCATCACCCAGTCTGCTTTGAACGTTTTCATCTCGTACTTCCAGTGTCCAGTTAAAACCAGCTGAGTTCGTGATTGGTAGTTGGGCAGTGGCAAATGGCTCATTAAAGTTTTTATCGACACTAGCCTCAGCCGGCGAACCTAAATCGCCAGCATATTCATACGGCCCCTTAAAAGCTTTACAAGATAGGGGTTTCCCGCTTTCGTTATTACTGCCATTTACCAAATCGATTAAAGCCTGGAACATGGCCTGAGAGGTATCTCCACCACTGCATTGAGGCAGACCCTCGCAGTCTATTAAGGGCTTAGTCTGTTTGCGGTCGATGATTGTTTCCACAAATTTCAGCCGATCCTCAATCGCTGTGGATTTTAGTTCTTCAATTTGGTTTAGCTCACGAGCCAAATCGGCAGTCAGAATGGTTGAATCGCGCAAACTCGGTAGGCTAAAAATAGAGTTGGTGGCCACGAATGGCACTTTGAAACCAATGACGATTGGTGCATGGACTTGATCATTGATAGTTGAATGATCAACTTGATCGGGTAGAGGAGAAAGGTTTTGTAAAAATTGGAAAATATCATCACCACTGGCGATGTTTTGTTGGGGGGCAATGACCAAAAAAGCCAAGCGGTATAAAACATCTAAGCTGAGCGGCATGATCCCCACTGCTTCTGTCGCCGGCGCCACATCTTGTTCATATTGAAATTTATCAATCCCAAACTCAAGTAAGCCCTCCGTCCAACCACTGGCAATGTCACCACAAGTCAAATTACGCTCACCGTTATTTTTTGTGAATAATGCTGACAGCGTGTCGAAAAGCTCCTCAGTAGTAAAGTCAGTCCCGGCAATGTCACGGCTCAGTGCGCACTGGCTGTCATCCGACAATTTGGAACAAATTGCGCCTTCACCAAATAAACTGCGCAAATTATTAAACTTGGCCGCGCACTGACCGCCGCTGGAAAGCAGTAGGTTAGTTACGCCAGTAGAGTTGAGTTCCGCCGGTTGGTTCTTTTGATAATTAGCGCCAAAATAACCATCAAACGATGAGATTTTGGTAGTATCCGCAAGATCCTCGTCACCCCTAAAAAGCGGAATTCGACCGCCACTAAAGTCGATATTGTAAGTGGCACCGCCACCCAAAGTGACTGGTGCTGAATAAAACTCAAAATACTCCCGCAATGCTCCATATACTTGAGGGGTAATGTTCCAGTCTGGTTTAGCGCATTGCACCTCATAACCCTGATCAAAAGCCATGTTGTAGGAGATAATATCCCGTAGGACGCCAGTGCCGCCGGTGGAACCGTCTGGATTGAGAATTAAGGGCAAGTAGTTGTAGTCCTCAGGGTCGCGGCGCACGTAGTTGAAGTTTTGCGCATCATCGCTAGAGGCAGAGTAGACTTTTTGCCAACTACCCAGCCAACCAAAAACCAACAACCCCGCCAAGGAAAACAAAACTATTAGCAAGCGACGTGCGTATCTCACCACCTTATTATAACGGTTTATCAGCAGTGCGGCGCACTCGGTTTGGGTTAAAAATAACTTATTGAAAGTTTCAAAGAATTTGAATGTTAAAAACCAGTTCCAAAAGTTGAGCAATCCAGTAAGCGGAAAACAACAGCAGGAAGCCGAGAATAGCAGTGGTCACTTTTTTGCGTCCTTCTTCCAATCCTTTTTGACCAGCCGCTCCAGTGAGCATTTGGAAACCGCCCACCACAATCATCACAAAAAGAATCATGCCGGCCAAGGGAAAAGCAAACTCCAGCAAGCGGCTGATGATACCACCAAAGGTGGAAAGTCTTTCTGCTTGTTTTGAACCACTAATTACTAAAGGATCAAATTCATCAAGAGTTTGGTCAGTAACGGCGAAAGCCTCTGGGTCGCCACCAGAATTATTGGTTAAACACTCACAAATATCGGTGCCAGAAATTTTGGACTTGTATGTTCCAGCAGGACAAGCGTCATCACAAGAAATAGCATTAACAGACGCTGGGACTAAGGTAAGAGTTAAGAATAAAACGGTAGTTAGCGCGTAAGTTAGTATTTTTTTCATCATTAGCCTCCGAATCCCGGAATTTGTAAGAATTGTATCCCAATAAATCTCAACATAGTAACCGAGAAGATGATGAAGAGCAGACCGATGACAGCAGAAGTAATTTGTTCCCTGGCTTCCTCGGCTTGTTTGGGATCACCGGCGGACACTGAAAGCCGGAACGCTCCGGCCAAAATGAGCAGGAGTGTTACTCCGCCCCCAATACTCAGGCCCAATTGAATCAAGGTTTTGATAACGCCTTGGGGATTGACGGGGATACAGCCAATGGCGGTCCAAAGTCCATCTACGCCAGTTTTATCTCCGCCGACACATTTGAGACAGGCACCTCTATCGTCATCAGTGACTTGGTTGCAGAGCTCAAAGTTGGCCTGGCCGTCCTCTGAAGAATCTAAGAGGTTAGTCACTGGCGAACAAGAATCGGTGCAGGTAGTTACAGTGCTAAATGAAACTACGGGGCAAGTGATTAAATCACGACCTACGTTGAGGGGATTGGGTTCTTCTTGAACAGAAATAGTGTATGTACCAATGCTATTGGTATTTAATTCCGTTTTGGCTACACCATTATTGATAGGAACAGTTCTATCAATGACTCCCGCCAGTCCTGAGACGCCAATTTTAAAACTAACACTTCCCCTATTTAGAAGAGCATCATCCGCTTTTAGGTTGCTTGCCTCTATGTAAGTGATCACGCCGCCTGCTGTCATACAGCCTGAAGCGCCACACTGACTACCGTCTCTTTCTTGCCAGATACGAAGGTCGCAACTTTGTTGGGCGCTATTAGCAACTTCTTTGGATGTAGTGTACGAACCCAAGTCGCAGACAATACTTGTTGAGGGATATTTAATCAATTTTACGTAATGTGAATCTGTGTTTCCCAAAACAAAGTTATCGTTAGTAAGTGCTTTGGAAGAATCGAAAGTCCAAGTTACAATGTTGCCACTAACAGTTATAGAGCCATTAGTTTGAGTTAAACTTGTGTCATCAATATTGCCATTGAGCCCCAATTCAAAAGCGGGAGAAAAAGTTTCCCATACCGAGCCAAAAGATCCTTCACCTGAAGTAATGGCAAATTGGTATTTGTCTCCGACTTGGTATGAATTCAAATTAGCAGAAATAGTATGCGAACTTGTGTCATTAGCAATAATTGTATTGAGACCAGTTTTTGCTCCGCTACAAGTTCCAGCTTGCACTTTTAGTGGCAACATTCCTAAAAACACACTCAACGACAAGAGGAAGACGACGATTTTTCGCACCTTGCTATTGTACATAGCCCTTGAGGATAAAAAAAGAGAGAGTTGATCAGGCTAGGGATAAAGTAGTTGACTGGTGTGGTTGGCAAATTATGGGGCTGTGGTCGGTGGAACTGATCGCTATAATGAAGGCATGAAACGCGGGCTGATCTTGCTGTTGGGTTTGGTGATGAGTGTTGGACTTATTTTTATAAAGCCAAGCACTCTTTTTGCGGCCACCATCGAAGAACTCGGAATAGAAATTCAAAAACTAACTAATGATCTGGCCGCTTCCAGAGAAGCTACCAAACCACTTGAATCAGAACTGGCTAGTTTGCGGCAACGTATTAATAGCGCACGGGTGGGGATTGCCGAAGCCAAGGCGCAAATCCAAGAACGAGAGGAAGACGTAGCGGTGCAGTACACGCTACTCTCAGGTCGAGTGGCTCAACAATATAAGCGCTCGCGTACTTTCTCGTTGTTATTATTGTTGTTTCAAAGTACCTCCGCCAGTGAATTGACTAAAAACTTGGCTTATGGTTCGTCTGTGCAGGCGCAGGACAACCGAATGATTAGAGAGTTTACTGAGGAGATTGTCCAGTTGGAAAAAGATCAGGCAACTCTGGCGGCGCTGGAAAAAAAATTAGCGGTAGAGGCAGATTTCTTTGCTGGAGAAATTGCTGAGGCTGAAGAATATCAACAAACTTTATCTAGCAAAATTGCTTCGCTGACCGCCCAACAACAACAACTAATTGCTCAGAAACTGGGTAGTTTGAATTTGCCCTCTAGTCTTGGTGCCGGGCCCCTTTACTGTACCGATGATCGTAATCTTAATCCTGGTTTTGGCAATGCTTATGCCTTTTACACTTTTGGTATTCCGCACCGGGTGGGCATGAGCCAGTACGGGGCATATGGGAGGGCCAATGCTGGGCAGTCATACGACCAAATTTTACGTGCTTACTATAATTTTGATGGTTATGAGGATCGTGGTAGTGTGACGGTTAAAGTCAATAATGGTAATGGGGTCAATCAAGGAAGTGTAATTTGGACCGGCAGTTTGGAGGATTATGTTAAAAGAATTTATGAAATTCCAGCCAGTTGGCCCAAGGCGTCACTTGAGGCTCAAGCGATTGCGGCTAGGTCATATGTTTTGTCTGTCACCAACAACGGCAATGATTCAATTTGTGCTAATCAATATTGTCAGGTGTTCAAGACTGACCCCAAGGGTGGGGATTGGGATGGGGCAGTTAGTAGTACGACTGGTAAAGTCATGGTAGTTGGTGGCCAGACAATCACGGCTTGGTATGCGTCAACCGCGGGTGGTTATACGTTTACCAACAGTGATGTGTGGGGAGGTTCACTTCGATCTTGGACCAAACGCTTGAAAGATACGAGCGGCGATGTGGGCAGTTTTGCCGATTTGCAAAGCAAAGCTTATGACAAAGATTCGCCTTGTATGTACTCAGCTCAAGGCTATCGCAATCAATATGGTAAGTCGGCTTGGTTGAAAGGCGAAGAAGTGGCGGATATTGTGAACGTTATTTTACTAGCTCGAGCAGACGGTTCGACAAAAGATCATTTATACCAGACAGATAAACCGCATCCATATGGTGGAGAAGTGTGGGATGAAGCGCGCGTGCGCCAAGAACTCTCCAACCGCGGCGGCTCTCCTTTGAGTAATGTTTCGAATATCAGCATTAGTGGTGTGGATTGGGGCACTGGTATTACCACTAATATTACAATTGAGGGACGTTCTTTCAGCGGTGATGAATTTAAAGATTGGTTTAACCTACGAGCGCCTGCCAATATTCAGATTGTGGGGCCACTTTTTAACGTTGAGAAAAAGTAATTTAAATAAAAGCTCTTTTGAGACCTAATTTATCGAGAGGTTTGACGGAAGGTCTGTTGGTGGGCTCGGTGGCAGATTTGATGGTAATTGGCTGAGTCGATTTCAGCGCAGGTCTGGCGGCGTTAGCGTCAAATTTTGAACCAAAGGAAATGGTTTTGGGGTCGGGTAGTTTGTTTGGGTTGTGAGCTTGCTTGGCTGGCTCGAGTGCATTGGTCGACTCTGTTAGGTGTTTGGCATCTGTTTGCGCCGAGTAAGGGCGAACAACAGCCAGCGGCTTGGAGCGATACATGAGCAAAAATTCTTCGCCACGCTCCAACGCTTTTCGCATCGGGCCAAACTTTTGCCGTAGTTGCTTCATTGAAATCGTTTTCATGCCCTAACAGTGTAGCCAACAAAGGGGGAGGGGGTCAATTGGACGTTAATTGATCAACCTATTAACTCAATATGATTTAGGTGCTTGGCGGAATGCCAGTATTGCTTGTCGCAGGTAAGCAGCGTGGCATTATGAGCAATGGCCAACAAATGATAAACAGTATCGTAAATAGTTGTTTCATTTTCATAGGCCAACTGCAAGGAATTTTCCATGGAGTTCTTGGGAAGATCAACAATTTTAATCGGTAACTGGGCAAATTTTCCCAGAATAACTTGGGCCTTTTGTGGGCTCTTTAGAGAAAAGCGCAAGCCATTGGCTACTTCTATAGATAGGAGTGGTAAAGAAATGATTTTGATTTGTTTTTTGTCTGCCTGACGAAGTAGGGTGGGTAATTTATTGACCGCATATTTATTACTTTCTAGTAGATAGCCCAAAACTACTGAGGCGTCTAATGCCACAGTTTTCATGTTCTGCCTTTGTTAATCGCCTGCTTAACCTGCTTGGCTGTAAGCTTGGGTAAATCCAGCTCTTTTTTCAAATTTAAGAATTCTTCAACAGGGTTGATTTTAGCCTCGATTTTTTTGGAAATAATCAACTTTTCGGTTGCTTCACTAATAAACTGGCTAATCTGTCCACGACCAAAATTGGACATTAATTGGTCATACAAGTGATTTGGCAAGCTGATGGTTAAGCGTTGAGTATTCATAACTTAAGTATGAATTATAGTATGAAGTTGTCACATGTCAAAACTAGATTTAAATCAAAGTTTAATTAAATAACTTAAACACCCTGTAAAAATTTAGCTGCCCAGGGGCGGTAGTTGGAGTAGTAGGTTTTTTCGCTCATAATTTCGCCGTCACGGTCGCGCACGGTATGGGTAAATTGCGCTTTAATGCCGCTGGCCGCCCAATCGATTTGTCGCAGTTGCCCAGGGGCAAGCGAGGGGTCTGGCGCATATTCTGGAGCCAAAGGCGCTCGATAGTCCCAAGTTTGATAATTACTAATTTTAGTGGTTCGCCCGTCGCTAGTACCATAAATTTCCACAGTCATATAAAGGGCGTCGGGATTGGCTTGGCCGTAAATAAGCAGGTGGTGGTCGGTGTCGTTGACGAAGCGCAGGTCGACGTTGCCCGCGTAAACTGTAGCGTCAAAACCAGGCTGACGATCGATTTCGTAATAACTGACGCGGTAGCTATGTTGGAGGCGGCGGGTGACTTTGAGGCCGGAATCTAAGAGAGCTCTGAACAAAGTGGTGCTTACTTGACAAACCCCGCCGCCGTCACCAAGGAGCGTTTGCCCGCCACTAATAATGTAGGCCGATCGAAAACCAGTAGCGGCCGATACTTCACCCAAGGTTTGATTGAAGGAGAACTCCGACCCTGGTGGAACGATAGTCAGACTAATACGATTAGTGGTTAGTGACACGTTATGAATTCGGTTGGGAATGGAGTGATAATACCAGCTTTCACCAAAACCAATCCTTTGTGCAATGCCCAAGTCATTAGTATCAGCTAGGGTGATTGCTGGTGGCTCGACTTGAAGCACTAAGTCTTTACGAAGACTTTGCTCTGGGAGATTGGTTGTATCAGTGTGCTCCAGCTCGTAGAGCCCAGCCAAGATACTTTGCTTGGTTTTTCCCAAGTTCAAAGTTAAGCCGTCGCGGTGAGGAATGAAGTTGGTTACTTGCAGAGTGTCAGGATTGTATTCAAACTCGGCGTTGCTGGGCTCGCGATTGAGGGCTGTTTCCCACTCAGTTAGCAACTCGGTTAGTGAGTCTTCGCGGTAACCATCGGGTAGTTTGAGAAAAGTGACCAACATTGTGTCGGGAATGACTTGCCGAGTTTCTTGCTCTCCCAAGATCAGACTTTCACCAACCAACCCACCAGCTCGTGCTTGGGCTAGCGTCACTTGCTCGTCAGTAAGGTGTTGACTCAAAGTATCGCTAACGGCCGAGATGGAAAGTGATGATCCAGTCAGTTGATCAAGTCGATTGCGGTTAACTTCCTCCAGTACGACATTAATTTTGGCTAAAGTTTCTGCCTGATTTAGCAAGAATGCAGTTTGACCTCGATCAATAACTAGGCTGGAGGTGACTCCCGAAGTAGTCAGGCTGACGGCTGGCTGGCGCGGTTCGCCATCAGTGGCTTGTTTGAGCCAACCCACCATCTCATTGAGTTTTTTTTGGTTATAAATAATTGGTAGTTCATATTGCGCTGTTGGCTGAGAAAACAAAAGCCGAAAGAGCCAGTCGGCAAAATTTTGCTGTTGACCAGTCAACAGTTCTGCAACTGATTGGTCGGCTGTGAACTGCGCTGAAAGCTCAGCGCTAGTGGAAGCTAGAGTGCTAGTGGGAGAAACCAACTCAATGGTGTGAAGGGGAGGAGCAAGTTCGAGTTGGTTTAATAACTGAAGACTTTCTTTGGCCGTTAGGCCGCCCACGGCTTGTTCGGCAATGATGGTATTGGGTAGAAATTTAGTTTGAGCGTCTTTGACAAAACCATAAAAGAGTAAGCAAAAGACCACCAACAAAAACAAACCGGTCCATTTCAAAATTTTACCTGGCAGGCGCAAGTCAACTACGGCAATATGAGGCTTAAAGGTCTGCTTGATGAGGTTTGAAAAAGACTGCATAATGAGCAAGGATAATGATCGAATTTATCCATTGTAGCTTATTTTAAAACTGATCATTGCCACAACTCATGAGCGACTCGTTACCAAAACCCACCAGTCCCAACCAATCAACTGGAAAAACAATTTCTCCAGCCAGTCAGCTTCCTGTCACCTCACCGAAAGAAACCGTCATCAAACCTACTGCTACTGCTCAACCTGCCGGGGTTAATCCAGCCCTGGCTCCCAAACCGGTTGCTCCACCACTAGTTTCAAAAAACACCCCTCCATCCCTGGCTGGTTCCTCACAACCCAGTGTCTTGGCTGGAGCTGGCAAACCACCCACTCAACCACCAAGTCAGTCGTCCACCCAACCGCCCAGCCCACCATCCGGTCAACCACCAAGCCAGCTAGCTGGTCAACCACCGGTTAAACAACCATTGATGGCAGGCATTAAAGCCAATCCTCGCAAGTGGATAATGGTCGTTTTGGCAGTTTTGTTTGGCGTAGGATTGATTGTTTTTCTTATCAGCCGCATTTTTGCTGGCCGCTCTGGTTCTGCCCAGCCAAGTAGTCAAACTCCATCACCGGTTCAGCAAACAGTGATTGCTTATTGGGGCTTATGGGAACCCACGGCGGCATTAGAAGGGATAATTAGTGATTATGAAACCGCTAACCCAGGCATTCAAATTGACTATCGGGTGCAATCACACAAAGATTATCGTGAGCGCTTGCAGACAGCGATTGCTTCTGGCAATGGACCTGATATTTTTCGCTATCATGCCAGTTGGGTACCGATGCTGACGGCAGACCTAGCTGTTTTACCAGCCAACATTATGAGCGCTCAAGAATTTCAAAATACTTTTTACCCATCAGCCGCCGAACAACTTCAAGTAGAAGGCCGAATAGTCGGCTTGCCACTGATGTATGACGGTTTAGTGCTCTACTACAACACGCAAATCTTGCAAACGGCTGGGGTAGAACCGCCCAATTCTTGGTCGGATCTCAAGCAGTTGGCTGGCGAGCTGACCGTGCCGGCAGATAAGAGTGAGCGGCGGCGAAGTGGTATTCAACGCTCTGGCTTGGCAATTGGTAATGCTAGTAATATTGACCACTTTTCCGATATTTTGGCCTTGCTAATTTTACAAAACGGCGGCGATCCGTTGGTGCCAGCCTTTACCGAAGTGCGCGATGCTCTTTTGTTTTACACTAACTTTATTACTCAGGATCAAATTTGGGACGATACGCTACCCAGTTCCACTGTGGCTTTTGCTCGGGGAGATGCGGCGATGATGTTTG
>Ga0326597_10002724_pt1 | contig 26151 bp, 22 predicted proteins | sample RVTome_12_FD_203789 | JGI IMG/M metagenome (GOLD analysis project Ga0326597, IMG submission 203789) | Soil microbial communities from uranium-contaminated site in the Upper Colorado River Basin, Wyoming, United States - RVT100D185 | ecosystem: Environmental > Terrestrial > Soil > Contaminated >... | reverse complement strand
CATCGCCGTGCTGGATCGTCACGCGGCCGGTCTGCTTCGGGGCCAGAAGCGGACCCTTCAGCGCCACACCGGCCTCGTGGATGCTGGCGAGCGTCTCCTCGGGGAGGGGATGGCCAACCCGCTGCCAAGCCGCCTCGCCCGCAAGAGCCTCGCGCCACCGGATGGGGACGCCCGTGGCCTCCAGGACTGCCACTGCGGCCTCGCTGATTTCCGGTCCGATCCCGTCCCCCGGTATCAGGACGACGTCGTATTCCTTTTCGGGCTTCATGGATCCCTCTGGCAGTCGCTGGCACGAAGGACGGAGGAGGGGGTCCGAATACCGGGATCTCGCGCGGACATGGCTTTGAGCGAATGGAGGAGCGCCCGATTTCTTTGCGCCTCGCGGCGGGAATCGTCCGTGGCGACGGCAGAACTGAACTTCATTCCAGCCCTCTACAGCAAGGAGTAGAGATAGGGGATCGTCTTGGACGAATTGCGCTCTGTCAGCAGTTGCTCCATCTTTCCCACGTCGATCCGGTCGGTGATCTCCTCCAGCTTGCGGGTGAGCTGCATCACGGTGGTGAACGTCTCCACGGTGTCGATCTCTTTCGGGAAGACGTCAAAGGCGTACCAGTCGTCGGTGTAGCCCAGCTTGCGCAAGGTGTAGAACAGCTCCACGAATTCCCAGAGGTGGAATGCCCCCGGTGCCATGTCCCAGTCCCAGCGCCCGTCGTTGTCGTTCAAGTGGACATAGAAGAGCCGACGGGCCCGGGCCAGCAGGGCCGCCGATTGGGCGGGACGCTCATTGGCGTACAACGCATGCCCGGTATCGAGCGTCGCCCCCAGGTTGTCCGCCCCGGTCAACTGGCAGAAGCTGGCCGTCTCGCCCGCCGTTCCGAAGATGCATCGGGCCATCGGGTCGCTCAGCTTGTACTCGATGCAGATGCGGATGTTGCGGTTGTGGGCGCAGGCTGCCGAGAAGGTCTCGGCCGCGTAGTCGTACGCCTTGACGTAATCCACCTCGAAGAGGGTGTCTGCCCCTTCGTTGAGGGGACAGGTGGTGATGCGGTGGCACCCCAGCTCTGCCGCCAGGTCCATGGCGCGCTTCAGGTCGCTGACGACTTCCTGCCGCTCGCTGGCCTTCTCCGAGATAAAAGATCCCCGCCACCACTTTCCGCTCCGGCGCGAGCGGAAGTTGATGCCCGAAATGCCGAAGGTGTATCGCGCGAGCAGTTCCTTCAGTTCCGCCGGCTTCTCGAAATCGGCGGGATAGCACAGCTCCAGCCCGTCCACGCCCTTGATGCGGGAGGCCAACTCCAGCTTCTCTGCTAGCGTGCGGTTGCCCTGGTACACCATGTAGCGGTTCCGAACTTCGCCGAGAAACCCCGTGATGATCGCCAGCCTATTCATGGCCAATTTCCCTCTTTACGTCTTACGTTTCACGTCTTCCGTCAGCATCGCCTTCAAGCGGGCGACGGCCGCGGCTGGGCTCGTCAGGACCGGGACACGGACCCTGGCCTGGGCCGCCGCCCTGGCCCGCGCCATGGAGAACTGGGCCAGGCAGACCACGTCCACCGAGCCTGCAATGCGTTCGGCCGCCTCGACGACCAGGCGATCATGGGTGGCAGAATCACCGGCGTTTCCGGCGGCAAAGGCGCCGTCGGCCAGGGACAGGAGCACCCGAATATCCATCCCCCGGGTTGCGGCGGCCGCCCTGAGCTGCATCTCCGCGGCGGGGCCGGCCGGCGGGTTAGTCGCCACTACGCCGATGCGATTCCCGGCATCCAGGGCGGCGCTCATCATCGCCTCGTCCGGCTTCAGCACGGGGATGGCAACGAGGCGTTTCGCCAGATCCTCGGCCTCGGGGAAGACGGAACAGGTGAAAAGGATCCCGTCGGCCCCTGTTCGAGCGGCATACAGGGTCAGGTCGCAGATCCGCTGAACAAGTTGGGGGGTCACCCCACCCTCGCGGTTGTAGGCCGGCATGAGGTCATCGTCCAGCAGGCTGCTCACCTCCGCCTCGGGCCAGGCCTCCCGGAAGGCACGCAGGGTCGGTGGGATCGCGGTTGCCACAGCGTGGATGAGGACAATCCGTTTCTTCACGATTCGCCTGCTCCTCTCCCAATGGCGGCACCCGATTCGGTCAGCGACTCGCGATTCGGGGTGCTTTCCCTGTCGCTGTCCCTGTCCTCGAAGAACCGACGGCGACAGGGAATTCCGACAGCGAGATCCGGATCAGAGCTCAGCTCACCATTCTTCCCCTGTCGCTTTGGCTATCGCTGTCGATTCACAGGATCGGAGGCATCTCGATGCCAAACCGTTCTGCCACCAGCCGGAGCCTTCGGGCGGTTCCCTCCGGCAGGGGGATGCCGTGCCGGATCCGCTCCTCGTAGGTTTGATCCTCGCGCTCGCCTGGCACAAGGATCTCGTCGATTCCATCGGCCTTCGGCAACGCCTTGAGACCCTCGACCAGACGATCCACGGCCAGCGTGAACTGTTCCACATCCGTGAACGTCGGGATGTTGATGGCGGCCACGACACTGTTCTGGCGATGCCGGCGCTCGCGCTCCTGGCCCAGCAGCATGGGGATCAGGACCGGGTTTCCCGCCATCAGGCCGGCGAGGCACTCGAACATCAGGGCCAACCCGGACCCCTTGGGGCCCCCGGTCGGCAGCAGGATGGTGGCCAAATTCGGATCCGTGGTCGGCTCGCCATCCTTGGTCAGGGCCCATCCCTGCGGAATCGGCGTCCCCTTGTCCACCGCCAGGCGGAGCTTTCCGCCGGCGGCGATGCTCGTGGACATGTCCAGCAAGAGCGGGTCACGCCGCTTGGCTGGCACGGCGATGGCGATCGGGCTGTTGTGAACGCCCGAGGCCTTGGCACCGAAGGGGGCCATGTTGGGCGGGCTGCACACCAGGGCGATGCCCGCCATCCCCTCCCTGGCTGCCATGAGCGCGTAGTACCCGATGGCCCCCTGGTGCGTGGTGTTCCGGATCACTCCCCACCCGATGCCCACCTCCCGCGCCTTCTGCATCACCTGTTTCATCGCCAGCGTCGTGACCACCGGACCTAGGGCATGATCGGCGTCAATCAGCAGGGTGGCGGGCGTCTCCTTTTCCATCCGGATCTTGGGCCGGGGATTCATGGTGCCCGCCTCCACCATCTCGACGTACCAGGGGATCCGCAACACCCCGTGGGAGTCCACCCCGCGTAGGTTGGCCCAGACGAGCACTTCGGCCTCGATCTCCGCGTCCCCGGGCGGCAACCCGACCCCGAGGAACACGTCCCGGGTGAAGCGCTGCAATGGTTCCCAGGCGATCCGAATTTCGTCGCCAGTCATGATCTGTCCGGCAGGCTGTCGTTCCGTCTCAGGCTTGGGGCCGCATAGGCCGCCGGCGAACAGGCCTGAGGTCCCATCAGGTCCGGAGGCCCTTCTTGAGCATTTGCCAGATTTCCCGGCGAAGCTCCAGGAAGGCCGGTTCGGTCTTCAGCTCCTCCCGCCGCGGGCGCGCGAAGGGGACGGGGATGGTCCGTTCGATCCGGGCGGGCAGGGGGCTGAAGACGATGATCCGGTCCGCGAGGTAGATCGCCTCCTCGATGCTGTGGGTCACGAAGAGCACGGTCTTCTGTTCCTGCTCCCACATGCGCAGGAGCTCGTCCTGCAGGATGTCGCGGGTCTGGACGTCCAGCGCCCCGAAGGGTTCATCCATCAGGAGGATTTCCGGCCGGATGGCGAAGGCGCGGGCGATCCCGACGCGTTGCTGCATGCCGCCGCTCAACTCATGCGGCAGCGACTCCTCGAAGCCTGACAGCCCGACCAGCTTGATGTAGTGCCGGCTGATTTCGAGCCGTTCGGCTTTGGGGACGCCCTTGATCTCCAAGCCGAACTCGACGTTACTCAATGCCGTGCGCCACGGGAACAGGTCGAAGGTCTGGAAGACCATGCCGCGGCCCCGGCCTGGGGTCCCGGTGATATCCTGGCCGTTCAGGTGGATCGTACCCGTGTCGCATGGAATTAGGCCGTCGATGATCCGCAGCAAGGTGGACTTCCCGCAGCCGCTGGGGCCCAGCAGGGCAAGAAACTCCAGGTTTGCCACCTCCAGGCAGATGTCCTGGAGGACCTGCAAGGTCCCAGCGGCACCACGCCGGAAGCTCTTGCTCACATTCCTGACTTCAAGCTTGGGGGGCTGCACGGGCTCAGCCAAGCTCCTTCAAGGCCTGGTCGAGGTACGTTCGATCGATCGCCTTCTCGACGTTCACGGTGCCCTGGAGGGCATCCGCTGCCTTGTAGACTGGGATCAAGTCCTTGAAGTTCTCCACCGTGAAGCTCTCCATGCCACCCGGAAAGGCGTTCACCTGTCGGACCAGGATCTCCCACACCGGACGGATGGTCTCATCCGGGGTCTTGGCGGCATCCTGGACGGTGGAGTGCTTCCGGTACTGCTCCGCGAACCAGGCGAAGTCATTGCTGGCGCGGCGGAAGGCCATGAGGGTGGCCTTGAGCACGTCCACGGCCGCTCGCCTGTTCTCGGCCTTCTTGAGCCACTCGGTGGTGGCGAAGTACACCTCGCCGAACCACGCTCGGTACTCCTTGGCAGGCTCCAGCAGGACCGGGTAGTTCCCCTGCTTCGCCAGGTCGAAGGCCTGATCGAAGTGCACGGGCACGGCATCCACCCGCCCCGCCAGGAGCGCCCGCATGCGGGCGCCGGATCCCCCGATCTCCACCACGGTGACCTTGCTCAGGTCCACCCCGCGCTTCAGTAGGGGGCCCACCAGCAGGACGTGGGTGAAGTCCCCCTTGGAGTTCACGGCCACCACAGTGCCAGGATTCTGCAGGTCCTGCAGTTGCTTGATCTTGTTGCCGTTGACCACGAACACCAGGCTCGTGTTGTTGAAGACTAGCCCGATGATCTTCACATCGGCCCCGGCCTCGGCCGCCCGCAAGGTGATGATGGGATCCCCGGCCCCGATGTCGCCGGATCCTGACACGATGGTCTGGGTGATGACCCGCTGCGACGCGAATCGGGTCGTCTTGGCCGCAGCGTACCCCGGCAGGGTCGGGAGGATCTCTTTCAACGCCGCGTAGTAGGGAACGTGGATCCCCAGGGTGAACCCGACGATCGGGATGTCCAGCACCCGGCTGGCCTGGGCCCAGGCAGGCGCGGTCCCGGCCGCTCCCGGCACGCCGCCACCGAGCAGACCGGCCCCCATCCCCACCGTCAACGTCCTCAGTACTTCCCGTCGTGTCACCAGCATGGCTTTGTCCTCCTTCTCCGCCCGCGACCCCGTCGCGGGGGTCTTGCGTGGGCGGGCCGCATCTCAGGCCGGGGCCGTCCGCTCCTCGTACCAGGGCGCGAGCCACCTCCCCACCAGATACAGGGTCCAGTTGGCAAGGATGCTGATCACCATGAGGGTCAGCAGCAATCCCAGGAGGGGCGCCGTGCTGACGAGGAGGCCCGTCTTGTGGATGAGGCCCCCGTATCCCACGATCACGTACATCTCGGCCACGACCATGGCGCGGATCGCATGGACGAGACCAATCCGGGCTCCCGTGATGAGATAGGGGTAGAGCGCCGGCAACAGCACCTTCCAGAGGAGCTGGAGGCGCGACGCGGCGAAGGACCGCGCCACGTCCGTGTAAAGGGGGTTGATGCCGCGCGCCCCGTGGTAGGTCGTGAGCACGATGTACCAGGCTGAGGCCATGAACACGATCGCCACCCGGAACTGGAACCCGCTTCCGAACAGCAGCAGGAACAACGGGATGAGGGCGGCCACCGACATCACGACAAACATGCTGACCCACGGGTGGAAGAGCACGTCACAGGTCTTGGACCGGCCCATGGCGACGCCGAGGGGCATGCCCACCACGCAAGCCAGGGCGAATCCGACGATCATCTGCCGCAAGGAGCCGGCCAACTCGGCAAGCATCGTTCCCTCGCGAAGCAGGGAGAAGTACCCGACCAGGACCTTCGACGGGGACGCCAGCAGGGCCTCTCCCATGGCTCGCCCCACCAACTCCCAGACGGCCAGGGTAACCAGGATGCCAGCCACCGGTAACAGGAGGCGTTGCAGCCGGTGCATGTCAATGCCTCACGTGCCAGGGTAGGAGCCGCGCCTCCAGCGCCTTGATCCCCTCCTGGGCGGCCAATCCCAGGGCGGCGAGGATCGCCAGGACCGCCAGGAGCCCGGCGCTGTCGAATCGGTTGGCGGCGGCCTGCATGTATGCACCCAGGTTCACTGCGGCAAAGAACAGTTCGGCCGTGACCATGGCGATGACCGCTCGCACCATCCCGATCCGCAGCGCCGTAAACAGGAAGGGCAGACTGGCGGGAAGCAGCACGCGGCTCACCATCTGCCAGCGGTCTGCGCCGAAAGAGCGCCCGACGTCGAGCAAGCCGCGATCCACATTCCGGGCGCCCGCGGAGACCGTCACCAGCATGTCAAAGACGCACATGAGGAAAACCAAGGCCGTGCGCCCCGGGAAGAAGAGTCCGAACCAGATGATCAGGAAGGGAACGAAGGCGATGGTCGGGACCGCGTAGATGGCATTCACGACCGGATCGAACATCCGGAAGACCGTCTCGCTCCGGCCCATCAAGAAGCCGAGGGGCACGGCCGCCGCCATCGCCAGGGCGTAACCCAGCAGCATGTGCCCGGACGACTGGAGCAGGAGGCGCGGGAGTTCCAGGGATCGGGTCTTCAGAAACAGGTGATAGGCAACCGCCGTCGGCGGCGACAGGACGACCCTGGAAAATTGTCCGGCGACCAGCTCCCAGAGGATGAGCCCGCTGAGGAGCGAGAACAAGTACAGCAGGCCGATGCGATGCCGCCACATATCTTTATCACCTCATCGCCGCAGCACCGCGGGCAGCCACAGGCTGAAGGGCGGGTAGTACGTGATGAGCAGCAGCACCACGATGTTGATGGCGATGAAGGGGACCAGGGCCAGGGAGGTCCGCTCCACCGACACGTTGGCCAGCTTGGCAGCGATGAACAGGGTGTTCCCCACCGGGGGGCTGCAGATGCTGATGGCGAGGTTCACCACCACAATCATCCCGAAGTGGAGCGGGTCCACCCCGAACTGCTTCACCACGGGGAGGAGGATGGGGGTGGTGAGCAGCAGGGCGGGGGCCAAGGGCATAGGCCCTCCCAGGATCAGCAGAAAGATATTGATCAAGATCAGGATCATGATTCGACTCTGCGTGAGGGAAGTGATCCAGGTGGCGAAGATGGTGGCGAAGTTTTCCACGGTGAGGGCCCAGCTCAGGGCATCCCCGGCCCCGATGATGAGCATGATCACCGCGGTCAGCTCGCCGGTCTTGAGGAGGATCTTGGGGACATCTGCCCACGCCAGGTCCCGGTACACGAACCGGCCAACAACGAGGGCATAGACCACGGCGATGACGGCGGCCTCCGTGGGGGTGACGATTCCCGTGAAGATGCCGCCGAGGATGACCACCGGCGTCAGGAGGGCCGGGATGCAGTCCACGAAGCTCCGCCAGAGCTCCCGGAAGCTCACCAGCGGCTCCGTCGGATAGCCGCGCCGGACCGCGATGATGAAGGCGCACAGCATCAGGGCCAGGCCGACCAGGATCCCGGGAATCGCGCCGGCGACGAACAGGTCGCCCAGAGACACGCCCGAGACGAAGGCATAGAGGACCATGGGGATGCTGGGCGGAATGATGACGCCGATGGTCCCGGCGGAGGCAACCACGGCCGCGGCGTAGGGCCGGTCATAGCCCTTCTTGGCCATCGCCGGGATCATCACACTGCCCACGGCGGCGGCGTCCGCCGCCGCAGAGCCGGACATCCCGGCGAAGATCATAGAGGCCAGGACCGTCATCAGGGCCAGCCCCCCAGGGATCCAGCCCACCAGGGCGAAGGCAAAGTTGGTGATCCGCTTCCCCATTCCCCCCGCCCCCATGAGCTCCCCCGCCAGGACGAAGAACGGGAGGGCGAGCAGGGTGAAAGACTCGTTCACGCTCACGATGGACTGGAAGATCACCGTGAGGGAGTACTTCCCGGTGCCTAGGAAGAAGAGCAGGGGGGTGAGCCCGATGGCGAAGGCGAGCGGGATGGCGGTCGCACTCAGGCCGAGGAAGAGCCCCCAGAGGATGACGAAGTTCACGGGTCAGCCCTCGGCACTCTCGGCGGTCGCCTGCCACCCGTGCGGGCTCCGCCAGATGGTCCACACCTGCCGCAGGGCGTAGAGCAGCATCAGGACGCCGGCCACGGGCAGCGACAGATAATAGAGTCCAATGGGTAGGCGAAGGACGGCGGACTTGTCACCCATGGTGACCCGCGTCAGCGTAACCCCTTCCACCACCATGAAGGCGAGGAAGAACAGGATGGCCGCCATCACGTACACCCCGATCGCCCGCTGGCCCAGCGGGCCAAAGAGGCGGGGGAAGAATCCGATGGTCATGTGGGTCCGGCGCCGGAGCGCCGCGACCGAGCCCAGCAGGGTGAGCCAGACGAACAGCAGCCCGGCCAGCTCGTCCGACCAGGCCAGGGAGTAGTTGAAGATATAGCGGGAGAGGACACCGGAGAAGACCATGACCACCAGGCCCGCCATGATCAGCCCGACCATCCAGTCGACAGCACGGCCCATCCACTGGTCGAGGAGCGGGTCCACCCATCGGATGGGCACAGCCTGTCCTCCTTGCTGCGGTTTCGCAGCTGTCATCAGATTCTTCTGGGGCCGGGGTCGCCCTAGAGGAGGCGACCACGGACAGCCCTTGGCTATTTCGCCGGATACTTCGCCTTCACGGCCTCGGCGTCCTTCAGCAGGGCCTGCAGGACGTCCTTGGGAAACGTCTCCCCGGCCTTGTCATAGACGGGCCGGCTGGCCCGGGCGAAGGCGGAGACGTCCGGCTTGATGACCGTCGCCCCCTTGGCCTTCATCTCTACCAGCATCTTGTCGTCCTCGTCCACGACGGCCTTGCGATGCCAGGCGGATGCCTCCAGCGCCGCCTTCTGGACGGCGGTCTGATCGGCGGGGGAGAGAGACTGCCAGCGCTTTTCCGTGATGCTGAGGGGGATCGGCGCATAGATGTGGTTGGTCAGGGAGATGTTCTTGGCGACCTCGTAGAATTTCTGCACGTGGATGGTGGGGATGGGATTCTCCTGGGCATCCACCACCCCCTGCTGGAGCGAGATGTAGGTCTCGCCCAGGGCCATCACGGTGGGGTTCGCCCCCAGCGCGGACCAGAGCCACACGTAGACCTCGCTCTTGGCGATCCGGATCTTCATGCCCTTGAGGTCGGCCGGGGTCCGCACTGCGCGCGTGGCCGTGAGCTGGCGAAAGCCGGCCTCGAACATGCTCAGGATCCGCATGTTCTTCTGCTGCAGCTTGGCGAACCATTCCTTGACCCACGGCGAGGTGTCGTAAAGGTACCAGCCCTGTTCGTAGCTCTCCACCAGGTACGGGAGCGCGAGCAGTCCGAGCTCCGGCAACTGGTTGGCGTAGATGGCGATCCCGCTCACGGCGAAATCGATGGCGCCGAGCTTGACCTGCTCCAGCAGCTTGGGATCGCTCCCCAGGGTCCCGCTGTGGTGCACCTCGACGGTGTACCGGTCTTGCGTGTACTCCTTCACCTTGTCGGCGAACATCAGGGCCGCCTTGTGGCGCAGCCCGTCCGGCGGGTCCGTGTGGCCGAAGCGGAGGGTGGTTCCTGCCTCGGCGAGGCCGCCCGCCAGGAGGGCGCCTACCATCATCAGCGCGATCCAGATCTTTCGGGTGCTCATGCTGTCCTCCTTGTGCGTTGCTCGGCACTGCCCGCTGGTGGGCCCCCTCCTCGGGGAAATGGAAGGTCCCCTCAGCGACGCTTCCCCAGGGCCTTCTCCAGTCGGCCCCGGACATGTTCTAGATGGATCGCCATCTCCCGGGCGGCGCGGTCCCGCTCCCGGGCCTTGATCGCCAGGAAGATCTTCCGGTGGGAGGCGAAGGCGTCCGGCGCGGCGCCTGGAACCTTGAGAGCCATCTCACGCGTCTTCAACATCAGGTCGGACAGGGCGTCGTGAATGAACAGCAGGATCCGGTTGTGCGTCGCCTGGGCGATGGCCCGGTGGAACTCCACATCGGTGACGCGAAACCGGGTGGGCGTGCCTAGAGCCGCTTCGTTCGCCGCCAGGGCCGCCTGCAGGCGGGCGATATCCTCCGCATCGGCCCGCTCCGCCGCCATGGCGGCCGTCTCGACCTCCAGGATCCGTCGCGCGTCACATAGCTCCAGGAGAGAGGAGGCATCCTGCCGGATGAGGACGCTCAGGGAATCCCCCATGGACTTGAGAAACGGAGGAAGCCCCGGCTTCCGGACGAAGGCCCCCTCACCCGCCCGGATCTCCACCAGGCCCATCTGGCTCAGGGTCCGCAGGGCCTCGCGGACCGAGGGGCGACCGACCCGGAACCGCTCGGACAGCTCCCGCTCGGGCGGCAGCCGGTCCCCCTCCTTCATTCTTTGGGAGAGGATGAGCTGCCGCAGATGCTGGGCCACGTCCTCGAAGAGCTTGCGCTTCTGGATGACGGGAAAGCTGGCAGGGCTGACCATGAAGAGGCCTCCGAGCGGTATAATGGTAATACCAGTATCCCGCAACAGATGTCAATCAGAAAAACTTGAGGCTGCTGGTCTTTCCTTATCGAAAGGGTACTGGCCATGTCCGCTCCTCCAACCCCATCCGTCGAGTTCTTGTCGGAGGGCGAATTGTCACACAAGGCGGACAGGGGGGGCGGAAGAAGTGGCGCGTAGTCGCCGGATCATTTATACTTCCGAACAAATGCATCCGGATGGTTGCCGGACTCATCCTTCACGCGGAGGAGTACGATGGCAAGGCCTGGCAAGTCCCTGACGCAGGAGCAGGTAGAGCAGATCGTGGCAAGCAGCCAGCCGGAGCGGCTGGCGGACCCGGCAAAGCGCCCGATCCCGGAGGATCACGCGGCCCACGTGGCCCAACTTGCGCTGTGGGGCCATCCGACCCTGGCGGCGGATCACCTGCTGTTTCCGGAGCTCACCGGATCCCTGCCCGCGGTGGTTGCCGGGGTGATCCGGCAGCTCAACATCCGGTTCGCCCAGTCCCGCCTCAGGGCGGGAAAGCCTGAGGCAGCGCTCGTCTGCAAGGTTCGGGACCGCCAGTTCAGCTATGAGACGCTGCTGGAGATAGCGATCAACTTCACCGGGCTGGAGAGCCGGTGGCTGGATGCCGAGGAGCGGCGCGAGGCCAGCCGCAGCCTCCAGGCTGCCCTGGCAGAGTGGGAGGCGCGAGAGGCGACCGAGGGCAAGGTCTCCGTGGCGGCCGCGGTGGTGCGGCGATGGCTGGCGCGAATGAAGCTGGTCCAGAAGGGGGCCAGCATGGTCGCCCGGACTGCGCTCCGCATCGAGGAGGCCCTGGACTTCGGCAAGCCGGTGGTCCTGGAGTTCCTGCGGAAGGCGCAGGCGGAGATCGAGGGGAATATCTACACCCGCATGGTCCGCGAGGGGCGCTGCCGCTTCGGCAACGACTATGCCCTGGGCCTTCGCTGGCTGCGCCATCTCGGGTTCGAGCAGGTCTCCACCAACCCGGTGCTGGCGGCTCTGGCCTACCAGGACGACCCCACCCTCGGCCGGACCTTCCAGGCCGACGTGAAGTCCTACCGGAAGTTCGCCCAGTGGAAGGCCCAGCCGGAGAAACACGGCGACGAGATCGCCCTGTACGCCACTCTCCTGGCCCTCTGGGACAACCTGCACGTGTACCGGCCGATCTTCTTCAACCTGGCCGGCTCCTCCGGCGGCGGCGTGGTCTCGTTCCAGCTCAATCCCAACATTGCCCACCTGGTGGGGGAGAGCGTCCGGGACGTCTTTGCCGCCTTTGCCGAGGCGACCGAGGACCTGGAGGTCTACGACGACCACCTGCTGGCGGGCTATCCCGCCACGCGCGAGCGCGGGCGGCCCAACATGGTGATCAAGGTGGCCGCCAGCTCCCCCGCGGCGCGTCAGATCGCCCGGAGCATCAACACCTTCGGCTTCGGCTCCAACATCACGGTCATCTACAGCGTGGGGCAAGAGGTGACGATGATCCTGGAGGAGATGGCCGGGATGGCCGGGGCCATCCAGAAAGGGATCGTGCCGACCCAGCTGTACATGACCAACATGGGTGGGCGGTTCGAGAGCCATCTCCGGGAGGTAAAGCTGGAGGGGCTCTTCGCCGAGCTCAAGCGGAAGCTGGGCGAGGCCGAGGCTCTCGCGCGGGTGAACCAGCTCGCGACCGCCAACGGCACGAAGCCCAAGGTGGACGCGGCCACAGGGTACGAGGCCAAGGTCGTGGCTGCCACCCGGTTCGGGAGCCAACGGACCATTGATGCCAACGTGACCGCGGCCCTGAAGGGCGCGGCGTCCGAGGAGGATCTGAAGGGCTGGGAAGACGTCATCGGCAAGTCGGGGACCCTGGTGGCGCGGCGGGTCTGGGGCATCTTCTTCTCGGGGGCGAACCGGGGAAAGTGGCTGGACTACTTGTGCCGGAAATACCAGGTCAGCCAGGCCCAGGCGCGGGTGATCCTGGAGCGGGTCTGCTACCTGCCGGCATCCAAGCGCAAGCCCTTGGACACGTACGGGACGCTCACCGGGACGAACATGGTCCACACCGAGTTCCCGAATCACCAGGAGAATGTCCGCAAGATGGCCGAGGCCGAGGGCTTCCAGCTCGCCGACTACGTCGAGTCCATCCAGGGGGAGTTCCCGCCTGACGTCGTGAAAACGCTCAACATGATCCCGGACTTCCGCCAGGGCTACGAGCTGAACGCGGAACTCACCCGCGTCCTCCGCGAGGTGGGGATCGCCGGGGAGTTCGGCTCGGGCGGCCACACGCCCGAACAGTGGCCCGACTTCGGCCCCGTCCAGAAGACCTCGGCCGAATTCAAGGCCGCCTACGACAAGTTCCGCGACGACATGCTGGGCCTCTTCAAGACGGTGACCAAGCCCGCCCGCACCGCGAAGCCAAAGGCGAAGGCAACCGCCAGGAAGCGCACGGGTCGAAGGTAGAGCCGAGAGCCGTGAGGAATCTGCGAGAATCTGCGTAATCTGCGGATAGATAGGGTTCGAAACGTCGAAGCCCCCTCGGAAGATGTCCGAGGGGGTTTCGTGTTTGGGGTGCGACGGGTCAAGCCAGTTGACGCTCAAGGATGAATCGCTTACAGTCCAGGTGATGGGCGTGGCGTACCAGGAAGTAAGAGTGCTATTACCGCACGCAGAGTAGGAGGGTCAGGGCATGGACTGGCGGGAGCGGATCGTCGTGGACCCGAACATTCTCGTTGGCAAGCCGGTGATCAAGGGGACGCGTTTAGCTGTGGAATTCATTGTGGATCTGTTGGCGCAAGGATGGAGCGAATCGCAAATTCTAGACAGTTACCCGGGCGTTTCGCGCGAGGACATCCTGGCGTGTCTCAAATATGCCAGTGAGATTCTCAAGTCCGAAAAGGTTTACCCGATCCCGGCGTGAACCGTGCGGATCCTGGCGAATGAGAACTTTCCCGGTCCTGCCGTGGACGGATTGCGTGTGCGCGGACACGATGTGGTCTGGGCACGCACCGACATGCCGGGTGCGTCAGACGACGCTATTCTCTCGCGAGCCCAAGTGGAAGGCCGCCTTGTGGTAACGATGGATAAGGATTTTGGAGAGTTGGCATTTCGGTGGGGCTTGCCCGCTACCTGCGGTGTGATCCTCTTCAGGCTCTCTCTACCGGAGCCAGAAACTTCCGCTCGGAGAATCGTGGAAGTCTTGGAAAGCAGGGCAGATTGGGTTGGCCGTTTTGCGGTGGCGGAGGAAGGCAGGACACGAACGCGCCCGTTGCCGCCGCCGAAGCGAGCGGGTTGAACGAGGTCTATCTATCGTCCTTATTCATCCATCCACAATCCGAAGGGGGAGGACCGATGCAGCTCTCAAAATACAGCATGGGAATCGGTGACCGGTTTGCCCGTCAGGGCGAGGCACAGCTCGCGGCGTTCCTTCAGGCCAAGGCCATGGGCGTGGACATCACCCCCGTCTGGAACAAGTCGAACCGGGAGCATCTGATCGTCCACACCCATCCCGACAGCGTCCGCGCCGAAGCGGACGCGGCGGTGAAGGCCCTGGGCTGGAAGGGGCCGCATCACGTGGATGCGGACCACATCGGTCTCAAGAATGTGGATGCCTTCATCCCCGCCAGCGATTTCTTCACGCTGGACGTGGCCGATTTCGTGGGCCAGGCGGCGCCGGAAGCGGACATCCAGGGCTTCGTGACGCGACACCGCCGGTATGCGACGGGACTGAACATCCCGGGCATCGACGGGACCCTGGCCGTCTCCGAGCGGGACGTCGCCGGCATCGCGCGGAAGTACCTGCTGGCGGTTCGGGAGGCAGGAGCCATCTACCGTCATATCGAGGCCGTCAAGGGCCGCGAGCGATTCATCACCGAGGTATCCATCGACGAGACGGACAAGCCGCAGACGCCCGTCGAACTGTTTTTCATCCTCGCCGCCATCGCCGACCAGAAGATTCCGGCGCAGACCATCGCCCCCAAGTTCACCGGCCGGTTCAACAAGGGGGTGGATTATGTTGGTGACGTCCGCCAGTTTGAGAGAGAGTTCAACGAGGACCTTTCGGTGATCGCCTTCGCCATCCGGGAATTCGGTCTCCCCGCCAATCTCAAGCTCAGTGTGCATTCCGGCAGCGACAAGTTCTCGATCTACGGCCCGATTGCCCACGCCATGCGGACGCACGATGCCGGATTGCACCTCAAGACCGCCGGCACGACCTGGCTGGAGGAAGTCGCCGGTCTGGCGCTGGCAGGTGGCGACGCGCTGAGGCTGGCGCAGGAGATCTACGAAAAGGCGCACGGCCGGTTGGAAGACCTGTGCAAGCCGTATGCTGCCGTGATTGACATTGACCGCGGTCTGCTGCCGGAGCCGAAGACGGTCCGGGGATGGTCGGGTGCGGAGTTTGCCGCGGCGCTGCGCCACGACCAGAAATGCCGGGCCTACAACCGCCACTTCCGCCAACTGCTCCACGTGGGGTTCAAGGTGGCGGCGGAGATGGGGGATACCTACTCCCAGGCCCTGGAGCACCACGCCGCCGTGATCGGCCGGTTGGTGACGGAGAACCTCCTGGAGAAGCACATCAAGCCGGTGTTCGTGCAGCCCTAGATGCAGCCGTCAGCTATCAGCCAATAGCCGTCAGCCAAGGCACAGAGAGCGGCCCGCCTGGGCCGCTCCTCTGCTTTGTGTTTTCTGATAGCTGATGGCTGAAGCCTGACCCGCGCCGCGAGTGGTCCTACGAACCGCTCTTTGATGACCTCCCCATCCTCGATCCGGCGCTCGCATAGCCGGGGCCGGGGGGCCAGTCTGCCCCGTCCGAGCTTCCCCTGCCTCAGGACCCGGAAGATCCCGCTTGACCCGCCACTCCGCTGCTGCTAGCGTCCCCGCCGACGTTGCTTTCCCCCGGTTCTTGTCCCCGGCTCGGTCATCGCCCCGGTTGCCCGCCCCGCTTGGTGACCACGTGGTGCCGCGCCCCGTTTCCAGTTTCCTATCCGGTCCTATCCGGTGAGCGCGCATCGAGGGATGTGCAGTTGTATCCGGGAGATGTGATCGGATCAGGCACAGTGGGCACGGGTTGTTTGCTCGAACTCACCAAAGGGCAAGGCCCGTGGCTGCAACCCGGTGATGTGGTGGAGTTGGAGATTGAGCGGTTGGGTGTCATCAAGAATGAAGTGAGGCTGTAATATTGACCCACCTCGAAACGGATCATGTCTCTCCGAATAGGCCGGGCCTAGGCAGACTGAACTGGATCAGCTTGGTTTTACTCGGGTTGATCGTTCTTGGCCTGTTGGCCAGAGTGTGGGGCATCAGCTATGGCTTGCCCTACCTGTATCATCCCGATGAGCCGGTGGGCCTTCGTATAGCACTGCACATATTCAAGACCGGCGATCTCAACCCACGATTTTTCGGATATGGCTCGCTGTTCTTCTATTTAAATGCGTTGGCCTATCTGCCCTATTATCTGATCGGACAACTACTAGGCCTCTTTCATACGCCGGCCAACATTCCTAATTTACAAATGCTGCAGATGGGTGTCGGGCAAACGCTGATGCCGTCTCAAGTCATTTTGGGGCGGCTGCTGTCTGTGCTGGAAGGAATAGCTTGCATTCCGGTGGCGTACTGGCTGGGAAAACATCTATCCCATCGAAACACCGGGTTACTGGCTGCCGGTCTCGTAGCGATCTCCGCACCATTAGTATTGCACTCGCAATTTGTCACGCCGAATATTCTAACGACACTATGGGTTTTGATAGCCCTGGCCGCTTTCAGCCAACTGACTCCTCAAAGTCGTTGGCCATCCTATGTGTGGGCTGGTCTTGCGCTGGGCTGTGCAATCGCCAGCAAGTATAACGCAGGTATGCTGCTGGGTGCATACCTTGTGACCTGCTTGATGTTATATGGCCGATCCGCACCGCGAATGTGGGTGATCTATCTGGTTCCGGCAGTAGCCGTATTGACCTTTATAGCGGTCACGCCATATTCAATGTTTGATTTCTCACAATTTATTGCTGACACGCAATTTCACCTTGAATATTATTCTACTGCCAGCCATCCCGGAATGGAGGGACACACTGTTGCATTTTATTTGAGTTATCTCTTGCGGGCTGAAGGACCAATCGTTTTTTTAAGTGTCTTACCTTTGGTGAGGTACCTTCGGCAACGCAATCGAGTTGGACTGATTTTAGCGTCCTTTGCTGTGCCTTATACGATCTATGTTTCGACTTTGAATATACGCAACGATCGCACGATTTTGATCGTGTTGCCGATTTTCCTCATCCTGTCCGCCGACTATTTGGTTGTACTGAAACATTGGGCAACTAACAGTCCGAAGCTCCGCCTTAAGCGAGTAGCCAACTGGGGCCTGACAATATTTGTCGCAGGCTCGATCTTATATCTTGGCTGGCAGACGGTTAAGCAAAACATCCAGCAAACAACGCCTGACGCCCGCGAATATGCGCGCCAATGGATTGATACCAATCTGCCGACCGATCTGCGAATCATCGCCGAAACTTATACGCCGTACATTGATCCTAAGCGTTTCACAGTTACCTATATCAATTCGATGATTCTCAATTCGCCCGACTGGTATGTTCAAAACGGCTATGACGTGCTGGTGCTGAGCAGCGTCGCCTTTGGTCGCTTTTATGCGATGCCCGATCGATATCCGGCGCAAATCGCAAAGTATGATGATTTGATCCGGCGCTTTCCAGAGATCATGCAGTTCGATCAGAACAATGTGACGATACGAATTTTGAGGGTGGTCAAGTCGTAATGGGGGACGTAATGGGGGACGTAAAATAATGGGGGACGTAGAATGGGGGACGTAGGTTCTAAAACAACTTGCATTCTAATGAAAGACCGAGTACCCACCTGGCACGCCGAGACACCCCCGCCTGGATGCCCCCGGGACCCTGCAGCATGTCATCGGCCGGGGCATTGAGCGCACCAAGATCTTTCACACTGACACCGACCGGAACGACTTCGTCAACCGGCTTGCTGCGCTGTGCCAGAAGGGAGACCTGGTCGTGTACGCCTGGGCCCTCATGCCGAGCCACTTCCACCTCTTGGTGTGCACGGGGACGCGGCCGCTCTCCCAGAGCATGAAGCAGCTGCTGACCGGCTATGTGGTCAATTTCAACCGCCGGCATAAGCGATACGGGCATCTCTTTCAGAATCGGTACAAGTCCATCATCTGCGAGGAGGACCCGTATCTGCTCGAATTGACGCGGTACATCCATTTGAATCCGCTCCGGGGCGGCCTGGTCCAAGGGCTGCGGGACCTACGCAGGTACCGCTGGACGGGCCACGCCGCGCTCCTGGGAGTGGTGGACCGAGCCTGGCAGGAGACCGCCACGGTTCTCGCCGACTTCGGGCCGAAGCGGAAACGGGCCGTACAACGCTATGAGGCCTTCGTCCGGGAGGGGATCGCCCAAGGCCGACGGCCGGACCTGGTAGGGGGCGGCCTCATCCGGAGCCTGGGGGCTGGGGGCAGGTCCTGGCGCTGCGGCGGAAGGGGAGCCCGAGGGCCGCGGATGCGCGCATCCTGGGCAGTGGGGACTTCGTGGAGGGGCTCCTGGCGGAGGCGGCAAGCCGACAGAAGGAGACCTTGCGGCTCGCGCGCAAGGTCGTAGCCTTACCCACACTGGCCCGGCACCTTACGGTGTCAAGGGTGGCGTCGCGGAAGAAGCACTCCGGTCCGGGATCCGGACACGGGAGGTGGTGCGGGCCCGGCGGCTCTTTTGTCAACTGGCAGTCCGGGGCATGGGCTATTCCGGCGCGGAGGTGGCACGGTTCCTGGGGGTGACGACCTCCGCCGTCAATCGACTGGCCGTCTCTGAGGAGCTGCCAGAAGTCAGGAAATACTTGAAAGCGCTTTAGAACCTGGTCCCCCATTACGTCCCCCATTAATCCCGGTCTCGGAAGTGGAGTACGTCAAGGGCGCCGCGAGCCAGAAGGTCATTGACCGCGAGCTCAAGCCGGCGGCGACTCCTATGTGGCGTGAGCCCTGGCGTTCCGCATAGCGCGCGCTGTCCGGTCTCCAGAGGAACACCGATCGCGTCGAGCAGCTCCGGCCTTTGATGACGTCAACAGGCAAGACCTTCAAGTGGATGTTGTGGCCCCAGGAGGGCGTGTTCGGAGCGTCCGACGAGTTCATCGTTGAAGCATTCCGCGTGCGACTAATGGGCAACATGCTGGACCTGTCCTTCGAAGGCACGAGCCCTTGCTCGTCTGCTGCCGCCAGCGCCCTGGCCGAGAAGTACGTCACCTCCCTCGGCAAACGTGTCGTTTCGCCGCTCGCTCTGATCACAGAGCAGGAGTTCTTAGTCCGAACGACGCCGCCCTTTGGCGCGATGACAACACGCTCGGCCACCCGAGAGGGCCGCGAGCGGATCGCGCGGGCCGTTAGAGAAGCGCGCAACGAACTGCTCAGCGCTGCCGATGAGACACTTCGACGATGCTACGAGTATTTTCAAGACGCGCGAGAACAGATCAACATCCTCGATGGGAAGCCCGCGTACGAGGCGTACAAAGCCCTAGAAGTGTTGGAGGCGCGATTCGGTTCTGAAAGGAACGCGATCGCTGTTCTCGGGAAGGTGTTCAAGAAGGCCAAACGGGCTGCGAACGAACCGCGACACATTCCGAGGAAAGGATTGCCGCAATCTAGAGAAAGCGCGTCCCTGGAATCAGTCGAGCTGGTGAGAGAAACGATCAGGGCGTACGAACGGTACCTCCTCCTTCGTGTTCGGTAGAACGCGTTCGTATGGTGCAAGGCACGCACAGTTCAGTACGCACGCCGCAGCGGCAGCACTGCTCAATACTCAAACTCGCCGTACCCATGTGGCACATTCTCTCAAAATGCAGCTGATCTCGTCGTCGATCATAGTTGACTTTCCCTTCGGCCCGCGCGCGGGTCCACGGTGTCGGGAACATAGATGTAGTGATCCACTCGACTCACTTGACTACTGGCACCTATCTCCGCGGCCGACATGGAAACGCACCTCTGAGGGCGTCAATCGCCACGTCGAAGAACTCCTGGTGAAGACGCTGCGGATTCCGTCTTGCATACTCGACAAACACCGCGATGAGTTGAGTTCGCGTGCCCTTCTCTGGGGCGCATGCATTGAAGATCCAGTGCCCCGGGGTATCGGCCTGCACGATGATCTTCTGCAGAGTGCCGAATGCTCCTCAGCACATGCCAGAAGGGTAGTCGTGATAAAAGGATACTTGATCGCCCTTCACTTCCGCATCGGCTAACGACTTGCAAGATGTCAGCACTTCCGCCGTGGAATCAGCGAAGACAGTCGCGGCCGGCGTGAGCAGGCAGAACGCAGCGAGGGAGGCCGTTCGCGCGAGGTGCGTTATCGGGCGTCCTCCGATTCGCGCTCCATCTTGGGGCCTGGTCTGTCCCCCCTGGCGTCCCAGACGCCCCGGGTGTGCGGGATTTCGCTTGACCCGCCAATCCGCTGCTGGTAGCGTCCCCGTCACCCTCGGATTCCGGCTGGGTGCTGTCCCTGGCTCGGCTGTCTCGGCGGGCACGGGTTGCCTAGAGCTCGCCGCTCCCGGCCGCGCCCCGTTTCCAACTTCCTATCCGGTTACTACCGTACAAAACACACGTTTCATGAGGAAGAATAGTTAGCACCCGGCTAAATCGCAACGGATGGAGATACCCCCATGGATGCAGTGAAGCAGTTTGCTAAGCCCTGGCTTTTGGTGGTTGTGAGCGCGGTAATAGTCTTGTTTGCAGGCTATTGGGGTTCGGCATTAAGCGCTGAAATTAAGGTCGCGCTTAGCGGCGATCAGGAAATCCCTCCTGTGACGACCTCTGCCTCTGGAACCGGCACCATCACTGTCGGAGCAGACAAGTCCGTTAGCGGCAATGTGACGATCTCTGGGATGTCGGTAATGGTTGCCCATGTTCATGAGGCCGCTGCGGGCAAAAATGGTCCTATAATCATTCCGTTGACGAAGGCTTCCGATAACGTTTGGACGGTGCCGGCAGGCGCAAAATTAACCGATGCACAGTACGAAAGTTACAAGGCTGGTAATCTTTATTTCAATTTTCATAGCGCCGCCCACAAGGGTGGAGAAATTCGTGGCCAAATAAAACCTTAGCCCGGCGAGGCGAACCCTCATTCAATCACCTTATCGGCGCGCAACACCAGTTCTTGCCGAATGGTGAGACGGAGCGCCTTGGCGGTCCTTTGGTTGAGGACCAGCTCTAGCACCGTAGGCTGTTCGACTGGAAGATTGCCCGGCTTTGCACCCTTTAGTATCTTGTCCACATAGGTCGCGGCGCGCCGATAATGTTCAGCCAGGTCCTGTCCATAACTCATCAGGCCACCGGCCTCTGTCATTTCCCGATTCGATGATATCGAAGGCAGGTGGTGTTTGACTGCAAGCTTTGTAATTTGATCCCGCTGCACGTCGAAGTACGAGTCCGCCGCCACGATCAGGGCTTCCGTACGTGCCCGGGTCATCGCGCCGAAGCCAGCCTCGATCTGCCTCGCGGTGCTCGCTTCAACGGCGAGGACCTTCACGCCGGTTGAATACGCGGCTCCTTGAATTTGCTCCAGAATTAAGGAATCGCTCGGATTGGGCGGATTAATCAGCACAGCAACGCGCGATAATGTGGGAACCGCAACCCGCAATAGCTCAAGGTGCTTAGCGCTCACCTCGGTCACGATATTGGATAGTCCGGTGATGTTTCCTCCCGGTCGGGAAAGGCTCCTGGCGAACCCCTCACCGACCGGATCGGGAACCGCTACCATAACGATGGGAATCGTGGCTGTCGCTTGATGGGCAGCCTGGACGCTTAGCGTTGTCCCGGCCACGATGACATCCACGTTTAACCGCAGCAATTCCGCCGCCAAGCTCGGAAGGCGCTCATATTTACCGTCCGCGAAACGCCACTGGATGATGAAATTCTTTCCCTCGACATAACCAAGCTCGCGCATGCCTTGCCGAAATCCCTCATAAACTTGGGTCGACGACGAATCGGAAGCAAGGAAGCCTATGCGCCAGACCTTCAGTTGCTGCTGGGCGAGCGACGCAAGTGGCGCTGCGAGTACGGCGCCACAAAGCACGGCACGCAGCAGGATTCGCCGCATGCGCGACGCTCGGTGTTGCCGAAAGTCTGTGGAACCGACCTCGACCATATCGCCCCCTCCCTAGAGAAGGCACAATCTTATGCTTTGGGTAACGATGTCGTGGGGTGTTGGGCGCAAGCACAAAGGCATGCGCACGCGCGACCTATACCCCCGCATCCTAGGGCAACTATTAACGTAAGCCAAGATGAATCATACGATCGGGCGCCCCTTGAGGTCCGCCGCTCCTGGGCTCGCCTCATCCGGAAGGTGTACGAGGTCGATCCCCTCCTGTGTCCGCGCTGCGGCGGCACGATGGAGGTGGCCGCCCACTCCCGGGACTGGTCCTACGAACCGCTTTTCGACGACATCCCCGTCCCCGAGCCGGTGACCGTGTAGCGGGTGCCCTGGGGCCTGGTCTGTCCCCCCTGGCGTCCCAGACGCCCAGGATTTGCGGGATTTCGCTTGACGCGCCAAGCCGCTGCTGGTAGCGTCCCCTTCCATCTCGGATTCCGGCTGGGTGCTGTCCCTGGCTCGGCTGTCTCGGCCGGCACGGGTTTCCTATAGCTCGCCGTCCCGGCCGCGCCCCGTTTCCAACTTCCTATCCGGTTGAACCAAGAACGTCGAAGCCCCCTCGGGAGACTTCCGAGAGGGCTTCGTGCTTTTCGGGAGAAGGCCGGCCTACGGCAGCAGGCGCGGGTCCTTGCCGCGCTCGGCGACCATGACGCTCCGGGCGCCGTTCACATCGGCCCGGTCGTGGACCAGGGCCACCACGGCCGCGGCCATGGCGCGGGGATCCTCGCGCCCGGGGAAGATGACGTTCCGTCCGATCAGGGCCCCTCGAAGGTTGGATCCGGCCTGCAAGGCGGCATGCAGGTCCTGCAGGACCGGGACGGGATCGCCGGTCACCTCGCCACCCAGGACCAGGATGGGCAAGGTTGTCGCGCGGGCGACCTTGGCGAGCCCTTTGCACGAGGGGATCTTCAGCCAGGTGTTGAGCGAGGAGGCGCCGAGGGCCGAGGCCACGCTGACCATGCCGGCCAGATCCTTCGCCGTCCGCTGCACGACGTACCTTCCCCTCACGCGCCTCACAGGCAGCGGTTCCAGGAAGGCCGTGAGGTCGGCGCGGACGCACCCGCTCACGGCGTCGGCGCACGCCAGGATGGTGCGGCCCGAGCCGGGATCGGTCGGGTCCAGGCGGAACATGAACTTGGCCCCGTCCATGCGCAGGGCCTGCATCCGCTCCGTGGTGAAGGCGGTGAAGGTATCCTCCATCTCGAACGCCGTCCCGCGCAGCCCACCGCGGTTCATGCAACCCACCAGCAGGCGGTCATCCAGCAGGCTCGATCCGCCTCGTTCCTTGATCAGCCGGGTCAGGATGAAGAGGTCCTCGACGAGATCCGGCGTCCCCATGATCCCATCCATCCCCGGACAGCTCAGGACGCGGAGGATGCGGGCCAGGTAGGCATGCCGATCCGCCATGCCCAGGGGATCGTCTTTCACGTTCAAGACGTTCCGGCCCGGATGATCGGCGGCCAGGATCACCAGGGCGCCGTCCGGCGCCGGGACAGAGCGTCGCTTGCGCCGCTCCGCCTCCTCCTGGACGATGGCGGGCCGTTCGATCCGCACATCGGTGATGGCCGCGTACAGGTCAGGCGGCAGGAAGGCGACGGGATCAAAGAACTTGGAGACGGTCTTGCGGGCTGGCATGGGACGACTCCTTCCGGTACGGCAGTTCACGGGGCATGCAAACGCGGGAAGAGGGGGACCAGGGCCTGATACACTTCCTCAAACACGGCGCGTCGTCCGTCGTAGAAGCGGACCGCGTCGGGATCGGGGGTCAGGCTCCCCTGGACCGGATTCCATTGTCGCCCACTCGCGTCCACGTCGTCAATCAGATCTACCGAGCGGGCCGCCAGGAGCGCCGCGCCCAGGGACGCGGCCTCGGTGTACCGCGGGCGGAGCACCGGGACGCCCAGGACGTTTGCCTTGATCTGGAGCCAGAGTTCGGATCGCGCCCCGCCCCCCATGGCGAGCACCTCGCCCGGTTTGAGGTCCAGGGCGCGAAGGCCCTCCAGGCAGGCGCGCGCCTCGTAGCCCACCCCCTCCATGATGGCGCGGGCGACATCCCCTCGGCTGTGGCCCAGGCTGAGGCCCAGGAAGAGGCCGCGGGCATCGGCGTTCCAGCGCACCGAGCGCGCCCCCATGAAGAAGGGAAAGACCAGGAGATTCCGCGCCCCCGGGGGGCTCGCGGCGGCCTCGTGCTCCAGCGCTGCGGCGTCCTCCGGAGAAAGAGCCAGGAGGTCGCGGAACCAGCGCATCAACGAAGCGGACGTGGCGATCCCCAGCTCCAGGAGCCAGCGCCCGGAGATGGCGTGGACGGAGCAGGGCACGCGCCCCAGGTCTTCCGGCAGCCTGTCGATGGTCATGGAGATGTTGCTCGCCGTCCCGGTGGATTCCATCACCCGGTGCCCGAAGACGCCGGCGCCCACACCCTCGCACGCCCGGTCCCCGGCGCCCAGGGAGACCGGGATGCCCGCCGGCAGGCCCAGGGCATGCGCGGCCTCCGGCGAGAGACGATACGGCGCCTCCGTGGATCGGTAGATCGGCGGGAACTGATCCTGGCGGACGCCGACGCGCCGAAAGATGTCCGGCCACCAGACGTGACGGCGGAGGTCGAACATCATGGTCCGCGACGCCAGGCTGAGGTCTGTCACCGCCTTTCCGGTCAGGCGATAGTAGATGTAGTCCCGGGTCTGGAGGAACGTCGCCGCGCGCTCCAGGATCTCGGGCTGGTGCTCGCGGAGCCAGAGGAGCTTGCAGGCGGTGTAATTCGGGTCGGGCGGCAGGCCCGTGTGGTGGTGGAGGAAGTGAACCCCGAACTCCTCCCCCAGTCGCACCGCCTGATCCCGGCACCGGCGGTCCATCCAGATGATGCAGCGGGCCAGCGGCCTCCCATCGCGGCCCATGGCAACGACGCCCTCGCGCTGGGAGGACAGACCGAGTACGGCGATGCGGGCAAGGTCCTGGCCCGCCAGGCACTGCCGGGCGGCTGCGATGGCGGCGCGCCACCAGTCCTCGGGATCCTGCTCGGCCCAGTCCGGCTGGGGATGGTGGATGGGGTACGGCGCATCGGCGGACGCGAGCAAGGTCCCCTGTACGTCCCACAGGCACACCTTGCAAGTGCTGGTGCCGATGTCGAAGGTGAGGATCGTGTCGGCCGGCATGGTTTCTTCGGGATGGGTCGAAGGTTACAGGTCCAAGACCTGTCGTAGGGATTCCGCAACGCGACGGAGATCCGAGGCGTTCAGGCGTCCCGGACGGTGCAGAACGCGCGCGGCCGCGACTGTTGCCAGCTGCATTCTTACGACGGACGGCGCGACAAGTCTGGCCTCGCGCCACCTGGCGAGTGCGACGTCACTTGCGGTACGGGGAGCATGGGTGGTGATCGCCGCCACAATCACGTCGCCGCGCTGGTTGTATGCCTCGCTACTGACCACGACGGCGGGCCGCACCTTTGCGAGCGTTCGGTCGCGGAACGGAAATGGGAGGAGCACCACGTCGCCCCTGGCGAACGCCATAGATGTCTCTCCAGTTGTCGTAAACCGCATCCCCTGGATTGTTCCACGTTTTCCACAAGGCCTCTTCTGACACGAGGCTGTAGTCCGTCACTTCCCTTCGATATGGGCTGCGTCCGCCCTGTGAGTGTGGCGTGATTTTTGGCAAGCGGCCCAGCGCGTTCGAATCGATACGAACAGTCCTTCCCAGGCGAATGGCACCCAGAATGCCGCGCGAAATCCACCGTCGAACTGTTCGCTCGCTGACGCGCATCTGACGAGCGGTGTCCCGGATCGAGATATAGCTTGCCTGCATCGTAGCCGTCCCCCCCCATCGCAGTTGGCTGGGAACACTTAGCAGGAGTGTCCCCGAATGTCAATAAATGTCCTGAGTTGTCAGGATAGCGCATCCACCAGCTCCCGATTGTCCACCAGAATCCGGGCCCCAGCGGAGCCTCGGTGGCTACGGCTTCACCAGGATCTTGAGGCCCTTGCTCTGGCGAAGGGCGTGGATGGCGGCCTTCGTCTCGGAGAGCGGGTACTCCACGCCCAGGAGCGGCCGGAGGTTCAGGTGCGGCAGCCATCGCACGGCCCGATGGAACGTGTACGGGCGCATGTAGGAAGTCTTGATCCGTATCTCCTTCTCGAAGAGCCGGTACGGACGGACGGAGGCCGCCGCGGCCGGGTCTGCCACCCCCACGATGAAGACGGTCCCGCCCTTCTGGACGAATTCGATCCCCTGCTCCAGGAGGGCCGGATGCCCGACGCAGTCAAAGACATACTCCGGCCCGAGCCCGTCCGTCTCCGTCTTCAGGGTGGCGGCCAGGTCCTCGCTCTTGGGGTCCACCGGGATGCCCCCCACAGCCTTGGCCAGGGCGCGCCGGTGCGGGACCGGCTCGGACACGATGACCTTGGTGATCCCGCCGTGGAGCAGGAGCTGCGTCATGATGAGGCCGATGGTCCCGCCCCCCTGCACCAGGGCGACGTCGC
>Ga0326597_10002723_pt1 | contig 26154 bp, 23 predicted proteins | sample RVTome_12_FD_203789 | JGI IMG/M metagenome (GOLD analysis project Ga0326597, IMG submission 203789) | Soil microbial communities from uranium-contaminated site in the Upper Colorado River Basin, Wyoming, United States - RVT100D185 | ecosystem: Environmental > Terrestrial > Soil > Contaminated >... | reverse complement strand
AGCCCGAAAAACAGGTGGTTTCTTTACTCCGTAGACGTGCGCGCCGCGCGGAAATCGCCGTAATCGCTAAAACGAGTGCAATGCTTTGCTTGCCGTGGATGAACGCGCTGGTGCCACATCATTCGCGCACAAGGTGTCGCCCCGCCCGGCGAATAATCATTCGATTGGTCGGTCTCGGGTGCAATGACCCGCGCTCGCGTGGTCATGGCAGACGGGCGGAAGCGTAAGTCGGGCCATCGACACGACGGGATACTGTGTTACAGTCACCCCGCAGACGGCACGCGGCGCTTTGCCCGGCGCGCCAACGCGATCATCCCCAGCCCCAGCAGCGCAAGCGTACCTGGCTCGGGGATTCCCGTGCCGGAGATGTTGCCCGTGCCCGCGGCCCTGAAACCCGTCAGGAAGGTCCCGTCGTCGGTGATGTCTGACAGATTCGCGCTCGAAAACACGATCTTGATCGGCTCGGTCTCGATAAGCTCCAGGTTGAACGGAAGATCCTGAAACGAACTGGAAGTGGCCACCCCGGTCGTCGCCATCGAGATGCCGGAGCCGCTGTAGAAGACCTGGAAGGATGCAATGTCAAGCGCCAAGCCCCACCCGGGAACCGTGGGCTTGGTCAGCAAGTCCACGCCGAACGCATCACCATTGCCGCCACTGGTGACCAAACCGCCCCCGGCCGGGATTCCCCCGACATCTGCAATGAAAACATCCGCGAATATGTTGGACGTTAGAATATTGCCGACAAGCTCCCCGTTCAGCAGGAAGCTGACCGACGTGAGCGGGTCGGCCAGCGCGGGATTGCCGCCGCCGCCGGCGATGCTTCTCATGTCGAAAATGCTGGAGCCGTCGTACGCCAAATTGAGCCCGGTGATCTGTATCTCAAGATTTCCCGGGACCACAGGTCCCGCCGATGCGCTCGTGAGCATGGCCGACACGAACAACAACGCTGACAATACTGATCGCCTCTTATGTTTCACTGCGAATCCCCCCGAAAAAGGTTAGACCACACCCCGGACGGCCGCAACCCGCCGCTACGGAAACAACACTCGTCGCTCAAACCGATTATACCGGACTCCCAAACCGATGTCACTAGGGGCGTAAAACGATTTTTTGTGGGATTTTTCCGTCGCGGGCGCATCTCCGTCCGCCTCCCTTCCCCAAAAAACACGCGCTGGACCGCCCCCGTAAAGGTTTTCGGACCTTCGATCCGCCCGTCCGCCCGCCTAATGTCGAAGGCACCCGGTTGTGCACGGTCGATTGCCGCTGGTCGAACAGTGCCACGCGAGACAAATGCGTAAAGGATGGTACACCGACGCGTCGTCTATCGCGGACCACTTCCGATCCGTTCGGCATGGTCGATCCACGCGCCTCCGATGACGACTTCGCCGTGGTAGAAAACGACGGCCTGCCCCGGCGTTATGGCCCGCTGAGGCTCGTCGAAGACCACGCGCACCCGGCGATTGCGCGACGCGTCGTCTTCCAGTGGGAATACTGTGGCCGGTGCGGCCGTGTGCAGGTAACGAATCTTGACCTCCGCCCGAAACGCATCCGAAGGCGGCCCCACCAGGTAGTTCGCCTTGTCCGCGACGAGCGCCGCGTTCAACAGCTCGTCAGCCCGGCCCACCGTAACCGTATTGGTTTGGACGTTTAGATCGGTAACGTAGACCGGCTCACCCGCCGCAATGCCCAGCCCGCGCCGCTGGCCGATCGTGTAATTCCCGATGCCGCGATGCGAGCCAAGCGCGCGGCCATCGGCCGTCAGAACCGGACCTTCTGCGAACGCACCCGGTCGCCGCTCGCGTACGAGACGGGCGTAGTCCCGGTCCGGCACGAAGCAGATTTCGACGGAATCGGGCTTGTCGCGTATCGGCAGGTCAAAGCGTGCGGCCTGTGCCCGAACCTCGTACTTCGTGTACTCCCCGATCGGGAACAAAACGCGGTCGAGAATCGCCGGCTGAAGGCCGAACAGCACGTAAGACTGGTCCTTGAGACGGTCGCGCCCCCTCATCAGCAGCGTACGAAAACGGCCCGAGCTGGCACGCGGCCAATCATAACCGGCGACGCTCTCGTCACTCTCGCCGCATCGAGCCTCGATCTCTCGATCCCCCGCTCCGTTGATCCCTCGGGTTCTTCGCACCCGCGCGTAATGTCCCGTCGCAATATACTTCGCCCCCACGGTGTCGGCGTACTCCACGATGCGCCCGAACTTGAGACGATTGTTGCAGACCACGCAGGGGTTTGGTGTTCGGCCGCGGACGTACTCATCTGCAAAATAGTCGATAATCTGGTCAAAATCCTGCTGGAAGTTTAACGCGTAGAACGGGATGCCCAGTTTACCAGCCACGAAGCGTGCATCGCTTGCGTCGCTTGCGCTACAGCAGCCCTGTCGCGACCGCGTGGGGCCGGCATTGATGCGCTCTTCGCCGGCGAATTGACCGGCCGGCGATTCGCGGGCCGCGTCCGCGCCCGTATTCGGCGCACCGACCCGCATGAAGAGCCCCACTACGTCGTACCCCCGCTCGGCAAGCAGGCACGCGGCAACACTGGAATCCACTCCGCCGCTCATTGCAACGACGACCTTTTCACGGCTTGCTGGCATCGCGCGTATTCTAACAGTCTCGGCCGGCGTCGACAAAACGTATTTATTGCGCAATGGCGGGAATGGCCGGCTCAGGTGGAACAGTCGTTCACTGCCGGTAGACTACCCTAGCCGATCGTTGGCCTGAACGGGTTGTACACACGCGTCAGGAGATTGCGGGTAGCGGTGGAAGGGTACATTCTGACAAGCAGTCCGACCAAGTCGAGACCAGCGGCGCCCATTCCGGCTGGGGACGACAAGCTTACGCCCGCGATGCGGCAATACGTGGATCAAAAAAGGAACGTCGGCGACGCGATTCTGCTCTTTCGGATGGGGGATTTCTACGAGACTTTTTATGACGACGCCGTTCTGTGCTCTAAAGTCCTGGGAATCGCCCTGACCGCGCGTAGCAAGGGAGAGAACCCGATTCCTTTGGCGGGGATCCCATACCACGCCCTCGACGGCTATCTGCGCAAGCTGGTTTCGGCCGGTTACAAGGTCGCGATCTCCGAACAGCTCGAAGACCCCAAGCAGGCCAAGGGGGTCGTCAAGCGCGACGTGGTTCGGATCGTCACGGCCGGCACGCTCACCGACGAGGCGCTGCTCAACGACCGCGACGAGAACGTGCTCGCCGCGCTCTGCTTAAGGAAGGATGAGGCGGGGCTGGCGTTCATCGAGCTCGCCAGCGGGCGGTTCGAAGTCGTGGACGTGCCCGGGGCCGCGGCCCTCGACGAGTTGGTTCGCCTGCACCCCGCGGAGCTGTTGATCGACGACGAGCGCACACACGACACGGAGCATCTGGCCCAGCAGTTGCACGAGCGCTGCGGCACGGTAACCACGCGCCGCGGCGGGCACGAGTTCTCCGCCCACGAGGCACAGCGCGTGTTGCTCGGCCACTTCGGCGTTTCCACCCTGGCCGGGTTCGGCTTCGACGCCATGACCGCCGCGCTCTGCGCCGCTGGCTGTTCAGTTCACTATCTTAATGAAACACAGCGGACCGGTTTGAATCACGTCGTTTCCGTCAAGAGGCGTGTAACCACGGACTTTCTCCAGGTCGATCACAGCACCTGGCGCTCGCTGGAACTGGACCGGACCTTGCGCGGCGGCACCAGGGAAGGATCGCTTCTGCACGCGATAGACCGCACGATCCACCCGATCGGGGCGCGCAAGCTCGCCCAATGGCTGCGTGCGCCCCTGGCCCGCGCGGAGGGAATAACACTTCGCCAGGACGCGGTCGCGTGCCTGGTCGGCGACGATTTTATGCGTCAGGGCGTTCGTGCGGCCCTCAAACGCATGGCGGACGTGGAGCGTATAACCGCCAGGGTCGCCCTCGGCCGGTGCAGCCCGCGGGACCTGGCGTCGCTCGGCTCGGCGCTTGCGTCACTTCCCCAAGTCGCCGCGCAGTTGTCCGCCGCCGGCGCCAGATTCGTCCGAGAAGTCGTTGCCGATCTCGAAGGCCTGGAAGACGTGGCCGGCCTGCTCGGGCAATCGATTCAGGAAGACCCGCCCGCGGCCGCCCGCGAAGGCGGTTTCATCGCCGACGGGTTCGACCGGGAGCTCGACCGCCTGCGGGCGATACGCCGGGACGGGCAAAGCTGGCTTGCCGAATATCAGCGCCGCGAGATCGAGAGGACCGGGCTCGGTTCACTCAGGGTCGGATTCAACCGCGTTTTCGGATACTACGTCGAGGTGCCAAACAGTGCGCGGGGCAAAGTGCCTCCTGAGTACATCCGCAGACAGACCGTCAAGAACGCCGAACGCTACGTCACAGACGAGTTGAAAAAGTATGAGAGCGACGTCCTCTCGGCCCAGGAGCGGGCCGTCGAACTGGAGTTGCGTTTGTTCGAGGACGTTCGCGGCCGGGTGGCCGAACATATAGAGGCGCTGCTACGGGCGGCGGACGCCATCGGACGCATCGATTGTGCCTGCGCCCTGGCAGAGCTGGCCGTCGAACGGCGCTACGTCAGGCCGGAATTGGTCGAGGGAATCGCGCTTGAAATCCGCGACGGGCGGCATCCCGTCCTCGACCGCACGCTCGGCGTAGATTTCGTCCCCAACGATACGGACATGACCTCACCGGACGGGCGCCTTTTCGTAATCACCGGGCCCAACATGGCCGGGAAGAGCACCTACATCCGCCAGGTGGCGCATCTCACGCTTCTCGCGCACACGGGTTCGTTCGTCCCGGCGAAATCGATGCGACTTTCGCCCGCGGACCGCATCTTCGCCCGCGTCGGCGCGTCCGACGAGATCATGCGCGGTCAGTCCACGTTCATGGTCGAGATGAGCGAGGCCGCGAACATTCTCCACAACGCGACGGAGCGCTCGCTGGTCGTCCTGGACGAGATCGGCCGGGGCACCAGCACCTTCGACGGTCTCGCGCTGGCGTGGGCCATCACCGAACATCTCGCGAACGAGACCAGATGCCGCACGCTGGTCGCCACGCATTATCACGAGCTCATCGAGCTGGCGGAGCTACTGCGCGGCGTGCGCAACTACAACGTGGCCGTCAAGGAGTACCAACCGTCCGATGAACGGGAGGGCGGAATCGCATTCCTGCACCGCATCGTCGCGGGCGGCGCGGACAAGAGCTACGGCGTACACGTCGCCCGACTGGCGGGGATCCCTCCCGCGGTCATCCAGCGCAGCCGCGAAATCCTGGACGAGCTCCAAAGGGGTTTCGAGCGCGAGTCGCGCACGCCGCGCCTGGCCCGCAAGAGGACAAAGGACAAGACGCAGCTACTACTGTTTCAGGACCCTTGCGACGAAGTCGTCGGCGAGCTGCGCAGCCTGGAGGCGGACCGACTCACTCCCGCGGAAGCGTTGCAGTGCATAAAGACGTGGAAAAAGCGCCTGGAAGGCTAACCGCGGGCGCGCGAGGTAAGCAGGCTCTTGACCAGATCGACCATCGCCCGCCGGTCGATCGGCTTGGAGACGTAGTCGTCCGTGCCGCACTCCGCGGCACGTTCTACGTCGCCGGTCTCGTTGAGCGCCGTGACCATGACAACGATGGTGTCCCGAGTCTTGGGGTCGTTCTTGATCCGTTTGCAAACCTCGAAGCCCGACATCTTGGGCATCATGATATCGAGCAGAACCAAGTCGGGCGACTCTTCCGCGACCCGTTGCACGGCCTCCAGCCCGTTCGTGGCGGTCACCACGCGCACGTCGGGTAGATCCTCCATGTACACCACGAGCAGTTCGAGGTTCTGTGGATTGTCGTCGACGACCAGGACCGTTTGACGACCGCCGCGGGATTCCGAGTCAGGCGACATCGAGTTATTCCATCAAGCGAAAAGCGTGCCCGCGGCCAACGCGGCCGGCGAAACCGAGGCAATGCCATATTGAGAGTTAATTCGGGACTACCTGCCCGAAGCTCACTGACACGGAGATTCTAACTCGATGCAGAGTCCGCGTCAGCACGTCGGCCGGGTTATCGGCCCGACAAATTGTTCATTTGTGAATCCGCCGACCACGTTCATTGGGCAACGCGATGACGTTGCGCAGCTACATCCGGTGAACTTTGGTGTGTCATAAACAAGCGCATAACCGCGACTGACGAAGACGCCGTGTGCGGATTTCGGTGCTGGTAAGTTTTGAGTTTTCCGGTCTACCGCCAACCGTGCTAGAATATGGGCATGGCGAAGCAGAAACCAGCACGCAAGCCAAATCCAGATCCAACACAATCGGCGCTTGGAGCTATAGAACGGATTATTGGCGGGCCGCTTTGTGGCGAACAAAAGGACGGTAACAGCGCTAAGAAAAAACGCCTCTGATGAGTTCCTGTACCTGCTTTAGAACCTCATCGGGGACGCAACCGAGTTGCCTCGTTACGATAACTCTACTGAGTGTCATCACCTTGGTCCATTTGATCGTCGAATCGCATCGAAGCATGGTCGCCCTAAAGTACGACTCCGTAGAAAGAATCTGATAGCCATCCGGTGCCAGCCGCGAACTGATGGGCACGGCAACGAAATCCTCGCCAGAATTATAAACCTTAGAGGATACGACAAGCACTGGGCGTATCTTGGTGGTCGTGCGATCCGTAAACGGAAACGCGACCATGACGATGCGCCCCGGCTCAAACGCCATCGCCATCGCGTTCGCTGTATATGTCCTCTTCTGGATCGTTCCAGAAGTCCAGCGTGCCGGATGCTTCTATGGCGTGCATCACATCGTCCGTCGTCACGTCCTCTGGATAATTGGCGTAGACGCGGACATACTGTGTTTGCGTTTGAAGCTCTTCCTCCGTGAGCGTTGCCGATCCCTGAAAATTAATAGCATTTTCGTGAACGGCGGTCATTCTTTTTTCTCTTTCTTTACAGTCGAAACCTGAAAAGGTCGTTGCATCAAAGGGTGATCGTTTACCCAAAAACGAACCAGATAAGTCCCTTCCTCTGGAAATACGACGTTGTTGAAAACGAAGTTCAAGTCGGCGACAGACAACGGCGTTGCTCCCTTGGGAAACGGACCGCTCGCCGCGACAATCGGTTGTTCCGTTTCCCCGTGAATGATCTCCAGCTTCGCGTGAGAACCCTCGCGCAAACCCGTAACCGAAGCGAACACGGCAAGCCTCGGATGCGCGATGGGAAACTTGGTCGCACTGATATTATTGAACAGTCCGACCAGCGCGGTTTTGCCGCCTACGGGGTCTTGATAGATCGCATCACACAGAACTAATGCTATCGGCGCTGCTTTCACCGTACTCGACATTCTCTCAATCTTAATCCGCCGTAGTACGCGAGTCATCTCCGGCGGCCTTGTGGAGTTGGATGCGTATCCACACCGAAAGCTCTTGCTCCGATTTTTCTGCCGCCGATTTGAATGCCTGCTTCTCCGCCGAACTTACTCTCAGGTCAAGCCGTTCTTGCCGTTTTTGTTCGACGGATTTGGGTGGTCTCCCACGCCTCTTCATGGTCTTCCCCATTTCCCAATTGTACACACAAAAATAATCGGATGCAAGCGGATTTCTCTTGACTCGGTCATTTTTTGTGTGTACAAAAAATAGCATGAATCAATTAAGCACCGATAAGCGAACGCAGGTCGTTAAAGCCCTAATGGAAGGCGTCGGGGTTAATGCTACGCACCGATTGAACGGTGTTTGCAAGCCCGCAATCTTGAAGCTCTTAGCCGACCTGGGCCGTGCGTGCTTTCACTTCCACGACGATAAGACGCGTGGATTGAAGCCTAATCGCGCCGAAACGGATGAAGTCTGGAGTTTAGTTTTCGCAAAGGAAAAGAGCCTACGTCCTGAATTTCGAGGGATTTACGGGCTTGGCGATTGTCGGCTTTGGACCGCGATTGACCCCGATTCTAAGCTCATTATTTCGTATCTTATTGGGCAACGCACGCCTCAAGACGCCCGCGATGGCCGCTGGGTTGACCGATCGAAAAATGACCTTGGAAGAGCTAATCGGGCTGATTCCGTGAAAACTTACCAGCACCCGAATTTCGTACCTTCGGCGGATCAGTTGCGGCACGGGGTTTGCCAGGTAAGAATGCGGCGCGTAATAATCCGCCGTCGCGGACGAGCTTGGGTTTGACCCCGGCCGTGGTATGGCATCCGGCCGGGCGGGAGTTGTGTGGTGACATCTACGCCCCGCACATCGAGAATCAGAACCGTACAGCAACACATCCTGGAGCGCCAGCGCCTGCACCACCCCGGCGCCAGCGGGGAGTTCAGTTGGCTTCTTTCCGGCATAACCCTGGCGACTAAGGTGATTGCGGACCACGTCCGGCGCGCGGGGCTGTGTGATATTCTGGGCGAGACCGGCGAAACCAATGTTCAAGGGGAAATAGTCCAGAAGTTGGACGTCATTGCCAACGAGACCATCCTGGCCTGCCTGGGCTACCGTGATAGTGTGGGAATCATGGTCTCGGAGGAGGACGACGAGCCTCACATAATCAAAGAGCTTGACGAGCGCGCGAAGTACATTGTCCTGTTCGACCCACTCGACGGGTCCAGCAACATCGACGTGAACGTCTCGATCGGGACGATTTTCTCCATCCTTCAGCGCAAAGAAGGAGTCGAGTCCGCGCGGGTGATGGATCACATTTTGCAGCCGGGGCTCCAACAGGTGGCTGCCGGGTATGTGATCTACAGCAGCAGCACCGTAATGGCCTACAGCACCGGCGACGGAGTTCACATGTTTACTTTGGATCCCTCGATCGGCGCTTACAGACTCAGCCATGAAAACGTGCAAATGCCACCGACGGGTACGACATACAGCGTCAACGAGGCGTACGCATCCAGGTTCTCTCCGGGCGTCCGCAAATACCTGGATTGGATAAAGTCGGACGAGGCGGGCGGCTACGGCCTGCGCTACGTCGGGTCGCTCGTGGCCGACTTTCATCGCACGCTGCTGCGGGGCGGCGTCTTTCTTTACCCGCCGACGAGCAAGACCCCGGAAGGCAAGCTGCGTCTGCTGTATGAGGCCAATCCACTTTCGTTTCTAGCCGAGCAGGCCGGCGGGTCGGCCAGCGACGGCACGCAACGAATCCTCGAAAAAGTGCCGAAGTCCTTGCACCAGCGCACCTCCCTTGTCATCGGGAGCAAGCATGAAGTGGACCGTGTCCTGTCGTTTTGGGCCAGCCGTTGACCGGCATTCGGACGGTGCCTATAATCCGCGTTACTTGGCGGGTAGCGGGAGAGTTACATTTCGTAGCTGGTTGTGAACAACGCGGGGCACGGGCCATGCCGTTACCCGGTTGGCTCCTGACGACCCGGCCGATGCCCGTGTTGAAGGGTAGTTTGACAGAACGGCCGTTCGCAATTATTAAGATTCAAGGAATTGTCGCGAACGGATTGGGGTACACGCACCGTGCCGGACGCGCGGGCGTCCGGACGACCCGTGCGACGCCGCACGCGGTCGGCCGATACGGTGCGTGGAAGACTCTCGAGGCGCTGCCGCACGGTTCGCAGGGTACGTCGCCGGGTGCATCGTCGTTGCCGGGGCATGAGGATGTGGCCGTCTGGACCGCGAACTTGGACAAGTTTGGCAATGTAGCAGAGCCAGGCTACAGGAGGACAAAGTGCCACCGCTCGAAGATCAAACTGAAAGTAGGATGCAGACCGGCGGTCAGATGACGGAAACGGATGCCGGAGGCGGTTATCTCGACCAGATTCTCACCACCATTGAAAAACGCGAGATACTGGGCGCTTTGCAGCGTGCCCACGGCCAACGGACTCTCGCCGCACGGATGTTGGGTATTTCACGCAGCCGGCTATACCGGCGTATGGAGGCGTTGGGCATCGATCCGCGCGCCGTCGAGTCCGGCGAATAGGCTTGCTTTCGTGTAGCCAGGAAGGCGCGGCGGGCGAGCGCGGCAGCCTGGGTGAGCGCGCTTTGCCGGGCGAGACGGTGGTTTGCGCCGACAACCTCGGGTACATGCGCTCGCTTCCCGACGGTTTCTGTCACGTCATTTACGCCGACCCTCCCTTTTCCTCCTGCGGTGCGGCGTGGCGGCCGCCACGTTCTAACGGCATCGCGGCGGAACCGCCGCCGCGCTCGGACGAGTATCTCGGCCTGATGGTCCCGCGGCTCGTAGAGATGCGCCGCCTTCTGGCCGATCGGGGGTCGCTCTTCCTACACCTCGACTGGCGCCGAGTTCATTACGTCAAGGTTGAGCTGGACGGGATTTTCGGCGAGAATAACTTTCTTAATGAGTTGATCTGGGCTTATCGCAGCGGCGGCAGACCGGCCCCCTGGTTCGCCCGCCAGCATGACACGATCCTGTGGTACGCCAAACAGGCCGGCGGACACACTTTCAACAGGCTGCGGTGCGGCGAATACCGCACGCGCGATTTGTGCGTCGCCAAGGACGGGCGCCCGTACAAGTCCACGCGCAAGGGGCCCATTTACTTTGATCCCGGCGGCCCCGCGCTGGCGGACGTGTGGGACATCCCCATCCTCTCGACCGTCGCGCGCGAGCGGACCGGATACCCGTCGCAGAAGCCCGAACGGCTGCTGGAGCGGATCATCCTCGCGTCGTCCCATGAAGGGGACCTTGTGGCGGATTTCTTCTGCGGCAGTGGGACGACGCTCGTGGTGGCCAAACGGCTCAAGCGCCGTTGGCTCGGTGCGGACATCAGCGCGGAGGCGCAGCGCGTGGCGCTCGGCCGGATCGCGAACACCATTCCTTCCGGATGATACCCGTGGTGCCCGCAGCGGACGAACATGCGGATTCGTCATTCGCCGGTCTCAATATCAGGCCCGGGTGCCGCGTGTGGGTCGGGGGGCACAATCCGGGCGCGAAACGGCTGGTGATGGGCTTGTTGGCGGAGGCGCGGCGTCCGCCGGACGGCCCCCTCGATCTCGGATTCGTAGCTCCCCGGAACGTCGACGAAGGCGTTTATTTCGCCCGCAAGATCCTACCCCGGATCGTCGCGTCGGGGGCCGTTTGGATCGTCTGCCCTGAGCCGGTGTCACCGCGGTCTTCCGAGTTTTCGGGGACGCACCGGCGACTTGGCGAGCGCCTTTTCGACATCGGCCTTGTCGAAACGAAGGCCGTACGTCACGAAGAACAGTACACGTTTCACCGCTTCGAGCGCGCTGCACGGTGAGTGTCGCGCGACGTTCACGGCTACTCGGCGCCGAACCCCTCGACGCGCACCGAAAACCGCTTAGAGTTGCGTGGTAGTCATGCGAAACCCATCAGACTATGGCGCTGGGGGTGTGGCACTGGTCTCGATCGGTGGGCGGTTGAGGAATTCTCCACCGCACAAATAAGTGATGGACAGGCTATTATTCGGGCGCCTACCGCGCATTGACGCGCCGCCCTTTCGCGGCCGGCGAAGAGGCACCAATGCGCCACGGTGATCGAGTGTGGCTTGGCGTAGCGCTTTTGTTGTTCGCGGCGTTGTCGGTGACCGGCATCACGTGGGGCCTTCCGGGCCGGGCGATTGACAAGTATCTGTTCGACGGGAATGCACCGTGGCCGGGGGAAAAGATCTTCCGGTTGGCGGGGGCGCATTCCAAGTTCAATCGCACGCTCGGAGCCGACGTCGACGTTGATCCGCGCGCGGCCGGCCTGAACGGCCCCGTCCGGGTGACGGCGACCGAAGAGGACGTTGCCCGGATCTACCTGCGCTATCGTCTCTACACGCACCAGCCGGACGAGATGATCACGATGATGGCCCTAGCCGGGATGGAGCCCGGGCGGCTCGATCTCGATCCGCGTATGTACCAGTACGGCGGGCTCTTCATCTACCCGGTGGGAGCGCTGTTGGGTCTGGGCGGAGCCGTGGGCCTGATCGACTTGCGCGGCGACCCGGTGTATTACCTCGACAACCCCGACGAGTTCGGGAAGTTTTACGTCGCGGCCCGCGCGTACTCGGCGGCATGGGGATTGGTCGGCGTGTGCGCCATGTTCGGGATCGCCGGGCGGCTTGGCGGGCCCCGCGCGGGCTTCGTCGCGGCCCTGTTATACACCTTGATGCCGGTGGTCATCTGCATGGCCCATGAGGGCAAACCGCACCTGCCCGGCGCCGTATTGATGTCACTGGCCGTGCTCTTCGCGATGCGCCACCTGTCGATAGGCGCGGGAACCCGTATGCGCACTGCGGCGCAGTCGGCCTCGGATTCGCCACGGGCCGCCGCGGGCGAGTTGACCGCGAAGAATGCCTGCGCGTCGTCGCGCGACTGGTGGATGATGTGCGTTTTCTGCGCGGCGGCCTTCGGCATGGTATTATCCTCCTGGCCGATACTCGTGCTTATACCACTCATTGTCTTGCTCGAAGAAACCGCGGACGGCGCGCCGTCGCCGGAATTCGTTCGAGGCGGCAGCGCGGGCGCGCGACGCACAGGAGACGTGAACGCAACGGCCCGCGCGCAGAAGGCCGCAGCCGGGCGATGGCGCCGCATGACAAAGAGAACCCTCCCGGGCGCGGCCCTGGCACTCCTGGTTTACGCGGTTACCAACCCGTACTTGTTCATCAATGCGTTCCTCAACCGCGAAGTGCTCCGCAGCAACTTCGGCAATTCGCTCGCTATGTACGAGATTGCCCGCATCGGCGAGGGATTCGTGCGCGTGGCGGAGCTTAGCGTTGAAGGTGCGTCGCTGCCGATAGTCGTGCTTGGGGTCGTTGCGTTGATCCTGGCGCTGGCGCGGCGGAGCCGCGCTATCATGCCGCTGGCGGTGCCTGCGGGCCTTTTCGCGGTGCAGTTCGTTCTCATCGGCGCCGGCAAGCCCGCGGAATACGGGCGCTTCGGAGTTTTCGCGGATATGGCCCTGGCGGTGGGCACGGCGTGCCTGCTGGCGCGACCCTCCGCGTTATTAGGTCGCCGGACACGCTACGTGATCGCCGCCCTTGTCATCATCTGGACCGGGTCGCGATGCGCGGCATACGTTCGCAACTTCCGCATAGATGCCGGTCCGGTCAACTCGCGCACGCTGTTGGCCGCGGAGATCCGAAAGCTGCCGGCCGGGGCCAAGGTGGCCGTTGTCGCGGAGCCTGCTCCCTACGGCTGTCCACCGCTAAACTTCTCGGCCGTCGACGTGCGGTTGATTCGCGCGGCGGAGGAGGCGACCCGGACCCATCCCGGCGCGCACGCTGTTATAATCGAGCCCGTAGATCGGATGGAACGGGGCGCTCGCGCCGACGGGGAGGCATCCGCTCCCGGCTCGGATGAGACCCCGATAAGCTGGGCGAACAAACCGTTTCGAATCGTGCGTATGGGACGGGGTAGGTGACCGAATGGGCGGGCCGTCGCAGATTCGTGCGTTGCGACGGGCGCGGCCGCAACGCGCGGTTTGACTGCCGGGGCAGGAAAACTTACGTTACCGGCTGCGGAGCTAGTGGTTCAACAGGTTTGAAATTGCGGGTTGGGGAGGCCCGCTCCTTCACGGTCGCGGCTCGGAAAAGCAGGCAACTGCTGGTCGGCAGGCGGTCGCGGCTCGGAAAAGCAGGCGGCTGCGTGTCGACAGACAGACGGCTCGGGAAAGCGGTCGCGTGCCCGTCGGGAGACAGGCGGCTCAGTTAAGGGCACCGACATTCGAAAAAACTGGTGTAACGGAGCACTAGTGCTCCGACGCAGCTAAACTTTCGGGGTGGCGGGTTCGCTCCCTCACGGTCGCGGCTCGGAAAATCGGCGTCCGGCACTCGAAGAATAAGCTGCAACGTGGCACTAGGTTAGGTATCCTCAACGAGTATCAGGACCACGCCATGGCGAATCCACTGTGTCACTTTGAGTTGATGACCGACGATCCCGCGCGGTGCAAGGGCTTTTACGGGCGGGTGTTCAACTGGAACTTCGACGAGGAGTCCATGCCGGGCTACACGCTTATAGGCACGGGTTCCGATTGTACGGGAGGGATTTTCACAAAGCCCGCGGACGCGCCGGCGGTATGTGCCAACATATATTTCAGCGTGGATGATATCGACGCGACGCTGGAAAAAGTGACGGAAAACGGGGGCCGCATCCTGGTCCCCAAGACCGTAATCCCCAACGTGGGTTATTTTGCGATGTTTGCAGATCCGGAGGGCATCGCCATTGGCATTATGAAGCCGGGGAGTGAGTGAAGTTTACACAACGCGCTGCACGCCGCGCACGTTGGGGCGCAGGGGCCGCGGGCCTTGCCGTGCCAGGCCACATTTCTACACGCGTGGCCGAACCGAAGCCGACGGATGAATTGCGGGAAACGGGTCGAATGCGGCGTGCTCTGATCGCCAGGCTGGGCCCCATTTCGAACTGCCGGGTGCGCGTGTGGGGAACCATCGTTCTTACGTCGCTGGGCGGCGTTCCGGCCTGCCGAACGCTCAGCACTTATCGAGCCGGCGCGCACGTTGACCGTGGTGAGGCGTTGCTCGGGGATGACGATCTGGAGGCCGCCCTGGCGGAATTTCAAGCGGCGGCGGAGCTTGCTCCCCAGATTGCAGTGGCCCACTCCCGCATGGGCATGATCTATCGCCGGATGGGCGAGTACGAGCGGGCCATCGCGGCGTTCGTGGAGGCGGTTCAGCGCGATCAGTTGTCGCTCGCTGACTGGCTCAATCTTGCGCAGCTCTATCAATTTACCAAGCGGGTAAAGGAGGCAATCACCGCGTACCTTGCCGCCGTCGAGCTCGATCCCGGCAATTTCGAAGCGCAGATGAACCTGGGAACCTGCTACCAACAGGCGGGAGATAACGTGCAGGCCGTGGAACGCTTCCGCCGGGCAATAGACATTGACTCGGCGCGCCCGCACGCGTTCGTGAATCTCGGAGTTGCGCTCGATGCCCAGCAGAGATACTACGAGGCGATCCGCGCGTACAAGGAGGCCCTGGAGCGCGACAGCCGCCAGCCTCTGGTCCTGGTGAATCTGGCGCAGACCTACATGAACCAGGACCGGCTCAAGATGGCGCGGCAGGCGCTGCTTCAAGCGCTTGCAATGGATTCCGGGCTTGCGGCCGCGCATGAGGCCCTGGGGTATTGCCTGTTTCGCATGCGCGAGTTTGACGAGGCCGAACGGGCGTACGAGCAAGCCCTGGCCGAGGACTGGAGGCTTTCCCGGGCCCATGCCGGTCTGGGCTCGATTAACATGCTGCGCTACCTCGAGGACACCACGCAGAATCCGCTTTACGAGCGCGCCCGCGAGCATTGGCACCGTTCGCTGGAGCTAAACCCCGATCAGCCGCGCATCCGTGCACTGCTCGCCAAGTACAAGCCCACGACCCGCGACCCGGAACAAGCGCTGCTCGAAAAGGGTGGATAACGGAAACAGGCGGCGTCGTGGCACGCGGAATCGACGCAAATCCACGGCACGACAACGACGTTCTCGATCTGATGGACCGAACCCGCCCGGAAGCCCGCGAGTTTCGCAAGGGAATCCCACGTTTGAAATCAACGAGCCGCAACGGTTGCGCCGCGAGTTGAGACACAAGTGAGAGCCGCGCGAGACTTCCGCGGACTCGCCCGAACGGGGGAGTTTCATCCGCGCGCATGTCTCCGCCGACGTGATCCACGCGGTTTCCACCTGGGGACTGGTCGTTTTTGTTCCTTTTGCTACTGACCGCCGCGAAGCAATTCCTTGGACAAAGACACACCCGTGGCTCATAATCGAGCCGCACGCTTGCGGATTGTGAAGATTGTTGCCGAGCCCGTTTGAATACGACGGTCAACGCCAAGGGAAACACGGGGAACAGAAAGTTACACGATCGATTCCGCTAGTGACAAGGGCTTGCGGCGTACGTTGAAAGAGTCGAATCCGGCCGCTCAAGTTCAGGGCCACGACTGGTGGGTAGGGCCGTCCGGCGGTTTTAGTCGCCCACAAGGGGCGACGCTATGTTTTTGAAGGGGCTGCGAAGGAACAGCGAATGGGAACCATTACCGAGACGATCGCCCGCTGGGCGTGTGACCTGAAGTACGAACACCTTACGGCCGAGTCGATCGACGCGGCCAAGCGCTTTCTCTACGACTCGCTCGGCTGCGCCTTGGGCGGATATCAGGTGCACGACGTCAGGATTTTCCTGGACTACGTGCGCGAGATGGACCGCACCGGTCCGTGTACGGTGATCGGCGGCGGTGACGGAGTGGACCCGGTTTCCGCGGCGATGCTCAACGCGCTGATGATCCGGGCGATGGACTACAACGACATCTACTGGAAGCAGGATCCGTCTCACCCCAGCGATCTGCTCTCCGCGCCGCTGGCCCTGGCCCAGCGTGAGCGGCTTTCGGGCAAGGACCTGATAGTCGGGATCGTCCTGGCCTACGAAATGGCCATGCGGCTGTGCCACGTGGCGATGCCCGGAATCCGCGAGCGCGGCTGGCACCACGCCACGCTCATGGGCTTTGCCGCCCCGATCGCCGCCGCGAAAATGCTCCGCCTCGACTGGCATAAGACGCAGCACGCGATCGGCATCGCCGGCGTCCGCTGCTTTACGTTGGGATGCGCGGTGGCCGGCAAGCTCACCATGATGAAAAACACCGTTGCGCCGATGGCCACCCGGGCCGGCGTCGAGGCCGCCCTGCTCGCGCAGAAGGGCTATACCGGTCCGGAGGGAGTAATCGAGGGCAAGGAGGGCATGGTCCACTGCCTCGGTGAGGCCTGGGAGCTGGGCCGGCTCACGGACAACCTCGGGAAGCGCTTCATGATCTCCGATTGCGGGATGAAGTCATATCCGATCGAGGCCCTGACGCACTCGCCGGTCTCGGCCACCTTGCAAATCCTCAGGGAGCACGCTCTGAGGGCCGAGGACGTCAAGGAAGTTCTGATCGAGAGCATTGCCCGCGCGGCCGACATTCTCTCCGACCCGGCGAAGTACGATCCGCAGAGCAAGGAGTCGGCCGATCACAGCCTGCCTTACTGTATCGCCGCGGCCCTGGCCGAGGGGCGGGTGACGCCCCTGGAGTTCAAGGAGGACAAGCTCTGGGACAAGCGCTTGCGGGCGCAGATGGCCAAGGTCAATGTCGTCGCCAACCAGGAGTTCGAGCGGGCGTTTCCGGCCAGGCAGTGTGCCCGCGTGACGATCACGACGGCGGACGGCAAGAAGTTTTCGCAGCAGGTCGACGTGCCCAAGGGCGACCCGCGCGACCCGATGAGCCTCGACGAGCTGGCGGTCAAGTTTGACGCACTGGCCGAGCCGGTCCTAAGCGGGGGCCGGCGGGCGGAGCTGCGTGAGGCGGTCTTCGCGCTCGACAAGCTCGATGAGGTCGGAACGCTCATGGCCCTTACGGTGGCGGACAAATGAATCGAACTGCCGAAGCTGGGAGGCGTGGCGGCGACGTCCGCTCGGACTGCTGGGTGAAGGTTTCGCTCAGCGGCTCCGGCGGAATCGCGCTCGCGCTGAAGAGCAAGGTCGAGTCGATGTATGGCGACGCCACGCGCAAACTGGTCACCGAGGTGCTCGTAGCGATAGGCGTTGCCGACGCGGCCGTGGAGATCGAGGATGCCGGGGCCCTGCCGTTTGTGATTGCGGCGCGGGTCGAGGCGGCCGTGCGCCGGCTGGGCATCGAAGGCGGAGAAGGATTCCTGCCCGAGCACGTGGCGGCGGCGCGGTATGGAACCGAGCGTGAACGCTTCCGCCGCTCCCGCCTTTATCTTCCGGGCAACGAGCCGAAGTTCATGATTAACGCCGGGCTGCACCGGCCCGACGGCGTGATCCTCGACCTGGAGGACAGCGTGGCGCCGGCGGAAAAAGACGCCGCGCGCCCGCTCGTACGCAACGCCCTGCGCGGCCTCGACTTCCACGGGGCGGAGCGCATGGTCCGGATCAATCAGGGCGACGCGGGGATAGATGATCTCGACTTCATCGTGGCCCACAACGTTCACGTCGTGCTTATCCCCAAAGTGGAGTCGGCCGATCAGGTCCGCCGGGTCGACTGGCGCATAAAGGAGATACTGGCAAAGGCCGGCGTCGAGCGGACGGTCTTTCTCATGCCGATCGTCGAGTCGGCGCTGGGAGTAATTCGGGCGTACGAGATCGCGAGCGCGTCGCCAAACGTGGCGGCCCTGACGATCGGGCTGGAGGACTACACGGCCGATCTGGGTACGGCGCGGACGGCCGAGGGGCGGGAGAGCTTCTGGGCCCGGTCGCAGGTAGTCAATGCCGCCCGGGCCGCGGGTGTGCAGCCGATCGATTCAGTGTTCTCCGACGTCGCGGACGTGGCCGGCCTTCGGGCAAGCGTCGGCGAGTCGAAGTCGCTGGGTTTCGAGGGCAAGGGCTGCATTCATCCTCGGCAGATCGCGGTGATCCACGAGGCCTTCGCGCCCACAGCCGACGAACTGGAAAAGGCCCGGCGGATCGTCGAGGCGTTCGAGGACGCACAGAAGCGCGGCCTGGGCGTGGTCTCTCTGGGCGGCAAGATGATCGACCCGCCGGTGGTCAAGCGGGCGCAACGAATCATGGAGATGGCGCACTCGATGGGATTGGGCTAGCGAACCGGAGCTGACCAGTCCGGAGGATGTGGTGCAGTTGATCTTTGTTGTAGGTCAATGCTGATGTACGGTGGCCGTTTCGTGCTGCTAAGCAAAGTTCACAATGTCTGAGAATCTAATTGAAAACGCGGCCGGTCGGCTCGTTCCGGCTGTGATCAACGGCCAAAAGGCCGTGCCCTTTATGGGCGTGGGGAAGTTTCGACCCAACGGGAAAAAAGCCGCGCCGCCGGTGCGGACCTGCGCGGACTATCCCGCGGACGGCAACAAGGTCGTTAAAGATATTGCGACGGCGCTTAAGAACGCCGGTATCCGCGACGGGATGACTATTTCTACGCACCACCACTTTCGCGACGGTGACAAGGTGGCGAACGCGGTGTTCGACGCGGCCGCAGCGCTCGGCGTGAAGGACCTTCGCTGGTTTCCCAGCGCGTCATTTCCGTGCCACGCGCCCATAATCGGGCACCTTGAGAGCGGTGTCGTCCACCATATAGAAGGCAGCATGAACGGCCCGCTGGGGGACTATTGCACCCGCGGCAAAATGCGCGGCATGGCGGTTCTGCGTTCGCACGGCGGGCGCTGGCAGGCGGTTCAGGATGGAGAGGTGCACATCGACATCGCGGTGATCGCCGCCCCCACGGCCGACCCGTTCGGAAACTGCAACGGAGTGACCGGCCCGTCGGCGTGCGGGTTGCTGGGCTTCGCCCGTGTCGACTCCGAGTATGCCGACCACGTGATCGTCGTTACCGACAATCTGATCGAGTTTCCGTGCATTCCGTGGCAAATCCACGGCAATCACGTGGACCAAGTTGTGGTCATGGACTCGATCGGCGACCCGGCCCGCATCGTTTCTGGCACAACGGAGCTCACCCGCAGCCCGGACAGGCTCTTGATCGCCGAGTTGGCGGCCCGGTTCGTGCGTGACGCGGGGATCATGCGCAACGGCTTCTCATTTCAGTCCGGCGCGGGGGGAACGTCTCTGGCTTTCGGGATTTACCTGGGCGAAATGATGCGCGCCGCGAGGGTCAAGGCACGCTTCGTACGCGGGGGTAGCAACAAGTACCTCGTGGAAATGCTCGAAGAGGGGCTGACCGATTACATTCTCGACGGGCAGACCTTCGACCTGGACGGCGTCCGGTCGATGCGCGACAACCCCCGCCACCAGGACACCAGCCCTTTCACGAGCTACAACTACCACGGGAAGGGCTGCTTCGCGTCGATGGTGGACGTGGCAGTCCTTGGCGCGACGGAAGTGGACGTGGAGTTTAACGCCAACGTCGTGACCCACTCGGACGGCCGGCTGCTCCACGGCATCGGCGGCTGGCAGAACTGCCTGGCCGGCCGGTGCGTCATCCTGCCGGTGCCGGCGGTGCGCGACCGCATCCCCATAATCGTCGACCGCGTGACCACGCTGTGCGGCCCGGGAGAGCTTGTAGACGTTGTCGTATGTGAACGCGGAATTGCGATTAACCCCCGGCGGAACGATCTTATGGAGGCCGTCAAAGGCTCGGATCTGCCGATTCGCCGTATCGAGGACATCAAGGCCGAGGTGGACGCGCTGTGCGGCGGGCCGCCGGCCCCACCGCGAGTCGAGGACAAAATCGTCGCCGCGATAAAGTGGGTTGACGGGACGGTGATTGACTGCGTTTACCAGGTGGGACATTAGAGCCGGCCGCGCATCGTCTTGTGAATTGAGTGGGCCCGCCGCGCTGAGACTTGCCGAGTAGACTCGTGGAAACGCCCGTACGTTCCGCCAAATCTCAAGACGGCGACCCTGAGCCAAGTCCATCTAAGAAAGTTGGCGCGCCGGTGGCGCCGCAGCCGTGCCTGGACCGGCTCGACAAGATCCTCATTGGACTGACGATCGCGGTCATCAGTGTGGTCACGATCGGGCGGTTGCCGCCGGGAATATGCTCCGCCGACTCCGGCGGCTTGCAGTTGGCCTGCGCGACCCTCGGTATTACCCACCCGCCAGGATACGCCGGATATGCGTCGCTGGGATACCTCTTCACGCTCGTGCCCGGTGTGGATCCCGCGTACATGGTGTCGCTTGCGTCTTGGGGCTGCGGGCTGATCACGTTATGGCTGTGCATCCTCATACAGGTCCGCCTCGGTGTCGCGGTCGGTGTCGCCTGTGCGCTGGCCCTGGTGCTTACGGCGTTCCCGAGAGTCTGGTCGAACCTGCTCGTGCCGGAGGTCTACCTGCCGTCGCTTTTGTTTGAGGCGGCGGCGGCGTACATGATTATGGCCTACGCCGGCGACGGCCGGCCGCGTAGTTTATATCTGGGTGCGGCTCTGTTCGGTTTCGTGCTTGCAAATCGGCCGCCCGCGGTATTTGCGTTTCCGTTCTTTCTCGTCGCCGCGTGGCTTGCGTGCAGGCGGCGCGGCGCTTCATTGCGCGCTTCCGCCGCGCGTCTGGCGCTTGCGTCCGCGTTCGGTGTGTTGCCGGGTATTTACACCGTCGGCTATCTCTGGGTGCGCGACGCTCCCGACACTCCGTACAACTACCTTGAACAGTTCAACGCCGAAGCCGGCATACTACCTGAATCCGAGGACGGCGCTGCGGCCAAGGCCCACCGCATTTTCTGGCTGGTGACCGGGCGCCAATTCGGTGACAAGATGGGCAACACGTTAACCGGCGTTCGTTACAAATTGCTATGGCTGCGTAACGAGCTTCTGCCTTTCCCGTGGGAGGCGCTTCAGCTTATGCCCTACCGCTTGATCGTCGCGATTGATGCGTTTGCGATACTCACATTGGGCGTGGTGCTTGCCGGCCGGCGGTGCCCGGTGGCGATGTGGCTCCTGGCCGGGATGGGCCTGGGGAGCATACTGTTTGTCTGTTTGTACCGCGTGAACGGCGACGCCGCCGACATCCTTCCATTGCTATTCGCACTGACGGTCCTGATCGGCGTGGCGATTTCCCCCCTTCTCCCGGCGCGGGGAAACGCCTGGCAGCGAGGCGTTGCCGTTTCTCTTGCAATTGCGGCGCTGGCCGCAACGACGGTACTCGCACCCGCGCGCCGCAAGACCGGTTTGAATATGGATGCTCTGCCGTTTCTGGCCGAGCTGGACATGCCGTCCCTGCCTCAAGACACGGTAATTTGCTCGCACTGGGGATCGTCGACGCCGCTCTGGTATGCGCAGCGATTCATTTACAATCGGCCGGACGTTACCGTGATAAACGCCCCGGACAGCGAGTGGGCGCGCCTCACGGAGGACTTGCGCGAACTCCCCATCTTCGGAACCGACCCACCCGCGCCCGAATACGGCTTTGCAGCGGAACCCTACAGAAACCTCTGGCGCTTGGAGTATCAGGAAGCTACCGAGGGCGCTTCGCCGCCCTGATTGCGCGCGGGTGCCCTGATTACTCAAACGGACCGATTTCGCCCATTGCGAGCGGCGAACTCTTGTACTTGACGCGAGCGACAGCGCCTGTCTGCCGGCAGGCAGGTCCAGTCCGGCAGACGGCCCTGCCTGTGCGGCGGAAACGCACGCAGACAGGTCTGTTGCCGCCAGAATGACCGACTGGAAAGTCGGTCCCACATAGGTGGAAAGTCTTCCGCATAAGTGGAGAGTTTTTCACATAGGTGGAGAGTTTTTCACATAGGTGGAGAGTTTTTCACATAGGTGGGGAGTTCTTCAACAGGCTGCCAAGTCAGACGCCGTACCTGCCCGGATCGGAATCAGGGCATGCTCGATGCTGTGGCGGGAAACATCAAAGATCGCCGTACCGCCGAGAGGCTAAAGCGATGGCCCGGACAGCTCGTCTTCTTGGTGACGGCGGCGTGCGTGGTTATTTGCCCCGGTGTGATGCCACACGCGTGTGTCAGGAATCGGAGGAGTTCATTGAGAGACGCAAGCTGTTTCGGGGTCGGGGAGGTCCTGGTGAAGTCGCCGACGAGGCATATCCCGATACCGTGTTCGTTGAAGTAGTTGCCGGAAGTTTTGCAATGGGCGCCGTGTTTCTGCTTGTGCCAGCGCGGCCCGACCTCGACCCATCCGTCGGGAGTGTTCGTGCCGTTGCCGATCACGAAATGATACCCCAGTTCGTCCCACCCCTTATTTCGGTGGAACTCGTCGAACTCCGCGGCGGAACCTCGATCGGTGGCACTGTGATGGAGCACGATGGTGGTCCAGCGCGGACTGATCCTTCCCCGCGGCGGCAACCAGGCGGGGAGGCGATTAGGCCGCCGATACGGGGCCGGGGACGGACGTGCCTGCGGCGCGGGGCTTGTCGGCCGGGCCGTTGCATACTCAGAATACGGCGCCGGTTGCAGGCCGGGATCATCGTAGCGTTCGACTTGAACGCAGTTGAGTGACGAAGCCACGGCGATTCCAGCCGGAAACAAAACGAACTTCAAATTCCGTCCGATGCGCATATCCAGTCTCGATCCTCAGCTAACTCGCAGACACTGCCGTTATTATCGGTTATCGCGCTCGACGGCGCCAAGCGAACCGTACGATCTCGTACCCGATGAGGCAAGCGGTCCACCCGGGCGCGGCCGGCAGGCGTGCGACCCGTGAACGGCCGTTCCCCCGGCGCGGCCTTCGCCACTTGGATTATGCTGAGTGAACGACATGTTCTCGATATTGCGACGGGCTTTGGACATCGCACGGGGCGACGGGAATTCTCCGGGATTCGAGCCGGCCGAGCCCCGGAAATGGCGTTTCTTGGCCACCGGACGCATCAAATATCGGAACGAGCTAAAGTGGGCCGCAACGGCGATCGATCAATCGGGATAGAAGGGTTGGAGGCCGCTCAAATGAGCGGCAATTCTCCACGTCGCTTTCATTGCGACGGTAAATCAAAGTATGCGATCTACACAACCAACTGCGACGGACCCCATTCTGGCCCTGGTGCATTGGGCTGGCCGACATCCTGATCCGCCTTCGGATTTGGTAAGATCGGCGAAAGTCGGGTCTGCGCGCGCGTCGCTACAACTCGGAGATTACGATTCCGAGACAGTGCTCCGCGAGACGGCGCGGCGCGTCGCCGGCGTTTTGGCATGGTTGACGTAGCAGCCTGTTGAAATAGTCTGTGGGATGGACTTTACAGTCCGTCAAACCGCTGTGCTCCCGGCAGGATGACCGACCGGAAAGTCGGTCCCACATTACTTGGAGTTTTTCAACAGGCTGGTAGGGTAACCTTCGCAGGCCGACCCAATAGCGGACACTCCGCGCATAGCTGTCTCGCGTGTCACGCCATACGCGGCCGAGCGCACGAGGGGATAGAATCGGGCAGCCGGCCGTCCACGATGAGCAAGCCTTGCGCCGTCAGTTCAATGGAACGGACGGTATCAAAGGGAACCCGCGTTCATTCCTCTGCGGCGCCGGATGCCAAATACAGGATTCGGCCGCAGGAGCCGCAGTAGTTTACTTCGTCGCGGCTCTGAAGGGCATTGACGACTTCAAGTGACAGGGTCAGATTGCACCCGGAACAACCATACTCCTCACGTTTGGGGTGCAGCCTGGTAACTTCGGCCATCGCCTCTCCGTCGTGCCGCGCCGCGATTCTCAGAAAGCTGGAAAGGGTCGTGGGGGGCACGGCCTGCGCCGCCGCGTCGCGCTCCGCTTCGAGCCGGGCCTGATTGTCGTGATGCTCTATCTCAAAGTCCTCGAGCTTCTGTTGCCCAAGGTTCAATTCGTCAACGAGCGCGAGCTTCTCGGTCTCGATGGTGACGGCCTCGTCCTTGAGGGCCTGGACTTCATCGATGAGTTGCAAAACGCCGCTCTCAATCCTGGCCGCATCGGCTTTTTCGGTGTTCATCGCGGCGAGGATGCCGGCGTATTCCTTGTTAGTCTTGGCTTTGTTGAGGGCCTCGCGGTGCTTCTGAGCGGCGCTTTCCCGGGCCGATATCTCCAGGGCAAGCGCGTCAAGCCGCACCTGCCGCGCGCGGACGGTGCGATTATGCTCTTCAAGCCTGCCGTTTACCTGGGCTATCTTGCGCTTTTGAACATCGAGACGGCGCGCCCGTTGCTCTCGCCGGCGCCGAATCGATGCAAGTTGCAGCTCAATCTTCTGTAGCCGATGTAGGACTTGGATTAGTGTTTCGCCCGTTTGCGGTCTGCTCGACAAAGAAACTGGCTCCGCTCCTCTGACCTTTCCAGGTTGTGCGCGCCGGAGATTATGCCACAAACCGAAACCGTCCGCAAGAGAGGCGTTTCCGACTTCGCCGGAGACCGTGCTTGACGGAATCGGCGGGCCTTCGCCCAATACCCGCACTCCGGGAAATCGAGGCTCCGGTCAAGCCGCGGAGGTCAGGGCGGGTGAGCCCGACGGGCGGCCGGGCGGCGCGCGCTGCACGGGGCCAGGCCGGGAGGTCACGATCCTGCTGGCGCGCGTTTCGGCGAGGTCTGTTGACCGGCTGTCTCCGTTCCGCGAGTATGTCCCGCGTTGACACACGGTATAATTTTGGAGAATCCTTAAATGATACGGGCCGTCGAGCTTCGCAAAGGCAAGACCATCGTCCACGAAGGAGAAATCTGCGTGGTGCATGAAGCCCAGCACGTTGCGAAGGGTAACAAGCGCAGTTATATGCAGGCCAAGATCAAGGGCCTCAAGTCGGGAACGATGGTCGCGGTGCGATTCAACGTGGACGACCGCATAGAAGTGCCGTTTGTCGAGTCACGGGAGTACGAGTTCCTCTACCGGGAAGGTGACCGTTTTATCGTGATGGACCTCGAGTCTTTCGATCAGTTTCCCGTGAATGGCGACGTGGTGGGCGACGCCCACTGGTGGCTCAGCCCCAACCAGCGGGTTACGTGCCAGCTTTATGAGGGGCAGATGATTTCCTTCGAGGTTCCCCACGTAGTGGAGCTTGAGGTCACTCAGACGCCGCCGGCGATAAAGGGGGCCACGGCCAGCGCCCAGCTTAAAGAGGCCGTGTTGGAAACCGGGTTCAAAGTTCGCGTGCCGTCGTTCGTCGAGGAGGGAACGGTAATACGCGTGGACACGCGGACGGGCGAGTATCTGGAGCGCGCCAAATAAGCGGCAGCAGGCGGCGTTCGTATCATTCCTTTGTCGCCAGCGATCTTGCTCGGGAATTGCGTCGGCCCCGCGGCGTAGACGCGAGACCCTTTCCCATCCAAGCGCTGTTTCGGCAGACGGTGTTCCTTCAAACGAGGTCGCGGCCGTGCGCGCGGGAAGCCTTCGGACAAAAATTTTCAAAAAATTTTTTGTTCCCGCAGCGGGGCGTACCGAAGGGCCGATGCGGTGGGCGAAGCATCGAACCGCGGCGCCCATGCGCCGGACCGCAAGTTGCGCTGCGCGAGCGATTGCGGCCGCGGCTGCCCTGTTATATGTCACGGCCTTGTCATCAAACGATGCACGCTTGCACGTGCGCGGATTTTGAACGCCGTGGTCTTCTGTAAGGGCACTTCATAATTCCTTTCAAGGCTCGAATTCGGGTGCCGGGCGAGAGGAGGGCATATTTCCCGTGTGTTTTCGAGCATTTGCGGGTCCGTTGCGGCGGCCGCGCCGATCGACAACTTCGCGCACAAAGCGGCTCTATCTATGTCAGCACCTTGTCATATAGTGCCGAACGCTCTTACGTTCACCGGCGCCGCCGGCGGCGCTGCGCTACAGAACAGGCGGCACAGTGCCAAAGTGCCGTCAATGGCCGTTTGGGTGAATCGACGGCGGCAGGCCGCCGAAATGCCGGTGCGGCGACGGCGGCGCGGATCATCGGATTCGGAAAACGAGCCTTGACAAACGTACGATTTGCGAT
>Ga0326597_10002722_pt1 | contig 26166 bp, 24 predicted proteins | sample RVTome_12_FD_203789 | JGI IMG/M metagenome (GOLD analysis project Ga0326597, IMG submission 203789) | Soil microbial communities from uranium-contaminated site in the Upper Colorado River Basin, Wyoming, United States - RVT100D185 | ecosystem: Environmental > Terrestrial > Soil > Contaminated >... | reverse complement strand
ACTAGTTCTTGCCCTGCTTCAGGCAATGCAATCATTACTTCATTTCTGCAAGATTCAACCATCTCCAATATTTTTGATGCAATGTTTATTGCACCTGATAACACCCATATGTCTGGTCTTTCACTGGTTCCACTTTTTTCATACAATGGAACAAGTTCATTTAAAATAATATTCTGATTTTGTAAAAAATCATTTTGCATCTTTTGTTTTGTTGTTTCCAACCCCGTAGATGGAGATTTTGCAAAATATTTTGTTGGTCTGGAATCATCAGAGCCAATCCATCCTTTTTCTTCTAATGTACCTAATACCTCATAAATTTTTGAATAAGGAACACCTGATTTTTGACTAAGATCAGAGGCTGTCAATTCACCTGTTTCAAGTAACGAGGCAAATGTCCTAATTTCATAACTAGTAAGACCGATTTTCTCTAGAGCCTTTCTTGTCTTGTCAGTTATGTTCATGCGATCTAATCGTTAAGTTTTGATATTTAAACCAGTCACGCCTGATTACTAAATTCCATACGGGGGCAAGTAGGCAATGCGTTATATACCATTTTAGAAAAGTTGCCAATATAATCATGGCATTAATTCAGATTTCCAATCAATCAACTAAAAGTCTAGGAAAGAAATCCACCATTAGATTTACTCAAAGCATCTGTCCTGACTGTAACATGATCTTAGATGCTGAGGTCTTTGAGCGAGACGACAAGGTCTACATGTCAAAGATTTGTCCAACTCATGGTGAATGTGAGGAATTATACTTTGGTTCTTATCAAATGTACAAGAAATTCAGTACGTACTGGGTAGACGGCAAAGGTGCTCATTCTCCAAACGTAATGATTGACAAATGTTCATGTCCAAACAACTGTGGATTATGTTCAAATCATCTGTCCCACAGCGGACTGGCAAACATGATTGTAACTAACAGATGTGATTTGACGTGCTGGTACTGTTTCTTTTATGTAAAGAAAGGCCTTGAAGGCGCTTACATGTACGAGCCAGACCATACCCAAGTTAGAGGAATGATGAAGACACTAAAGGCTGAAAGACCGATTCCAGGTAACTCTATTCAGATTACTGGCGGTGAGCCAATGCTTCGAGAAGACATTGCTGATGTTATTAAAATAATGAAAGAAGAAGGCGTTGACCATGTCCAGATGAATACAAACGGTATCAGACATGCAATGGATCCAGAGGCTGCAAGAGAAGTCAGACTGGCTGGATGCAACAACCTGTATCTCTCATTTGACGGTGTAACTGCAAGAACAAACCCAAAGAATCACTGGGAAATTCCATATGCCCTTGACAGCTGCAGAAAGACCGGAACAACTGTAGTTTTTGTCCCGACTGTAATTAAATCAATTAACGACCACGAACTAGGTGGAATTATTAGATATGCCCAAAAGAACATGGATGTAGTTCACGCTGTTAACTTCCAACCCGTATCCCTAACTGGAAGAATGGGCAAAGGAGAACGTGAGAAATACAGAATTACAGTTCCAGACTGCATTCAAAGAATTGAAGAGCAGACAAATGGCGAGGTAACTGTTGATGACTGGTTCCCAGTACCAAGTTGCATGCCATTAACTAATGTAATTGAGGCATTTTCCAGCAAACCAAAATACGAGTTATCAATTCACTTTGCTTGTGGTGCAGGAACATACATCTTTGAAGATGCAGAAACCAAAAAGTTTGTTCCACTAACTAAATTCTGTGACATTCAAGGAATGCTTGAACTATTTGAGGACAAGGCAGAAGAGATTCGTTCTGGCAAAAACAAGTACTTTACAATGCTTGAGGTTGTCAGAAAACTAAAGGGATTCGTTGATACTAAAAAGCAACCAGCCGGATTGGACTTGGCAAAGATGTTTGGCAATATACTCATGAAGAGATCATTTGAGTCAATTGGCTCATGGCATGTCAAGGGATTGTTTTTGGGTATGATGCACTTTCAGGACAAATACAACGAAGACCTGGAAAGACTGCAAAGATGCGACATTCACTATCTTACTCCAGACCTTAGAATCGTTCCATTCTGTGCATTTAATGTAATTCCAGAATGGTACAGAGACAGAATCCAAAAGAAATATTCCATTACCGTAGAGGAATGGGAACAAAGAGAAGGTGTCAAACTAGAAGACGGTCTGTATAGAGGATTAATGAGACGTGGAGCAGGCGATGAGCTTGCTGCTGGCTGTGCAAAAAGCCAGATGTTCCATGACGCTGCTCAGGCAACAATGTAGATTTCAAAATTCATAATAATTTTAAAACAATTCAACTATGTGATTTTATTTTTAAGGAAATATTTCTTGATGTGTGGATTTATGCGTAAATTATTACATATGTATAGTAGAAAACTATAATATTATAGTAAATTACTATAAGTAAGTGAATGGATGAAACAACATACAAAATACTTGATGTATTATCTAGAAACCTTGGTAGACCTACGTCTATACATGAACTGACTAGAAAAATCAAAGAGATGTATGGAAGAGCATATTATGCAAACATACATGAAAAGATTCACGATCTAACTCAAGACAACATAATTACACTTTCAAAGTCTGGAAGATCTTCCATAATCTCTCTATACTTTGAGAACTATTTGTTAATTGATTTGCTTGCGGAGATGGAACTGATGAGAAAGCAATATTTCTTGAAAGAAAAACAGGAGATGCAAATGCTGATGATGGAAATAGACACATTACTATACAATGTATCTTTTATCAAGTCTATCTCTCTGATAAATCCAGAGAGAAATGTAAAACTGAATAAAACAGAAATCATGTTTCATATGTTCCCAAACAAAAAAGATATGGAGAAAACAAAGATCGAAATTAACACCATAATGGCTAGTCTTCAAAGAATACACAATATTAGGATAAATTATTTAATTTTAGATGACGAAATGTTTCTTGATTTATTAAAATCAAATGAAAGTAATACTGTCAAGGAGATGTTACACTGCAAGATAGCAACATTGCATCCACAAAGCTTCTGGATGTCAATAAGAGGCGAGATTTTAGGAGGAACAATGATAATTGCAGAAGAACATGAAATACATCCAGCGAAGATAGCTGAGGAAGATCTGGTCTTTAATCTTGCAAGGTTTGGTTATATTGAATTTGGACCGAAGATAAAGTCAGGCAAACCAATTTGCATAGAGTACATCATATCTGCCATAATGTTTCACAACGATGCACGAAGAATGGATGCAATTCCAATAATCCTTGCAAAGAACAAGAAAACAAGCTATGACTTGTTACTCTTTTTAGCGCGAAGATATAACTTTGAAGGAAAAATATTTGGTATTTTTAAAGCACTACGAAACCTTGTACATGGAATGACCAATATTGATGAGCCCATAAAACTGCTTGAGGCTATGAAAATTGAAGAAATCAAAGCAAACGCTAAGGTCATGAAGGAGAAATTAAAGCTGTATAATGTCACTTGATAACACAAAATTACTAGATTTTCTAGGCGAAGTTGATAAAGAACTAAGTCACAAAATTGTGGTAGTAGCAGTAGGTGGAACTGCAATGACTCTGGTGAAAGCAAAGTCATCCACTATTGATATCGACTTTACAATTCCTGGAGAATTTTATGACGAATTTGTAAAAGCAAAGAAGATTGTCAATCCTGGATTCAGGGTTGATCTATTTCATGATGGTGCGGTGTTTACCACTATGCTTCCAGAAGACTATCTGAAGAAAAGTAAACCAATAAGGACTAGCTTGAAAAACATACAGCTGAGGGCACTTGATCCTGTGGATATAATCATTACAAAAATTGCCAGACTAGATAAAAGAGATGAGCAAGACATAGAATCATGTATTAAAAAATTCAAGATTAAAAAGAGTCAGATCACAAAACGTGCAAAAGAAATTGGTTATGCTGGTAATGATAAAGTTTTCAAAGGCAATCTAGAAATCATGCTGAAAAAGTTTTTTTGATGAACAGATTTGAGTGAAGACGTGTATTCTGGTCGGATTATCTCTTCAATATCCTTATTTATCAAAATCAAACCAATGCCGAAATTATGATCTGTTTTTTAGACTTTGTAAACAAATCTTTGTGTATTGTAAGATGTGAATAATTTCCAGATTCTTTTTGTTGTCATTATTTTCTAAATCCTTTTTTGTTTATGAGATACTTTATCATCTGATTACCGCTTACGCAGGGAAGTTTAGTCACTATATCTGCGGATAAATTTAAGACTGTAATCTTTATCTTTTTTTAGATCTTCTACCATTAACTCAATTGCTTCATTGATGTTAGTTTTTGCTTCTGCCTCAGTTTTACCTTCTGCATTAGCATGGAGTTCATTACATCTTGCAAAGATTGTTCCATCCTCATCTTTATCTAAAATTACTTCGTATGTCTTTGATATTGTAGAGGTTGAATGTTGCATACATTCAGTACTAGCATCGATCTATAAAAAGAGGAAGACCATATTATGCGATAAATCCTGCTCAGGCAACAATGTAGATCTTAGACCTTAAATTATCTAAAACTAATTTTGTTTTGTGAAGATACTCATTATCTCTCCTACTCAGTCAGGAATCGGAGGAATTGCCCAACATGTGCAAGGACTGACAAATTTTTTGAAAAAACATGATCATGAAGTAGAAATCATATCTTCAGAAAATACGTTTACTATTCCAATAAAGGGATTAAAGAATCCAAGCTTTATGATTTCATCTTTTTTAAAAGCCAAGTTTAAAAAAAATCAAGATATTGTTCATGCTCATAACATACCAGCAGCGCTTGCAATGAAAAATGCTGGGGGAAAAAAAGTTTTGTCTCTTCATGGGATTTTCTCGCAACAAATTAACCGACTCCATGGAAATACAACAGGAGACATATCTGAAAAATATGAAAAAGATGCACTGAGATGGGCAGATGCAATAACTGTAATTTCCAAAGAGGCATATGACTATTATTCAAAACTAGGATACAATGTATCTCAAGTTCCAAATGCAATAGACATATCGTCTTTAGAAAAAAATGCAGACAAGAGATATCCAAAACAAGTAATTTTTGCAGGAAGGTTGTCCCGCGAAAAGGGAACTGATTCTTTGATATCAATTGCACAAAAACTATCTGATGACATACATCTAATTGTCTTGGGTGCAGGACCTGAAGAACACAAAATTAAAGATCTTGCTAAAACTCACAAAAATATTCATTTTCTGGGATATCAAAACAAAAAAGAAACAATCTCATTAATTCGTGGCTCTGATATACTAATACAGCCTTCGTTACAGGAAGGGATCAGCTCCACTCTTTTGGAGGCCATGGCATGCAAAACTGCCATAATTGCATCTGATGTTGGAGGAAACAAGGAAATAATTCAAAACGGTATAACTGGAATACTTGTAGAAGCCCAAGATATCCAATCTTTTGTTAAGGAAATAACAAATCTCTTACATGATGACCAATTACGAGAAACATTGGTAAATCAAGCCTCAAAAAACGTGGAAAAATACGATTGGAATCATGTTGGAAATCTTTACTTGAATATCTACAAATCTATTCTTAATCAATCAAAATAATAACAATAAGCAGTTGAACTGAATATCATGAAAATTGCTTATGTTTTGGGAACAAGACCAGAAATTATCAAATTAGCTCCTATACTTAAAAAAACAACTCGTAAAAACAGCTCCATAATCTTTACCGGACAACACTATGATTTTGATATGAGTTTACGTTTCATTGAAGAACTTGGTATACGAAAACCTGATTATGAAATGAAGTTAACAAAAATTCAAAACACTACAAGTGATAGAGCAACTCAAACCGGAGAAATAATTCTAAAACTGGCAAAGATAATCTCTCTGATAAATCCAGACTCTGTTGTTGTACAAGGAGATACAAACACTGTCTTGGCAGCTGCAATTACTTCAATAAAGTGTGGAATTCCTGTTAGCCATGTTGAAGCTGGACTACGAAGTTATGACTGGAGAATGCCTGAAGAACACAATAGAATAGCAGTTGATCATATCTCTGAGATTCTATTTGCACCCACATTACAAACTAAAAAAATACTAGAACAAGAGCACGTACATGGACAAATTCATGTAACTGGAAATACATCAATTGATGCAGTATCTGAATTTATTAAAAGTGCAGAAAAAAAATCTAAAATAAAAATAAAAGATGAATTTGTCTTGGCAACAATACATAGAGGAGAAAACGTCGATAACAAAAAGACACTGCAATCTATATTCTCAGGCTTGTTAAATTCAAAAGCAAATGTGATACTACCTAGTCATCCTAGAACAATTAAAAAATTACAAGAATTTGGTCTTTACGAAAAAATAAAAAGATCAAAAAATCTGCAACTAATTCCATCTGTGGGTTATTTTGATATGCTTAATTTGATGAAAAATTGTACTTTTATTGTAACTGATTCTGGAGGTATTCAGGAAGAGGCCACATCGCCACTGATTTGCAAAAAAGTTCTCATTGTAAGAAAGTCAACAGACAGACAAGAGGCAGTTGATGCAGGATTATCTGAGATAATAGGCACTGATACCAAAAAAATCATTCACTCTATCAATAAAACACTGAAAAATCCACGACTAGTTTCACGAAAAACTCCATATGGTGATGGCACTTCTTCTAAAAAGATTCTACAGATTCTCAAAAATAATTTTAGCTAGAACTATGTTTTTTGTAGCGATATAATCCCTCTATGGCAAATTGCACTGGCCAAATGGGAACCTTGTCTAAAAGTACTGTGACATCTTTTATCTGATCTTTTTCTGATATCTTGTTTGATATTCTTTCTTTGGCATACATGATCTTTTTTTGTAACTTGGAATATTTTTTGTTTGGATAGACCCAGTAAAAACTACCTGAGAAATCACCACCATTAATTTGGTTTTTGATCAGCCAATCGCTTGCTTTTTGAGCAGATTTTAAGAATTTTTCATCTTGCGTTTTTTCATAAAGCAAAGTAAATGAGCACAGTGCCTGGGCTACTGCCGGTGATTGCTGATGCCATACATGTTCACTGTTAAAATAATATGTGAAAAATCCCCCATTGTCATCCTGAACTCTAGCCATCCATTCTCCACACTTTTTGTATGCATCAAAACCGTTTTTGCATCCAAATTTCTCTATCTCTGCCAATGGAAACCCCATCAAATTGTACAGTGGATAAATTGTAAAATGTGAGTATGCAGTTTTATTGAATTCTTTTTTTTCCAATGAATAAAAAAATGGGAAATAACCGTCTTGCGTTTGCGATTTTATTCCCCATGATATTGATTCTAATAACTGATTAATTTCATTTTGAGATAACTTCAATTCTTTTTGGAACTTTAATAAAATAAAAGAAATGCAAATCGACTCGTAAGGAAAAACTCTTTGAGATTTTTGATTTGAGGAATAAAATTCATGAAAACCTATGACTGAACTATCTTCTTTTGTTGTCATTTTAAACAGCCAGTCTTTTATGGAAATTGCTGCTCTTAGAAATCTGCTGTCGTCTGTCCTCTGATATAATTCGCATAAACCGCCCATACATACTGCATTTGGATAAACATGGAAACTGTGAAAAAATTCATTGGAATCTGGATAGTATCTGTCATAAATGGCACCATTTGTATTGGGATCTTTGGAATTTACCTGAGCACTTAGGATGCATTCTCCTGCTTTTTTTGCATTTTGTAAGAATTCCTCCTTGGAATACCACTGATGTAATTTCAAAAGGAGGTTTATTCCATAACCTGTAATTTCGTAGAAGATAAACGGCTTGTCTGTGTCTCTTAATGGCTCATCTATATTTTGAAAACCGTAAAATCCTCCATTGGCAACAGTATCAGAATTATCAATTGACATCGGACTGAGAAGAAAATCTATGCTTTTCTGTAATGCTTCTTCGATATTATTCATGGTTGATGAAATTTTATACCTATAATATATTAGGTTGTAAACTTGCACAGAAATTCGTTGAGCAATAAAAGTGGTCTTTACTCTCTAATTGATACTAGAGAAGCTAAAATAGGAATTATCGGTTTAGGGCAAGTTGGTCTTCCGACTGCTTTGAGTTTTTGCGATGTGGGATTTTCAATTATAGGTCATGATTCAAATCAAAATCTACTAAAGACACTATCTAACGGTGAATCCCCTTTTGAAGAATCAGGTTTATCTAATTTACTACAATCATGTATTTCCCAAAAACGATTTACTGTTGAAAATGACTTTAAGAAAACCGTTGATACCTGTGATGTAGTCATTGTATGTGTGCCAACTCCACTTGGAGATGAGGTAAAACCAGACCTATCAGCACTTGAAAACGTATGCAATTCCTTTTCTGAATTATCTTTAGATGATAAACTAATCATCATTGAAAGCTCCATACCTCCTGGAACTATGGAAAACCTTGTCTTGCCATATCTCCAAAGGAAAAATAAAGTTGGTCAAAACTGCTGGGCTACTTTTGTGCCTGAACGTTTGGCACCTGGACAAGCTTTCTCAGAAATCAGGACTACGCCTCGAGTAATTGGATATGTAGATAAAGAATCGGCAGAACTGACAAAACTACTATACAAAACACTTGTTACTGCAGAGATATTTCTTACACCGGTCAAAGTGGCAGAAATTTCAAAATTAGTAGAAAACACATATCGTGATGTCAACGTTGCACTGGCAAATGAAGTAGGATTAATCTGTGAAAGATATGGAATTGATTTTCTTGATTTGCAAAAAGTATGCAATTCACATCCCAGAGTAAACTTACTAAATGCCGGACCAGGTGTTGGTGGGCCTTGCCTGCCAAAGGATCCGTACCTTTTGTTAAATCCTGCAGGGCTTGAAAAAATTGATTCTAAAATAATTCATTATGCAAGAAAAATCAATGACTCTATGCCAGAGCATGTTGTAGAAATTGCAAAGATGGCACTGCATAAATTTGCAAAGTCTCTTGAAAATTCTAAAGTTGCAGTGCTTGGAGTCACGTATAAGGCAAATGTCAGTGACACCAGACTAACTCCAGCAAAACCAATAGTATTACATCTTGTTCTACACTGTCCTGAAGTTTTTGTATATGATCCAAAAAGTGAGGAAAGCTTTGGTGCAAAAAGCTCAGACCTGTGGGAAACAATTTCTGGTGCAGATATTTTGATAATAATTACAGATCACGACGAATTCAAAAATTTGGATTTGCATGAAATTAAGGCAAAAATGAATACTCCTATAATTGTAGATACGCGAAGAATTTTTGATAATAAAAAAGCTGAAGATATGGGAATATCATACTATGCTGTAGGGTATAGGGGAATCTGATGTTCAAAATAAGATCTTTTGATGACTGCACTGTATTGGTTACCGGTGGCAATGGCGCTGTAGGCTGCAACCTTGTTAAAACACTGTTGACTAGTTCTGCCAAAGTTGTTGTTTTGGATGATTTTTCTCAGAGCTCGAGCAAAAATCTTGCATTCCATAAAAACCTGAAAATCATCAAGGGAAACATTAACGATGAAAAAATATTAAAAAAAACATTTGCCAAAAAATACGATTACATTTTCCATCTTGCTGCACGATTTGCAAATGAACTTTCAGTCAAAAATCCATTAGAAGATCTCAATGTAAACACTCGTGGAACCCTACAAGTACTTTTACATGCAACAAAACAAAATACTACCCGATTCATTTACACATCATCATCATCACTATATGGTTCACAAAGCACTAACTCGTTTAAAGAAACCCTATACCCAAATCCTTCAACTCCATATGCTGCAAGCAAACTATCTGCAGAGCATTACTGTAATGCAATCCATAATCTGTATGGACTAAGCTATACTATAGTACGATTATCTAACTCATACGGTCCTTTTGATCCACCTGGTAGATTCAGAAATGTAATCCCAAACTTTTTTGAGGCTGCAATTAATGGAAAAAATTTAGTAATTACTGGAAACGGCAATGAAACACGAGATTTTACATTTGTCAGCGACACTGTAAAGGGAATTCTGTTGGCTGCATCTAAAAAATCTGCCAATAATCAAATCTTTAATTTGGGAACTGGAAAAGAAACAAAAATTCTAAAGGTTGCAAAAATCATCTTAGATATAACGAAAAGTAATTCTAAAATATTATTCAAACCTCGACGTTCTTTTGATCACATCACACGAAGAAAAATGGACATATCTAAGGCAAGAAATCTTTTAGGTTATTTTCCAGAAGTGACAATTGAAAGTGGATTAAAAATTACTCGTGACTGGTTTGCCAACAGGTGATTTGAATAAACATTCTTGTGTTATGTAATGTTGATTTAGAGCAAAAGTGGGGTGATTATACTAGAGTATTTTCATTAATGGGCTCTCTGTCAAAAAGAGGTCACAAGATCTTTGTTTTTGTTATTTCTCCCAACTATAAAAAACCTAGAATATCATATTTCAAAGAAAATGACATTGATATAATTCAAATTCGTTCTCCTTTAATTGGATTAGATGGACGAAAAGGCATTTTACGTCATCTAAATTATTTGGCATGTATTCCTACAATTTCAAAGGAGACATCAAAAATTCTCTCAAAATACAAGATAGACTACGTGTATTCTTACATGCCAGGCACAGGAAGCTCTATTCCTGCAATGAGATTAAGTTCAAAATACAAAATTCCGTTTATTTTGGATCTGGCAGACATGTATACTATGATTCGACCAAAAATGGTAATAGAAAAATCTTTTAAAAATGCCGATAAAATTCTAGTCATTACAAATTATCTAAAAAACGATTTACTGAAAAGAGGCATTGCAAGTGAGAAAATAGAGATTATTCCAAACGGTGTTGATCTTGACATGTTTAATCCAGATGCCGCCTCATTAGAAGAAATCAAAAAAACTCGTCAGGCTTTTCAATCTGAAAAAATTATAGTTTTTTCTGGTTCTCTACAAGATCTGAATATTATCATTGAATCGGCTGTATATGTAATTGAAAAAATACCTGATGTGAAATTTGTAATAATAGGAGATCACAGAGATCCCAACAAATCAAAATCATTTTGGGAAAACAAAACGCGTGAAAAAAAATTACCTGAGCACTTTATTTTTCTAGGTAGGTTGCCAAGAAAAGAAATTCCAAGATACATTCTATCTGCAGATATCTGTGTTGATTCCTTCCCAAATGAGCCATACTACGCAGCTGCTCATCCGATCAAATTGCTGGAATATGGTGCGTGTGGAAAATCAGTTGTTGCAACAAGTGTGGAGGAAACGGAGAAATTAATTGTTCATGGAAAATATGGATTTCTTTCTGACCCATCAAATACTAAAGAATATGCAGAATATGTTATTGAGCTATTGACAAATAAAAAACTAGCCAATAAAATGGGAAAAGAATTCTCTGAATATGTTAAGAATGATTTCAGTTGGGATAAGATATCTTCAAAAATCGAAGAAATTTTAATCTGATTTTCTTTTTCTTGCCTTCATAATCAAAGTTGTTTTTAGTGGACCAAATCTGTTTAAAATTTTCGAATTTCCTTTGATTATCTGAATTCTTTTTCCAAATATAGGAATTACAATTGGCCCGCTTCTGGCAAACGAGTGATCTACCACCTCAAATCCACACCTGTCCAATAATCTTACTAATGTAGGAAAATCCCAATTGTAAATATGTTCTAACTGTGTTCCTGTTCCTAGAGTTTCCTCTGAAATTTCTTTGATGACTTGTTTTTGCTTACTTTTTTTTCTATAGCTTAAAGCATAAAGAACATTTTTCAAAGATGTAGCATTAGGTGTTGAAATAACCAAATATCCGTTCTTTTTTAAAATTCTATGAAATTCTCTGAAAAATGTAGCTGGATTCTCTACATGTTCTATTGTTTCTAAAAACGTGATACAGTCAAAACTTTCTTCTAGAAATGGTTCTTTAATAATGTCTCTAACTTCATATGTTATTTTCGGTGAATTGGAAAATTCCTTAGCTACTTCAATTGATTTTTCTAAAACATCTATTGCATGTACATTCAACCCCATATCGGCTAATCTTTTTGACAATCCACCTGCAGCACATCCTACATCAAGTACTTTATCCCCTTCAATAAGCTTAAGTGTTTCTACACTTCGTTCATCTGGATTATTTCTTTCTTGTATTATCCCTTGTTCTATGATCTTCTCTATTTCTTCATGAGAATAAGATTTTCCATCATAGTAATATGAAGAATTCATTTTATGTATCCTTTTTACTTGCCTCTACAAAAAATGATACACTATAGTTATTTTTACTTTTTGTTTTATATAATGATTGAATAATTGATTCATCGTCTTTAATTCTCGATAATAATTTTGGTATTACATTAGCCATGTTCAACTTTCTACTATCTTTCAAAATTTTATGATATGTGTTGTAAAATCCTATATCAACATTTGAAAAATACTTATTTATTGAATATTGTAATTCATCATAATTCAACATATATGAATTATAATAAGAATTATTCTGTGTAACTAGAAATAGTTTTCCATTCGGTTTGAGTACTCTGATAATTTCTTTAATGCATTTTTCAACAGTTGGATATGTCTGAATATTATCAATTATAGACATTTTTTTTAATTTCATATCTTCTGATTTTGCATATTGTAAAACACTAGAAGAAACTACAACATCGAAAGAATTATCTGAAAATGGTATATCTTTCATTGATGCACAAACATTGTCAATATATGAATCAGTAACTTCTCCACATGTTTTCAAATCATCAAAATTCAGATCTAAATTCACTCTAAAATTATTCTGAGGAATTTCTGAAGAAATAATTCCTATTCCACCACCTATGTCAAGAATTTTTTTCTTTTCAAGATTTAGTAATTTTGATATTAGATAAAATCTAACATCAAAATCATCCCCCCACCATCTCTTAGGATCAATCTGAATGATTTTATTTTTAATGTATTTTCTATTGAAATTTGTCATTTACCCTCTTTCCAAAACATAGTACAATCTTTTCTCAAGCCTTTAAAAAATAATCCTAATTCCAAATGTTAATTATTGACTCATCTTTTTAATAAAAAGACACATGAAAGTAATTCTAGTAGTTGGAACACGACCTCAAATCATAAAATCTCAACCAATTGTTAAGGAATTATTATCTAAAAAAATGAAACTTCAGATAATTCATACGGGACAACATTACGACTATGAAATGTCAAAATCTTTTTTTAAAGAACTAGAAATTAAAGATCCGGATCTAAATCTAGGAATAAAAAAAGGATCTTCTATACAACAACTCTCACAAATAATTCAAAAACTTGAAAAACCGTTATTGGCTTTTAATCCTGATTATGTTTTAGTTCCAGGAGATACCAGATCAGCACTTGGAGCAGGTATTTGTGCATCACGATTAGGGTTGAAATTAGTCCATATTGAAGCAGGTGCAAGAAGTAACGATTTCACTTTAGAAGAAGAAGTTAATCGAAGAATCATTGATCAAAGTTCAAGAGTATTATTTGCGCCAACTAAGCATTGTTTAGATAATTTAAAAAAAGAAAAAGTCCTAGGTAAATCCTATTTTACAGGAGATTCCATGTATGATGTTTTTTTGGAATTTCAAAAAAAATTGAATTTAAAAAAAGATAAAAAAAATCAAATCTTAATGACAATTCATAGAAAGGCAAACATTGAAAACTATTCAAAAATAAAACGAATCATAAATCTAGCAAATCAGATTACAAAATTAGGCTATAAAGTAATCTTTCCAGTACACCCACATACTGAAAAACAATTAAAAGAATTTCATATTTCTATAAATAAAATCAATACAATAAAGCCTGTGAATTATTCAAAAATATTGTCTCTCCTAGCTGAATCTAAAATGATGATAACTGATTCAGGTGGATTACAAAAGGAAGCATATTGGATGAATACACCTTGTATTACTATTAGAAAGAGTACCGAGTGGATTGAAACACTAAAAAAAGATCATAATATCCTTTTAGATTCTATCACAGATTCAAGTGTAAAGATTGTTACAAAAATTTTATCACAAAAAATCTCTGATGTAAAAATCTCTGAATTCGGTGATGGTCATGCATCAAAAAAAATGGTTTCACTTCTTTACAATAATCTTTAGATACAGATTTTCCTCCTCCTCCTCCATCAGATCTCCACTAATATTATTTACAGTATCTAAACCCTTTTTTATCATTTGATTCCTCAGTAATTCATTTGAAAGAATTTCTTTAATTGCTTTTTGAAATGAATCTGGTGTATTATCTATTAGCATTGCAAATTTCTCAATTATTTCTGGCTTGGAATCAAATTCCTGTTTTGGCAAAATTACTGGAATTCCTGATGCAGCTGCTTCTAAGGTTGGAATTGCAAATCCCCCATATTTGATTGGCAAGGCAAAAACTTTTGCAGATGTGTAATACCTATTGATCTCATTATTTGGAATAGATCTTTCAAATCTCACTTTTTGTTTTAAATCTAATTTTCCAACCAAACTAACCAATTCTGAATATTGTGGACCATCTCCAATCAAGAGTAAAATTACATCAAGATCTTTTATCGCATGAATCAAAATCTCCTGATTTTTTTCTTTCATCAATCTGCCTACACATATGATTATAGGCTTTGATTCAACAATTACTGGTTTGACATCAGGAGAAAATTTTGATAGATCAATTCTATTGTAAATTAAATTGATGTTTTTTGCATTCATGCTTTCTGCATATTTTCTTATAAATTCATAAATAATTATTATCTCATCTGCATTTTTTATTGAAAAATATTCTAAATATTTCCTTGAATACTTTAATTTTAAATAATTTATCCAATTTTTATTTTGTTTTGCGTGATATCTGAGATCTCTGTCATAGTCTCCCATAAGAGAAATCACCACAGGTATTCCAAGTTCTTTGCCTGCTTTTGTTGCAAGCCAACCTTGCAGTAATGGATTGTATGATCTTATGACATCAGGTTTTATCTCTTTAATTAAATTAACAACTTTTTTCTTCTTTAATTTCACATTCAAAATATTAGTCTTCCCTACTATGTGGATTTTTAAAACTGCATCACCCGCTAAGTCTTTTACATGTTCAGGTTTTGCATCTGAATCAAATAAGCTTATCACATGAATCTCATCAAACATGTTTTTTGGATTAAAATATCTAGATTTTATCTCACCTTTTTTTATGTATGATGAGAGAGGATCATTTGGAAAAACACACAACTTCAATATTTTCACCACTCTACGTTTTCCTAAATATTAGATCAAATAAGCTTTGAGTATATTTTGACAATAAAATTAGAATTTGATATGCTTAATCTCTACATAATCTAATGTCTTTCTTTTTATAACAATCTGTAATAAAATATGCAAATGAGTAACATTCGTGTAACCTACTCTGGACTTCTAGGTTTTCTTATCGGAATGGTGAGTGTAATTACTGGCATTGTATTTACACTTATTGTCACAAGAAGATTAAGCCCTGAGGAATTTGGTGTATGGGCACTCATTGGTAGCATAATCAGTTATTTTTTGATTGTAGAACCAATTCTATCTTATTGGACCACACGCCAAATCGCAAGAGGCGAATCTGTTGCAACAACATCATTATTCTATAGCACATTATTTTCTCTTGGACAAGTACCAATTTACTTGTCGCTTGCTTTCTATCTTCCATCGATAAATGTTGATTATTCTTACACATTGATCCTAGCATCTATTTTATTGCCAGTGACTTTTGTGAGTCAAACATTAGTTGGTATAAATCAAGGTCATAAACCGCATGCCACAAGCTATGGATTTTTGGCTTTTGAATTGTTGAAAATTCCAGCAGGAATATTGTTTGTGGTTTTATTTGATTTAGGAGTTAATGGAGCTATTTTTGCTACATTTGTAGCATATGTTGGACGATTGACAATACAAATATTTTTTGCTAAATCACAATTAAAAAAACAGCTCCAATTTTTTCTGATAAAACAATGGATTAAAACATCTTGGATCCCACTTTATTCTAACCTTTCACATGTAATTTGGGCACTCGATGTCGTTGTTTTTTCTATCATTACAAATTCAGTGATAGGAGTTGCATATTATTCAGTATCACTTACCATATCTGCAATAATATCTCATGCTGGGATGATATCTCAAGCATTATATCCTAAATTATTGTCTAAAGGAAATCTATCTCATATATCTGACAATTTTATTCGGTTCATGTATTTTGCAATTCCTCTTCTTGTAATTGTTATCATATTTTCCAAACCTGCATTATTTGCATTAAATCCGTCTTATGAACACCTTTCAATCCCTGTGATTCTTATGGGTTTCAGATCTTTTTTTTATGTAATTACTTCATTTTTTTATCAAGTTTTACTTGGCACTGAACGAGTAGATGAAGAAAATAATCACAATTTTAAATCCTTAATCAAAAGTAAATTATTTCATCTACCGACCGTATACCTTATTCATCATTCTTTATACATAATCATACTTGCTATAAGCACATTTTTGTTAACTGAACAAAATGCATCAGATCTAGAATTAGTTACTGTGTGGACTAGCATCTCCCTAATTCTTTCCGTTCCTTTTCTTATATACTCTATAATGTTATTGAGAAAAGAGATGACTTTTTCATTACCCTACGATACATTATTCAAATATCTTGTGGGAACCATTTGCATGATTTTGGTATTTTTACTTACATCTAATTTCATAATCTTTTACAAAATCAGTATCTATGAATTTCTTCCCGGAGTAATACTAGAATTTGTACTATGTATATTGACATATATGGGCATTACATATTTGATTGATAAGAAAACTAGAATGTTATTCAGAGCAGTAGTTATGGAATTTATACCAAAAAAAGAGAAATAATGTCCATCTGATAATTATGATTTCATTAACTATGGATGATATTGCTGATCCTTTATGGAATAAACGATTACTATCTTCACAATTAGGAACTATTTACCAAACTAAGGAATATGCCAAATATTTGGAATTAAGATTGAAAATAAAACCGATATTTTTGAAATTTATTAATGAAAAGGGATCAATAATTGGGCAACTATTACTATTTCAATCATTTAAAGGAAAAGCTAAAATCGAAAATTCTTTTGGCAGAGGAATTCTTTCTAATAATATTTCAAAGATTGCAAAATTTTTACCTAAACACATACGTTGGTCTCACGGCCCTATTATATTTGAAAAATCGTATGAGAATGAAATTACAGAACGTTTTGGAAATTGGTTAAAATCAATCAAAGGAAGCTTTCAAGGTTATTCACATCCTCTTGATTCTCAATTTGATTTTCCATCACAATTTAATTTCAACAACGAAAAAACTACCACATTTATTATAGATCTCAAAGAAGATCTTGAATCAATTTTTAAAACAACTGACAAAAATTCAGTTCAGAAAAATATCAAACGTTCTGAAGAAAGAGGTGTAAGTGTAACATCAATTAAATCAAAACAAGATTTACTTACATACTATAAAATGCAAAAATCATATCGAGAGGAAAATAAACTCATTTCATATCAATTTGATGATATATTGAAAGGATTCAATTTATTATCACCGTTAGGATATGGCGGATTTATAGCTTGGATGGATGGAATTCCAGTTGGTTCTATTTCTTTTTCTACTTTTAATGGATACATCAACGAATCAGGGATTGCTCGTACTAAGTTAGATGCAACAAAAAAATTATATTCTCAAGACTTGCTAAGATGGAAAATTATTGAATGGGGAAAGGAAAATAATTGTAATTATTATGATCTATCTGGAGTAAAACCTGATAGCAAAGATCCAAAAGATGAAGGAATATATCGTAACAAAAAGAAATGGGGTGGTAAACAGTATGATTATTGGTTTTTTAAGAACTAACTTTTTAGAATTCTAATGTGATTTAAATCTGATTTTAATAGGTTCTGCTAACTTGTCGAGATTTGATAATTAAATGTCCAAAAGATGGCATTGACAAAGATCTGAGCATGGGTTATTATGTAATACGTCAGATTCTGTCAAGTTTCTGTCAGATATAGTTTTAAATTAATAAATTTAATCAAAATTGTTATAGAATTTGTTTAAAAATTCATCCAAGGACAAATACTTGTAATAAGAGGCATAACTTTCCACACGTTTACGTTCTTCATCGTTGTTTGTCATAAAATAAGAAAACTTATCTTCTTCAATCATAGGAACTTGTATTACTCGTTTATACCAATTTTTTTTGGTGTTTTCATTTGCATAAATGCCTTCAGCAAAAAAAGAAAAGTCATAATTATTTTTGGCATTAAAATTCGATACATCTAATCGTGTATCAGATGCTAAAAGATGTACTTCATAATCATCACTTTTTACAGCATCAATAAATTCAATTAATGATAACGGAATTTCATTCTTTGAAAAATAGGCATTGTTATCTAAATCATAAAGAACCCATTTTTTAAAATCATCATGATAAACTTCAATCATAGTATGACCATTATCATAAGTATTCCATTCATTCAGAGTCAAAGTGTGTACAATTCTGGATTTAATATTTTGAGATTCAAGTACACCGTAAATCCAAGTGGATATTGCACCACAAGTTCCAAAGATCTTCGAATTTAATGCTTTATTATTTATTTCCTCAAATCCTTTGTCATTATCAGAGTTTCCATGCGAATATATCCAAGATACACCTGAAATTAAGGCATCAATGTTTTTTCCAGAAAATATTATTCTTTGCTCATTTTGCTTTAATGGACTGATAAATCTATATAATCCCTCTTCGTGAAGATCATAAATATTTCCATCGAATTGATAAAAACCTGAAGAAATAATTAATTTATTTGGTATTTTTTTTGAATTTAATTGTGTATCATTAGGAATTATTGTTGTTACATTTGTAAATAATGCATGATAAACTATTGGGGTATTGTCCTCTAATGAATAAGGTCTTTCTATAGGTTCTTTAAGTCCAGTTTCAATTAATAATTCTGAAATTTCTGATCTAAATTTTAAATCAGTTTCAATTAGATAAAATGGTATAAATAAAGAAATTGCGATTGGAATTATAATAATCAGATATTTATTCATATATTTTCAAAGTTTCTTTTATTTTTATAATTTATTATCATCTATTCTTACTGACTGTCATGATTAAAGAGTTATCAAGAGCATCTTAAAAAGTTGAGGCAGATGATGTTCTAACTAAATACTAGATTAAAATTATTCAATCTCTTTCAGGTCTCGAAGATTACAGAACCCACTAAAAAAAATCTAAAATACAAAAACAATTACAAAAAATACATCAAGGAAAGTAATCATCTAACTAATTCAATATCATAAAAATCATCTGTTTTTAATCACTTAATATAATTACTACAATTTTCATTTTAAATCATGAATATCTTTATCGCTGGAGGAACAGGTTTTATTGGTTCACATCTATACAAGTATCTTGGTGAACAAGGAAATAAAATTATAGTTTTTGATAATCTTAGTAACTCTAAAATTCAAAAGTTAACCGATCCTAACATCAAAATTATCAAAGGTGATATTCTTGATTATCCATTACTGTCAAAATCATTAAACAATACAGAAATCGTAATACATCTTGCAGCACAAATTAGTGTAACTGACTCTATCAAAGATCCAGACAATACCATGAAAGTCAATGTGGATGGAACACAAAATGTGCTTGACGCTTGTATGGAAAATAATGTTAAAAATTTTATCGCAATTTCAACTGCTGCAGTATTTGGGAATCAAGATGTAATAGATGAGAATTCCAAAACTGATCCGATATCACCATATGGAAAAAGTAAGTTACTAATGGAAGAAAGAATAATAGACTTTTCAAAAAAACACAATCTCAATTCTGTCATACTAAGATTCTTTAATCTTTATGGACCAGGACAATCGCTACAGTATGCAGGTGTAATAACAAAATTTCTAGAAAATATTAGAGAAGACAAGTCTTTAGATATCTATGGAAATGGAAATCAAACCCGTGATTTTATTCACATAGATGATGCAATAGAGTGCATAAATTTAGCAATTAAAAACATAAACAAAAAAACTGGAAAAATTTACAACATTGGCAGCGGAAAGAGCACTAGTATATTGGAGCTTGCCAATCTATTACTGAAATTATCTGATAAAAATTTGCCAATTAACTTCAGGCCAGAAATCAAAGGAGATATTTTGCACAGCCAAACATCAATTGATCTGGCAAAAAAAGAACTTGGCTTTGAGCCAAAAATCTCACTACAACAAGGACTGTCTAGATTCTTTCAAGATTATTCTTGACGTATTCAATTGATTTTACTGGGGTAGAACCAACTCCATCTACAACAGCCTGTATTCAAAAGAGTAATAACCACATAAATTATTTGTTCATTTGATGAACTCTCAATCTAATCTGTTTAGAATTGGAAGTTTTGATTTAAGATTAAACCACCTATTGATAATTATAATTCCAATTTTATTTGTAGAGTTTGCAAAAAATAGCATTATTCCTGCACCGCAGCCTGTATCTAAGGTATCTCTGTTCTTTTTTCAGAGATAATTTTTGCAATACAAAATCTTGAATAAAAACAATCTCCCCAAAAATATATCATGCCAACCAATTGAAATAATCTGATGATTTTTTGAAACATAATAATTAATTGATGTTAATAATCATATTCAGTTATTTTAATACAACGTGATAAAGTTATATTCTGATTATTTACAACCGTTTTGGTGTATTGGCATTAAAGTTTTAATAGCAGGTAATATGGTAAATCAAGGTTTCGTTACTGCCTCTAAATTAAGAAAAGAAGGACTTGATGTACATTTGTTAATGGAGGATAATCCGCATATTACAGCAGATCCGGTGTTTTTAGAACCAAATATGAAAAATAATTATCCTGATTGGATTCATTTTTTTAGTAAGGAAAATCCTAGATGGAAATTTGACGTCATCACAAAAATGAAGGAATTTGATCTTATTCACGCTTGGGTTGAATTCCCAATTTTTGCCCTATTTTCTGGAAAAAACTTCATTGTTAATACGCAAGGCAGTGATTTCAGAGAATTATATCATACAAAATCTCTTAAAGGATTTCTTTTAAAAATAGCGTACAAAAAAGCAAAAGTCATAATTTTTAATCAACCAGATTATCTAAAAAAAAATCCAAAAATTCTCATTAAGAAAGGAGTTTTCGTTCCAGTTATATGGGAATCAAAAAACTGGCCTACGTTTAATTCTATTTCTCATAAAAATAACTTTATTATTTTTCACCCCACTTCATTAAATTGGAGAATTAAAGGCAATCAAATTCTGATCAAAGGGTTTGCAAATTATCTAAAACAACACCCAAATTCATCATTGATAATTGTTAAACGCGGAAATTCTATCAATGACACTCAAAAATTAATTGAAACATTAGGAATAACAAATCAAGTTAAATTTATCAATGGACCATTAAATAGAATTGATTTAGCAAAAAATTATACTAATGCTGATGTTATAGCAGATCAATTTATCGTAGGTTCTTTAGGAACTATTGCTCTAGAAAGCATGTTCTACAAAAAACCAGTAATTACATACATTGATAAATCTTCTCATGAAAAAACTTATGCCGAAATTCCTCCTGTTTGTAATGCTCAGAATGCTAAAGAAATTGAAAATTGGTTAAATAAATTAAATGATAACGCATTCCGAGATAATATTGGAAAAATTTCCTATGATTGGGTTCATAAATACCATTCAAGTGATATTATTGTTAAAAAAATAAAAAAAATTTATGAATTAGTACATAAAAAGAAAAAAACACATGATATATTAGAAATATTGAAAATGGATGATAAAATTTTCCAATTAAAATAAATATTATATGATATGAAGTTCTCTAATCAAACTTTAGCAAATATTAAAAATATTCTTACGTTAAGATATAATCCAGAAAATAAAACTATTTTTAACTCAATTAATGAAACAGATCTATCAATAAACCAACAAGATGAAAATGGAGAAATTACCGAAAAATTAATTATTGATTTATTTAAACGATCTATTCCTAACAAAACTAAAAAAATTTCAGTCTCATTAAGTAGTGGAATTGATTCGACGCTTTGTCTTGCACTCCTGCGTGAAGCATTTCCTAAATTAGAGATAATATCTTTTTGTGGGGTCTTTGACGAAAATAACGAAGTAAATCTTTCTTCAAAAATAGCTCAAAAATTTGATTCAGATTTTAGAATCGTTAAAATTGATTCCATTTTTAAACAAATCCCAAAAATGGTACAGATTTCTGGTGAACCACGATGGAATGTATATCATTATAGAATAGCCGAAGAAGCAAAAAAAGAAAGTGATATTCTAATTAATGGAGATGGCGCAGATGAATTATTTGCTGGATATGTTTTTAGATATGATAAATTCCTTAACCTAGTTTGTGACAATGATGATTGGTTATCTTTAACAAAAAAATACCTTGATTGTCATGAGCGTGATTGGATTAAAGACCAAAAAAAGTTTTTTGGTAATAATATCAAATTTCATTGGAATGATATATATTTATATTTTAAAAAATATTTCAACAACAATCTTAGTCCTATTCAAAAAGTTATGCTTGCTGATTTTAATGGAAAGTTATTGCATGATTTCATTCCTACTGGAAGATCAATTTCCAATTTTTATAATTTAAAATTTTTTTCACCATTTCTCCAACATGATCTTATAAAATTTGCAAATCATTTACCATTATCTTCTAAGTATGATTCTACTAAAAATCTCGGCAAACTTGTCTTAAGATCTATTTCTAAAAGATATGGAATAAAACATGTAAAAAACAAGATTGGATTTTCTCCTAATTTAATTAAAGACTGGTATAACGGTGGAAAAGACATGTGTTTTTCAATTTTAGATAATAATGAATCTGAAATCTATAAAAATAGACTTATAGATTATAATTGGATGAAAACTACTTTGGCAGATATTGATAATAATATGGACTTTAGAATTATTAATAAATTGATATCTTCTTTGACTTTGGAAATTTGGATTAATCAAAAATTCAAAAATACTAATATTGTATAGAAACTAAAATTATTCAAATGAATTCTAATAAATCTCCTCATACTGTTATAATAGGTAAAGGGTTACTTGGATCTGAATTATATAAAAATCTAGTCAGCAAAGACATTCAGGTTCAAAACATATCTTCTATAGAATATGATGATTTGGTAATTCCTGAAAAAACAGAATGTATAATTTTTGTAGCACAATCTAAGGATTATAGATCTGAAACCATGACAAAAGATCTTTTATTTGTTAATTCTGTTTTACCTTCTCAGGTTATCATTGAAGCTTACAAAAAAGGAGTTAAACGAATTGCATTTTGTTCGACTGGCTCTGTTTATACACCTTCTAATAAACCTCATAAGGAAGATGAGATAATAATACCCTCAATCTCATTTTATGAAGCGTCAAAAAAAGCAACAGAATTATTACTTTTTCCTTGGAAGAATTATTTTGAAAGATTAACTATCTATAGACCGTTTTTTATATATGGGCCACATCAAACAGATGAAAAATTAATTGCAAGAATCATATCTAGTGTGAAAAATAACTCTACTGTCAAATTAGGACAAGGTACTGGACCAATTATTAATCCAATTCATGTATGTGATGCGGCCGAATTTATTATTAAAACAACTTTTAATAAAAAAGGATTTGATATTTATAATCTAGCTGGAAATGAAATTATCAATCTTAAAGAAATAACAGAAATTATCTCAAAGATTTTAAATAAAGATCCGCTAGTTGAGATCACTAATGATTCTATTAACATAATTTTAGGCTCCGTTGATAAAATAAACTTAGAAAATTTTGTATTTACCTATGATCTAAAAAATGGCTTAACAAATACTATCTTTCCTTCTTAGTGTTTTTTATCAAAGTAAACTAACTCTACTTTTCCTTTTTTAATTACTGTTTTTCCTATAATTTTACCTGGAATTCCTACAACAATTGAATTATTTGGAATCTTTGAATTTACAAAACTATGTGCTCCAATAACACATTCATTTCCTATACTAGACTTCATTGTAATTATAGCGTATGGTCCAACATATGTGTTATTTCCAATTCTTACTCTTTTTCTCTCATAAGGTATTTTTCCTCCCGATAACATGGATTTAACAACATTATGTGTATACACATGAACCCCTGCACTAATACTAACGTAATCACCAATAGTTAATTTACCTCCACTCCCATCTAATATTGTGTATGGGCCAATCCATGTATTGCGTCCAATTCTAACATCTCCATAAATATATGAATTATTGTATACACTTGTATCTTTTTTTGCTTTAAGAAATTCAGCTAATTCCCATCTGTCTGATATCAATTCTTGAAAAGGTAACACCCTATTCCATTTTTTTTTCATTTTACACCTTAATTTTTTGTACAATTGAACAATTTCATCTAAATCTCGTTCATCCGAATTTCTTCTCATTCACATCCTTCTAAGAACTTTATAGAAAAAGTCTGAAAATGAAATTATATAATTATGAACTAAAAAATTATTAACTTATAGTTAGTGCAAAGGATAAAACTGTTCCATAAATTCCTCATATTCAATAAATTGATATTTTGATGAATATGATTCAATTCTTTCTTTATTCTGCCCATCAAAATAATAGAGAACCATCATGATGAATAAATGGAACTTGAGCCACTCTCTTATACCAATCATTTAACAATTCATCGTTTGCAACTAATTGAATTTGTAAAAAATTATAATCAAAATCAGATGATTTTGATTTAAAGGCAGAAACTGCACTGTATGGATCTTGTGCAATTCTTTCGATTTCATAATTGCCAGTTTTAACTGCATTGATAAACTCAATAAATGATAATGGTTTATTATCTTGTAAGAAATATGCATTATTATCAAGATCAAATAAAACAAATTTTTCTAAATCTTTCTCATAAACCTCAATCATGGTGTGGCCGTTATTGTAGTAATTCCATTCATCTAATGTTAATGTTGAAACAACTCTAGCTTCAATATTTTGAGATTCTAAAATTGTTAAGATGAAATTAGATATATTACTACATGTTCCTATAATTTGTCGAGATTTTGCTAATGTTTCTAACTCCGAATTTTTTTTATTATCTGAATTACCATGTGCATAAATCTATGCAACTGAAGACATTAATGACATCGTATTATTATTAAATACAATTCTTTGTTGATTTTCTATACCTGGAAGAATAAATCTATACAATCCTTCATTTTTCAATTCATAATTATTCCTGCCAAATTTGTAAACACCCGGAGATATGATTAAAGTATCTGGTAGTGTTAATGCATTTGAATTTATGGGTGAAATCAAAATAATTGTTTTAAACAAAGCATGATAAACTATTGGTTTTATTTCTATATTGTTTTTATTTGTATTTGTAGTATTATCAATTAAATCTAAACTAAATTCTTTATATTGATTTGTTAGTACTATTAAAGAAATTATAATCACTATTGAAATGATAATAAAAATTTTCTTTTTCATTTATATTTTTCTAAAACTACACACAATTAATTCTATTTGTTCTCTTCTACTAATATGAAATTATTTATTACTAATTTGTTTAAGTAATATTCTACTATATAAAACTAATTTCAATAGATTTTTTAAAACAACTAAAATGAATAAATCATTGAAGATTCTAATTTTGGGCTCAGAGGGTTTTGTTGGAAATAATCTTGTCAAAGGTTTATCACAAAATCACACAGTTTTTTGTGCTGATCTAATTGATAGTTCTAATCACAAAAATTACACAAAGTTTGATGTTACAAATTTCACAAGTGTCCAAAATACTGTACAGAATGTAGATGTTGTAGTTGATCTAGTGGCACACTCACTAGTATCCTCTCTTGAGGGACCGGTAAAGAATGCTCAAATAAACATTATGGGATTGCTAAACATACTTGAAGCTTGTACAAAAAATAATATAAAAAAAATTATTTTCACTTCTGCATCGTCATTGATTGGTGAACCAAAGACACCAAAAGTTTCAGAAAATCATACTGCCACACCAAAAACCGCTTATGGAATTTCTAAACTTGCATCCGAACACTATCTTAGACTTTACAATGAACTTAACAATCTTAATTATGTTATTTTCAGGTTTTTCAATATTTACGGACC
>Ga0326597_10002721_pt1 | contig 26173 bp, 52 predicted proteins | sample RVTome_12_FD_203789 | JGI IMG/M metagenome (GOLD analysis project Ga0326597, IMG submission 203789) | Soil microbial communities from uranium-contaminated site in the Upper Colorado River Basin, Wyoming, United States - RVT100D185 | ecosystem: Environmental > Terrestrial > Soil > Contaminated >... | reverse complement strand
ATCCTTCTCTAAACGAAATGGAGGTGCTGGCTTATGCTGCAAACTGACCCGCAAGGTAACCATCGAGATGGCTGAGGAATATCGAGAGATCTTCAGGCGCACTTCTAGCAGGATCAATCTTGGCGCGATCTGCCTGATTTGGAAGGGCACCAACATGCAGCGCCTCTTGAAGTGGAGACCATGGTGTGGGAGGAAAAGTGACTGACGCTTCTTTGTGCTACGACGACCTCAAGCCAGAGGATTTCCCGTTGATGGCTCACGAAGAGGCCGTCGAGTGGGTCAGGTTGGGGCAGGCAGCAGCCAGAAATATCGGGGTCAAGGGGCAAGTTCGTGTTGATCTAAAGCGCAATCGTCTGGTGCGTCTGATCGATTATGCCTACGATTACCCCAAGAGCGGCGGCAAGATTTACAAATGCGATTGGCACTGCAAGGATGTTTTTACGCAGGAGACCTATCGGATCAACATGTCTGATTGGGGTAGTGCGATGAACGAAATGGAGGTTCTCGCGTGGGCGTCAAAGGTGTAGACCAGATCATTAAGAACGCCGGTGCCATCAGGGTTGACGACGTCGTCGCTCGTCTGACAGACGGGAAGCTACTCCGGGTAGTATCAGTTACCCAGGAATACGACTACGGCACGCTCCACGCCGAGTGGCTCACGACTGTTGAATTCAAAACTGGGGTAGGAAGTGGAAATGTCTGCGCCAGTCGCGTCACCTATCCCTTGAATGAAATGGAAGTCTTGGCTTGGGCCGCCAGTGGCTCAAAGTAATGACGTTTGAGTTCAAGAACCCGAATCACTTGTGGGGCGATGCTGAGGCGCGGAATGCCAGGATCTTTGCGAGCGCGATGAAGGGGCGGTCCATGTTTGGTCGGATCTATCTGTTCGACGCGCCCCGCGGGCCGAGCGCGTTCTGCTCGTTCGATGCTGACCATTTGGTTTTCCGCTCGGTTCTGACCGAGGAGTTATTTCACGTCCTTCCCAAGGAATTGGACGACAAGAGGGAGATCATGTCGGAAATGGAAGTTCTCGCCTGGTCGTCGAAATGAACGTGGGCGAATTCTATCTGGATGTCGAGACATCCAAGGTCTTCGAGATCATTCACGAGGAAGAGAAGCAATACACAGACACCGTGAGTCGCTGGTCGCTCGTCCTCCAGAACGTGCTCGACGAAAAGGAAGTTGACCAGTGCTACATCGACCAATTCGGCAGCGACGTCTACAGAAAGCTTAATGCCATGGAAGTCGTGGCACTGGCATCGAAGTGACTGAGAAGTTTGCCTACGACTTTTGCCTACTGATGAGGTGCTGCGGTTCAGCAGGTGCTCCTCCGGTTCGTGATGGCGCATTCCGAGTCAAGACGGAAACTTATGCCAAATCTTGATCGAGTGTTGGACGTTCAGAAGTGCTGTGGTGAGAAACCCACTAGAATCCCCGAGGCCGATATCGTTTGGCGGCTACCGGGTGGTCGTTGCGTCTCCATAGTTGGGATCCACCAAGGCCCGTATTGTATGGATCAGTGTGTGGAAGATATTGAGACGCATGAGCGCTTCGATATCGCCTGGCTCACCTTCTGGTGGGCGACTAAAGACGATATGGTAACTGAAGTTCCGGCCATGGAAGTTCTGGCTCGGGCGGCTCGCGGGATAGATTATGTCTGACTGGTACCACTTCTACGCCGAGTGCAACGGTCGGGTCTACAAGGTTCGATCCGAGTATCGACCGCATCTCACGGTCCAGGATGAAGTCAACGGTTACTCGGTGGTGGACGTTCTTACAGGCGCCTCAGGGGAGATCATTGGGTGTCACCTGCGTGAAATTTGTGGAATGGAGGCAATCGCCATAGCTGCTGAGGGTAGAACCCCTCATGAGCAAACGCAGGAATAACGCCGCCGAAGATCTTCGTATCTTCTTAGAGCACGCCCAGTCCAACGTAGGTGGCTACTACAAGCACTCGCTAAGCGGCAAGTGCGTCGAGTTCATGCGACCCCTTGAGCCTGGCAAGTTCGTGCGGGTTCGAGACATGCGAACCGGCGCTAAGTTCAACGTCGACCACCATGATCTCCAGCCGCTCAACGAGATGCAGGTGCTCGCTATGCAATTGTTTGACGTTGAAGGATCAGAAGACGGTCAGTAGGACATGAGCGCTACTACGAGGGGTTCAAGTGGCGGGTAAAAGCAAGGCAAGGCGAGTCCGAATGCCGCGCAATCCCAACATGAGCAGGTGATTCGATGAGCGAGAAGAAGATTTACTTCGTGACGGTCGAGATTCGGCAAGAGATTGTTGTCGCCGCAGACTCCAAGAGAGAGGCTGAACAGGTGGCGTTCGATCACTACGAGGAGGACTTCGACCTCGGAAACGAGCGAGACGTCGAGATTGGGATCGTTGTTGAGGTCAACGCGCCCGGCGACTTCCGCGGCACACTGCCCTGGGGGGTTGAGAATAGTGATCCTAGGCGTGACTGGCCCATCGAGAGATGGCTAGAGGCGCAGGAGGAAACCGCGCATGACTGACACTGCCTTGCGACAAGCTCATCGTGCTGACCCCGTTGCTGCGCTCGCCTGGCGCCTGCGCACCGATGCGATCACGCATGAGCGCGTGGCCTACGCGGCGACTCTTGGTCACGAGACGGCGCTTCAGGTTGTCGAGCCAGCGAAGCTGCCCCGGGGTCCCCGGACGCGGACCCAGTGTGGCGCAGTGCTTCTAAGCCCGATCGAAGCTGTTCGTTGGGCGACGGACCTGGCAGAACTCGCGGTTGACCGTGCATGGACCGACGCGTCGGACACCCGACCGGCCGACGCAATCGCGGCGGCGCGTGCTTGGGCTGACTGCCCGTGCGAGGAACACGTAACGAGAGTGCGGGTGGCGGCGCATGCGGCGTGGTCGGTGAACATAAGCAGGTCCGCGAGAGCAGCAGCCGAAGCAGCGGCGCGCGCGGGGTTCGCGGCGTTCGCGACGGCGGTGCCAGCGGAGGCGACGGCAACGAAGAAGAAGAAGAAGAAGATGGCAGCGACGACGGCGGTGATGTGGGCAGCGGATGCGGCTGTGAAATCCGGTGCGATCACCTGGGACGAGGTGTTCGCAAGCCTTGCGGAAAGGCTCGTATGAGTGCCAAGTTCGAGGTGAACGGGCAGGTGTTCCGGGTGGGCCAGGAGGTCACGTGTGAGGCCAAGTGGCCAAACGGCACTGTGACGCGCCCTCAGGGGGCTCTCGTCACGGTGGTCGACGGGGACGCCTACATCAGGACCCCGCTCGGGGTCGTCGCAGGGGACGCGACGACGCTGGAGCCTGCATGAGCAACGTTTCACACCTGCTGCTCGATCACGAAGGTAGAACGAAAGACTAGGGGTCACTCATGATCGCTCGGGGAATTACCGCCAGTGTGCTGATCCAACAGCTTGAAGCGTTGATCCGGCTGCATGGAGACCGAGAGGTTTTCGCGGGTGGCGGCGATTATCCTGCCGGAGTTCGCGGCGCAGAGCTTCAAGACGATCGAGATAATCCCTACGTGCCAGAGGGGACGATCTACATTCAATGACCGATTTCCTTTCCGCTAGCCCTCGATCGCCTATGACCGAGAAGAGCACATGAACGAGAACAAGAAGAGCGGACACGCGCAGGGCTGCGCCTACGTCATGACCGCGTTTTGCGTTGGGGACTGCCAGCAAAGGATCATGGGACCGTCGCGCTGGGCGACCGACCCCGAGTGGACTTCAGCGCAGGTTGAAGAGTTCGAGGCGCTTGTGTGCGCGGAGGGATGGACGCAAACCGAGGAACAGAAGGGCACGGGGATGTGGCAGTGCTCGGGTGCATGCAAGAACCTCTTTGAAGTCGATCTGGCAGAGTTCACGATCCCCAAAGACGCGGCCATGCGCGTCAAGTCGATTCGACCGGACTTCTTTGGGCAGGTCACGATTCACGTTCCGCGCTGTTCGACCGACATCAACAAGAACGGAACCAAGAAATGAACATCACCCCCCTCCTGCTGTCCGAAGCGGAGTCAACATGGAGCGTGTCTCTCGATGGGACACCGGACCCCAAGCCATCATGTTGTATTGAGTTTGACACTGACGTAGAGGCGGCAAGGGCGCTGGTTGCGTATCTCGCGCCAAGGCCCGGGACTCGGGTCCTTCAAGTCGTCATGTCAAGGCCGCCCGGACCCGTCTCCGACGTCGTTGATGTCGAGGACCTGCGAGGCAATTCACTCTCTGGGTCGCACATGCGCGCGGACGGATACTTCGTCCTCTTCGTGCGGGAGGCATTATGACCAAGCTTCCTGACGCCCGTCTGAAAAAGATCCTCTCCGACGCACCCGAGGGGCGCTGGGCTGGGCCAGGCGCCCTCTTCACGCCCGAACTGGTGGGCATAGTCCGTGAGGTGCTGGATGCGAGGATCCAGATCGCGGAGCTAGAGGCTCGATTCACGGATCTCCGGGCGCAGCAGAACCGTAAGTCCTGCTGTCGGGATTGCTTCCGAAACCGGAACATCAACGATGGACTTGCGCCCCACACGGATCGTGAGGACGCCTATCAGGCGTCGTGCGATATCTGCGGTGACTACTTGGTAAGTCCGTGAGTGACATCATTATCCGTCAAGCTCAGTGTGCCGATCCCATTGCTACCCTAGCCTGGCGGCTCCGCACCGATGGGATCAGTCAGGACCGTGTGGCATACGCGGCGGCGCTAGGGAACCAAACGGCGTTGTCGGTGGTCGAGCCGGCGGAGTGGGCCGCGAGGGCTGTATGTCGGGCCATTGAAGCAGGTATTGTCACCTTCCCCGAAGTATTCGCGGACCTCGCGGAGAGGCTACTCGCATGAGTGACTTGTCCATGCGACGTGCTGAACACTCTGATTCTGTAACTACATTGATTTGTCGGCTCTGCCTCGGGCAGATCGCTCCAGAGCGCGTCGCCTATGCGGCTGCGCTCAGTAACCCGGTAGCATTGGCCTTGATCGAGCCAGCGGAGTTGCCGGCGGATCCTCGCGAGCGATCAGCATACGCTGCGCGACCTCTCAGCCACATCGAAGCCGTTCGTTGGGCGGCTGATCTCGCCGAATTGGCAATCAAGCACGCTTGGGATACCAATTACGACCAGCGCCCTGCCGAGGCCATTGCCGCCACGCGGCGGTGGGCGGGCTGCCCGTGCGAGCATCATCGAGCCGCAGTGGTGATGGCACGGGCGTCGGTGATGGATCTGTCGTCGACGTCGTGGCCTTCTCTATCGGTGACGTCATGGGCGGCGGTATATGCGACAGCACTGACGGCTGTGTGGGCAGCGGACGCGGCTGCGTGGGCGGCGGTGTGGGCGACGAAGGGCGCAGGGTGGGTGGCACAAGCGGCTGTTCGTTCAGGGGCGATCACCTGGGACGGGATTTACATCGATCTTGCGGATCGGCTGGTTGCATGAGCGATGTCACCAAGGATTCACTCCCTGGCGGCAGCAACAGTTCGCCGCCCTCAGGTCGTAAGCCTCTTGCTAAGCAGCATGGAGCAGGGTTTCTGCCTCTAATGACTTTGAAGCCAATCTTGCGGCTATCCAGCAAGAGGTAGGAGACGTAAACGCATGACCGAGAAGGAAGATCACATGACCAATAAGACGGTCACACACTTGTGTGAGGTGATCCTCGATGCGCTCAATGCCCTCAAGGACGCCATCGACCAACGTGACGAGCAGCGTAAAGTTTTCGTCACGACTCGGTCGCTAGCTGTCGAGCGTCTGGAGGAGATTCGTCGTCTTCGAAAAGCACTTGTGCAGGAGAAGCGGGAACGTGAAGAGGACAGGATCTACGCTCGCGAAATGTTGCGTGGGTTAGAGGCGAAGCTCGAAGTTGATTGCAAGCTCAGGGGCCGCGACCAATCCATCGAGGATCTCCTACGTGAGCGTCGTAAGATTGAGGGCCCGCGGCACGAGATCCAAAACTGCATGAAGCATCGCTGCACGAAGCCGCCAAGGTCGGTGGAGAGCGGCGGTCCGCCAATCCTGATGTAGTGACCTTCTCTGTCACGTCACCTCTATGAGGTCAACTGGAGGCCCAGGTCGACGCATTGACCTATGTCTTCCAGAAGTCGGAAGAAGAGATGCGATAGTGACTTGACGACATGCTGCGCCTCTACACTGCTCTGGGGGAGTAGAACACGGCTGAGATCTCGGCATGAAAGGGGTAAGAAGAAGGCGTAACCGATTTCAAGATGAGAGGTGCCCGATCGCTCTTTGCGCTTGATCGCTTTGTGCTCTACACTTAGGCGCTTTCCGAGAAGGTTGAATGACTAAAATTACCGAACTCTTTTCAGAAGCAGAGTTGACTCAGCATCGCGATCATTGGTTGAAGATCGGCTTAGCTACAGGTCCAACTGATTGGGAAAAAGCTGAACAGGGGATCAAGCTCGCCTATGAAGCAGCAGGTCTCTCCGCTCCTTCTTGTATTGTCAAATTGCGTTCTCCGCTAGAGGGTGCAATTGCTGCGCATGGTCTGAATCAAGTTAAGGAACAGGTCAAGGCTCAGGTCTGGGATCAGGTCTGGGATCAGGTCAAGGCTCAGGTCAAGGAGCAGGGCTGGAATCAGGTCAGGGATCAGGTCTGGCGTCAGATTTTGAAACAGGTCAGGAATCAGGTCTGGAATCAGGTCTGGAATCAGGTCTGGAATCAGGTCTGGGATCAGGTTGAGGAAGATGTCTGGCATCAGGTCGAGGGTCGGGTCAGCGATCAGGTTTGGCGTCAGGTCAGCGATCAGGTTTGGCGTCAGGTCTGGGATCAGGTCGAGGGTCGGGTCAAAAATCAGGTCGGAAGCCTGGTTTGCTATGGAAACCATGATGCCCATTGGCTAGCTCAGCTATCCATTTTCAAAACGGTCCAAGAGACCAAGAAGCTAGAGGGTCTCATTCTTCTAGCCGAATCTACTGGATGGTTCTGGCCCTATGAGGATTTCGTCATCATGACTGAACGCCCCTCCAGGATCCTTTACCAAGACGACCTACCCGTCTTCATCGAATATCCAGATGGATGGATTGCATTCCATCCCTCTCTAAACGAGATGGAGGTGCTGGCTTACGCCAGCAGTTGAAGAAGACCACAGGCTGAATGATTAACGCCACACACCGGGTGTGCGGGGTAGAAGACCATGACAGGAGGGCGTCATGCACGAAGAGTCTCGCATTATGACCAAACGACAGGTCTACGAATTCCCCTTCCCGGGCTGGTCGGATGGTTACGACATTCTCTTCGTGCGGGAGGCACTATGACCGACAACGAACTCGCCAACGAGATCCAGCGCCTCACGGGGCGTGGCATGCGGCGCTTGGCGTGCCGGGTCAACGTCGGTCGGCATTTCCGCTGCGCCAACGCTGGCGGAGCAACGCCATTGGCGTGCTCGTTTTGCGGGTGCGTGATCTCTAGCATGGGCGGGCCCGGGGCGCCTGGAATCGCCTGCTCGCTCTGCGCGCAGGCGATTCGGTCCCCCGAGCACCCGCTTGGCGTCCTCCTGCGCGAGACCTGGGGCGCGGCGCTTAGGGCGGCTCAGTTGGACGGCGCGTGAGCGACAAGGACCTTTTGGATGCCCTATTGGCGTTGATCCCAGTCGACGAGGCCGCGCGCGTGGTGGATTACGTCCAATCCCTCGGGCTGGAGTGGTGCGGCTGGAAGTCCGCTGGCCCTTGGAAGTCCGCCGCGAGAATGGCCGCAGAAAACCTCGGAGTCGCCAGCGAAATGTGGACAGTGGCCGACGCCCTGCACGATCCAGTCTACCGCTGGTGGCCGAGCGACGAGGCCGAGGTCGTGATCGCCTCGATCTCCGAGCCGCACCGGGCACGCGCTGCCCTGATCCTCTGCGTTGCTACCGGAGACTTTGGCGGAAAGTGGTCTCTGTGAACGACACATTGAGCCGAGAAGATTCTCGCCTGGTCGCCGAGTTCACTGCCCGAATCAACGTGTCGCGGATCTCCGGACCGAACTCGCAGACCTCCCCCAAAACATTGGAGAGATTATGAAGAACAACCCGAACAAAGATAAGAAGGTCGATCATCCTGAGTGGGCAGCGTGGCGGGCGAAGGACCGGTGGGTGCATAACCTCGCGCCGGCCGACGCCTATTACGCAGGTTGGCGGGAGTCGCTCGCTAGGGTGAGAGAAATCCTCGACGCATTCGACGCGCGATCGATAGCAAAGCGCCTTGTAAGTTGGGACGATCCTCTTGACGCTATCCGCGCGATGGTAGGGCTTCGCCCTAAGAACGAAGACGAGAGCGCCGATCCCGTAAAGGGACACCCCGTCACGATAGATCAGCCGGTCGACAAACCTCAAGAGGTCGCTAAAGAGTTCAGACTAGGTGACCTGGTCCACGTCAAGGCCACGTATCCCACACACGGAGGGATTCGCGGCCAGGTCAGGTCCTTCTCTGGCGAGACGATCGGGGTCTATCTAGAGAGAAGCCACAACCACGGCCCTCACGAGCGCGAGTTCGTTGCGCGGGATCTTCTACACCTGCCCCAGCCCTTTGCGACCAAGGAGAGGGTGGGGGAAATGCAAGAGGAGCTACGCGCGGTCCACGACCAGAACGAGAAGTTCCACGACCAGGCTCAGAAAGGGGAAGACGAGATCGAGCGCTTGCAGATCGAGTTGCAAGAAGCTAAGGATCAGCGAGACAAGCTCCTCGCGAAGACTCCCACCCACCCGATTCTCGGTCCATCAAAAGAAGTCAACGCGACCGAGAACAAGATCGAATCACATTCTCAGGAGCAGGACGAGACGTTCCTGCTCCACTTAGTGGACGTGGTGTGGGGGACCGCCAACGAGGACGAGTCCGTGCCGAGCACTGACTGGGCGGCGAGGATGATCCTCCAGGCCCGAGACAGCTACGGAGGCGGCGTGGGGCGACGTGTCAGCCTTGCGGGGGCCCTGGTTGCTCTGGGGAAGGCGATGCACTACAGCACTGGCCCGGAGGAGTGCGAGGAGAATGTGAGCATAGCGGCGCAGCACGTCCGCGAAGCCCTGGAGCACATGGAGGCTAGGGGAGAGTCCGAAGAAGAAGAAGAAGAAGAAGTTCCCGAGCCGTCCAACGCGCGCGTGAATGTCGCGTGCGCGAACCTGAAGGCCGAGCACGGCTACTTCGAGTTCCCGGTTCTCATTAACGCGCGCGAGGCGACGTGCCCGAGTTGCGGTTGGGTCAACTCGCTCGTGATGCGCAACCCGTTGAGCCTCATTGCTGCTTCGCCCCCCGTAATCCAGGACGTTATCCGAGCAGTGGTAGGCCCCCACCCCGCGCCCGGTGCGAAAGCGCTCCAGGCTGAACGAGAGGCAGAGTACGAGTGCTTGGTCAGAGACCACTACGCATCGGCGCAGATGACGGAAGAGGTCCGCAACCGTATGCGTGAGCTTGAAGGGCTGATCTATACGGACGCGGAGCGGCAGACGCTTGTTGGATCGACATTCGATCAAGGCGAGCCTGCGATCCCAGACTTCAGCATCAAGCTGCAAACCCAGGAGGTGCGAGCCAGACCTCGACGCTTCGAGCACGCGGACGGATCACCCGTCCTGTGGCCTCATTGCATTGACGGTCGCTGCCCCGTGGGAGAGTGCGACCATCCCCCAACCCAAATCGCTAACGTGAAGGTGATCCTCGACGCCTTCGACGCGCGACCGTCGGCGGAGCGCTACGGGATCAGGGCATACGCTGACGCTCTTGACGCCGTCCGCGCCGTGATAGATCCGCGCCATGAGAGCGCACACCCAACTCTGTTGGAAGATTACAAACGTCTCGTGTGTGCGCTGGACGCGATCCCTGACAACGACTCTCCCGAGGCAGACGCCGTAAGAGATCGCATGGACGGCCCGTGGCACTTGATGACGGCGGCGGAAATCGCCGCCGCCAGGCAATGGCTCGTCGCCAAGGACGAACAGCGCAAGAGCGCAGAAGGCTACGACGATGATTGACGGGCGCACATGGACAGAGTTTCGGACCTTGGGCCTTCTTTGGTGGACCAATCGAATGCTGCATCTTTTTGGTTGGGCTATCTGCCTGGAGATCGATGAGAACGGCGCCGTCTGTGGTGCTTACCCTGCCAGGTGCAAGTTCCGTGGCTTCGCTGGTGAGAGCGAGGCCGCCGGTTTCCAGCGATTGACGACCTACATGGCGGAGGTGGCGGGACCTGAACTTCTACCGGAGACCTTCTTGCCGTCTGACGATGTGCAAGAGGAGCAGATGAAGAGTAGCCCAGAGAACCAACAAGGAACACCCAATGACTGACGAACGAATTGGCTTGCTGGAACGGGCATGCCACGCGAGCCCAGGTGACCTCGAAGTCGCGAGGCATTTGGTCGCAGCGTATCAGCGAGCGGGGCACGAGGTGCCCTACGCGCTAAGGTTGACGACCTCGACCCTGTTTGCCGAACTTGGTCTGAACGACCAAGGCATGGCGGAATACAGGCACCGGACCACAGGGATCGTCTTCGTGACGATCCCTGCTGGGGAGTTCCTCATGGGAAGCCCCGAAGATGAGGGAAGCCCTGACGAACAACCACAGCACAGAAGAACGTTCTCAGAGCCATTCCTGATGGCGAAATACGCCTGCACGGCTCGCGATTACCACAGGGTGACCGGCGAGACACCGAGCCGTTTCCCTACGAGGGGGACGACCAAGAGTGGGTTGGATCGCCTAGACGACGATGGCAAGCCATGGGGCGATCACCCCGTAGAGACGGTGTCGTGGGACACCTGCCAAGAAGTCGTAGATCGGACTAACCGGCTCGATTTTGCTCGAAGCTCTGACGTTCGGTTCATGCTCGACGGGACCTGGGTCACCTGGGCTGATGTCGAGTATGGAGACGAGTCCAGAAAACTGGCGCCGTTTCCACGCCGTGAGGACGGTGAGATCGGCGTAGTTGATCTTGGGGTGCTGGTGTTCAGCGACGACGACGAGGTGCGCTACCAGGCGCAACTCTGGAATGAGGCCGGGGAACGCACTGGATTCCAACTCCCTACTGAGGCGTGCTGGGAATACGCCGCGCGCGCGGGTAGCACTACCCAGTACCCCAACGGGGATAGTGAAGCGGACCTAGAGCAGATCGCCCATTACGGCGGCCTCTGGGAGCGTGGTCATAAAGCGGTCGGGCTGAAGAAGCCCAATTTGTGGGGGCTCTACGACACGAGCGGGAATGTGTTCGAATGGGTCCGCGACGCATGGCGAGGCACCTACGAGGGCGCACCGACCAACGGGTTCCTAGCGGAGGGTGAGCAACGCCCGGACCCCGCTTCAGCCTGCCCAATCGCGTCAGACGGGGAGGCAGTTGGTTCAGGGCCGCGTCTCACTGCCGCTCGGCCAAGCGCCTCGGGAACGGGTCGGACATCCGGGGCTTTGCCCTGGGCTTCCGTCCTGCCTGGAGAGGGTGAGCAATACTTGGAGGATGAGCAGAGCCCGGACCCTATGTCAGCCTGTCCGATTACGTCTCCCGCGGTGGTAGTTGGCACTACCCCGCGTCCGACTGTCGCTCGACCAGCCGCGACACAAACGGGTCGGGCCTTGTTTACAGCGACCTCGGATTCCGTCCTGCATGGCGCTGTGGAGGATGAGCAACGCTCGGACCCTACGCCGGCGCGCCCTTGCGCGTCTACCGAGGCGGGAGTTGGTTCGGCGGGGCGTCCCTCTGCCGCTCGGCCTACCGCGACAGGGGCGTGCCGGGCCTCCGGTTCGACGACCTCGGATTCCGCTTCGCATGGCGAAGCGCGTGACCCCGCCGGCGCGTCCATGCGCGTCTATCGGGGCGGCTGTTGGAGCTTCACCGCGTCCAACTGCCGCTCGGCCTTGCGCTTCTGGATCGTGCCGGGCCTCCGGTTCGACGACCTCGGATTCCGCTTCGCATGGCGGGCGAGTGGATCGCGCGAAACCCATGCGCCAAGAGGAGAACTGCGATGAGTAGCATAGAGAACCCAACCCCGGGAGAACGCTGGAAGCAGGGCGTAGATCACGATCCGCGTTCAGAGGAGATCATTCGGGCGCTGTCCGACCTTGATTGGCAGTTCTACAACGGCGTGTTCGACATCAAGGTCGGTGGCGACGGTGACGATGGGGAGAACATGATGTATCTCCTTGACTACTGGTTCGCGAACAAAGACATCAAGCAGTGTGAGAGCGCTGAAGGACATAGCAATGAATGACTGCAACGACCTGTTCTGGGGCGCCCTCTTCACGATGGCGATCTCAATGTTACTGGGCTTCGCAATCGGCGGGGCCGTCGAGCAGCGAAGCTGGGAGGACGCTTTGGTGGATCGCCCCAACTCGATTGCGGCGATCAGGTCTCGTGTGCTCGCGGAGAGAGCGGAGCAGAGGGCGACCAAGTGAGCGACGACTCTAGCGGGAACCGGGTCTCCCCTATCTGGATCCCATTCGCGTTCATAATCGGCTTCGCCTTCGGTGAGGGATGTGCGAATGGCAATTGGATTGCCACGCTCGTGGACAACCCCAACTCTATTGCCGCGATCCGCTCCCGCGTGATCGCTGAGAGAGCGGAGCAGGTGGCGACCAAGTGACTGACCCAGTGTGGGCTCGCTCACTGGTTGACGGCCAACCAGATGAGGCGGCAGCGGTCTACCAACAGATTGACGAACTTGAGAGCGTCTTCGGTGTTGAGGCTGGCGACGATCTCCGCACTGAGTTCAAGAAGATCGTCGGTAGGGCGTTGCTGAGGAAGGTAGAACGAGAGGGCCCTGGTTGGGACGGGAAGTCGCGGGTGATCGGTTGAATCGCCCCTCTACCCCAAGAGTATTGATTCCACCACGCGCCCAAGTCGGGCAGAAGGATGTGACGATGATTGAGAGATACGAAACGGATGAGCGTGTTGAGGGCGAGCTTCTCTGCCTGCCCGGTGGTCGATACTCCCGGGAAGACGGGCCCTTCAATCTAGCCGTCGCATTAGGTCACGGTCCCGTGGTACGGAACCCCGGCGGGGAATACGCCATTCATGTTTACGAGGACGGTTACCACGACGCAGATGTCAGCGCTGTAGTGGACCGCGTGGAGTTGTTGAGCAACACGCCTGCGTGTTGCATGTTGCGCGTCTGGCTGACACGTCCACTTCAAGGCCCACTCCGGGCGAACTATACTTACGCGACAGGCGGCGACACCAATGACGCCGACGAAGCGGACGATCAGAAACACTATGCAATCAGGCTCCTCAAGCAGGTGAGAGAGCGAATCGCACTTGTGGATCGGACTCTTCTGCCAATCGGTGCGCTCGGCCCGGTTCTTAAGTCGGTGGAGGAGCTTGAGGAGCAATTCAATAGGCTCCGCGTCGAGCGAGACGTCGCTCTCGCCGCGTCGGTGAACCACCTCCCCGACGCTGTTGCGCTGAACTGGCGCGAGGAAATGCTCTCTGCTGCGCTATGGGTCGAACAGCGTGCGGTCAAACTATGGATTAGCGGGCACCAAGATCAAGCGGCAGCCACGCTCCGTACATTGGCGATCCAGATGCGCGAGTTTGCAAAGAAGAAGGGCGACGCATGAACAACCTCAACCTGGATTCGCCTGAGAATGACGAGTTGGCCAGCTATCTGGCTGGCGCCGCGATTGCCCCGCGTGACGTTGGTTACGATCGCGCTAAACCAGGAAAGAATGGATTCAAGCGATGAACATCGCCGCCGTATTACCCCTCCTCTGTTGTGCCCGTGCTGAAGCGGCGTGGTTCGTCTCACTCGACGGAACGCCAAACCCCAAACCTTCGTCCGTCATCGAATTCGATGCTGACGCGGAGTCGGCGAAGGATTTGATCGCGTATCTTTCGCCGAGGCTTGGAACCCGCGTGCTCCAGTTCATCACCTCGAAGCCGCCTGGACCCACCTCTGAGTTCGTTGAGGTCGAGGACTTGACCGGCAAGAGCGTTTCGCTCTCTGGGTGGCATAAGCGTGCGGACGGTTACTTTGTTCTTTTCATTCGACAGGCCCTCTAATGACTGACGTCGCCTTGCGACGCGCTGAGCGCACTGATCCAGTCGACGCGCTCGCCTGGAGGCTACGTCACGGAGAGATTAGCATGGAGCGCGTGGCTTATGCTGCTGCGTTAGGTCACCGGATTGCGCTTCAGGTGGTGGAGCCGGCGAAGCTGTTGGAGGATAAGCGAAATCAAGTTGAGCAAGGTGCCGCATTACTCGGCTCCGTAAAGGCTACACGCTGGGTCTGCGATCTGGCCGAGTGTGCAATAGCACACGCTTGGATAGACGTGAGCGACCATCGCCCTGCCGAGGCAATTGCTGCTGCTCGGGCATGGGCGGATTGCCCTTGCGAGGAGCACGCGCGGATGGCGCGGACGGCCCGCGGGGGTGCAGAGGCGGCAGCGATATCGATATCGTCGTTGTTGGCGCGGGGGCCCAAGGATGTGTGGGAGGCGGCATGGGCGGCGGCAGCGGCAGCGGCGACGGCGATTCACAAGGCGGCATGGATGGTAGAAACAGCATGGACGGTGGAGAAGGCGATCCGCGCCGGCGCAATCACTTGGGACGATGCGTTAGACGATCTAGCAGAGAGGTTGATGACATGAACCCGAACACTGAAACCCTCTCACTCCGTGTGAGTGAGAACGCAGCCGCCCAACTCGGGCTGAGTCAAACGGATGACGCTCCACACGAAGCGGCACTCAAGCGTAAGGAGCAGCGTGCGCTCAAGCGTGAGGAAACAGAGCGCGCCAAGGCGGCGACGAAGGCGAAGCGGCAAGCGGCGCTCGACTCGGACTCCCTCCTCCGCGCCGCGCTCGCCCAGTACCAAGAGACGGTGAAGAAGCACTCGGGGGAGACGCAAGACCGAGCGGAGAAGCAACGAGAGATCGCGATGACCAAGTGCGCCGCCGCAGTGGCGGCAGTCGCGGATCTGGAGCAGCGGCTCGAATCTGCGAAGGCACACCTGCAACTCGCGCATGGGCAGGTGTTCACGGCGAAAGCATGGTACGACCACGTCGTGACCCAAGCTCGCGTCAGGTTGGACACGGCTCGTGACGTGGTAAAGGCTGCGTGGCTGACGCACGAAGCCGAGTGGGCCACTCACGGCAAGGCGTACGTGCGAAAGCACCGGGACCGTTCGGTACGTCGCGACGTGAAGCTCTTACTGGGGATCAAGACCCAGCACTAGGCGGAGGCGGAGAGGGATCAAGGCGCTATTGACCCTCGCTGCGTGCAGCGACATCAAGCTAGGTTGCTCAAATGACAAAGAGCAACGGTGTCGCAATGGACGAAGACCTGGAGAGGTTAGTAGTTTCGATCGAGGAGGTTTCCGAGTGACTGTAATGCCGAACGCAAAGAACATGCTCGAAGCACTGGCTGAGAGAGAAGACTTCAGCTACGAGGTGCTGCGCTACGAGCCGTCGAGACCGAACGACGTCGCCGACCTCGTTGTCGCGAAGGTTAGTTCTCCAGGTCACATGTGGGACGGAGAGACGATCAGGATTAGTGTTCAGGTGGGCGAGAACAAGCCAGCCTTCGTTCACGATTGCGAGGAGTGCATGTTTCTTGGTCAGTTTGACTCGAAGGATCTGTATTACTGCAAGACGAACCGCCTTCCGACGGTGATCGCTAGGTTTGATAATGATCCGTGCGCCTACTTGAGTGGAATGCAGTCCGCCGAGCAGGGCACCGACCCAGCGCTCCGCGAGGCGTTGCGTAGGGCTAAGGAGAAGGGCTTAGTTCCTTGACGACGGAATACGAAGACGAGATGTGTAGCTCGTGCGCTGAAGCTGGTGGTATCTGTAATACTTGCTGGGACAAGCATGTGGCTTGGGTCTGCGAAGAGGGAGGCGACGCGTGACCGATCGTTGGGCAGCAACGATCCAATTGCACGAAGCCGTGCTACAGGAAACCTCTGATGTTTAATCCGAATCCCATTGTGCCGTTGTGTTGCGATACGTGCTCGGCGCACGCGAAGCACCACGTCTACAACAAGTCGATCAAGTTCTACATTTATTTGTGTGATAAGTGCGTGCCATCTGAAGGGACGCCGCGCATGAAGCGCGTGGCATATAGAGAGGACGGATTTGATTACCAGGCTCCTCCTCCTCCAGGAATCCTTTACTAGTGGGTAACACGGCGGACAACAACGGACGAGAGAGAGAGTAGTAATGACAGAAGCTCAGCCGAGAAACGCGATCCCTTGTATAGATGATACTGGGTGCCGCTATGAAGAACACTTTTGGGTGCTCCCATCTAAGCAGTGCTCAAGATGCGGAGTCTCGTCAGTAATGCTGTCGCTCTTAACGCTCAGGGACACTATGAACACGGCGATCCCGAGCACGGCGCAGCCGACCCGCGTGACGATCACTGCTCGCGATCCGCCTACGGATCCGCCAGGCCCACAGCACTTGTCCGCAATCAACAACACGCATAGGACACGAAGCACGAGAAACTGTGAGACTGACCTGGATTACGAGCGCGCCTTCGCCATCTACGATGAGGTCGCGGCCCGGATGCAGTCGCGGTGGGTGACCCCGCGACCACATGGAGAACGAGAGAGGTCAGCTATGACGGAGAACGAGAACGAGACCCCCTGCCCGAACGGTAAGCGGCACCGGTGGGTAACGTCCCAGCGCTTCTTTGGGTGGCGGATATGCGCAAGGTGTGCAAGGTGCGGACAGTATCGCCCGCACTACCTGGAGCCCGCGACCGGAGTGGCGGCGCAGGTTGAATGTCCGACACTCACGAGCGCCAAGACGTGGGCAGAGCTTGAACCCATTCTCAAAACGATTGGCTATGACACGGCGCTTTGGCGACCCAAAGTCGGGGACCGTGTGCTCATCAACACCGTCGCCATGCAGGGGCACGACAAGCACGGTCTCGTCACTGCGCTCTGTCCGAAGGATATGAATTGCGTGCAGGTCGTCTTAACCAAGACGGACTGCGGCAATCTAGGCCGCGTGTTGCACTACAACATCAAGCGCCTCATTCCGGCCGCGTCTGCGGAATCCGGCCCTTCTAGTACGGCGGGCGCGAGCGGTGGGAAGACGAATTGCCTGGCTGTCGATCGACCCGAACCCATGAATGTCACTACGTCGCACAAACGAGCGGAGGGCGCAGAGACGCTCGACGACTACTACGCCCGACAGGCGGCCTACGAGGACTACAGCGCGGCGCTTGAAAGTCTGGCCGAATACATCGGCTGCGCACACGTAGACGACGTGTTCAACGCGGTCCGCTTCAAGATTGACTGCGCCGAACGCGAGGTCTCCCTGTTGCAACTGCGCGTGACCGATCTACAGGGCAAAATCCGCGCTAACGCGCCTGAGCGAATGTCGAGGACGTTTAAGGTCTACGTCGCCTATTACGCCGTGATCTTCGCGTTTTTCGTTGTGTGTTTGGGACTCGTCAAGATCACGGCTTGGCTGTTCTAACGCCGACCGTCACGCCGGAGATTATTGCTTTGTTGAAGTCCAGGTTTGTCTGCCTGTGTTGACAGGCCGGAAGGCTCCGTGATTGATCCGATCATTGAAGGAAAGAAAAGAGAGATTATGAAGATTGACCTGAAAGCACTACGACTGGAGATGAGGATCCTCGCCGCGATCCTGAGAAACCCGAAGCTTCTCGACGTCGACGTTGTTACGTTCGATAACGGAGACGAGGGAAGGCTCTGTGACGATCTCAGGTCCCGATTCGGCTACGGGATCTGGGGCAAAGATCACAAGCTGGCCTTGGTCAAGAAGAGGTTCACGAAGCTCTGCGCGTTTCGGGCGACTCTTCGTCGGAGGCTGCACTTCTCGCCGAGCACGAACCTAGCCGAGGCTCGGTGGATCCTAGGCGTGCCATGCATCAAGTCGATCGAGTTCCGGTTCTCCGGACCGCACAGTGGTCAGGTGTTCTCAAAGCAGCGCTTTCCCTACAAGGTCGTAGCGAACTGCAAGAACATTCCGTTCGACAAGAACGCCAAGAAGGCCCAACAGCAGGAATGCCTGACTCTCTACCGATTCAAGACGATCGACTACAAGGTCCAGCGTGATTACGTAGCTGATCTATTCGAGGAGTTTGCGATCAAAGAAGTAGGAGGTGTCGAGCAGGCTGTTACAACAGGAAGTGCCGAGTAGTTCAATCTTTTCGGGAAACCATTGTTGACGAGCAGACCTACAAGTCAAAGATTGACACAGTGGCTAAAATCACTAAACTCTTCACAAAAGCAGAGTTGACTCAACACCGCGATCATTGGCTAAAGATTGGTCTGGCTACAGGTCCAACCGATTGGGAAAAGGCTGAACTCGGAATCAAGCTTGCTTACGAGGCAGCAGGTCTCTCCGCTCCTTCTCGTATCGTGAAATTGCGCTCTCCCTTGGAAGGTGCAATTGCTGCTTCCGGTTTGAATCAGGTCGAGAAGCAGGTTAAGGATCAGGTCAGTAATCAGGTTAGGAATCAGGTCTGGGGTCAGGTTGGGTTGCAGGTCGAAAATCAGGTCAAGAATCAGATCTGGAATCAGGTCTGGAATCAGGTCAGGGATCAGGTCGGGACTCAGGTCAAGGATCAGGTCTGGTATCAGGTCAAGGATCAGGTCAAGGATCAGGTCGGGAATCAGGTCGGGAGCCCAGGTTGTTATGGATGCCATGATGCCCATTTGCTGGCCCAATTATCCATTTTCAAAATGCTCCAGGAGACCAAGAAGCTAGAGGGTCTCATTCTTCTAGCCGAATCCACCGGATGGTTCTGGCCTTACGAAGACCTCGTCATCATGACTGAACGCCCCTCCAGGATTCTTTACCAAAACGATCTACCCGTCTTCATCGAATACCCAGATGGATGGTCTGTATTCCATCCTTCTCTAAACGAAATGGAGGTGCTGGCTTATGCTGCAAACTGACCCGCAAGAAAATGTGCGGCTTCGCCTAATGGTCGCCCGCGCACGGAATGGGTCGATCGAGATGAATTCAGACCAATCAAACATCTCAAGAATAAGATAAAAGTCCTCGCATACGCAACCAAGCGTTAGGTATAGAGAGTCGTGCCTGAGACGAGGACGCTTTTGATCCGGCGCAAGGACTGCCTCTGCTACGAAGAGGTGAAGGCTGAACCGTTTTAGCAGGAGTCGATCAACGAGTTCATTGCGGCTCACCAATTTTGTCCCGAGAAGGACTGACTTGGTTCATTTGTGTGCGATGTAGGTCCTTTAAGGATTACGTTAATTTTGGTTTTTCGAGCGCTTCGCGCCATTAGATAAGGTGGAATCATGGCTGAATTTCGATTGCACTGGGACGACGCCGATGAGGGTGACCCCGAGTTTCAGCAGATCGATCTCCTCTATTGCCCCCGAATCGGTGAGAACATCTGTTTCCCGCTCAGGGACACACTGACCGAAGAGGTCTTGGCTGAGATCACCACCAAGGTCGTTAACGTCGTTCACGTCGCTGAGTCTGACGACTTCGATGCCTACGTTGAGTTGACACTTCTTGACGCTAACTTCCGTTTTGGTGGAGTGCAGATGTGATTTACTTGACTGAGGAGGAGTTTGACCGGAAGTATCTGGTCAAGCGAGCCGTGGCGCGCACGGTTCTTCGCCAAGCTGCCGAGACGGATGACAATATAAAGGCTTATCAGCTTGCTTGTGACGCAGCCAAGATGTTCTCCTCCCTCCCCAAGAAGGAGAAGTGCCTGGTCATGCGGTGCGAGATCTGTGGAGGCTTCAGTCTCCAGACCGACGTAAAATATGACCGCTGGTGTGGTCAGCTTGTAGATGTGCGCCACCACACCTACTGCGAGACATGCGAGACGCCGGATCCGGTCTTCGTGGAGCGTTACGAAATCTTCCAGGGTCAGCTATGAAGATCGACCTCACCGATATGCCCACGCTACCCATGCTCGCGAAGCCTGTACGCCGGAAGAGTTGCGGGGCCTGCGGCACTGACATTCGAAAGAGCCGTAGCTCCCGGTCGTCAGGGCTTTGTTGGACCTGCACCAGAAGTATCGAGCACCGTGGGCGACCAAGCGTCCCCTTCGCCGACTGCAAGTGTTCTTGCCAGAAGCACGCCAAGTGGATGATCATCGACGATGGTCAGTGCGGAAGTCCGGTCGGCGGCGGAAGACATACGGACTGTTGCTTTGAGGGCGAAGACAAGGGGGATCCCGAGTTCCGCAAGCTGTTCCTGTCCTACGAGCAGGAATATCATAGGCGGGTTCAGGCGGTCCATGACTTCTATCGCAAGCAGCGCGAGGAGCGCTGGGCTCGCGGGGAGAAGTTCGACAAGCTGCTGGACGGTTAGTTCTAGGTGGACGACGACGAGGAAGAAGATGCCTGGCCCGACTTCAGCAAAGATCCACGCATTGAGGAGGCATGGACGACCACAACACTGAGGTGTAGGTGTCCGCACTGTAAGAAGGTCAACTACCTCAATCTCGGTGATCTGAACGATCTATCGGCCCCCGACATCGAAGTCTTGGAGTGCTGGAGTTGCGGCAAGAAGGCTTGGATTCTCGACGCTGAAACGGCGGCGTGCATGGGCCAGGGAGATTCCATTGACGATTTCTACTCCGAGAAAGGTGAAGAGAAACCATGATGATGGCGGGCATCCGCAGATGATCTGGATCAACACAGAACACGTTGACGTTCTTCACGCATTTTAGGAGGTGATTACATGGGTTCTGGCTCGCCAGAAGAAGGAGTAGACTCAAAGAGTGCTGGCGTAGCTCAATTGGCAGAGCACCGGTTTTGTAAACCGAAGGTTGTGGGTTCGACTCCCACCGCTAGCTTCTGGCCCCGTCGTCTAGTCAGGTCCAGGACACGAGCCTTTCAAGCTCGCGACACGGGTTCAAATCCCGTCGGGGTCATTGGAGTTCTGTGGGAAATAGGCGCAAGAAGAAGTGTGAACCAAGTCCAATCGTGTTCAAGCGCCATCATGGCAACGTGTGGTGCATTGTCGGTCCTACAGATCTGATGAAAGAGGGCGCTCTGGTCTACGTCAGTAAGGCGAACGGACGTCATGATCGCGTTCGGGTCGTAGAGATTCTCGACGTTGAAGATGGGCTGACATCGGCCCTATTCGAGCGGAAAGAGAAGTCGCGGACCTACCGAGGACGTGGAGGATCGAACTGACGGACAAGGTCGCTACCAATCAGTGTTGGACCTATCCGGGTAATTCCCAATCCGGGTCCAAGTGCTCTTTTTGTGCTCGTGCTCGTCTGATGCCTTCGTCAACTAGATTAACGAGACGGACACGCTCACCGATGTGTGCTTTGCACGCTTTGCATAAGACAACGACCCAGTCGGTATTGTTGTGCGACACGACCATAGGTTTGAGGTCAATTTCATTGCTGTGGAGGCAGAACATGAAGAGCTACCACGGGCCGCTTCTGTGTGTGTCTGCCCGCCAGAGCCCGCCCCCACCCAGCTTCGCTAGCTCGACGAGCGACTCACATCTAGAGTCCACTTCAGACGTAGCCCAAACGAGGGTCTGGATGGGGGCGAGTTTTTGTGCGCGTCGCCAGGCTTGTCCTGCGCGAATAGCCGAGAGTGGTCCCATTGTCCCGTCCTCCCCGTCTCGATGAGAAAATCCCCCATCGGAAATGAAGACGATCAGCGTTCCGTCCGGTACGTTCTTGTAGGCATAATCAAGTGCCGACGTCGGGTTCGTTAATCCGCTACCAGAGAAGCTGCTCAGGTGTGACATCAACTCCTGATTATGGAGAGGCATGAACGCCCATCCAGGATCCAAACAAGATGTTCCATGTGGTTCGGTCTTGAGGTGGTGGTGAGGAGCCTGGACACCGCCCCAGCGAGCGTGCGTGTCGTTGAAGGTTACTACGGCGACGCGCGAGTCGTCGGAGCCAAACGTCCCTGTCACTCGGATTGCGGATGCCAATTCGCCACACATCGAGCCGGAGACATCAAGCACGTACATGATGCGGTCAAAGGGCTGAGCACGTTGCGTTGGACCATTAACCTCTAGTGGTAGAGGCGCTGGTAACATGCGAGACTCGACGTGGGCGACGTCGTCTTCGTCATTCTGGTTCGGACCAATGGATTGCGCCGATGCGAGGTCTACCATGAGGAAGGTAACCAGGAACAACGCCCACATGAACCTCATCATCATCAATCCTCACCGTTTCATCTTTATGCTCGTTCTTACCCCTAGTTTTGTCTAGGGATGTAATCACGGTGATCTGCACAGTGTTCATAGAAGGGTGCTAATGGCTGATAGCTTTGAACTCTATGATGAAGTAGAGCGCCTCAAGATCGATCTTGAGGACGACGTGCGCGCGTTTCTGATGCGTCGTCTGGCCTGGAACCGTATGCCAGACGAGCAGCGCGAGGAGCTACGTCTAGTCGGGGCTGACGTTAAGCGGCTCCGCCGCCCCTCCTACATTGATGTGTCGTCTGAGGACGAGGAAGCTCCTCCGGAGATTAAGAGGGCGCGTTGCAACGTCGGGGCGGAGGGTGTGATGACACACGTAGATGAGTATGTTGTTCACTTGGCCTTCAAGTGCGGCAACCCAAGGCACTCGTATCACTACTCAACCTTTGACCCCAGGACCATCATCGCGCTTGCCAAGGCTTGTGAAGCAGCGTGGCCCGGCTCGATCACACAAAACGTTGGGCCACAGGATGAAGCGCCCCTCGTTCTCAATCCAGGGGAGGACGATGACGATGAGATCGATCCAGATGAAATCGATCCAGATGAAATCGATCCAGATGAGGACGAAGATGAGGATGAAGAAGCGGACGATATCTCCTTTTAAGGCCCGCACACAGGATCCTCCTGACTAGGTAGAACAGGACCAGGAGGACTCTATGGGTAAGAAGGTTAAGCGTTGTGAGGCCGAGAAGGCCGCCGATCTACTTCTGGAAGACGGTGGCATGGCCAAGCTAGATCGAGACCGCCTCATGGAACTAGCGAGGCTCGCCCTTCGCTGCGAGGTCCAAGAGCGCATGCCAGGGTCTTGGGCCCTTTGGTTCGTAAATCACGGCGACGGCTGCTGGTCGGCTGGTGATTCTTACGAACCACTCAAGAGCGCAGCGGAGAAGCTCCGAGCATGAAGAAGATCACTTGTGCTATCGAGAACGGAGGTTGTGGCCAGAAGTTCGAGGTCACGGACGAGCTTCTTGCGCGCTATCGTTCTTGCGTCGAGAACGGGCTTGATACATCGGGTTGCCCCAATACGTCCTGTGAGCGCGTGTTCACCCCTGAGATGTGCGAGAAGCTCATTGGGCTTATCGTAGGGCAGGCTGCGCCCATCGAAAGCACCTCCTATTCTGGATTCCCGCTTAAGGCACCTGTCGTTCCAGAGGGCCGTCGAAAAAACGGGGCCATGGAGGGGACCAACTTCCAGGACATCGCTAAGCGTGAACTCGACAGGGATCCAACGCCTGAGGAGATCTGTAGGGTTCAACGCTTTTTCGCCGGAAACCTGGAGGATGGCACTGACTGTCCCTGCTGTACGCGCCATGCGAAGCGCCAGTATCGACCTCTCGGGTGCGGTCCTGCTCGTTGGCTGATCGAGATCGTCTATCTCAGCGATGATGGGCAGGCGGTTCATACAGGCGAGATCATCAAGGCGCTCAAGGGAAACAACGTCTCTGGCTCCGATGCCACCTCGGTGCTGCCTCTCTATGGCATGATTGAACCGGCGCCAGACCCGAAGGAGGGGCTGAACCCACCGCCGCCCAGCAAGGCCCGTACAAAGCGGACCTCCGGATTCTGGAAGCCCACCAAGCTCGGGCGAGCCTTCGCGCTCAACAAGATCAAGGTTCCAGCCAAGGTCGTGACTTGCTTGGGAGTTCCCGAGTCGTTTGAGGGAGACCCTGTATCGATCCACGACGCACTTGGCAAGAAATTCGACTACGCCGAGATCATGCGGAGGGTACGTGGCTGATCTTGATATACGCGAGCTAGAGCGCGCTACTGCTGGAGGCGACTTAAACAGCGTTGCGCGATTGCTGATAGCACGTCAGCGCATCATGTCGATTCACCCACTTCGCTCCATGGACGGGGTGGAGCCGCTCTCGGGGGACCAACGTATGCAGCTTGCAGCATTTGCGGGGGATGAGGTTGCAAGACTCGTCCTAGCTCCTGAACTCAAGCGTTGGCTCAACCCTCCTACCAACGACATGATTCGAATGCCTGCATGTGACGACTACGCATGGTCGGTTTGGCTTGATGTGCTTCGACGCAAGTTCGGCGATCTAGTGGCCATTGCTGCTGTGATTGGGACGGCTCGTATTCATTGGGATGCCAACTTCTGCCCCACTGAGGAGAATTGCAACTGCGGCGAACGAGACACTTGTCTCAACTGCCAGGAGTTCTGTGAGGTTCGAGATCATCTAGACCGCGCGCTCGACGTGTTCGAGGTGTGGGTTGTTGAGCCGACCAGCAGCAACCTAGTCAAGCTCGAAGGACGAGCGGATTACGGTCGTGGTTATCAGCGCCTCTTCGAAGGTTGCGACGCTCTGGCTAGTAGTCATCCGCGTGGTGGGCAGATTTTCTGGGAAGGCGCTCGATCTTTCGAAACGCTCGTGACTCCAGAGGTCATGAGCTTTAGTATGCGTCGCGCTGTTGCAGCGTTAGCCAGAGGGGGTTGTTGGTGAGCTTGGTTCTCAATGGGGTTGACTACGGTCCGGTTCAGTCAGCCTCAGGCGCCCAGGGATGGTTCGGCGAAGGTTATTGGTATCACCGGTACGTTCCCGGGCTGAACTGGAAGGGATGCACTTTTGTCGCCAAGACGACGACGCTGAACGCGCGTAAAGGGAATATGCTGCTCAACGAGCGAGGGGAGGTGAAGGAACGCTTCCCCAAGTGCGTGGTGGTCAATCTTCGCAAGGGGATTGTGCTCAATTCCGTAGGACTCTCGGGCCCTGGAGCGGAGGCGCTTATTGGGATGGGAGACTGGCAGAGGCGTGAAGATCCCTTCTTCCTCAGCTTCATGTCTGTATCTTCAACCATCGAGGATAGGCTCTTCGAGGCACATGCCTTCGCAGATCTTCTGAACGGCCATGCTGACTCCTTTTGTGCGCCCTTCGGTGTGCAGATCAATCTATCTTGCCCAAACACAGGTCACGATCCGACTGAGATTGCTAAGGACACCAAGCGAATTCTGGAGGTCTTCCAGTTTCTCCGCCCCGAGATCCCCATCGTTCCCAAGTTCAACGTGCTCTATCCGGTCGAGGCGTTAAGCGAGCTTGAGTCGTTCTGTGACGCGATCTGCGTGAGCAATACGTTGCCCTGGGGAACACTGCCTGCTGAAGTGGATTGGGCTCGATTGTTCGGAGGAGCGTGGGCCAGACATGCTCGGGGACATCAGGAGTGGATCCCGCTCAATCCTCTTAAGACTCGGGGGATCGACGGTGGTGGACTGTCGGGGGCGCCACTACTTCCACTTGTCGAAGAGTGGGTCAAGGCGGCCCGCGGGAGGGGAATCGATATTCCCATCAACGCTGGGGGCGGGATCCTATGCCCTAATGACGTCGACAGGTTGGCCAAGGCTGGCGCAGACAGTGTCTTCCTAGGCTCTATCGCCATCCTAAGAGGATGGCGTGTGCGCTCCACGATTCGGCGCGCACACAAACTGTTGGGTAGGTAAAAGACAACGTCGTGCAGCAAGGACAGCGCGGTAAGGGTCTAGCCGTTTCGTAGACCCCTTCTGCTCGTCGGGAAAAAGCGCATTTCAGGGGAGATCGGTCACGGCAGGCCGCGAACCTGTAGGAGCCAAGAATCCGAACCGGCAAGACGAGCCGTTGCACGGCGTCAATCAGGTTGAAAGCACTATGCGCATCTTAACGACCGACTGCATCCACTTCTCAGACAGGCTCGATGCACTAGTAAAGGAGCGCGGACCGATCTGCGCCGGCATTGATCCTCGGCCGAATCAGATGCCGCAGCCCCAAGATGAAGTAGCCACAGCCAAGTGGGGTGAGGAGGTTACCAAGCTGCTCGCCGACAAGGTAGCGGTAATCAAGCCTCAGATCGCGTTCTTCCAGGACGAGTGGACGGCTGTAGATCAGATCGGAATCGCCGCCATGGAGGGGGGCGCCCTCGTCATCGGTGATTGCAAGCGAGGAGATATCGGTTCTACGGCTGTGGCCTATGCTGATCGAATTCTGGGCTACGCCAGCACTGTCAATGCTGTCACGCTCAATCCCTATCTAGGGCGCGACTCCTTGGCGCCCTTCATCGACATGGCTGTTCAGATGAACAAGGGCGTCTTCGTCTTGGTCAAGACCAGTAATCCCGGCTCGGCTGACATTCAA